>Ga0066903_100003802_pt1 | contig 12495 bp, 7 predicted proteins | sample PanSoiMetaGPlot1_FD_67491 | JGI IMG/M metagenome (GOLD analysis project Ga0066903, IMG submission 67491) | Tropical forest soil microbial communities from Panama analyzed to predict greenhouse gas emissions - Panama Soil - Plot 1 (version 2) | ecosystem: Environmental > Terrestrial > Soil >...
GTGGCGGGCGTCATCCTCGGCGTCTGGGGTGCCCGCGTGTTGATGGCGCTCAGTCCCGGGGATCTGCCGCGTGCCGACGATCTGGCCCGGGCGTCCTTCTGGTCGGCGCTGTTCGACTGGCGTGTCATCGTGTTCACGGCGGGCGTGTCGCTCGTGACGGCGCTGCTCTTCGGTCTCGCTCCCGCGCTCCAGCTGGCGCGCGCCGATCTCGGACAGACGCTCAAGGAAGCGGGCGGACGCGGGTCCACGAACCGGCGCGCCGCGCGGACGCGCGGCATCCTCGTCGTCGTCGAGACGGCGCTGGCGCTGATGCTGCTCGTCGGGGCTGCGCTCCTGATCCGCACGTTCATCGCGCTTCGCGAGGTCAAGCCCGGCTTCGACGCGCGCGGGGTCCTGACGCTGCAGACGTCGCTCGCCGGCACGAGGTACAACACGACTCGCGGCGTGGACGCGCTGACGCGTGCCGTGACCGAGCGCCTGAACGCGATCCCTGGCGTCGAGGCCTCGGCGATGGCGATCAGCCTGCCGACCGAGGGCGGCGTGGATCTGCCGTTCACCATCGAAGGGCGGCCCCTGACGGGGAAGGATCTGTATCACGGCGACGAGAACTGGCGGTCGGTGACTCCGGGGTACTTCCGCGCGCTGTCGATCCCGGTCCTCCGCGGCCGCGCGTTCGACGACCACGACTCGGCGGGCGCGGCGCCAGTGCTGATCGTCAACGCGCAGTTCGCGAAGAAGTACTTCCCCGGAGCGGACGCGCTCGCGCAGCGCATCGTGTTCGCCCGAGGGCTGGGACCGCAGTTCGAAGATCCCGTTCGCCAGATCGTGGGGGTCGTCGGCGATACGCGCGACAACGGGTTGAACTCCGACGCGCCGCCGATGGTGTTCGTGCCGGTCGCGCAGGTGTCCGATGCGCTCACGCAGCTGGCGAACGGCGTCATCCCGCCGCGCTGGATCGTGAAGACCGCGGCGCCGCTCTCGAGCCTGACGTCAGTGGTTCCCCAGGCATTCCTCGCCGTCGATTCGCAGCTTCCCATCGCGCAGGTCAGGCCGATGGAGGATCTGGTCGCGAACTCGATCTCGCGACAGAGCTTCAACATGCTGCTGCTCACGATCTTCGGCGCGATCGCGCTCGTGCTCGCCGCCGTTGGGGTGTACGGGATCATGTCCTACTCCGTGGAGCAGGCGACGCACGACATCAGCGTGCGCCTCGCGCTCGGCGCCGGGCGCGGCGACATCCTGTCGCTCGTCCTCGGCAACGGCATGAAGCTCGCCGGCGCGGGGCTCGCGGTCGGCGCCGCGGCGGCCTTCGGCGCCTCGCGCCTGCTCGCGGGGATGCTCTACGGCGTCAAGCCGACCGATCCGTCCACGTATGCCGGCGTGATCGGAGTGCTGGGCGTCATCGCATTGCTGGCGTGCTACCTGCCAGCCCGCCGCGCGATGCGCGTGGACCCGATTCTCGCCCTGAAACAGGACTGAAACCTGCGCGTTGTATTCTCCTCTCATCGAGCACATCCGAGGAGGCAGCATGCGTGAACCGTTCACCCTCGAGAGGGCAGGCGGCAGCGGTGGGAAGACGTTCGTTCGGGGCGTGGGTACACTCCTGTTGATCGGTCTGGCGGCGATGGTTGCGTTCTCGTCGGCGTCCTGTGTCAAGACGGGGCACGTCGGCGTAGTCACGATCTTCGGGCGGGTCACCGGCCAGTCCTTGCCGGAAGGCATTCACTTCGTGAACCCGGCTGCGAGCGTGACGGAGCTGAGCGTCAAGACGCAGGAGGTGAAGGAGCACGCGTCGGTCCCCTCGAAGGAGGGCTTGATCATGGGCCTCGAGGCGTCGATCCTCTACCATCTCGATGGCGCCCGGGCGGCGGAAGTCTTCCAGCAGATCGGTCCGAACTACGCCGAGGTGCTGCTGCAGCCGACCTTCCGGTCCGCGATGCGCGCGATCACGGCAGGGAACACCGCGGCCTCGCTGTATTCGGACGCGCGCGAGTCGATCGCGCGTCTCATCCAGGAGGACGTCGCGCGTCAGGTGGGGCCGCGCGGCATCGTCGTCGAGAACGTGCTGCTCCGCGACCTTCAGCTGCCCGACACGCTGAAGCACGCGATCGAGGCGAAACAGCAGGCGCAGCAGGAGGCGCAGCGCATGGAGTTCGTGCTGCAGCGCGAGAAGCAGGAGGCCGAGCGCAAGCGCGTCGAGGCCGCGGGCATCAAGGACTTCCAGGACATCGTGAGCCAGGGCATCAGCGACAAGCTGCTCGAATGGAAGGGGATCGAAGCGACGATGGAGCTCGTGAAGAGCCAGAACTCCAAGGTCATCGTCGTCGGCAACTCGAGGAACGGCCTGCCGCTCGTCTACTCAGGCGAGAAGTAGATGACCGATGAAGCCTTCGCGCGCGCGTTCGAACGCGGCGACGTCTCGAAGGAGGATTTCACCCACGCGTCTCACCTGCGAGTCGCGTGGGTGTACCTGCGCGAGGAGCCGTCCCGGGACGCGGCCGTGGACAGGATTCGCGGCGCCATCCAGCGCTTTGCGGCGAAGCTCGGTGCGTCGCAGAAATATCACGAGACAATCACCGTGGCGTGGATGATCCTGCTCGACGAGGCGCGCGCGCGGATGCCGGCTGACGCCGCGCTGGCGGACGTGTTGCTGGTCTATCCGGCGCTTGCCGACAAGAACCTGCCGCTGAGCTTCTATTCGCGGGATCGGCTGTTCAGCGATGCGGCGCGGACAGCGTGGGTCGCTCCGGATCTCGGTCCGATCGCCGTTGACAGTACCGGACCGGCAGCATAGCGTACGGACGGAGGTTGGATGCAGCGTCGGGTGCCAGTGATCGTCGCGGCAGTGATCGCCGCGATCCTTCTGACCGCGCAGTCGAGCATCATCGGACAGAACGCCCCGCCACCGGCGCCCCTCCTCTCGCCGGAAACGACCGCGGCCTACATCGACGCCGCGCAGCGCAGTCTGGATTATCTGCCCGGACAGGTGCTCGTGAAGTTCAAGCCCGGTGCGACGCCCGAGGGCCAGCAGCGCGCGCTCGAAGTGATGCGAAGCCGCCCGTCGGTGGATTCGCTCGAATGGGCGGGCGACGTGGCCATCGTCCGCGATCCGCTCCAGACCGACGCGCGGATTCTCGCCGAGCAGCTGTCGTCGCAGCCGGAAGTGCAGTACGCAGAGCCGAACTACCTCGCGCATCACCTGTCGGTTCCGAACGACACGGGGTTCGGGCCGCGGCAATGGAACCTGCAGCAGCTCGACATGGCGCGCGCCTGGGACATCAATCCGGGCGGCGATCCCAGCGTCATCATCGCGATCGTCGACACCGGCGTCACGACCGTCAACGAGACGCGCACGTTCGCCACGTGGAACGGCTCGGCGATTCAGATCATCAACGTGCCGTTCGCGGTGAACCCCGACCTGCCGGCGTCACGCCTCGTGTCCCCGATCGATTTCGTCACGAGTCTGGGCACCACGGTGCTCGACACTGACGGCCACGGGACGCACGTGAGCTCCACGGCGGGAGAGGAAACGAACAACGCGCTGCTCGACGCGGGGATCGCCTACAAGGCCCGCATCATGCCGGTGAAGGTGTGCGCGAGCTACTGGGACGTGCAGTTTGCGTTCTCCGCGGCCGGCGGTCGCGGTTTCGTGCCGTCCGACTCGGGCGGCTGTCCATTCTCGGCGGTGGCGCTCGGCGTCCGCTACGCGGCCGACAACGGCGCCAAGGTGATCAACCTCAGTCTCGGCGGAACCAGTCAGTCGCAGGCGATGCTCGACGCGTTGAACTACGCGCTGGGCAAGGGCGTGTTCATCGCGATTGCCGCGGGCAACGACAAGGAGGTCGGCAATCCACCGAATTTCCCGGCGGTCTACGCCGAGCAACTCGCCGGAGTCATGGCGGTCGGCGCCACCAACCGATCCGGCAACCGCGCGTTCTATTCGAATACCGGCAGCTACCTCGAAATCGCGGCGCCGGGCGGCGACTCGCGCGACAGCGACAATGCCGGCAGCGGGTTCATCTGGCAGTCCACGATCCTGCCGTCGGTCAGCGATCAGGCGTTCGTGCTGTTCCCGGTTTTCGATCGCTACGGCGAAGTGGCGTTCCAGGGCACGTCGCAGGCCACGCCGCACGTGTCGGGTCTGGCCGCGCTCCTCTTCACCCAAGGCTTCAAGACGCCCGCGCAGATCGAACAGGTGATCAAGAAGACCGCGAAGCTCATTGGCCAGCCGAGCAGCCCCGGTTCCGCCAGAAACGACGACGTGGGATTCGGGCTCATCCAGCCCCGCACGGCGCTCTTCGGGTCCGGCATCAAGAAGTAGGAGTCGATGCGCCAGTTGTTTCGAGCAGTCCTCGCGCTCTCGTTCGCAGCGCTGACGGTCCCGGCGGCGGCCTTCGCAGGAGAAGAACCGCAGGCGGCGCCCGCGCGTCCCGCGTCCTCGAGCGGCGGCCCCGGCGTCCGCGCGTATTTCGTCACCGACTTCAACTCGATGTCGGCGTCCAAGAGTTTCGATGCGGCGCTCGACACGTCGCACCTGACCGCGTTTGGCGGCGGCGCCGACGTGGTCGATCTGTGGAAGCATCTCTTCGCGCGGTTCTCGGTCACGCACGTGAGCAAGACCGGGAGCCGCGCCTTCTTCGACGGCGTTACCGTGGTTTCCCTGGGCATTCCGCTGACGGTGTCGATGACGCCCGTCGAGATCGGCGGCGGCTGGCGGTTCTCGGGTGCGCCCGCTCCACGATTGACGCCGTACGCCGGCGGGGGCGTGGTGATCGTGTCCTACAAGGAGACGTCGGAGTTCGGCGATGCCTCCGACAATTTCTCGGGATCGTTCACGGGCTACAACCTCTTCGGAGGCGCCGAGTTCAGCCTCACGAACTGGCTGGTGGCCGCGGGCGAAGCGCAGTTCCGCAGCGTGCCCAACGCGCTGGGGGACAATCCCACCGGTCTCTCCCAGGCGTTCAAAGAGACCGATCTCGGGGGCTTCACTTTGCGGGTCACCATCGGGATCCGGACGAGACGGTGAGCCCTTGACGGGCTGACTAGCGGTGCCGACGTCTCCGCTGAGGGTGACGGTGAGGTCTGGACCCGTGCGGCCGCGGCCCGGACGCGTGCGGCCGTGAAGCGGGGGCGCCGCGCTCCTGACGCTGCCCATGGTGCGCGCGACGCTCCGCATTGGCGCGCGCACGCACGCGCTCTTCGGCCTTGCGCGCGCGAATCTCGGCGATGCGCTGCGCGCGCGGCACTTCCAGCCGCTCTGGCGCGCGTGCGTCGTAGTCGAAGTCGGGGACCGTCACGCGCGGCAGGCGACGACCGATCGCACGCTCGATCCCGCGCAGGTCCCCCTCCTCCTCCGACGACACCAGCGTGAAGGCCGAGCCGGTCATCTCGGCGCGCGCGGTCCGTCCGACGCGGTGGATGTAGTCCTCCGGCTGCGCCGGGACGTCGAAGTTGATGACGTGTCCCAGCGCGCTCACGTCGATCCCCCGCGCGGCGATGTCCGTGGCTACGAGCACCTGGTAGCGTCCCTTCTTGAATCCTTCGAGCGCCTGCGTCCGCTGCGCCTGCGAGCGGTTGCCGTGGATCCGTTCCGCCGAGACTTTGTGATCCGCGAGGTATCTCGCCAGGCGATCCGCCCGATGCTTCGTTCGCGTGAACACGAGCGCGTCCTGCACCTCGGGACTCTGCAGCAATTTGAGCAGCAACGCCGGCTTCACCGCCTGGGCTGCCGGATACACCGCCTGCGTGATGCCGGTCGCCGGCGCGGCTCGACGCTCGAGATTGATCGTCACGGGATCGTGCAGCATCTCCCTGGTCAACTCGAGGATGGGCGGCGGCATCGTCGCGCTGAAGAACAGAGTCTGCCGCTTCTTTGGAAGGTGCCGGAGGACGCGGCGGATGTCCGGGAGGAATCCCATGTCGAGCATGCGGTCGGCTTCGTCGAGTACGAGGCACTCGATGCCGCTCAGCTTCGCGTACGGCGCGCGGAAGTGATCGAGCAGCCGCCCAGGCGTGCCGACGATGACGTCGACGCCGCTGCGGAAGGCGTGTTCCTGCGGTCCCATGCCGACGCCGCCGAAGACGGCCGCCGCGGTGAGCGGCGTGTGGACGGCGAGGTCGTTGAGGTCCTCGAGGATCTGCGCCGCCAGTTCGCGCGTGGGCGTGAGGATCAGGGCGCGCGTGACGCCGCGCGGCTTGCCGATCAGGTGATTGAGGATCGGCAGCAGGAACGCGACCGTCTTTCCACTGCCGGTCATCGCGCACGCCAGGACGTCGCGCCCGTCGATCGCAGGAGGCATCGCGTCGGCCTGGATGGGCGTCGGGCGGGCGAAGCCGAGATCCTTGAGTCCGCGGATCAGGTCGTGATGCAGCTTGAACTGGCTGAACGGCATCTCGCCGCGGCTATCGCCGCGCCATCTCGATCTTGCCGTTGAGGAACGAGCCTTCGCAGGTGTCCGAGCCGGTGTAGGTGCCGGTGAGCCGACCCTCGGTCAGGCTGTCGGCCGATCCCGTCATGGTCGCGCTGCAAATCGGCGTCGGATCGCCATTCACGCCCGCCGCGAACTTCATCGTCATCGTCAGCGTCGACCCGGAGATCGTGCCGGTGAACGTCCCGCTCTTGTTCCGGTGGCATGCGTTGCACGATCCGTCCGTCGGATCGGGCGCGTTCGTCTTGACGGTGCCGGAGAGCTCGTTGCCCGACTCCGTCACGGTCCAGTCGACGACGGTGGTGCCCTGCGAGTCGACACTCGTGCCGGACCATGTGCCGGCGAGATCGAGCGCCTTCGGCTGCGGGGCGGGCGTTGGCGCAGGAGTAGCGGTCGGCGTCGTCGGCATTTTCGACGAGCTGCAGGAGACGATCAGGAACGTGAGCGTCGCGACCGCGATCAGGAGGCGGACTTTCATGGTGCCCTCCCGGACGGTCCCAGTATATCCGCCTTCGCTGAAGCTACGGCGGACAAGCCGCGGTATGGCTGGGCAAGGCGGAGGCCCAGCGCACACGTCCCGCCGCCGTCGGGTCCGCGCCTGGCGCCTAGTCGAGGGTCAGGTCTGGATCCAGATCCAGATCCCGTGGAGGACCGGACATGCGAATCGTCAAGTCATCGTCTTCGATGTCATCGATGTCATCGATGTCATCGATGTCCTCGACGGGCTCGGCCGGGCGGCCACCACCGCTCGTCGCCATGACCCCGCGAATGAGCCTCAGGTCGGGCGCCTGGCGTTCGTCCACCTGCAGACCCGTCTCGGTGTTCGAATCCAATCGCAGACCTGATCCCGCGTCTTGCGTCGATCGCCGACCCGGCACCCGCACGAGCGCGCGAAGCCAGACTCCCGTGTCGGCAATGAATCGCACGTCCGCGGTGGCGCAGCGGAATGCGCGGGCGCCGAGCCGCGCGAGCGTGGTGTGTCCGGCGCTCGGATGTTCCGCTTCTCCCAGTCCAACGGACCATTCTCCGGCGGTCGCGGCCATCAACCCGCCGAACCACAGGTAGTACGCGCCCGCGAATACGACGCCCATCGTGGCAAGCGCGCCTGAACCCGATGGTCCCATCACGGACAGCGGCATCGCGGTCGCAATCCGCGCGCACCCGACAACGATCGAGAGCAGGATGCCGACGATGCAGGCGTCGACGAAGGACGCCATGAGCAGCCGCCAGTTCGGCGTGACGGCGGGGACGGCCTGCACCGCGTGATCGGCTGACTGATCCGCCGACGTCCGATCGGGTGAGGGCCGGTCCGGCGGCGTCCGCTCAGGGGCGGTCGTCTTCACACCGCGCAGCCGGCCGATCGCGGAGATGGGCTCTGCGACCGCGGGTAGCGACGGCGCGATCTCGTCGAGGATCTCGAGCGGATCGAGACCAACCGCCGACGAGTACGATCGGATCGCCGCGCGCGCGTAGATGCCCGGCGGAAGCAGATCGAAGCGGCCGTCCTCGATCGCGCGCAGGACCCCGACGCGCACCCCGATTCGATCAGCCACGACGGCGAGTTCTTCGCCCCGCAGCGTCCTGGCCCGTCTCAGCCGTTCGTTGACCATCGCGCACGCCCCCATGCTCCTGCTATCGGCACGAGCGTGACGTCTCCGCAGCTCGACAGGCTCCTGTTCGCTGAGAGCGAACCGAAGCGCTGACCGCCGGGAATCTCGCACCAGGACGCGAAAAAGTCCGCCTCTGCCTTGTTTCCCGGGTGATGACTTATTTGTAATTACCCGTCTTCGTACGGAGCTCCGGGGGAGTTTCGACCCGGTAATCGGTGCCCCGAGTCGCATTAGTCTGCCCGGACGCAGACTTTAGGCTCCCGCGAGGGGCCGCGGGACGCGATTCAATCCGGCAGCGCGGGTGATATTGCCGGATTCTGGCCGGAATCCGCGCGATTGGAAATCCCGCCCGGGCGGGATCCACGGCAGTCCTGTTGCTATCTCACCGCCGGACTCACTGAGCCGGGTCCACCGTTTTTCCCGAAAAGCTAGAGATTTTCGGCGTCTGGGTATGGCAGGTCGCTTCCCGGTGCGGCCATGCCCCTCGCGGCCCGTGTGGGCAGAGGGCGGTGTTGACAGAGACGACCCTGAGAGCAGCACGCGGCCATTCACATGTGAGGCGGATGGTCACGCGGCTGCGGTTCTGCGCGGTGATGATCGTCCTTGCGATCACCGGACTCGCGAGTTCGGCACGCGCGCAGGGCTCCGCCTTCGGTACGATCGGCCTGACCCCGGGATGGGCGACGTTCGGCCAGGCGGTCCCTCAGGGCATCGCGCCGAATGCGATCCAGGTCGGCACGCTGCCGACGCAGACCGATGTCAAGGTCCGCTGGCCCGACGGCTCGATCCGCTTCGCCGTCATCACCGTCAAGGTTCCCTCGGCGGGCAACTACGCGCTGCAGCCTGCTCCACTCTCCACCGGATCGCTGACGCCAGCGCTTCCGACGGCGTCTGCGACGCTCACGATCGGCGGCGTCATCTACACCGCGGCGCTGCCCTCGTCCGTGTCGACCGACACGTGGCTCTCAGGTCCGCTCGCGTACGAAGGACGCTCGGTCGTGGCGCCGATTTCGTCGGCGAACGGTCAGCCGCACCCGTTCCTGCGCGTCATCTTCGACACGCGCGTGTACAACGACGGCGGCGGCCGCGTCGACTTCACCGTCGAGAACGTGCTCGACAAGGTGGGAGCGCAGGCGGTCACCTACGACGTCGTGCTGTCCGTGAACGGCGCGTCGGTGTTCACGAAGGCCGCCGTCCAGCACTTCTACCTGACGCGCTGGCGCAAGGCCTTCACGATCGCGTCGACGAGCATGGCGACGATCACGCCCGACATGACGCCGTTCAACGTGTCGGGCGCGTTGCCGCCCTACCTGCCGGTCGTCGCCAACAGGGTCGACGAAACCAACCTGAGCTCGGATCCGCTCTACGACATCATGGGCACGGGCGCGCTCATCACCGACATGTCGGAGCACGGCGGACGCGGCTCGCTCGCGCCGTACCCGGACTGGACCGCGCGCTATCTCGTGTACAAGGATCCCGCGCAGCGCGTGTTCGTGCTCGCGAACGGCGACCTCTCCGGATCGTGGCCGGTTCACGTGCGGGAATCCGAGACGAGCTCGAATGCTGGTGTCGGCACGGGCCGGTTCGTTTCACTCAATCAACGTCCGACCATCTGGTACGACCAGCGGGCCGAAGCGGCCGGCGTCGACTTCATCCACGGCTCGCCGCTGCCGATCAGGGAATACACGCCGCTCTGTCCTCCTCCGCCCGCTGCTCCCTTTGCCGGATGCCAGGCGGTTCCGGCGGGCCAGACGCGGTTGATTCCCGACAACGCGCACGTGCCGTCGCTCGCGTTCGTGCCGTACCTGCTCACAGGCGATCGTTACTACGCCGACGAGATGATGTTCTGGGCCGACTACGCGATGTTGCGCACCTACAACGGCGACGGCATCCGGGGTTCGCTCGGCATTCTCGCCAACGGCGAGGTGCGCGGCTACGGCTGGGTGATGCGCAACCTGGCCGACGCCGCCGCGTATCATCCGGACGCGGCCGTCCGCGCGTACCTGTCGGAGAAGGTGCTCGCCAACCTGCAGTGGCTCGACAACTACGCGAACAGCCAGGACCCGGTGGCGAATCCGCTGAAGTTCCTCTGGCCGGGCTACCGCCCGGAGACGGGCTTCATCTCCCTGTGGGAGCAGACGTATCTCGCCTGGGGCATCGATCGCGCGAACCGGCACGGGTTCACTGGCGGTCGCGCGCACCGCGACGCCATCGCGAGCCTCAACCTCAAGCTGTTCACGAGCGAGCCGGCGTGGCCGCGGCAGACCGTGGTCCAGACGCAGACCACGCTGCCGGACGGCACCGTGGTGCCCGCGGGAACGGTGTTGACGTGGAGCATGCCGTACCTGATCGGCTACGGCACGACCGTCGGACCCAACGGTCCCTACACCTTCAACCAGACGATCGCGGATGCGTGGACGCAGACCAACAATCTGAGTCTGCAGCGCAACTTCGCCGGCTTCTACGGACCCGAGGCGCGGCTGAACCTGATGGTGGGCATCGAGTCCGGATGGAGCGGCGCGCAGAACGCGTACGACTATCTGTGGCCGTTCATCGGCGTCCAGAATTTCTGGGGCACCGGCGGCGCCGTCATCCCCGATCTCGCGGAGCGCGCGGGATGGGCCGTCGATTTCTATCCGGCCTCGGGCACGTCGCCGCCTCCGCCGCCGCCGGACACTGGACCGCCCGTCGCGGCGGACCTGCTGACTCCGGCGGCCGGTCAGGCGTTCGGTTCGAGCGCACAGAGCTTCACGTGGACGTCAGGCAACGCGGTCACCGGCTACAAGCTCGATCTCGGGACGACGCAGGGCGCGTCGGATCTCCACGCCGGTGTGGAGACGCAGGCGCAGTCGGAGTTCGTCACGGGCCTTCCGATCAACGGCAGCACGGTCTGGGTCCGTCTGTCGTCGAGGATCAACGGCGTCTTCCAGTTCCACGATTACAGCTTCGCGAGCTACACCGCGCCGCCGCCGCCGTCCACGCCGACGCCGCTCGCCGCGAGGGTCGTCGGCATCGCCGACGGTAACAGCACGGTCGAGACGCCGCCCTTCGACACCCAGGCGGGCGATCTGCTGGTGGCGTTCGTGTCCTCGTCGGGTCCCGACATCAGCGCCGGCGGTCAGCGTGAGGTCATGACGGTAGCAGGCGGCAGCCTCGCGTGGACGCTCGTGGCGCGCGCCAACGCGCAGAACGGCGTCGCCGAGATCTGGACGGCCACGACCCCGACCGCGCATACAGCCGTCACCGTCAGTTCGACTCACACGTTCAGCACCACCGATCAATCACTCGTCGTCGTCGCGTTCAGCGGCGCCGCGGGCGTGGGCGCGAACGCCACAGCGAGCGGCCCGAGCGGCGGGCCCTCGGTGACGCTGACAACGGCGAGGGCCGGATCGTTCCTCTACGCTGTGGGCAACGACTGGAACGGCGCCGCGACGCGCACGCTCGGTCCCAACCAGGTGATGGTCCATGAGGTCCTGGGCGCCAACGGCGACACGTTCTGGCTTCAGCGCCTCGCGGGTCCAGCCGGTCCTGCCGGCAGCGTCGTGACGCTCAACGCCACGAGCCCGATCGATCACTCCTGGAACTTCGCCGCGGTAGAGATCACGCCGGCCTCGAGCTCGAACAAGGCACTCCCGACGATCGCGTGGGCGACTCCGGCGCCGATTGTCGCGGGCACGCCGCTCGGCATCACGCAGCTGAATGCGACCGCGAACGTCCCAGGCACGTTCGTCTATGTGCCGGCCGCCGGCACCGTCCTGGACGCGGGCAGCGGGCAGACGTTGTCCGTCACGTTCAATCCGACCGACACCGCCACGTATCAGTCGGCCACGGCGTCGGTGCTGCTGACCGTCATGGCTTCGGGACCGACGGTGACGTGGAACGCACCCGCCCCGCTCGTCGTCGGCACCGCGCTGGACGCCACGCGGTTGAATGCAAGCGCCGATGTGCCTGGCACCTTCGTCTACACGCCGGCCGCGGGCACAGTGCCGCCGCTCGGGCTGCAGACGCTGCGCGTCACGTTCACGCCAACCAACAGCGCCTTTGCGCCGATCACGAAGAGCGTGCCGCTGATGGTCGTGAAGCGGAAGCCGATCATCACGTGGCCGACGCCGGCAAGCATCACACCGGGCACGCTGCTGAGCGCCTTGCAGCTGAATGCGACGGCCGATGTGCCGGGCGCGTTTGCCTACACGCCGATCCTCGGCGCGTTGCTTCCCGCCGGTCCGGGGCAGAAGCTGTCGGTCACGTTCACGCCGACGGATCTCGTCAACGTGGAGACCGCGACCGCCTCCGTCGCGATCTCGGTCGTCGCCGCAGGTGGAACGCCGCCGACACCGGCGCCGATCAAGATCGGAACCGGAATCGGCGGAACGTGGAAGGACGCGACCGGGCACTCCGGGCAGTCGCACTTCGTCTTCGCGCCGAGCACGAACCGGTGGTGGTTCTTCACGCTGTCG
>Ga0066903_100003804_pt1 | contig 12494 bp, 8 predicted proteins | sample PanSoiMetaGPlot1_FD_67491 | JGI IMG/M metagenome (GOLD analysis project Ga0066903, IMG submission 67491) | Tropical forest soil microbial communities from Panama analyzed to predict greenhouse gas emissions - Panama Soil - Plot 1 (version 2) | ecosystem: Environmental > Terrestrial > Soil >...
GAAGCCGAATACGTCGAGTCAATCATGACCGACGTGCGTTGGTTGATCGATGGTTGGGCGGATAACCATCTCGGTGGCGGGCCCTTCTATGCGTCTGATTACTTCGAAAAGTTTTACGAAAACGCCACGGAACTGATCCGCAAAGGCAAAGCCTACGTTTGCGACATGACGCCGGATGAGACCGATTCCTATCGCCGGCTGGGAAAGGCGAGCAGCTTTCGTGATCGTTCGGTCGATGAAAATCTCGATCTGTTCGCGCGAATGAAAGCGGGCGAGTTTTCCGACGGCGCGCGCACGTTGCGTGCGAAGATCGACGTGAACGCGGCCAACGTCTGGCTCCGCGATCCGGTGCTTTATCGCATCCGACACGCCTCGCATCATCGCACCGGCGACAAATGGTGCATTTACCCGATGTACGACTGGGCGCATACGCTCAGCGATTACATCGAAGGGATCACGCACTCGATCTGTACGCTCGAGTTCGAAGTGCACCGTCCGCTTTACGATTGGATTCTCGATGCGCTGGAATTGCCGGAGCCACGCCCGCATCAGTACGAATTTGCGCGTCTGAATCTCACTTACTCGGTGATAAGTAAACGGAAACTGATCCAGCTGGTGAACGAAAAACTGGTGAACGGCTGGGACGACCCGCGCATGGTCACCATTTCCGGATTGCGCAGGCGTGGCGTGACGCCCAGCGGGTTGCGCACGTTCGCCTACAACATTGGGATCACAAAATATCCCAGCATGACCGACATGACACTGCTCGAACACATCATACGCGACGAGTTTAATCGCACTGCCGCGCGCCGACTTGTGGTGCTGCGGCCGATCAAAGTCGTGCTGACGAATTATCCCGAAGGCAAACTCGAGGAGCTCGAGGCGATCAACAATCCAGAAGATGCAAATGCTGGAACCCGAAAAATTCCATTTCGTCGCGAGCTTTACATCGAGCGCGACGATTTCATGGAATCGCCGCCGAAGAAATACTTTCGGCTCCGTCCCGGTGGCGAGGTGCGGCTGAAATACGCTTACATCATCAAGTGTGATGAAGTGGTCAAAGATGAGGCCGGCAACGTGATCGGGCTTCGCTGTACTGTTGATCTTGACAGTAAATCAGGCGGTCCGACCGCGGGTCGCAAAGTGAAAGGGACGATTCACTGGGTGAGCGCCGCAGATGCGATTGATGCCGAAGTTCGGTTGTATGATCGGCTCTTCACTGTTCCTGAGCCGGATGCCGCAGGCGATTTCAAATCATTCATTAATCCCCATTCTCTGGAAGTGGTGAACGCGAAATGTGAGCCCGCGCTTGCGAACGCGCTCCAAAAAGAACGTTATCAGTTCGAACGACTCGGCTATTTCGCGCTCGATCCACATTCGGCGCCGGAAAAACAAATCTGGAACCGCACGATCACTCTGAGAGATACGTGGGCGAAAGAAGCGAAGAAATAATTCGCGTGTCATCCTGCGGCGCGAAGCCAACGAAAGATGACATGAGCTAGGCCGTCGCGAAGGCGCGGTCGATGCGCGCCAGCACTTTTTCTTTTCCGAGTACTTCCATCAGATGATACAAACTCGGCCCCACGTTGCTGCCGGTCACCGCAAGACGAGTGGGATGAACAATCGCGCCAAGTTTGACCCCAAGCTTTGACGCGGTCCTTTTTAATGCCGCTTCAATTTCAGCCGCGTAGAACTTCTCGAGCGCGCTTAATGCATCGCGAACAGCTTTGAGCCTCGGCTTGTTCTCAGCGGTAAAGTGTTTCGCCACGCCTTGCGGGTCGTAATCGAATTCGTCGGTAAAATAGAACCCACAATAGGCCCGCAACTCGTCAAATGTGTTGATCTTGCCTTTGCAGGTTTGCAGCGCAGCACGGACGTATTCCTCCGGAAAATTATCCAGCTTCACACCGCTCGATTTGAGTCTCGCGACACCCAAGTCGTAAAACTTTTCATCACTGAGCTCGCGCGCATACTCGCCATTCAACCAGTGCAATTTGTCGGGATCGAACGTCGCCGAGCTGCGCCCGATGTTTTTCAAATCAAAAATACGGATGGTTTCGTCGATATCGAGTTTCTCCCGATTATCTTTCGGCGACCAGCCGAGCAGACAGAGATAATTGCGCACCGCTGCCGGGAGATAGCCGCACCGGATGTAGTACTCCACGCGTGCGCCTTCATCGCGTTTGCTCATTTTTGTGCCGTCGCGGTTGAGGATCAGCGGGATATGCGCGTACTGGGGGGGCGTGCCGCCGAGCGCGCGAATCAGCTCAATGTGCTTCGGGGTGTTCGACAGATGATCTTCGCCCCGAATCACGTGCGAGATCTTCATTTCCAAGTCGTCGATGACATTCACGAAATGGAAAATCCATGAGCCGTCTGGGCGACGGATGGTCATGTCAGGATGCGTGGCGGGATTGCTGAGATCGAAATCGATTTTGCCGGCGACGATGTCGTCCACGATCACGTGCTCGCGCGGCGAGCGAAACCGCAGCGCGCCCTGGTCTTCGAAGATGTGACCGCCGCTCTGGAGTTTTTTCAGGTAGCGCTCGTAAAGTTCTGTGCGCTCACTTTGCAAATACGGTCCGAACTCGCCGCCGACGTGCGGGCCTTCGTCCCAGTTCAGGCCGAGCCATTGCAGCCCTTCGTAAATGGCTGCCATGGCTTCCTCGGTGTTACGCTTGATATCAGTATCTTCGATACGCAGCACGAATTTCCCGCCGTGATGCCGCGCAAACAGCCAGTTGAACAGCGCAGTGCGCGCCCCGCCAATGTGTAGATAACCAGTAGGCGAGGGGGCGAAACGGACGCGAATATCAGAAGCCATCTAAGTGGCACCCTGAGCGAAAGCGAGGGATCTCGCAAATTCTCGGTGACGTATGACCTAGACATCTTTACTGGCCGAATGTCGCGGTCAGCGTCAAATTTGGTAATGACGAGCATGGAAACACATACAATTATGGGTGGCTGTTATTGTGGCGAGGTGCGTTTCAGCTCGTCGTCCGACGTTCGTGTCCGGGCGAATTGTCATTGTGCCAACTGCCGTCGAGCTGTGGGAGCGCAGGCGGTAGCCTGGATTGTAACAAAACGTTCGCAGTTCCAATTCACCAAAGGAACGCCACACAGATATCAGACGGAGACCGGCGCCTGGAGGACCTTTTGCCCTCACTGTGGAACGTCTCTCACTTATGAGCACAACAAACGTGCCGATGAGATCGATATCACTACTGGAAGTCTCGATCACCCGGAAGATTTCCCGCCAACGAAGGATGTTTATCCCGAAGAACGGTTGCGTTGGGTGGAGCTGATCCGCGATTGAATTGACATCGTTATGCCTGCTTTATGGTAGGCATCATTCGATAAAAATCGTTTTGGCGCGTCGTCGCGCGTGTCGATTCTGCGGCAGATTTACTTTCGCTGTGCGAACGTTTGGATCGAGCAGCAAGCGCACGCGTTCGATCACGTCGAACCCAACTCTGGAGATGTTTTGCGCGCGCAGCCATTTCAAAATCGCCCGGCGCTGAAGTGCAACGGGTAACGCGCGAAGTTTTGGCACTGAAAAATCGGCATTAACTGAATCCGAGACCTGGTTGTCGAGCCACTTCTCTTCCTCTGCAGCAATCATTGCTGTTCGCCAAATGTTCTGGCGGATGTTTCTGCCAAGAATTTTTTCAAGATATGGAATGATACGGTTACGAATGCGATTACGCGTTGCTGCGAGATTCTTGTTCGTCGCATCTTCACGAAATATCAGATGACATTCGCGAACGTATCTGTTTACGTCGCTTCGCCAGACTGAGAGCAACGGCCGAACGATCGTGAGGTCGACCCCATCAATATGTCGGCTGGAAACGTCGCGCATTCCCGCAAGGCCAGTGAGACCGGCGCCTCGGATCAAATTTATCAGGAACGTCTCAACCAGATCATCCGCATGATGCGCTAGAAAAATCGTGTGGCAACGGTGCCGCTTCGCGGTTTTTGCGAAAAATGAGTAGCGCGCCTCACGCGCGGCCGTTTCGATCGACGACTTCCCTTTCTTCGCCAGCCCCCGAACATTTGCCGTGCCGAGTTCAAAATCGATGTGATATTTCCCAGCGAGTTTTTGCACAAAACGCGCGTCAGCATTACTCGATCGTCCACGCAATTGATGATTTAAGTGGCAAACAATCAGTTTGTTGTAGCCCACATCAATCAGCCAATGGAGCAGCGCGACGGAATCGCGCCCGCCGGACACCCCGATGAGATAAGGCGCATCGGGTGGGCAGTCACGGCTCAGTCGCGAGTTGGTGTTTGGCAACTTCATGAGCGCTTTCTGTCATTCTGAGCGCAGCGAAGAATCTCTGATCACCTGATCCAGCAGCGCGCCGAGAAACAGTCAGAGATGTTTCGCTTCGCTCAACATGACAATTATTTGAATCCAATTCACGGCGGCACCGCATCCAACATTCAAAACCAATAATGAACAATCAACCAACCTTAGACAAAGCGGTAAGTCCGCGGCGTCTTAAAATTATGAACAACGAAGCTCAATCGATATACAGGCTCCTGGTCGACTCAGAGGAGAAGGGCCGGAGCAGGATGGAAACAGCGGTATATGCGACTTGCATACTGAGCGTGGTCGCCGCGATTTGCCAATTCATCACGCAACCGACACCAACCCCTTTCGGTGATGGGGCCGCGCCAGAGCAACCAGTGCCGGTCATGTCGCAACACGCGGTGGACGTGGATCTGAATACAAGGTCCTAAAAAGCCGCGTCAAAATCACGCTGGGGAGCGCAGGCTGTTGGCGACTACCGGGTGGCAGCCCGAGCTCCCCAGGAACAGGAAAGTGCTCTCTTCAAAAAGAGACTGAAAACCAACAGGGTCGTAAAATCTCGTTAGAGGAGGTAAGTAGGGTTGACAATGAATGAACGTTCATTCATCTTCCAACCCTATGCCGCAACCTCAGCAAGAATCTTCCGTCCCCGATCGACGTTCCCAAATCCTTGACGCTGCCTTAATCTGCTTTGCCAAACGCGGTTTCCACCAGGCGAGCATGCACGACATCAGTGCCGAAGCAGGCATCAGTGTCGGGCTGATCTATCGCTATTTCGAAAATAAAGAAGCCGTCATCTCCGCGATGGCGGATCGCCATAAGCAAGAGATTGGCGAAGTGTTGCAACGCGCCCGGCAGGCGCCAACGCTGCTTGAGTCACTCGAAATTTTATTCACGGCTCATTGCTGTGAGAACGAACCGCGAGTGATCTCCGCATTCGTTGTCGATCTCTACGCGGAAGCGTCACGCAATCCGCAAGTAGCGGACCTCGTCCGCGACGTGTTGGAGACAGCGATGGACGGTGTCACCGAACTTATTGCGCGGGCACCAGAAGCTCAAAATACCACGCACGGCCTTTCCCCGACCGAATTGGCAGAATTAATTTTCGCAGTCGCCCGCGGAATGTTGATGTTCGATGTATTGCGCCCACAGCAGATGACGGCGGCGGAAAGACGCGGGCGACAACTGGAAGTGACGCGGAGACTCTGGCGCCTGTTGTTCAAACCGGAGGGCGAACTCGCTTATGCATGACGTGGCAAAAAGCATTTCAGGTGTTCCGACACAACCGAAAGTAAGACGGCGGCGTCGGGGTCTTGGGATTGCGATAGCTCTGCTCGTCGCGATCGTGATCTTTGTCTTTGGCATCAAAGCGCTGCAAATCGGCAAAATGATGAGCAGTCCGAGGATGATGCCCACAGTCACCGTCACCAGTGCGTTGGTGAAAGAAGAAGACTGGCCTCCGCGGCTGTCGGCGGTTGGATCCGTGAGCGCTTCGCAAGGCGCCGTCGTTTCCACCGAGCTCGCCGGCATTGTGAGCGAAATCAATTTCGAAAATGGCGCAGAGGCAAAAAAGGGCGAGGTGCTTATGAAACTCGATGCGTCGCAAGAGGAGGCACTTTTGCGATCTGCAGAAGCTGAAGCGCAGCTGGCGCGGACGGACCTAGAACGGGCGCGCGATCTTGCCATGAAGAAGGTCGTTTCAAGCGCCGAGCTCGACTCCGCCCAATCAAAGTTCACGCGACTGAACGCCGTGGTCGATCAGATGCGCTCCAACATCGCGAAGAAGTCGGTTATCGCGCCGTTCGACGGACAGCTTGGGATTCGTCAGGTAAACGTCGGCCAGATGATCAATGCCGGTCAGCAGGTTGTCGCGCTGACGTCGCTGGATTCGGTGTACATCGATTTTGCCTTGCCAGAACAACATCTCTCTAAACTGACGAAGAATTTGGAAGTACAGGTGCGAGTCGACGCGCTTCCAGGGCGCGAATTCAAAGGGAAACTGACTGCGATTAATTCCATGCTGGACGCAGTCACTCGCAATGTGCCGTTGCAGGCGACATTGGAAAATCCCGACCACGCGCTGCGTCCTGGGATGTTTGCGAAAGTTGACGTCATGTTGCCGGAAACGAAAAAGACCATCGTGATCCCAGGCTCGGCTGTGTCTTATGCGCCGTTCGGCGATTCAGTGTATGTGATTGAGAAGCAGAAGGATCCAAAGAGCGGACACGAATCTCTCGTCCTTCGTCAGCAATTTGTGCGGATTGGGGAAGTGCGAGGCGACTTTGTTTCAGTTACGCAAGGCTTAAAGGCTGGGCAAGAAGTAGTCGGCACCGGTGTGTTCAAGCTACGCAACGGCATGGTCGTGACGATTAACAACGATCTCGCGCCCAAACCGGAGCTGAACCCGCAGCCAGCAGATACGTGAGGAGAATGACGAAGCGCGAATGTCGAATGACGAAGCAATAGCATGAAGTCGTTCACTGATCTTTTCATCAAGCGGCCGGTGCTGGCGATGGTGGTCAGCTTTGTGATCCTGATCGCTGGCTCAAAAGCATTGTTGCCAATTCTTTTTCCCCAGCTCGCGGGGTTGGGCGGTCTGAACGTGCGGCAATATCCACGCAGCGACATCGCGTCGATTACCATAACCACAGTTTATGTCGGCGCGGATGCGGAATTGGTTCGCGGCTTCATTACGACGCCTCTTGAGCGCGCGATCGCGGCGGCAGATGGGATCGATTACATCCAGTCGCAGAGCAAGCAAGGGCAGTCAGTGATCACTGTGCGCCTCAAGCTGAACTATGACGCCAACAAGGCGTTGTCTGATATCAGCTCCAAAGTTGATGCGATCCGGCGCGATCTGCCTCCCGAATCTGAAATTCCAGTAATCGAAATTCAGTCCGCCGATTCCCAGAGAGCCTCGGCCTATTTGAGCTTCACGTCGGACATTCTTCAGCCGAACGAGGTCACCGACTATCTCGTACGGCTGGTGCAACCACGGCTGACGGCCGTCGGCGGCGTGCAGAAGGCGGACATTCTCGGCGGTCGCTATTTTGCGATGCGGATCTGGATGAAACCCGATCGCATGGCGGCGCTCAACATCTCGCCGGCTCAAGTCCGCACCGCTCTTTCGCGAAATAATTATCTCGCGGCGGTCGGAAGCACAAAAGGCTCGCTGCTTCAGGTGAATCTCACGGCGAACACTGATCTTCACACCGCGGACGATTTCAAGAAGCTGGTCGTGCGCCAGGACAAAGGAACTCTCGTCAGGCTGGGGGACATCGCAGATGTCGTTCTCGGCGCGGAGGATTACAACGTAGAAGTGCGGTTCTCCGACCAAAAGGCAGTTTTCATGGGCATTTACGTTCTGCCGAACGCGAACTCGGTGGACGTGATCAAGCGCGTGCGCGCCGAGATGGAGCAGATCAAACGCGAACTGCCGACAGGCCTGACTGGTGAGATCGCCTACGACGCTACTGCCTACATCAACGACGCGATTCATGAAGTGGTAAAGACCCTGATCGACACGCTGCTGATCGTGATGGTGGTGATCTTCCTGTTCCTCGGGTCGTTCCGCTCCGTGATCGTGCCGGTGGTGGCGATCCCGATTTCACTCATCGGGGCCATGTTTCTCATGCAAGCGTTCGGGTTCTCACTGAACCTGCTGACACTGCTGGCGATTGTGCTTTCTGTCGGATTGGTGGTGGACGATGCCATTGTTGTTGTCGAAAACGTGGAGCGTCACATGCGCGAGGGAATGTCGCGCATGAACGCTGCGCTGAAGGGTGCGCGCGAATTGGTGGGCCCGATCATCGCGATGACGCTTACATTGGCAACGGTTTACACGCCGATCGCGCTCCAGGGCGGATTAACTGGCGCGCTTTTTCGCGAATTCGCTTTGACACTGGCTGGCGCGGTGTTCATCTCGGGCGTAGTCGCGCTGACGCTTTCGCCGATGATGTCGGCGCATTTGTTGCGTCCCGAACACGTTGATCATGGATTCAGTGGTTGGGTCAATCGCACGTTTGACCGGTTCCGCGAGTGGTACGGCAGTCATCTTGATCGGACTCTCACCGCGCGACCTGCAGTTTATTTGGTGTGGGCAGGCATATCGGCACTGGCGCTCTTCATGTTCGTTATGATCCCGACCTTCGCCTCAAAGGAATTAGCGCCCACAGAAGATCAGGGCGTGATCTTTGGAATCATGACTGCGCCGGCCAATGCAACCATCGACGACACGATTCGGTACGCCGATGCAGCTGGGAAGGTTTTCCACGACGTCCCGGATACGCGTTTCACATTTCAAATCACATTTCCGGACAACGGTTTTGGCGGAATGGTTTTAAAGCCATGGGGCACACGCAAAACACCGACCGCGGCATATCTTCCGGCAGTTCAACAGAAGCTCGGAGCGATTCCTGGGATTCAAATGTTTCCCGTAATGCCGTCTGCGCTTCCAGGCAGTGACAGCTTTCCGGTGAGTTTCGTGATTACGTCCACTGCCGATCCTGAGAGAATTCTGGAATTGGCCCAACAGCTTCAGGCGAAAGCGATGCAGGCCGGCATATTTCGATTTGCGGACATCGATACAAAGATCGATCAACCTCAGGCTGAGATTGTTTTCGATCACGACAAGGTGGCTTCGCTTGGCCTGGACATGCAGCAAGTGGGAGCCGATCTCACCGCAGCCATCGGCGGAAATTATGTCAATCGTTTCAACATCGCGGGCCGCAGTTACAAGGTGATTCCACAGATCAAGCGTGTTGATCGTCTGAATCCGCAGCAGTTGGAGAACATCTATGTAAGCGGCCCCAACAATAAGCTTATCCCACTGAGCACTGTGGCGTCGATCAAGCACAAGACGGTGGCTCGCTCGCTCAATCGGATGCAGCAGCTTAACGCTGTGACCATCAGCGGGGTTCCAACGCGTTCGCTCGACGCGGCATTAAAATTTCTCGAAGACGAAGCGAGCAAGATTTTGCCCAAAGGCTACGTCATCGATTACACCGGAGAATCGCGCCAACTGCGGACCGAGGGAGACAAGTTTGTTCCTGTGTTCGTGTTGGCAATAGTTCTGATCTTTTTGGTCCTCGCCGCCCAGTTCAACAGCTTTCGCGATCCATTCATCGTTCTGTTGGGGTCCGTGCCGCTCGCGCTTTTCGGCGCGGTAATCTTCATGTTTTTGAAGATGCCGTTTGGAACGTTCTTTACAAACGGTTGGACTACCTCGCTGAATATTTACTCGCAGGTGGGTTTGGTAACTCTGGTCGGCCTTGTTTCCAGAAATGGGATCCTCATCGTGCAATTTGCAAATGAAATGCAACGCAAAGGTTTGGACAAACTGGCTGCGGTGGCGCAAGCCGCGCGGATTCGGTTGCGGCCCATCATGATGACGAGCGCTGCGACTGTCGCCGGCCACTTCCCGCTCACGCTGGTGACTGGCGCCGGTGCGGCCGCGAGAAACTCAATCGGTCTCGTGCTCGTCGGCGGGATGACCATCGGAACGATCTTTACGCTATTCATTGTTCCGTCGCTCTACATGCTCATCGCGAAGCAACACCACGAAAAATCTCTTATGGACGTTGGCTGGGACGAAACGCCTGAAGAGGTCGATCTTACGCCTGAAATGGCGCATGCTCTCGCGCCAGACGGGAACGGCAATGGTTGGAAAAAGGGATAATCGGGTTGGATTCTGCGTATTAAGGAAATAAAAAGCCTCGGTGGGTTTCCCCACCGAGGCTTTATTTTCCCCTGCGTTAGCGGATTTACCTGCCGCTGCTCACACCCCGAAATTCGCGCAGATCGGCGGAATTGCTGATCTTCGTCACGACCCAGGGTTCGGGGCCGGCAGTCATGGGTGCCTGCTCTGGGATCGCTTGGCCGACTGGCATCGGGCCAAAGGCGATCGGGTGACCGGGCTTTGCAACTGTGATGTAGTTTTGTCCTCTGTTTTGGGAGAGGAACAACCCTTGTTCGCCCTCGAGCAAGTTTGCCAAGTCCATCCCGCTCACAGGAGTATTGATTTCGAGTTTCATTTTTTCCTGAGTTTGCTTTGCGGCTTTAGCGCGCTTCTCTGAAGCTGCCGCGGAATTCGGCCAACTCAGTCGAGTTGCTTATCTTCGTAACGAACCAGGGTTCCGGTCCAACACTCGGTGATACCTGCTCCTGGATAGCCTTGCCGATTGGCGTCGGCCCGAAGGCGATCGAGTGACCAGCCTTGGCGACTGTGATGTAGTTTTGTCCTCTGTTTTGGCAGAGAAACAACCCTTGTTCCCCCTCGAGCAAACTGGCAAGATCCAGTCCGCTTACCGGTACGTTGATTTCTAGTTTCATTTTGCCTTATTCCCTCCTTTGTGTATTTTGATGTTTAAGCAAGAACCTCGCGACTCGCTCAATGTTCGCCAGGTAACTTAGGTTGCCTTTTTTAATCTTCTGATTATTGAACGTATTAAGAGCGTCGCGCTGTCTAAATTGCGACAACGAAGCAGCGGTTGCGCGAGGGCAGGAGACACGGAAGTGCAGCGATCAAGGGGGAATCTCAGAGCGGCCAGCCATTTCAAACCGGTGATTGATCCGGCGCTGGAAAGGCCTTTGCTCAATCTGCATCGCGCAATGGACGTCAATTCGTTTTGGCGAGCCGTGCAGCAGGTATTCTCCGTCGTGATACCGAACCGCGTAATCGGTCTCACATTTCGCCGTAATCCAGCCTTGCCGATAATCGTCAGATGGACGCGACCCATTCCCGAGGATCTCTTCGCAGTGGAACCTCTGAAGAATTATCTTGTTGGTCCAGCGCGTAAAAAATTTGTGCGTCTGACTAATCTTTTCCCCAATCGCAACAGCTTTGTGAGATCGGTTCTTTATCGCCGCCACATGGCGTCTCAAAAATGTGCACACGGTTTTTGTCTGTTTTTTTGGAAACGCCACAGACTCATTTGCGGGATCGCAATTGTTCGCAGCGCGGCGGAAGGCGATTTTTCGCCCGCCGAAGTGAAGTTGCTTCGCGAGCTTTACCCTCAATTCATGACCGCACTTTGTCGTATTGGGTCGCTCGAGCGTGAACGCTCCGTGCGAATTGATTTCGAAGCATTCCTGAGTCGATTGCCGTTGCCGACAATCATCGTGCAATGGAACTTGAAGCCAATTTATCAGAACCAAGCCGCGCGTGAGTTGTGCGCAATTTGGGAAAAAGGCCCCGAAGAAGCGAAACTAACGAAAGCAACCTCTCCAATTCCATGCGCGATTTTGGATCGATGCCGTCTGCTCAAACAACAATGGATGGAAGCAAAACGCCGAAACCTTTCGGGTTTACGAACAATCTTCAAAGAAGAACGGATACATCATCCACGGCTCCCTCACTTGCGGGCGACTGTCCGTCTCAGAGACGTCAAGTCAGCGGGCGTGGCACGACCACATTTCCTGATTGAGTGCGAGGATTTGAGTCGCAACGGTAACCAGGGTAACGGATCCGGGATGAGCCGTCTGCCGGCCCTGACCCGGCTTACCAACCGGGAACAGGAAATTGCGCGACTCGTCTGCACTGGGCAAAGCAACAAGGAGATCGCCGATGCCGCGCACTTAAGCGTGGCGATGGTGAAAAAGCACCTTCACACGATTTTTCGCAAACTCGAGGTGCCCAGCCGCAGCCGGCTCGTCGCGCTGATGCTTTAAGTCGCGCCCAAAATTCACCACGGATTACACGGATCGGACGGATAGCGGTACAGGTAAGCAAATGCACTCGTTGCGCGGCAATCAAAAACCTAAAATTGAAACTGAGGTTGTTCCGGTAATTCAACGGATACAACGTTTACGCCAGGCGGATTTCATAGGTCTTCGTAGTGAAAGCGTAATCTCTTAATTATCTGATAGCGGAGTATCGAAAATCTGGGAAGGGTAACCGCCACAATATGAAAACAACCATGCTTAAGCCGCTTGTTCTTTGTCTCGCCATTGCCGGGCTCGGCCAAATCGCTTCCGCGCAAAGCGATTTGAAGCTGCCTGATGTCAGCCAGGCTGCCGAGGCCAAACAGCGCATTGCGTTAGCGGATATCACCGTCAATTACCATCGCCCATTGGTGAACGGGCGAAAAATTTGGGGCGGCCTCGTTCCTTATGGCAAAGTCTGGCGCGCGGGCGCTAACGAAAACACAACGATTGAATTCAGCGATCCGGTTTCGGTGGAGGG
>Ga0066903_100003805_pt1 | contig 12493 bp, 9 predicted proteins | sample PanSoiMetaGPlot1_FD_67491 | JGI IMG/M metagenome (GOLD analysis project Ga0066903, IMG submission 67491) | Tropical forest soil microbial communities from Panama analyzed to predict greenhouse gas emissions - Panama Soil - Plot 1 (version 2) | ecosystem: Environmental > Terrestrial > Soil >...
GCCATGTCAAAGGCTGGGATGACCCGCGCATGCCGACGATCGCCGGCATTCGCCGCCGCGGGGTGCCGCCGGAGGCGATCCGCGAGTTCATCAAGCGGGTGGGCGTGGCCAAGGCCAACAGCGTCGTCGACATTGGCATGTTCGACTTCGCGGTGCGCGAGGTGCTCAACCGCACCGCCCAGCGCCGCATGGCGGTGCTGCGGCCGCTCAAGGTGGTGATCGAGAATTATCCGGAAGGGAAGAGCGAGGAGCTCGAGGCCGTCAATCATCCTGACGATCCCTCTGCCGGGACCCGCCGCATCCGCTTCTCGCGCGAGCTCTACATCGAGCGCGAGGATTTCATGGAGAACCCGCCGAAGAAGTTCTTCCGGCTTTCGCCGGGCGCCGAAGTGCGCCTGCGCTACGCCTATTTCGTCACGTGTCGCGAAGCGGTGAAAAACGACGCCGGGGAGGTTGTTGCGCTCAAGTGCACCTATGACCCAGCGACCCGCGGCGGCAACGCGCCCGACGGCCGCAAGGTCAAGGCCACGATCCATTGGGTCTCAGCGGCTGATGCTGTGAAGGCCGAGGCGCGCCTCTACAATCAGCTCTTCGCCAAGCCTGATCCCGACCCTGCCAATTTTGCCGCCGATCTCAATCCGGACTCGCTTGAAGTGCTCGCCCACGCGCGGCTCGAACCCGCGCTCGCAGCGGCCGCACCTGCCACGCCGGTGCAGTTCGAGCGTCAGGGCTATTTCTGCCTCGACCCGGATTCGAGCCCCGAGCGGCTTGTGTTCAATCGCACGGTCGGCTTGCGCGACACTTGGGCCAAGGTCGCGGGCGGGCAGGGCGGTTAGGCCGCATCTTGCACCGCGCGAGGCCCCGCGACCGCGCCGATCATGCCTTGTTGCGCAGGACCATGCACGCAATTCCCTGGGTATGCAGGCTGGCACACAAGCTGTTGGCGCGGTCGCGCGTGTCGGCGCCGATCCGCACTTGATAGAACGGTCGCGTGCCGCGGCTGCGCAGCATCGTCTGCAGGATGATCGGATCGAGGCCGTTGAGCGTCGCCCGGTGCCGGCTTTCGATCGCGGCGTAGGAGCCCAGGACCTGCTCGCGCGAGAAGCCGGCGCTGACCTGCACGCCCCATGGGCTCGTCACGCTCTTGCTCACGTGCTGCTGCAGCTGTTCGATGTACATATTGGGCCGCTGCCGAAGCAGGGCCATCATCTGGCCGCACGTCGGCTTAGCGGCCCCTTGCCGGGTCGCTGGCGGGGCCTTGCCCGATGTCGCGGCCGCCGACCATTCGGCGGCGGCATGGCCGGTAATGGCCTCGACGTAACGTTGCGTCTCCGCCGGCAGGCTGCCGCGGCCCTCGAGCCAGTCGCGAACGCGGCGCGGGCCCGCATTGTAGGCGGCCGCGGCCAGGCCCAGATTGCCGAAATCCGCCAACAACTGGCGCAGGTACTCTGCCGCCTTCGGCAGCGCCTGCACTGGATCGAACGGATCGAGCAGGCCGCGCTCGGCGGCGGTGCGCGGCATGAACTGGGCGATGCCCTGCGCCCGATCGCCGCTGCGGGTCATCGGGCCTACTGCGTTCGGGCGGAAATTGCTTTCCTGCCACAGCAGTCGGGCGAAGAACTCGAGCGGCAGGCCGTTGGCGCTCGCCGCCGATTCCATCATCAGGCAAATGGACGTGGAGGTACTCTGGTCAGCGGGTGCGGCCGGAGCCGGCGGCGCTCCCTCTTGCGGCAACGCTGGGCGCGCGATTGCAAGCAGCCCGACGGCGGCTGTGCAGATGATAAGCCATGCGATCGGCCGGCATGCCATGGCAGCGCTCCAAGCCGGTTTCACCCCTGCTGGCAAGCGTGTCTCTCGTGTAGCATGGGAATTCCGTAGCAAAGATGTAAGCCCAGGCCGTGCGGGGAGGGGGACCGCGCTATGGCAGAGCAGGGCAAGGTGCGTGGGCGGGCGCAGGCCTGGCGGCCATGGGCCGGGGCCGGGTGGCCGCCATTGGCTTGGCCGCCCGGTCTCATCGGCTTCGCCAATGGGGCCGCGCAACGCGTCCACGGCTGGGCGCTGGCCGACGTCGGCCCAGGTCGCCTGGTGCCCTGGATCGCAATCGCCTATGGCATCGGGATCATTCTCTATTTCTCGACCGAGCAGGAACCCGCGTCGTGGGCAGCGATCGCGCTTCTGGCCGGCACCGTCGCTGCCGCCGTGGCGGCACGGAACCGGCCGGTCGGTTTCCCGGTCGCGCTGGCGTTTGCCGCGATCGCGGCGGGCTTTGCGACCGCTACCGTCAAGCGCGCGCTCATTGCGCATCCGGTCGTGTCGGCGGTTGCCTGGAATGTCGAAATCGCAGGCTTCGTCGAGGTCCGCGAGGAGCGGGAGCGTTCCGATCGCATCGTGGTCCGCGTCCACCGCATCGAGGGGCCGCGGCTCGCCGAGAAGCCCGATCGCGTGCGGGTCTCGGTACGCAAGGGCACGGCCCCTGCGGTCGGCAGCTTCGTTACGTTCAAGGCTCGCCTGACGCCGCCGCTCGAACCCTTGATGCCGGGCGGCTACGACTTTGCCCGCGCGATGTACTTCCAGCAGATCGGCGCCTCTGGCTTTGTCCTCGGGGCGATCCGCAGCGCCGAGCCGCCGGCGGACGGCGGGGCGTGGCTGCGCTATGCGGCAACCATCGACGGCTGGCGCGAAGTGATCGACAAGCGCATCCGCGCCGTCCTGCCCGGTGACCGTGGCGCGATCGCGTCCGCGCTGATCACTGGCAAGCGCGACGCCATTTCAGCGCCGGTCAACGATGCCATGTTCATTTCCGGCATCGGCCACGTGCTGTCGATCTCCGGCTATCATATGGTGGTGGTCAGCGGCATCGTGTTCTTTACGCTGCGCGCGCTGTTTGCGCTCTCGCCGGCTTTTTCCAGCCGTTATCCGATCAAGAAATGGGCCGGCCTCGCAGCGCTTGGGGCAGCGACATTCTATCTCCTGCTTTCGGGTGCGGAGGTCGCGACCCAGCGGTCGTTCATCATGGTTGCCATCGTCCTGATCGCAGTCATGGTGGATCGCTCGGCGCTGACGCTGCGCACGCTGACGGTCGCGGCCCTTGGCGTCTTGTTGTTGGCGCCGGAATCCATCGTTCACCCGAGTTTCCAGATGTCGTTTGCGGCGACGCTCGCGATCGTTGCCGGCTATCAGGGCGGCTTCCGATGGATGAGCGGCGGCGCCGACACGCCGCTGGGCGCCCGCCTTGCATTGATCGGCGGACGTGAAATTGCCAGCCTCGTGATCGTCTCGCTGGTGGCCGGGTTCGCCACGACGCTCTACAGCGCTTACCATTTCCACCGCCTCACGCCTTACGGCGTGTTGACCAATCTCCTGGTCATGCCGATCGTCTCAATCTGGGTGATGCCGGCTGGCATCATGGGGGTGTTCGCGCTTCCGTTCGGCTTCGACGGCATCTGTTGGCGCGCCATGGGCTGGGGCATCGATTGGATGATCGCGGTCGCGCTCTGGGTCACCAGCCTGCCTGGCTCGGTCGGGCGCATGGCCGCCTTCGGCGTCGGCCCGCTGCTGCTCGGCAGCGCCGGCCTCGTCGTGCTTGGTCTCCTAAAGTCGCCGTTGCGGTGTGCCGGTGCTGTCCTGCTTGCGGTCGCAAGCCTGTGGGCGATCCGCACGCCGCAGCCCGACGTCCTGGTGTCCGCGGACGGCACGAGCTTTGCCGTCCGCGCCGCCGCCGGACGGCTGTCGATGCTCAAGACAGGCAACGACGCCTTCGCGATCCAGCAATGGCTCGCGGCCGACGCCGATCCGCGCACCGCCAAGGACCGCACGCTAGAGAACGGATTGGCGTGCGACGAAGCGGGCTGCATCGGGCGGCTTGCCGACGGCTCGATCGTCGCGATCGCGCGGACGCTCGAAGCCCTCGCGGAGGATTGTCGGCGAGCCGCGGTGGTGCTCAGCCAACGCGCGGCGCCGCCGGGCTGTGCTGCGCCGATGGTCGACCGGGGCGTCTGGCAGCGCGGCGGCGCGATTGCGTTGCGGCGCGTCGGCGGCGGCTGGGAGATCACGGCCTCAAAGCCTGCCGGCTACGACCGGCCCTGGGCGCGGGGCCAGCCGGGCACCGATGACACGCCATTGGCGCGGCCGGCAACGACGCCGCCCCGTGACGCGACGCCGCGCGCGGAGGATCTCGAGCCCGACGATTGAGCACGTTGCGAGCAGGTCGCTTCGACAATACATCGCAGACGGCTGTCCCGCGCTCGTCAGTACCGTCGGAACAGTCCGACCAGCTTGCCCTGGATCTTCACGCGATTGGGCGGCAGGATGCGAACCTCATAGGCGGCATTGGCAGGTTCAAGCGCAATCGAAGCGCCGCGCCGGCGGAATCGCTTCAGCGTCGCCTCCTCCTCGTCGATCACGGCAACAACGATATCGCCGGTATCGGCGGTGTCGGTCTTCTTGATCAGGGCAGTGTCGCCGTCGAAGATGCCGGCGTCGATCATCGAGTCGCCGCGGATCTCAAGCGCAAAATGATCGCCGGAACCAAGCAGCTCCGGCGGGACGTTGACGACGTTGGTCTTGTTCTCGATCGCCTCGATCGGGGTGCCGGCGGCGATGCGCCCCATGACCGGCACTGCGACGGGGCGGCTGCCGTCGTCATCCGAAGAAGCTCGACCCTTGCCGAGATTGCCCTCGATGACGCTCGGGGTGAATCCCCGCGTGCGCCCGGCGCCGATGCCCTGGGCGACCGACTCCGGCAGTTTGATGACCTCAATCGCGCGCGCCCGATTCGGCAGGCGACGAATGAAGCCACGTTCCTCGAGCGCCGTGATCAGGCGGTGGATGCCCGACTTAGAGCGCAAATCGAGCGCGTCCTTCATCTCGTCGAACGACGGCGGCACGCCGGCCTCCTTCAATCGCTCGTGGATGAAGCGCAGAAGCTCGAACTGTTTGCGGGTCAGCATGTCCTTCCTTCCCCCGGCTGCGGCTGGGTCTCTTGGCGCCTTGAAGGCGCCGTCGACTCATTCGAAACAAATCATGAACATACACTATCTGTTCGATATGTGTTCCGCAACCATTTAATTTCGCGTGAACAAGTCGAAAGACCCCTACAGCGCAAGCTTAAGGATGGTGCATCGGCTGCCTGACTTGGCCGCGGGAGCGTGCGGTTCGCGTACCAAGAGACAGTCCGCCTGCGCCAGCGGCACCAGCATGGAACTGTCTTGCACGGGGAAGGGCGTGGCGACCGGCAGGCCGTCCCGCCCCGGTGCAAGCGTCGCCCGCAGGTAGTCGGCGCGCTCGTCGTTTGCCGGCATATCGCACCCGAGCAGCGCGGCTTCGAGCTTCGTCTCCCAGTCCGAACGCCCGCTCAGTCGGCGAATCAGCGGCACCAGGAACAGCACGCCGCAGACATAGGCCGACACCGGATTGCCTGGTAGTCCGAGCACGTGCATCGCGCCGAGCCGTCCGTGCATCATCGGCCGCCCCGGCCGCAGCGCCACCTTCCAGAACGATAGATCGAGGCCCTCGCTGGCCAGCGCCCGCTGGACGAGGTCGTAGTCGCCGACCGAGGCACCGCCGGACGTGACCAGGATATCAGCCTCTGCTTCGCGGGCGCACCGCACCGCGGCGGCCGTCTCAAGCACCCGATCGGGCGCGATGCCGAGATCGACGACCGTACAGCCTTCGCGCCGCGCCAGCGCCATGGTGGCGTAGCCGTTGGAGTACACGATCTCGGCAACGCCGGGATTCAATCCGGGCATCACCAGTTCGTCGCCGGTCGCAAGCACGGCCAGCATGGGCCGCCGGTGTACCGGGACGGTCGGATGGTTCATCGCCGCGGCGAGCGCGAGATCACGGTCGGAGAGGGGGCGGCCTTTGCCGAGGAGCGTCACGTCCGCGGCAAAATCGAGGCCCGTCTTGCGGATATGTCGGCCAGCGCCGCTGCGCTGGGTGACGACGACGCTGTCGCCCTCGCGCTTTGTATGCTCCTGGATTACGATCGTGTCGGCGCCCGGCGGCAGCACGCCCCCGGTGAAAATGCGCGCGGCCTCGCCGGCACCGACCGTCCCGCAAAACGGGTGACCGGCGGCGACTTCCCCGATGAGGCGGAGCCGCGCCGGCGCCGTGGCAACATCGGCGGCGCGCACCGCATAGCCGTCCATCGCCGAGACGTCGGCCGGCGGCTGCGTACGAAGCGCCTTGAGGTCGGCGGCAAGCACGCGCCGATGCGCCTCGGCAAGCGGCACGGATTCGGCCGCCAGCGGGCCGGCATGCTCGAGCACCCGCGCCAGCGCTTCGGCGACCGGCATCAGCGCCACGTCCTACTCCTTCGCCCGATAGCGGCCGGACTCGCCGCCGCTCTTCTCGATCAGCCTGATCCCCTCGATGCGCATGCCGCGCTCGACCGCCTTGACCATGTCGTAGATCGTCAGACACGCGACCGAGACCGCAGTGAGCGCCTCCATCTCGACCCCGGTCTGGCCGGTGACCTTGGCAGTCGCGCGCACGGTGAGACCGTTCTCGTCCGGCTCGATGTCGACCGCGATCTTGGACAATGCGAGCGGGTGGCAGAGCGGGATCAGCTCATGGGTCTTTTTGCCGGCGAGAATGCCGGCGATGCGCGCGGCGCCGAGCACGTCGCCCTTCTTGGCGTTGCCCTTGAGCACCAGATCGAGCGTCGCCGGGGCCATCACGACGCGGCCTTCGGCGACCGCGACCCGCTCGGTTGCGCCCTTCGACGACACGTCGACCATGCGCGCCTCGCCGCTCCTGGCGAGATGGGTGAGCTTGCGGGCGCGCTTCACAAGACTACTCCGCGGCGCCCACGCGGCTTTGCCGAGAACCGAGCAAAGCGCGGGTGGCGCGTTCCACGTCGGCTTCGCGCATCAGGCTCTCGCCCACCAGGAAGGTGCGGATGCCGCCGGCCGCCAGCTCATCGAGATCGCTGGGGACAAAGATTCCGCTCTCCGAGACCCCGATGCGGCCGGACGGGATTTGCGACGCCAGGCGCTGCGTGGTGGCGAGCGTCGTCTTGAATGTCCGCAGGTCGCGGTTGTTGATCCCGATGAGGCGCGAGCGAAGCTTGAGCGCGCGGTCGAACTCGCCCTCGTCGTGGACTTCGAGCAGGACATCCATGCCATAGGCCGTGGCAGCCGCTTCGAGGTCCTCCGCCACGCGATCGTCGACCGCCGCCATGATGATCAGGATGCAGTCGGCGCCCCAGGCTCGTGCTTCGGCAACTTGATAGATGTCGTACATGAAATCCTTGCGCAGGACCGGCAGGCTGGTGGCGGCGCGGGCCGCGGTCAGGTGCTCAGGCCGGCCCTGGAAGGACGGAGTGTCGGTGAGCACCGAGAGGCATGTCGCGCCACCGGCCTCATAAGCACGCGCGAGCCCCGGGGCGTCGAAGTCGGCGCGGATCAGGCCTTTGGACGGGCTCGCCTTCTTGATCTCGGCGATGAGCGCAAAGTTGCCGCCGGTGTGCTTGCGTTCGATCGCGCGAATGAAGCCGCGCGGCGGACTGGCAACCTTGGCTTGCGCCTCCAGCGCGGCGAACGGGAGTGCGCGCTTCGCCGCCGCGATCTCCTCGCGCTTATAGGCTTCGATCTTGGCGAGGATGTCCGCCATCATCCGCCTCACGCATTGGCGACGGTGACGAGACGCTCGAGGCGACGGTAGGCCTCGCCCGAATCGACCGATTGGTGCGCCACGGCCACGCCCTGCTTGAGGTCCTTCGCCCGCCCGGCGACCACCAGGGCGGCCGCGGCGTTGAGGATGGCGACATCGCGGAACGGCCCAGGCTGGCCCTTGAGCACGTCGCGCAGCGCGCTCGCGTTCTCGTCCGCTTCGCCGCCGCGCAGCGTCTCCGGCCTCGCGCGCGCGAGCCCGACCTCCTCCGGCACGATCTCGAAGGTGCGCACCGCCCCGTCCGCGAGCGCCGCCACATAGGTCGCTCCCGCTGTCGTGATCTCGTCGAGGCCGTCCGAGCCGTGCACCACGAACGCGCGCTCCGTCCCGAGATTCCTGAGCACCTGCGCGAGCGGCTCGATCCACTGGCGCGAGAACACGCCGACCATCTGCCGTTTGACCCCGGCCGGATTGGACAGCGGGCCGAGCAGATTGAATATCGTGCGGGTGCCGAGTTCGACCCGGGTTGGTCCGACATTCTTCATCGCCGGATGGTGGGCGGGCGCGAACATGAAGCCGATGCCGGCCTCGCGGATGCAGCGGCCGATCGCTTCGGGCGTCAGCTCGATCTTGACGCCGAGCGCGCCGAGAACGTCGGCAGCGCCCGAGCGCGACGACAGCGCCCGGTTGCCGTGCTTGGCAACCGGCACGCCGGCGCCCGCCACGATGAAGGCTGCGCAGGTCGAGATGTTATAGGAGCCCGACGCATCGCCGCCGGTGCCGACTACATCGATGGCCTCGACCGGGGCAGAGACGCGCAGCATCTTGGCCCGCATCGCGTGGACCGCGCCGGTGATCTCCTCGACGGTCTCGCCGCGTACGCGCATCGCCATCAACAGGCCGCCCATCTGCGAGGGCGTGGCCTCCCCCGACATCATGCGGTCGAAGCCGAGCGCAGCCTCCTCGCGCGTCAATGATGCGCCGGTCGCGGCCTTGGCAATGAGTGCCTTGAAGTCGTCGGTCACAGGGAGACCTCAGTGCGACGCGCGACTGTGCGCCTTGCGCAGCGTGCGCCGGCCCCTGGTCGCGTTCCAGGCCGCGGCAAGGTCGAGGAAGTTGCGCAGGATGAGGTGTCCGTGCTCCGACGCGATGCTCTCCGGATGGAACTGCACGCCGTGCACCGGCAGGCTGGTGTGCGCAAGTCCCATCACGAGGCGGTCGTGGGTCTCCGCAACGGTCTCGAGATCGCAGGGCATTGTCTCACGGTCGACCACGAGCGAGTGGTAGCGGGTGGCCTGAAACGGTCCGTTGATCCCGCGAAACACGCCCGCACCCTGGTGCTTGATCAGCGACAGCTTGCCGTGCACCGGCACCGGCGCGCGCACGACCTTGCCGCCGAAGACCTGTCCGATTGCCTGATGGCCGAGGCAGACTCCCAGGATCGGGATGGTGGGCGCAGCACGCCTGACGAGATCGAGACAGATGCCGGCATCATCGGGCGTGCAGGGGCCGGGCGAGAGCACGATCGCCTCCGGATCGGCCGCGACCACGTCGGCAGCCGTAATCTTGTCGTTACGATGCACGACCACCTCGGCGCCCAGTTCACCGAAATAGTGAAACAGGTTGAACGCGAAGCTGTCGTAATTGTCGATCAGGACGATCATGGTTTTCCTGCTCGCACAGGGTCTTAGACGGGGGTCGTGAGGGGGTCAAGGCGGGCCGCGGGCTACGCCGGACGAGGCCCCGGCGTGGCGGTCAAGCCGCGGCCACACCGCCTTGGCAAGCTTGGCGCTTCACCAGGGGAGGCCCTCCATGATCCAGCACATCAGCGCGTCGCCGCGATCGACGCCCGTCATCACGACGATGATCCGGACCGCCGCCGCGATCGCATCCGCGTTCGCCATGGTTTGCGCAGCATCCGACGTTGCCTCGGCCGGCGCCGCCGCGGCCTGCGAGCGGGTGCCGCCGCTCATAACGCTTGACATGACGCAGCCGCTCAATCTGGGCGAGCTCAAGCTGCAGATCCTGCATTATGTCTGCTCCGGCGCCTACGACAGCGAGGTCGCCAAGGTCCTGTCGGAGGCGCAGACCTATGTGGAGGCGCGCACCGGCGAAGTATCGCGGCCGGCGATCGTGCTCGACATCGACGAGACCTCGCTGTCGAATTTCGTGCAGATCCTGGCCGACGATTTCGGCTATTTCGACGGCGGCCCTTGCGAGATGCTACCGAAAGGGCCGTGCGGATGGCGGGCCTGGGAGGAGAGCGGCCGCGCCGAGGCGATCGCGCCGACGCTGGCTCTGTTCACGGCGGCGAAAGCCAGAGGCGTCGCGGTATTCTTCATCACCGGACGCAGCGACGAGGATGCGCGCCGGGAGTGGACGATCAAAAATCTGCGAGCGGCGGGCTATGACGGCTGGGACGGACTGGTGATGCGCCCCATCTCCGCCAACCAGACGACGGTCGCCGCCTACAAGTCCGCGGAGCGCGCCAAGATCGCGGCCCAAGGCTACACCATCATCGCCAACGTCGGAGACCAGCGCAGTGACCTCGACGGCGGCTATGCCGAACGCGCCTACAAGGTGCCGAACCCGTTCTATTTCACACAGTAGTTACTTCACACTGTAGTTACGCAAGGCATTTGCCGATGCGTCCCGCGCCGGTCCAACGCATTCTGACGGCGCGAGACATCTACCCCCCAAGGCGACCATCGCGTCGCGCGTGGCTCCACTTTGCGCTCAGCTACGCGCCCGCGTGCAAATTTCGCGAGACGCCAGCGGCAGATCAGCTGCCAGCCTCGCACTCAGCTACGCGCCCGCGTGCAAATTTCGCGGTCGCAAACCTTTCTGCAGTCCCTCGGAACGGTCAGGCAGATGAATGGTTGTTAAGGCGAACCAAGCACGTTGGGAACCTCCGGTCGAGCGATGGACGCCGTTCTCCTGAAGATCTTTGCCGCAGCCTTGACGTTCAGTCAGGTTGCGACAGAAACCGAAGTGAAAACACAGTTCAATCCTGTGGAGGATCAGAAGCAAGTTGTCGCGCTGCTGCGTGCGGGGTGCGAGCATGTGTGGCGCGCATTCGATGTCGAAGCCATCAATGTCGACGATCTCATCGCGACCGCGATGGCGGATGCCGATGCAATCACCCAGGGGAACGCCGCTTTTCGCGGGATAAATGTCGCGGATCTGCACACCGCGTATCGGCAGTTCTGCAAGAAGGAGGCCGTCGCCAATTCCCCGGTCGATATCGGTCAGGTCATCGAGTTCTATAATAAGACACTGGCCGATCTTCCCGATCACACCCGCCTCAAGGGAGTCCGGTTGCCGGGCGCGAGCGCGGTGGTCGACCGCAACGGTGCGAGGTTTGCCGAAATAGCCGAGCCCGACCAGCGCCGCATCTGGGTCGATCTTGCCGACATTCCGCTGCATGTGCAGCAGGCATTCATTGCCGCCGAGGATCAACGATTCTACGAACACAAGGGCATCGATGAGCGCGCGGTGATCCGTGCCTTCATCGGCAATCTTGGGCAATCGGGACGTCCGCAGGGCGGTTCGACCATTACCCAGCAGGTGGTGAAGAACCTTCTGGTCGGCGACGAGGTCAGCTACGAGCGCAAGATCCGCGAGATGGTGCTGGCGTCACGGGTCGAACACACGCTGACCAAGTCCGAGATATTGCAGCTCTATCTCAACTCGATCTATCTCGGCCGGGGATCGGCCGGGGTCGAGATGGCGGCCCGCAGCTACTTCGGAAAGTCCGTCGGAGACCTGAACTTGAGCGAGGCCGCCCTGCTCGCCGGCCTGACCAAGGGACCCAACTATTTCAACCCGGTTCGCTATCCCGAACGCGCCAAGGAACGGTTTCGCTATGTGCTCGGCCGCATGCAGGACGACGGCTCGGTGACGGCCGAGGCGGCCAAGGAGGCGATGTCGGCGTTTCCCGAGCTCGCCCGGGACGACAAAGGCGAGCGGCCGTCGGGATCCTACTTCGCGGACCAGGTCGCGCGCGAACTGCGCACGACGAACGACCTCAGCGCCTATCGGGTCGGCTCCTACACGATCCACTCGACCCTTGATCGCGATCTGCAACAGGGGACGGAGCTCGCGCTGCAGGAAGGGCTCGCGCGCTACGAAATGTCATCCGGACGCACCGATTTTCGCGGACCGGAGCTCAATCTTGCCGACGCGATCGCGCGGCTCGAAGGCGAGAACGACCCGTCGACGGACAAGCCCGCCTGGCAGCGGGCGCTCGCGGCTGCCCGCTTGCCGGCCGACTATCAGTGGACTGCCGCGGTCGTGATCGAACGGGGGGAGGGCAGAGGGGGCGATGGCGCGATCAAGGTCGGCCTTACGGACGGGCGCGTTCTGCCGCTGCGCGCCAATGCCTCCGTCCTTCGCAAGCTCAATATGCATGACGTGGTGCTGGTGAAGGTCGAGGGCAACGACAAGCGGGCGCGTGCGGACCTGCGGATTCGTCCGGTGGTGCAGGGTGCCGCCGTCGTGCTCGAGAATCAGACCGGGCGCATTCTCGCCATGGTGGGCGGAACCTCGTACGCGCTCAACCAACTCAACCGGATCACCCAGGCGCAGCGCCAGCCCGGCTCGGCGCTCAAGCCGCTGACCTACCTTGCCGCCCTACAAAAGGGGCTGCAGCCGAACACGCTGGTGCGCGACGAGGACATCACTCTGCCGCCGCTCCAACCCAGCAAGCGCAAAGAGGATTACTGGTCGCCGAAGAACTACGACGGCGGGTCATCCGGAGCCATGACGATGCGCTCGGCGCTCGAGAACTCGAGAAATCTGGCGACCGTCAATCTGCTTGCCAGCGGAATTGCCGACAGCCCGCCCGAGGGCCTTGAACGCGTGTGCGCGCTCGCGGTCG
>Ga0066903_100003806_pt1 | contig 12491 bp, 9 predicted proteins | sample PanSoiMetaGPlot1_FD_67491 | JGI IMG/M metagenome (GOLD analysis project Ga0066903, IMG submission 67491) | Tropical forest soil microbial communities from Panama analyzed to predict greenhouse gas emissions - Panama Soil - Plot 1 (version 2) | ecosystem: Environmental > Terrestrial > Soil >...
GAACGGAACACGGGACGAACTAGTCCGGCATACACATGGGTCAAAGCACATTTATGCGGTACCGTAGTTGCCAAAACATGAGTGGTTCTGAGATTCAACCGGGTAGCGCCCGCAACATACGGCAGTTGAGATTCTCTACACTGCGTGCAACCTGCGGAGTTTTCGTGGTTATGCTGGTGGCCTCAGGATTGATGGGTTGCAAAAAGGCGGCCACTCAGCCCAGCAGCGCTGAACTCGGGATTGCCAGCTGGTATGGCCAGCCATTTCAAGGCCGGCTCACAGCCAGTGGCGAGACCTTCGATATGGAAAAGATGACGGCAGCGCACCGCACTCTTCCTTTCGGCACAAAGGTCCGGGTTCAGAACCTGGTCAATCAGAAGAGCGTCGAGGTTCGAATCAACGATCGTGGTCCGTTTGTTAAGGACCGCATTATTGACCTCTCCCATGCGGCGGCACAGGCCATTGGCATGCAGGGTATCGCCAATATCCGGCTGGACGTGCTCAGCATTCCACCGACCCGCGGAGCTGACACGTTTGCCGTTCAGATCGGCGCATTTACGGCGCGCTCCGAAGCGGAACCGCTGCTGGAGGATATGCAAAGACAGTACGGGACCGCCAGGGTGATCTTTCGCGAAGGGGACAAGACCTGGCGAGTACTTGTGGGACTGGAGCCGACAATCGAACAAGCCCGGTCTCTTCTCCGCCAACTGGACGGGGAATCCGGATCTGCCTTCGTTGTACGCGTAGACGCAGAAGAGTAAAATCCGGTGTTTTCAGTCGGGCCGCTGGTAACATCAGGTGAGGTGAAGGGAGTTCTGGCTGGGCACCGTCAATTCTTCCGCCTGATTACAAGCGTCTTCTGGGCCGTCGTCCAGGTGCCGAGGTTGAGCGGCTGAGCAGCTACTTGCCGGGTTCCTTCGGTAGATTGTCCAAGCAGTTCCTCAAGCGGGTCAGGTTCCCCCGCCTCTACGGGGACCCCTCTGATCCCCGCCTGGGTCAACGGCGTCAGATCGATGGGCTTGTAGCTTGCAAATACCTTGAGGATATCCGTCACTCGAGAACGTCCTTTGGGAATGGAAGTGTGCAAAGTCCTGGTCATGGTTGAACCGGGCGTCAGAACTTCATGTGCGCCTGCCACGGTTGGGAAAACGACGCCAATGCTTCCGTCGCTGGAAAGGTCGAGCATGGCGATGTAGAGGTCCCTTTCCGAGTTGTTGCGCACGGTGGCATCCACGGATTCGTTTTCCAACACACCTATGTCGGGCCTTCCCACGCGTGCCATGGCATCGCGCGTCTGGCTTGACTTCAGGGTGAATTGCACGTCGATGCCGGAATGCGCGTTGCGGATGGAAAGGACGTTAAAGTACTTGGCCCACAACTTGATCCGCTCCATCGACAATCTGATCACCGCGGAATCGGAGGCGGTGACTGGCGTCGACAGAGCGCTTAAGTCCGCCGCCAGCATCTGAATTCTGCCCTGCTGCTCGCGGAGCTGGAGATGGCAGGCAGCCGGATTGGTGACCACCTCGACGTATTTCAAGGACTGCAACTGGTCGCTGATCGTCTGCAAAACCCTGGATTGATCCGGCTTGTCCAGGTACACCCGCAATTTAGAACTGCCGTAGCGATGGCTTCGCTCTACTGCGCGCGAGGCCGTGGCAACCTTGCTTCCAGAAATGATGCTGCCTTCGGATTCGAAGGCGTCCACATTCGTCAATTGAACCCTGGCTACGGGTTGCTCCGGCGGCGCAAACTTCTTGGCGCCCGGCGCGTAAACCTCATAAATCGATCCCGAGGTTGCTCCTTCCACACGGCCCACGCTCAGCTTGGCGTGGCGCGCGTCCAGCGGCGATGCCAGCACGTAAGGTCGAGCAACGCTGCCTGAATCCCCAAAGACGAGCATGTCTGCTTGTGAACCCTCCAGTTGCGGATCCTGTGAAGGATAGAGCGCCATGAGAGGGCCCCTGGCGCCGTCGAAGACATCGCGCAAGGTTGCCCCGGCTTTGGCGCTGCGCAGCTGCTGGGTCAAGAAATATGTGAGCGCACCATGTTCCGCACCTTCCGCGTAGTGCTCATAGGCGCTCTCCTTGGATGTTGCCGCCGCGATAAATGCGTATTTCAGAGGAGCGCCATTATCCGTCGTTCCCAGACCGCGTGTCGTCTCCACAGCATAGGATGGGGGTGGAGGCGGTGTACGGGTATCGGCGGCAATCGAGCGGACCCGCGCGCCGCGAACCAGCGTACCGGAGTGGCAGCTATCCAGGATGAACGTAACGTTCTGGGTCTTCTGTGCAAGCTGGAGAAGTATGCCATGCAACTCCGCTCCGCCGATGTCGAATACCTTGCCTTTCGGGTCGCGTGAATCGTAGGGAACAATGGTCTCTTCGAGTCCGCTTATCTTTTTGCCGGTCACGTCTTTCATTTGCGATCCGTGGCCGCTGTAATGGAAAACCACGATATCGCCCGGTTTGACTTTGGCGACCATATTCCGTAACGTCTCGATAATATTGGCGTGGGTGGCCTCCGCGTTCTTGAGGACCCGGATGTTCTCAGGCCGAAATTCGAACTTTGTGGTCAGCACCTGCAGCATATTTTCCACGTCGTTGATCGAGCCCGCGAGCGGAGAAACCTGCTGAGGGTTCCCGTATTCGTTGATACCCACCAGCAACGCATATTTTTGGGGCGCGTCAGGTGAACCGCCCGGCGCATACGCCGTTTCCGCCGCAATGAAGCTGTGGTGGCCGCGTGCCGTGGGCAGCGACAGGACCGGAGCCAAGGCAACAATCAAGACCGCTGCGATGATGGTGGCCGGCCAGGGATGCTTGTTTTTGTTCATGGCATGTAACCTTTCTAGCTGCATGCGCTATTCGTCAATGTTCTTGTATCGCAGCGGTATGTAGCCCTTGAAACGCGACCATGTCGTCCGGTGGAAAATGACTCTCGCCGCGCCTCCCGAGGCTTCGTATATGTTGATGGTGCCGTCCGGGTTATAGCCGGCAAACAGCACCACGTGCGAACCGGGCTTGACCAATGCGTCGCCAGGCTTTAAATCGGTAAACCAATTATCTTTAGGCTTACCGCCGATGGTGCGCAGATTGGTCGTGCCGAATTCGTGCCCGGAGCGGGAGCGTCCCCAGCAGAAGGATACGAATCCGGAGCAATCGATACCGGTGGCGCACGATAAGACGCCATACCGGCTATGCGATCCGGCCGCCAAGCCCTGCGCCAACTTCTTGTCAAACATCTCCGGCGAATCGGCGCCTCCCCAGCGGTAAGGAATGCCTTGTACCTGCTGGCCCGCATTCCAGTCGCTCTTGTATCTCCTGGAGCAGGATGCATTCAGGTTGGTTCGCTCGCAGGTCCACTTGTGTTCTACAAAGGTCTTTGCGCAAGCGATGATCTCGGCCCTGGTTTTGAGTGGAAGCCGGGACGCGTCCAGTTGGGAATCGAGCGGCATGGGCGCCAGGAAAATCAATATCACCAGGACCAAGGCTAGAGTCTTGCTCACGAAGAAGCCTCCATTTGGAATGCAGCCGCGACTGCCTATTTCATGTCCCACTCGTTGATTTGCAACTCAGAACGTGCAGGCAACATGTGATAAAGAACCCCCTTGCGCACGCGGAATTCATCGACGGGCCTGACATAGTAATCCAGCGGGATATCCGAGATCTCGTAAACCAGCTTTCCATCCGGGGAATACTTGCGGACGTACTTGCGAACATCCACCACCGCGCCGCTCGCCGTGGCTTCCAGGGCCACGTAAGAGTTGCCCTCATCATCTGTGGCAAGGGCCTCGATAGAGAGCAAGCGCAATCCAGGTTTGTTAAAGGTGATCTTGACCGGGACGCCGCCCGGAGTTCGCTTTTCAACTTCGCCGCTTGTGGCTGACAGCAACTGGGCTTTGCGCGTCTCGAGTTCCTGCGCCCGCTGTTTCAGGCTCGGCCGCCCCGTCTGATCGACGGCATACACGTCCCCGGTATTGGCCTGCCGGACCTGGATGGCATCGTGCGCCGTAATAGTTACTTCGTCAGCTGCAAAGCCGATGTTCAAAGCGCGCACGAACTTGCCTTTCGGGTCAAAGACCGCAAGCCTTTGCCGCAAGGGATCAGCGATGAGAAGGGAACCATCCTCAAACACGTCAAAACCGGCAGGGCCTTCCGGCAGTTCATCCGAACCGCCTTCGGAGACCAATAGCGTATCCAGGGATTTTCCGGTGTTTTCGTCCTTGTTGAGGGCAGCCAGGATAGTGAAAGGAATGTGGATGTCTCGACTCCGCGCTATTGTGCGGACCGAGCCTGATTCGCGATCAGGCTGGAGAGCCAGGTGGTAAGCCAGCGAAAGCGCACAGGACAGCAGTGCAAAAATCAGGAGAATGCCGCGAAGCATTTCGTTCGGAATGAACCTACCGCAATTCCTTCCCCCTCATCGATATTAAGCGCCCCCTATCATATAACTAATGAGGTGATCCTGAAGTCAGAAAATATCGAGGCAGACCCCGGTCTGGAACCAAGATTGTTCCCTCGACTGCGTCCACTTAGCCGGTCATCCGCCCAGCGATTGGCGGCCATGGATTTCCCAACTCGCCAGAAGGGGAAGCGGAGTTTATATTCATCGGCAAGGTTCTCTCAAAGTTCGGAGGTTTTCATGCGTGCCGATGTGAAATCCGCCATGCTCGCTGCACTCTGCATGTTCGCTACCGTTGCTTTTGGCCAGACGAAACCGGTGGTCGTGTTCATTGCCACGGGCGGCACTATCGCCATGAAGATTGATGCGGTCAAGCACGCGCCTGTACCGGCAATCTCAGGTGAGGACCTGCTGAGCACGGTGCCGGAGGTGTCTCGATATGCAACAGTCGAGGTCAAGAACGTTTCCAACGTGCCTTCAGACTATATGGACCCCGTCCGGTGGATCGGGTTGACGCGCGAGGTCAGGGCGGCGCTAGCCCGGCCGGAGGTCGCCGGGGTCATCATCTCCCACGGCACTGACACGCTCGAGGAAACAGCCTACTGGCTTGATTTAACCGTGGATTCCGAGAAGCCTGTGGTGTTGATCGGCGCTCAGCGTAACGCGTCAGAACCAGATTTTGACGGTCCGCGCAATCTGCTGAATGCGGTTCGCATCGCGGTGGACCCCCAATCGAGGGGGAAAGGGGCCATGCTGGCGATGAACAACCAGATCAACGCGGCCCGCGAGGTCACCAAGACACACACCTCCAGCGTTGAGACCTTCAAATCTGGCGACTTCGGGTTTCTGGGCGAAGTGGACTTCGACCGCATTGTGTACTGGCGGTCTCCTTTACGTCGTCAGCATGTGCCGATCAAGGCCGAGAGCATGCCCTACGTAGAAATAGTTCCGATGTATGGCGGCGCCGACGGCTACCTGATCAGGGCCGCGCTGGACCACGGCGCCAGGGGTTTGGTAGTTCAGGGCCTGGGTTGGGGGAACGTTAACCAGCCCATGTTTGCCGCCATCAAGGAGGCGATCGCCAAGGGCGTGCCTGTCGTCATCACCTCGCGTGTTCCCAACGGCCGCGTCCTGCCTAACTATGGATGGGAAGGCGGCGGCAGGACGCTGGTAGAGGCAGGCGCGGTGATGGGAGACGACTTGTCTCCCCAAAAGGCGCGAATCCTGCTGATGCTCCTTCTGCAGAATGGCGTGAACGGACAAAAAAATCTGCAAGCCGCATTCGATCGTTAGAAACCAGGCCGGCGCTTCCAGCGTGATATGTTTTGTTAGTCACTGATATGACGCGACGTTTTACACGGAAGATTTTGGCTGGGTTCGAAGCAACGAAATACCTCTACATCCGCGCGGGTGAGCACCGCTTTATCCCGATATGGGTTGTTGTGGTCGATGGGCGCGTGATCGTGCGCTCCTGGAACGACAAGGCGGGCGGGTGGTATCGAGCTTTTCTTTCCGAGCCGTGCGGAGCGGTGCGGATTGACGACGATGAGGTTCCTGTTCGCGCCATTCTCCTTCGCGGCACGCGGCTCAATGACGCTGCCGATGACGCGTACGCCTGCAAGTACACGACGAAGGCGAACGCGAAGTATGTAAAAGGTTTCAGGAACGCCAGACGCAAGGCGACCACCTTGGAGCTGGTTCCCAGGTAAGCATGTCGCCTGGCTGTGCCGGTTCTCCCGCGCAGGGCGCGCAAGATACGCGACAAAAGTGAGGGCACTCTCTCCGGCAATCGATCGATCCGCCGGGAGGTCAGGTAATTTCGGCAAGAACCAGAGATACATCGTCAAGGGCGGGGCCAGCGCACCAGGCAGCGACTCGACTGAGAATCTCCTGCTTCATACGGCCGAGCGGCAAAGTGGAGGTGCATTTCACGATCTCCGCCAGTCCTTCAATGCCCAGCATCTCCCCCTGGGCGTTGAAAGTCTCCGTCAGGCCGTCAGTATATATAAGGACGCGGTCTCCTGAGCGGGCGGGTATCTCAATGGCTGCGGCGGAGTCTACAGCATCTTCAAACAGCCCGAGGATCATGCTTTTCGACTCCAGGAGTCGCGGCGACTCTCCCGGGCTGACGATCATCGCGGGCGGATGTCCGGCCCCGGCGAACTGAACCGATAAGGAAGCGCGGTTGAATCGCGCGGCAGCGATGGTGAAGTAGTAAGAGGTTGTATTCGCGAAATTGTGGACCGCAAAACGATTGAGGTGCCGCAGCATTGATCCCAGTTCCACCCCGTTCTCAATCTGGGCCATGGTCTCGGAATAGATCCGGTTTGCGACCAGGGCTGAGCTTATGCCGTGTCCGGAGACGTCACACACCAGGATGTCAAGATGGTCGTCACACGGATTGACCAAACCGTAGTCCCCGCCGATGGACCATGCGGGCTGGTAGTAGGCTTCGACGGAGATGCCGCCCCAGGTCAGGCTCTTGGGGGCGAGGCTCTGTTGCACTCGTTCGGCAAGAAGCAGCTCCTCTTCCATCTGGCGCTGGCGGGCCACGAGCAACCCGTTGACTTGGCGCAGCTCCATCTCCACACGCTTCTGTTCGCTGATATCGGTTGCGGTAACTATGCCAAAGGCCCTGCCATCCGTGGCCCGGACCTGGCGTGACGTGACGGCTACCGGCAAGCGGCCGCCATCGCCTTGCGGAACATAGAATTCGTATCGAGCATGACCTTCCGTTTCTCTGCGTCCGATGAATTCGAGCAGCCGAGGAACGTCTTCAGGGGGAAATAGCTCGGCGATCGATCGTCCCAGGAGCTTTTCAGCGCCCAGTTTTATCATTTCCAGAAACATCGAATTGGCGAACACCACTCGCCTGTGTTCGTCATTGATAATGACACCCTGATTAAGTGTCTCGAGAACTCCGGTAACCTGGTCGAGCCATTCCTGCTGATTTGAGCTCATCGAACCGCTCCTAGCCTGCCTCAGAGTCGGGCAACCGGTGGCATCGTTTTTGCCTAAGAATCGAATCCCGGCGGAATATGGACAGCAAGGCGAGCCTTGGCTTGCATCAGCCGCGCAGCCCTGCCGGAGTTGCCCAACTCTGGAAGAAGGGTCTCATTCTATCGCGGCTTGAGGCCAGAGGAGTCAGGATGAGCACTGGCATGTCTTCGGCGCTCTGCCTGGAGTGATTGCCGTGAAGCCGGTGGTTGAACCGTTCAAGCTCTGCCGAGCGAAATCCTTAGAGATGCGCACATTGGCGGGAAAGGGGCAAATCGCGTCGACGATTACTATCGCAGTCAAAGCTGCGACGCCGGCCCTGCTTCAAAGTCAGAGCCGGCGTCAGTTGCAGGAAGAGGACAAAACGCAGGGTTAGGACGGATTCAGTCTAGTTCCTGTCGTCATCCTCATTGCCATGGCCATCCCGGTCCCTGTCTCTCTCCCGGTTGAAGTTAAACATATCGAAGAGGTCTCCAACGGCCGGGCTGTTCATGGGCACATAGGGGTTGCGGGGGCCGGCAATGGGGTTGGGTAGATTGTCTCTGCTCCGGCTAGTCAAGGGCTTTAGCCGCCAATTCCGCTCGATGAATTTCACGATCGAAGCATGGTCGTTGTAAGTATGATTGACACGGCCTCCGCGCGTGAAGGGTGAAACGATAACGAGTGGAATGCGCGGGCCATCACCAAAGAAATCCAGCGGCTGAAAGTAGCCGGAATCATAGTACCCGCCGCCTTCGTCAAAGGTGATGATAAACGCGGTGTCTTCAGCCAGCTCGGGATGGCGTTTAAGTCCGTCGAGCACACGGGCAATGATCGCCTCCAGAATATTGAGCTTGGAACTTGCCGGATGTCCATCTCCGAAACTGTCAGGCTTCAGATACGACACCGAGAGCAAGCGGCCGTGTTCCAACTCAGCAAAGAAATCGACGGCATCCTTGATATGCGCTGCCCGCTGGGCGGGGTCGCCCATGATCGAGGTGGCGTACTGGAACGGATTGCAGATGTCGCAATACCAGTCTCCGCCTGTTCCGATCAACACATCGACCGGGTCTTTGGAGCCGTTATCGAAGCGCGCCGCGGCATTGAAGCCCCCGCCGTAAAACGCCCAGCTAATGCCCTTTTCGTTGAGTGCATCGCCAATGGTGCGTAGTGAAGAAGGCGGAGCCGCCGTGCCGGCATTGATTCCGGCCGTATTGAGCTGCCCGTTGGAGAGGAAGCCGGGCCGGGTATTGTTGATCATATAAAAGGTGTTCGCGGCGCAGTTCGTGGGAGTCAGGTCGGGACGCGAGGGCAAAGACTTCAAATAATCGACGATCGGCTTGATGCCGGGCTGAGTCTGGTCGCCGCACTCTGTCCAGCGTCGGTCAACTATGAAGGAAACGTCGGTTGCGCTCTTGGGATTGGGATTGGCAACCTGGCTGGCCGGCGGCTGCGCGGGGAAATTGCCCACCTTCTCCCAGGGCAGGGCATCCGCTGTGCCCAGCATGGTGTGCTGCACGGCGGTGCCTCCCATCACGGGCTGGTGAAAGTTGTCGCTCATGGTGAATTCATCGGCCAGACGCTTAAAGAGCGGTGCGTCTCCCCTCTGGACGTTATAGAAGCCCATGGCATTGCTGCCACTGTCATCGCCACGTGCGATCCCGATGAATGGATACAGATCGTTCTTACAGCCGGAGGGATTCTGCGGCGTGGCATCCAGGACGCTGCAATCGGATTGCTGCCACATGTGGAAGAACCGGTGCACCATGTCACCGGTGTATGTGTCGTACCCCAACTTCGCTCCGGTGATCTGAAAGACCGTGTTCGGCAGCTTGTTGAAATTCGTGACGCGAGTGTCCGGTTCGGCGCACGGGGTTGGAGGCAAAGTGGCGTCGGCCGTGCAGTTCTTCAGGCCTGTGGCGCCGCTTGTCAGGAGGGAAAGATCACCAATCTCAATTTCCGGTGAGATGGTGTTCAGCTGGGCTGTGGAAAACGTCCCGGCGTCGAAAGGCGGCAAGCTATCGGCGGGATCCTTCAGGAACTGGGGACGTGTCACCGGCTGTGGGGGAGCACTGCCGGCTTCCGGCGTCGGCAAGAATGGTGAATAAGGCGTTTTGCCGGGATTGATCAGCTTCCTTGTGTCGACGAAAAAGGTGGCGGGATTAATGGTGCTTAGCTGAAATTGCGTGGCTAGCGCGGCATTCGGGCCAGGCGAGCCGTCGGCATGGATGATGCCCCTGGACAGCAGATTTGAAACGGTTCCATGTTTTGGCACGTACGTGGCATAGATATTATCGAATGTACGATTTTCGCCGATGATGATGATGACGTGCTTGATCGGCGTTGCAGTATTCCGTTCAGCGCCTTCGGAACGCTCATCCTGGCCCTGAGCAGGAATGGCGAACAGCATCCATGCGACAAAGCAGGAAGCCATGCTAATAACGGACCGTCGCTTCCACACAACGAGCGTAGATACCATACTTTTCCTCCATACGTTGCCCGTGCAACGATTTCATGATCCGGAAAAGGCTATCTATGCCGTGTTGAAGGTTTGTGATCCTGGCGTTAATGCCCGGTGAAACTCCGTGCAGTGTCTGAATGTACCTCAACTGGCACGTGGAAGAAGCGGTGACGCAGAAAATGAAGGGTTATTCATAAGATTGGCATGAGCGAGCTTTACCAAGCTCCGTTCTTACGCCGGCTTCCCATGAAAAAGGAAGAAGAGTTCGATCATCAGGATCACCACCACGGTGAATTCCAGCAGAAATCCGCGCGCCTGGTGAAACTGTTCGATCATGAAGTCATATAGCTCGTCCGCGGTGCGGAGCTTTTCCTGGACCAGGGCCTGGTAGTCGGCGACGCCGATTTTGACCGCGCACAGGCGGTAAACGCGGGAAAAGAACATATCGCCTACAAACTTCAGGGCGTTGTTGGTACGCTCAGTCAACTCGGTGACATCGAGCAGGATCGTCCGCAAGCGAGAAGCGGCAGACCGCATGCGCCAACCGTAGAACAGGCCTTTGCGGCTTTCCATGAAGTCATACACCCGCTCCATCTCGCGCGTGAGCAATTCGTCATAGTGGCGGAACTGCAGAAGCTGGGAGTTGGCGTATTCCAGAAGGCGAATGGTCGGCTCGCCCCCCGAAGGGGTGTCAAATAGAAAAGCTGCGTTCCAGCCGGCGACAATCAGGTCATTCGGATAATACGACATGTATCCCTGCAGTACTTCCTTGCGCTCGGCATCCGACAGAGGCAGCACCTCTCCACGCACAATCTGGCTGATCTCCGCGCCATATTCCTGCAGGAGGGCCGAACCGGTGGCGGTTCCGGCCACGGAGTGCAAGTGAATCACGTAATAGTCCTCGCTCAGCCAATCCTGATACGGCTTCACCAGTGCAGCGCCACTCCTCTTGAGCTGCTCGCGGATCGCCTGGCGGCAGAGCTCGTCAAAGATGGTGCTTGAAATCCAGCTGCCGGCGCGCTGCTGCAACTCATCCCAGCTGCCGGAAAAAGGAAAACGCAGCAGCAGGCTCACGACGCCGTAGTCGTAATATTGCAGGGCGGCTTCAAAACGCTCGCCCGTGGGAAGAGCGAGCGGGGCCAGGGGTTCGATCAGCGGCGGCCGCTCAAAGCGCACGTATTCCGGGGCCGGATGCTTGAAAGTGGCGGAGAGCGGAGTACCGCCGATAAGTGGCGCAAGAGCGGGAAGAGTGATCTCTTCCGCCACGTCATACAGGTTCAAGATAATGATGGAGCCTTCAACTTTGACGGAGTTCATGCTCCCTACCAGAACAGCAGATTCGAAGATTGTCCTTTCAACCCCTGTGGTCTCGCGGACAGATCATTTCACAAGAATTAAGAGATAGGTGCAATGGGGCATGCGCGTCAAGTAACGTCGTCGCTGGCCGGACCTCGCTTCCGGAGCAACACTGCCTTCTTCGATAATGGTGTTGGGGATGCGCCGCGAACCGGTCCGGCTATCCTATGATGCAGGGCAGCCGCGCCAATGCGATGCCTAAGCGCAAGGTGTGAAGATGATCAGCTTCGATAAAAAAGCGTGTGCGGATCTGCAGGCAGGGCTCAGCCGCGAGTGGCTGGAGACCAACGGGCTGGGCGGATTTGCCTGCGGGACCGTTGCCGGGGCAAACACCCGCCGCTACCATGGATTGCTCACCGCGGCGTTGAACCCGCCGGGCGGGCGCATGCTTCTGCTGGCAAAACTGGAAGAGACGCTGGTCCTGGGCGACCGGCGGGTTGATCTCTCAACCAACGAATACGGCGGCGCGATTCATCCTGAGGGCTATCGCGCGCTGACCGGCTTCCGGCAGGACCCCTTTCCTACGTGGATGTTCGAAGTTGATGGCGTGGGCCTGGAGAAGACCGTCTTCATGCCTCAGGGCAGCAACACCGTGCAGGTGGAGTACAGGCTGCTGCGGTCGCCGGCAGGAAGCGAGCCTGTGCTGGAAGTAAGGCCGCTGATTGCCTTTCGCGATTATCACGCCACCACGCATGAGAACAACGGCCTTAATCCGGCGGTTGAAACCTTGCGCAACCTGGCGAGTGTGCAGCCGTATGCGAGCCTGCCTCGACTTTACTTTACGCATAACGATGGACGATTCGACAAACAGGGTTACTGGTATAGAAACTTTTTCTATCGCGAGGAGCAGGAGCGAGGGCTGGATAGCCAGGAAGATCTATTCAACCCGTTCGTGCTTTCCTGGAGGCTGACCGGAGGCCATGGCGCCCGGATCATCGCTTCTACCGAGCCACGCGACATACAGGAGGCAGCTGCCGTTCGCAAAGCCGAGACGCTGAGACGGGAAAAACTCGCCGCGGCGGCGCCTGTGGACGATCCGCTTCTGGGCGCGCTGGCAGTCGCGACGGATCAGTACCTGGCGCGCCGGGGCGACGATTGGACGGTGATCGCCGGCTATCCGTGGTTTACTGACTGGGGCCGCGACACCATGATTTCGCTGCCCGGGCTCACGCTCTTCACCGGCCGAACCGACGTAGCCAGGGGCATTCTGCGCAACTTTGCTCGCCATACGGACCAGGGCATGCTGCCCAATCGTTTTGTCGACGCCGGCGACCAGGCTGAGTTCAACACCGTG
>Ga0066903_100003807_pt1 | contig 12491 bp, 9 predicted proteins | sample PanSoiMetaGPlot1_FD_67491 | JGI IMG/M metagenome (GOLD analysis project Ga0066903, IMG submission 67491) | Tropical forest soil microbial communities from Panama analyzed to predict greenhouse gas emissions - Panama Soil - Plot 1 (version 2) | ecosystem: Environmental > Terrestrial > Soil >...
CCTTTGAACTTGACGCCCTTCAAGTACACGACGACGTTCCGGATCTCGGGAGTGTCGGGGGCGTCGTGATTCGCTACGGTGCGTGGCTGATAGACATTCGAAGGCAGCTGCGTCCCGCGGACGCGTGAGGTCAATTTGACCTGGCCTGTAATCGTGCCGCTGTCCGGCGATTGACCGGCAAGCGCAGCGACAACGGCGAACGAAGCCGCGGCAGTCAAGGCGCCACGCATAGAGGTTGGAGGTTGTCCTACATACGGTTATCGGCGACAGGGAGGGCGACCTTGAGCACATCTTCGAGCGTCGTGGCGAACACAAACTGCATGTCGTTTCGCACTTCGGAAGGGAGCTCGGCGAGGTCGGGTTTGTTGAGGGCTGGAATAATCAGCGTCTTGATGCCGTGCCGGCGTGCGGCGAGTGCCTTTTCGCGAATCCCACCGACTGGGAGCACCAGGCCGCTGAGCGTGATTTCCCCGGTCATGGCGACGTCTTCGCGTACCGGCTGGTTCTTCAGCGCCGACACGATGGCGGTGGCCATCGTCACGCCGGCCGACGGCCCATCTTTCGGGATCGCGCCAGCCGGCACGTGCACGTGGAGGTCGCTCTTATCGAGAAATTCCGCCGGGATGCCCAGATCGTGGGCCGATGCGCGGATGTGACTCAGGGCCGCGCGCGCCGATTCCTGCATCACGTTTCCAAGTTGCCCGGTGAGAATCAGTTGGTGATGACCTGACGGCAGCAGGCTCGCCTCGATGAAGAGCACATCGCCTCCGGTCTCGGTCCAGGCGAGGCCCGTGGCCACGCCAGGACGAGACACGCGAAACGACACTTCTTCGTGGAACCGCGGCGGTCCGAGAAAATCGCGGACCTTCTCGGGGTCCACGACCGTCAATCCTGTTTCGGCGCCGGCAGCGACTCGTGCGGCAACCTTCCGGCACACCGCGCCGATTTGCCGCTCGAGATTTCGCACACCAGCTTCTCTTGTGTAATCGGCGATGATGCGTCGAATTGAATCGTCCGCGATTTCGACCTGGTCGGGCTTGAGACCGTTCTCGTCGAGCTGGCGCGGGACGAGATATCGTCGCGCGATTTGCACTTTCTCTTCCTCGCTGTAGCCGGCCAGCTGAATGATTTCCATTCTGTCGAGGAGCGCCGGGTGGATGGTTCCGAGCTGATTGGCCGTCGCAATAAAGAGGACCCGCGACAAATCAAGGTTGATTTCCAGGTAGTGATCGCGGAACGCATTGTTTTGCGCGGGATCAAGAACCTCGAGCAGCGCGGCCGCCGGATCTCCCTGATACCCGACGCTGATCTTGTCGATTTCATCCAGCATGAATACGGGGTTCATCGCACCCGCCTGCTTCAGCGCCTGCACGATTCGCCCCGGCATGGCGCCGATGTAGGTGCGGCGATGGCCACGAATTTCCGCTTCGTCGCGAACGCCGCCGAGTGAAATGCGCACGAACTTGCGGTTCATCGCGCGCGCGATCGACTGGCCCAGCGAAGTCTTGCCGGTCCCCGGCGGCCCGACGAAACACAGAATCGGCCCGCGGATCGCGCCGCCCTGCGGAGCCTTCAGCTTCTGAACCGCGAGATACTCGACGATGCGTTCCTTGACCTTCTCGAGATCGTAGTGATCCTCGTCGAGCACTGTTCGGGCCGCGACCGGGTCGAGGCGATCCTCCGTGTATGTCGACCAGGGCACATCGAGCGCCCAGTCGATGTACGTCCGAATCATCTGGTATTCGGGCGACGCCGGCGTCATCCGTTCCATGCGATCGACTTCGCGGCTGATCGCGGTAGCGATCGGCTCCGGCAGATGGGCCTTGGTGATGCGCTCTCTGATCTCCCCGGCTTCCGGCTTTTCACCTTCGCCGAGCTCGTCCTGAATCGCCTTCAGCTGCTGGCGGAGGTAGTACTGGCGCTGTGCATCAGTCATTTCCTGCTGCGCGGCCGATTCGATCTTGCCTTTCAATTCGAGCAGGGCGATCTCGCGATCGAGTGCCTTCGCGACCGCCTGGAGTTTCTCGATCAGCGTGTTCTCCTCGAGCAGCTGTTGTTTTTCCACCCCTTTGAGATCCAGCAAACTGGCGAGCACATACGCAAGTCGAAGCGGATCTTCGATCCCGAGGACGAGCGTTTGCATTTCCTGTGAGAGGCCACTCGACAACGAGGCCGCGCGCTGGACGAGATCGTGGATGCGGCGGACGTAGGCATCGACTTCGATGGTGCGCTCGGCCTGTTCCGGCAGCGGCTCCACCGTAGCGCGGAGTGACTGACCGGCCAGATTGATGACGCCGGCGCGCGCGCGGGCGAGCCCTTCGACGACGACGTGAATGCCGCCAGTAGGGGCCTTCGCCATCTGCCGGATCGCGGCAATGGTGCCGATCGGCTTCAAATCGCCTGGCTCGGGATCGGCGCTATCGGTTGTCTGGAGCGAGAGAAAGATCAGCCGATCGCTCGCGAGCGCGCGATTGACCGCTTCAATCGACACCGGCCGTGCGATCGCCAGCGGCTGCAGCGTCAGCGGGAAAACGACTGTTTCACGAAGGGCGAGCGCGGGCAGGTCGCTGGGGTACGGTCGGGTCGGGTCGGTCGTCGCGTCGGTCGCCATTGTCAAAGGATAGTATGATCGCCGCATGGCGCTCGACGAACGCGATTTCTTCAACAACCGCAATGAGACGCGCACCGACAAGCTCACCTGTCCGCGTTGCAAGCGAACGAATGACTATCAGATGCGTTGGGTCGTTCGCACGAGGAAGGATCGCATTCCGCCCGGTGCCGACGAGCGCGACCGTGCGCTGTTCGGAAAACTCCGCGACTACATGATTCGGATGGACGATTCCGTCACCTGCAAGACATGCGGGAAGAAGTTCGACATTCCTTCGCAGCACTCGATGGTCTTTCTTCAGAAGGGCGGCGGCGAACTGCACGAGCAGTAGAGGGTTCTCTCCTTTCTAGTACAGGTAAGGCAAAATCTTCCGCCTGACTGCTTGTTTATACAGTTCATAGCGCTGTCCGAACTCTCGTTCGAGCGCTTGCTCCTCCCACGGGATCGCAATCACCAGATACGTCGTTGTCACCGCTGCGAACGTCAGCCGGTCGCCGGTCATGTGCGCGGCGCCGAACACGGCGAGCAGCCATCCGAAATACAGTGGATGACGCACGATCCCGTACACCCCGCCCGTCTGCAATTCGACGTCGCTCGTTTTCGAATTTCGAATTCCTGCCAGCTCGAGTGGATCGATCGCGCGCGCCGATTGCGCAATCAACCAGATACCTGTCAGCTGGATGATCGCGAAGATCCAGGCGGGCCAACCGCCGATGCGATAAATGCTTCCGCCCACCGGTTGCCATAAAACATACACAAGAATCAGCAGACTGCTCGCGACCCACACGTAAACAGAGCGAAGCAGCCTCGTCGGAATGAGGCTTGCTAGGCGCCTTTTGATGGGCTCGCGCGCAAAAGCACTGTGGTGGAAGGCAAATATACTGAGCAGCAGCCCATCGATGAGGATTGCGATCAATCCCGTGAACGGTCGGGTTACTCCAAACCTGAACGCGTACCACCAGGCGGTCGCTGCCAGCGAGGTCACGAACATCGCGCCGCCGGCCCAGACAAATCCACGTTCGAGGATCTTGAGCATTCCGTAAACCAATACTATAGGGCTGTCATATGCGTGTCGTCGTGACGGGCATCGGCGTCGTCTCTCCATTTGGTGTTGGACGCGAGCGTTTCTGGCAGCACGTGAGCCGCGGGTGCAGCGGGACCCGCGCCATCAGCGATTTCGACGCGTCTGACTTCGCGTGCCGCGTCGCCGCGCCGGTTACCGGTGTCACCATGGACGACCTGCCTCCCATCGACGGCGATGGCGGTCGCGATCCGGACCATCGCGCCGATCCGAAGCGCTATTCGCGTGCGGCACTGGTGGCGGTCATCGCCGCGCGCGAGGCGTGGAACGACGCGGGCCTCAGAGCGGGCGAACCGGGCGCCGGCGTGATCATCGGCAGCGGCGGCGGCGGTATTGACGTGGGCGAACGGCAGTACTACGACTTCTTCGTCGAGCACGGCCGCAAGGTCACGCCCTACGCGATTCCGATTTCGATCGTCGGCATGATGTCGAGCGAGGTGTCGATTTCGTTGCGCCTCCACGGAGTCAGCCACGTGTTGTCGTGCGGATGTACGAGTTCGACAGACGCCGTCGGCTATGCCGCGGCGTTGATTCGAACCGGTGAAGCCGAGGTCGTCCTGTCCGGCGGTGCCGACGCGTGTGTCACACCCGGAATGATCTTCGGATTTTCGCGGATGCGCGTGATGTCGACCGAGTACAACGATCAGCCGGCGATCGCTTCACGTCCATTCGACAAGGGACGTGACGGGTTCGTGCTGGGCGAGGGAGCATGGATGATGGTTCTCGAGCGCGAAGACCGCGCGCGCGCACGCGGCGCGCGGATCTATGCCTCGATCGACGGCTATGGATCGACCTGCGACGCGTATCACCGTGTGCAGATGGCGCCGGACGGTAAGGAGATCGTCCGCGCCATGGCGCTGGCGCTCGACCGCAGTGGCCATCAGCGCGACGAAGTCGGATACGTCAGCTATCACGGCACGTCGACGCTGCTGAACGATGCGGTTGAATCACGCTCCGTTCGGCAGGTGTTTGGCGACCATGCCGACCGCGTGCCGGGATCATCGGTGAAGTCGATGATCGGCCATCCTCAGGGCGCCAGCGGCGCTGCGGGGCTGGTCACGGCGGCGCTCGCGATCAGTCGCGAGTTCCTGCCGCCGACAATCAATCAGGTCGATGCCGATCCTGACTGCGATCTCGACTACATCCCGAACGTGGGACGGGCCGCGGCGCCGCAAGCCGCGTTGTGCAACTGCCTGGGATTTGGATCGAAGAACAGCGCGATCGTCATTGGAAGAGTCGCGTGAATGAGAAATTGCGATTTCAGAGTCCAGCGTTCAGATTGGCGAAGGTCACGTGCCTCAACGGCCGACGCGCCCGGATGTCTGCGCTCACGAATCTGCAACGTAATCGGCAATTCAATCGGCAATCTGAAGTCTGCAATCTGAAATCTCACCGTCATGTATGACGTCGTGATCGCCGGCGCCGGACCGGCCGGCTCCGTCGCCGCGATCGTGCTTGCGCGTGCCGGTGCGCGCGTCGCCCTGATTGACCGCGCGCGGTTCCCCCGTCACAAACTCTGCGGCGACACCCTGAACCCCGGTGTGCTCGCCATCCTGAAGCGGTTGAAGCTCTCGTCGATGGTAGAAGCGTGCGGTTTGCCAATCAGCGGGATGATCCTCACGGGCGAAGGTGGGGAGACGGTGGTGGCACGATATCCGAGCGGGCTGGTCGCGCGAGCTATCAAACGATCCGATTTCGATTGGGCGCTCGTCCAGGACGCGGTCGCGTCGGGCGCCAATTTCTTTGACGAAACGACGGTCCTCGAGCCGATCGTTGAAACTGCAGGACCACAGGCCTCGGTCAGAGGCGTCTGGGTGCGGTCGAGGGACATCAAGCGGGCGATTCGTGGCACGGTGACCATTGCGGCCGATGGACGTCGATCGCGAATCGCATTCAACTTCGGCCTGTCTCGGCATCCGGTGCGGCCTCGCCGCTGGGCCGTAGGCGTCTACGCCGAACGCGTCGCCGGTACATCCGATCTGGGTGAGATGCACATTCGCCGCGGGTCCTATATCGGTGTGGCGCCACTGCCGAACGGTCTGACCAACGTCTGTCTCGTGAAGCCCTCGTCGGCGCCGGATCCCGATCTCGCCGACCCGCTCGGTGCGGTGCGCGCCGCACTCGCGGCGGATCGCGTGCTCCGCGAACGATTTGCCCGGGCGCGCTTCGTCACGCCGCCTACTGTCATCGGTCCGCTGGCAATCGATGCCACCAATGCGCCAGTCCCCGACGGACTGGTACTCGCCGGCGATGCGGCCGGGTTCATCGATCCGATGACCGGCGACGGTCTTCGCTTTGCCGTTCGTGGCGGCGAACTGGCGGCCGAAGCCGCGCTCCGCGCGCTCGCCGACGGCTGGGCCGGGCTGCACGATCGCGTGACGGAACTGCGCCGGCAGGAATTTCAATCGAAGCATCGATTCAACCGGGCGCTCAGAGGTTTCGTCGGCTCGCGGGTGGCCGTCCGCGCGGCGACCGCGGGCGCGTTCGTGCTACAGCCGGTGCTGCGTTCGCTCATCATTCGCGCCGGCGACTGCGACCTGTGTGACGAGCACCCTGACGAAAAGCACTAACACGGAGATGTTCTCCGAGTTAGTGCTTTCATCTTCGAGACGTCGTGAAGATCTAATCGGGAGCAGCCAGATTATGTTCTCTGCGGTCTCTGCGAATTCCGCGAGCTCTGCGTTTGTTCTTGTCGCGTTCATCGTTGTCGCGATCTTCATGATCGTCGAAGCGCGGCGTGCCTCGACGAACGAACGCGCGCAGCGTTCACGCGGCGGCATCGAACCGTCCGATGATGTCTACCAGTTGATGCAGGTCGCGTATCCCGGAATCTTCATCGCGATGCTCGCCGAAGGCGCCGTGCGTGGCGTCGTGGTCGCGGGAGTCTGGTTCGCTATTGGCGTGACCATCTTCGTCGCGGCGAAGATTCTCAAATGGTGGGCCATCTCCGAACTGGGTCCGCTGTGGACGTTCCGCGTGATCGTCGTGCCCGGTTCGCTATCGGTCGGGACCGGACCGTATCGGATCATGCGGCATCCCAACTACGTCGCCGTCGTCGGTGAGATCGTCAGCGTGGCTCTCATGATGCGCGCCGTGATCACCGGTCCGCTCGCGCTCGTTGTCTTCGGCATGCTGCTCGCGCGCCGCATCGCGGTCGAGAACCGCGTGCGCGATGCTATACTCCGGCGCGGCTGAGGATCAGCCTCGGCCCCTGGATGTCCGTTCCGTCCCCCGCAGCTGAATCCCTGTCGTCGCCCCCTCGCTGGGCGCGCTTTCTCGATCTCATCTGCCTGTTGCTGATTGCGGTCGCGGCAATCGTCGCGGGCTGGGGAGGTTTTCGCGAGCGCGTGAACGGCGTGCGCGTTGCGCTCACGTCGCCGTACCGTGTCCTGATTGCCGCCGCGGTCGTCGCGGCCCTGCGGCACGCAATCGTCCCGCGTCCTGCAATCGTTTCAGATCTGCCGCGGCGGATTCGCGCGGCCTGGCAGACGCCGACAGCGGCCATCGCACGACTGGCCTTCGTCGGCACGCGTCCGGCCATCGTCTTCGTCGGCTACTTCGCAGTCGTGACGTTCGGATACAGCAACGGTCGCCCGCCGCTCCGGTTCGTCGATAACGAGTTCCTGAACCTTCAGGGCAAGTGGGACACGGCGTGGTACATGAGCGTCGTCACCGACGGATACCGGTACAAGACACACGACGTGAACGAGCAGCAGAACATCGTCTTTTTTCCTGCGCTCCCGGTGGCGATCAGAGTGATCGGACGTTTTTTTGGCGGCTCCTCCCCGGCCTTCTTGTGGGGCGGGACGGTGGTAGTGCTCGCCGCATTTTTCTGGGCTCTCGTTTATATCTATCGTCTGGCGCGTGAATTCATCGACGATGAGGATGCCGCGCGATGGGCGATCTGGGTCACGGCGACCTATCCTTTCGCCCTTTACTTCAGCGCCCTGTACAGCGAATCGTTTTTTCTGCTCGGGTCGGCAGGCGCGATTTTTCACTTCCGACGCCGCGAGTTCGTGAGGGCGGCGATGTGGGGACTGCTCGTCGGCCTGACTCGGCCGAACGGCTGCTTCCTGTCGATCGCATTGGCTTTGATCGCCATCACCCCCTGGCTGCCCGGGTGGCTGAAGGGCGGCATCGACGGTCCAGACGATCGTCTGCCGACGAAGCGGAGCATTGCCGCGCTGATCCCAGCGATGCTGTCCGCGGCCGCGCCTGGAATTGGGGTTTTGATCTATTCGGCGTTCATCTGGAACCTGACGGGTGATCCGCTCGCGTGGGCAGAAGGGCACGCGGCGTGGGGACGGCAATATAACGGCCTGTTGCCACTGGCTATCAAGTACTACGGCTACATGGCCGAGTCGGGTCCGTACGTTTTCACGAAAGTGTTGCCGTTTGACACGCTCAACGGACTCGGGGCGCTCTTCGTCATTTTTGCAGCGTTTCCGGTGTGGCGACGGTTTGGACTGCCTTACGCCGTGTTCATCTTGATCAACATCCTGCCGCCGCTCGCGGCTGGTGGATTCTTCTCAACGGGACGGTTTTCTGCCGTCCTCTTTCCAGCATTTCTCTGGTTCGCCTCGGTGGTGCCGAGGCGCCATCGGCCCGCCTGGACCGGCTCCTTTATGGCTGTGCAGGCGCTCAACGCCGCGCTGTTCTACACCTGGCACGAAATGTTCTAAGACCACGACGATCGACGCAGAACTCGCAGAACCCGCCGAGATCTATTGGCTCAGCGAGCTCTGCGTGTTCTGCGTTGAATGTCGTCCATTTGAGAGCACTTTAAGGCGCCAGCGGGTGGCACAGCCGTCTATATAATGTGCAGATGATGCGCAAGGCGTTGGGAATTGTCGCTGCGCTCGCCGTTCTTTCGGCCATTACGGTGGCGGTCGCACAGTCGCGCCGGCCCCAGCCGCCGGCGATTGAACAGGCGACCCGCGCGCTGAATGAAGGCCACTACGACCGGGTTGCCGGTCTTCTCGAAAAACTGGACGCGCAGGATCCGACGGTCGCGGCGCTGGTTGCCCGTGCCGAGATCGCGCGTGGGCACTATCAACAGGCCGAAACCGCGCTCCGTCCAATCGCACAACGCGCGCCGACGAGCGAGGCGGCGCTTGAACTGGGTCTCCTCCTGCAGAATCTGGGGAAATCCGAAGGGACGGCGATCCTCGAACGGGTAGCCGGCGTCATCAATGCGGCTCGCGACGCTTCGGATTTCGCGCGTGGCGGCCGCGCCCTGCGGGCGCTCGGTCGGTTCGAAGAAGCCAAGGCGGCCTACATCGACGCCTCGCAGGCGTCGCCGAGGGATCCGGCCATCGAGACGGCGTTCGGCGAACTCTTCCTCGATGCCTTCAACCGTAACGAGGCGCTGAAATCGTTCCAGACGGCCCTGCGCGTCGACTCCAAATATGTGCCGGCTCTGATTGGATCGGCCGTGGCGATTTCGGACGAGGATCCGCCGCAGGCGCAGGCCATGGCGAAGATGGCGCTCGACATCAACTCGTCGAGCGTGCCGCTTCATGTCTTTCTCGCTGGCGAAGCCGCGGATGCGGGTAAGCGCGATGAAGCGAGGAAATCGCTGCAGAACGCCCTCGACGTCAACCCGTCGAGCCTCGAGGCCCACGCCTTGATGGCCGGCCTGGCGTATGTGGAAGACAAGACCGCGGAGTACGAGGCTGAAGTTGCCAAGATGCTCGCGATCAACCCGAATTACGGTGAAGGGTATCGCGTCGTCGCCGAGATGGCATCGCACAACTACCGATACGAGGATGCCGCGGCGCTCGTCCGGAAGGCGAACTCGCTCAGCCCGAACAGTGCGCGCATCCTGTCCGATATGGGCATCGATCTCCTGCGCACCGGCGATGAAGCGGAAGCGAGAACCGCGCTCGAGCGGTCATTCCAGCTGAACGGCTACAACCAGGTCACCTACAACCTGCTCCAGATGATGGACACGCTGGACAAGTTCGTCACGGTCCGGGACGGAGACCTCATCCTTCGCATGGATAAGGACGAAGCGTCCATCCTCCAGGAGCCGGCGCTCGCCCTCTCCCACGAAGCGTTGAACAATTACATCAAGCGGTACAACTTCACGCCGAAGGGCCCGATCCTGATCGAGATCTTTCCCAAGCACGATCACTTTGCCGTGCGCACAGCCGGACTGCCCGGGATGGTGGGCGCGCTCGGCGTCTGCTTCGGCCGCGTCGTTGTGGCCGATTCACCGCACGCGCGGCCCGGCGAGTTTCAGTGGGAAGCGACGCTCTGGCACGAACTGGCGCACGTCATCACCCTGCAGATGTCCAACTACCGCGTGCCGCGGTGGCTGACGGAAGGCATTTCGGTCTGGGAAGAGAAGCAGCACCGCCCTGAATGGGCCCGCGGCATGGACATCTCGTTCGCGCAGATGCTCAACCGCAAGGAGACGCTCAAACTGCGCGATTTGAACGCGGCTTTCACCGACGGCCGCACCATCTCGCTCGCGTACTTCGAAGGCGGTCTCCTCGTCGAGCACATCGTCGGGAAGTACGGCGAGGACGGGCTGCACAAACTCCTCTACGCGTACGCGAAAGGTCTCGACTTCGAAGGCGCGCTCAAGGAAGCGCTGAACGTCAACATCGACCAGCTGCAAGCCGATTTCGACCAGACGCTGGAGAAGATGTTTGGCCAGCTGCGCGCCGCGCTGCAAATGGAGCCGGGCACCGACTTCCGCAAGATGGCCGCCGCTGACGTGAAGAAATATGCCGCAGAGCACGAAGGCAGTTACCCAGCGCAGTTGACCCTCGGCGAAGTCCTTCGAAAGGAAGGCGACGAAGACGGCGCGTTGCGGGCATTCGAAAAGGCTGCGTCCCTTGTGCCGATTGCGATCGGGGACGACAGCCCGAACGCGCAGATCGCCGAAATTGCGTTGAAGAAGAAGGACTCTGCGCGGGCGATTAAAGCGATGCAGGATCTCGAGACCTGGGACTTCGACAACGCCGAAGTTGCCAGAAAACTCGCCGGCCTCATGAAGCAGTCCGGCATTCAGGATCCGGCACAGTTGCGCCCCGTTTATCAGCGCATCGTTCAGATCGATCCGTTTGATCCCGAGGCCAACGCGGCCCTCGGACGGGCGGCGATGCAGATGAATCAGCCCGCCGACGCGATTCGGGCGTTCAAGGCCGTCGTCGCGCTCAAGCCGGTCGATCCGGCGATGGCATATACGGATCTCGCCGAGAGCTATTTCAAGACCGGTAATCGTGCCGAGGCGCGCAAGCAGACGTTGGCGGCGCTCGAAATCGCGCCCAGCTACGAACGCGCCCAGGATCTGCTGCTGAAGATCACGGAGAGCAAGCAGTGATGGGTTGGGTCCGGCTGAAGCCGGACACTACGTCTGTCCGTCGTCACGTCAAAGTGGCGGCCGTTGTTCTCACCGTGCTCTTCGCGCTTGTCCCCGTGTTGCAGCCCCGTGTCGACGCCCAGTTGCCGTCGACACCCGATGATCGGTATGCGGGCCTGCAGTGGCGGTTCGTGCGGATCAAGTACCACTACGTGACCGAAGGGACGCGGATTCAGGACGAGTTCAACGGCGAGCCATGGCTGATTGACGGCCCCGCGGCGGAACAGAACCTGTCGCGGCGGATCAAGACGGCGACTTCAATCGACGTGCAGGACCCGACAGTTCTCACGCTCGATGATCCTCGGCTGTTCACATACCCCTGGATTTACTTCGTCGAACCAGGCAATCTCAAGCTGACCGATTCGGATGTCAAAACGCTGCGCGAATTTCTCTTGCGCGGCGGTACCGCCACGTTCGACGACTTCCATGGGCCGTTCGAGTGGGAACACCTCGCCGGCGAGTTGAAGAAAGTCTTTCCTGACCGCGAGATCGTCGAAGTACCCAAGGATCATCCGGTGTTCAGCTGCTTCTACAAGATCGACCAGTACCCGCAGGTCGCGGGACTTGGTTCATTCATGGCGGGCCGCAGCTGGGAAAAGGGCGGCTACGTCGCGCACCTGCGCACGATTCTCGACGATACCAATCGGCCGATGGTGTTCATCAACTGGAACACCGACATGGGCGATGGCTGGGAATGGTCGAACGCCGAGGACTATCCCGGCTACATCAAATACACGTCCATGGCATACCGCATGGGCATCAACGAGGTCGTCTATGCGCTCACCCACTGATCCCGCACCGGTTCTGAACGCCGAACGCGTCGCGGAAGGGCGCGAGCGAATCCTGGGGGAGCTGCGCAAGGTCATCATCGGACAGGACGATGTCGTCGAACAGGTGCTGATTGCGCTGTTCACAGGCGGTCACTGTCTCATCACCGGCGTCCCTGGCCTCGCAAAAACACTGCTGATCAAGACGCTCGCGGACATCCTGGATCTCGAATTCAAACGGATCCAGTTCACACCCGACCTGATGCCGTCCGACATTACCGGCACGGAGATTCTCGACGAAGAAGATGGAAGCCGGCGCCTCCGGTTCGTGAGGGGGCCAATCTTTGCGCAAATCATCCTCGCGGATGAGATCAATCGAACGCCACCCAAGACGCAGGCGGCGCTGCTCGAGGCGATGCAGGAGCATCACGTGACCGCAGCGGGCCGAACCTACCCTCTCGATGAACCGTTCTTTGTGCTCGCCACGCAGAATCCGATCGAGCTCGAGGGTACGTATCCTCTGCCGGAGGCGCAGCTCGATCGCTTCATGTTCAACGTCGTCATCTCGTATCTCACTGAGGACGATGAGGTTGCGGTGGTCACGCGCACCACGGGCGCGCGCATGGAAGCGCCTGAGCGCGTGCTGAGCGGACCGGACATCCT
>Ga0066903_100003808_pt1 | contig 12489 bp, 7 predicted proteins | sample PanSoiMetaGPlot1_FD_67491 | JGI IMG/M metagenome (GOLD analysis project Ga0066903, IMG submission 67491) | Tropical forest soil microbial communities from Panama analyzed to predict greenhouse gas emissions - Panama Soil - Plot 1 (version 2) | ecosystem: Environmental > Terrestrial > Soil >...
ATCGTGCAGGTACATGGCAAGTCCCCATTTCAATTCAACTTCATCAATCCCGACGACGACGCCAGCAAGGGTAGGTAGGTGTCGTTCTCTCGGACGGTGTGAGTTTCGAGGTAGACCCACCACTCGCGTAGCATACTGACCACTGCGCGGGCGGCACATCCTTCTTAGTCAGGTCTCTCTCCAACCGTTGCCGAAGGCTGTGGCGGTGAGCGATCCACTGACGGCCATGCACAGAAGCACTATTTTCATTCACCGCCTCGGCGGCGTTGAGGTTCAGGACTACAGCTTAAGACTCAATTGGCGAAATCGGGCGATATGGCGAATTGTTCGACAACCACACCTGATTTCAATAGTTACGCGCAATCACACTGCTAGGTGATCGGCAGGAATGCAGAAGCCCCGAAAAAACTTAGATCAAGCTTGTCGCATGCTGGGATCGGGTCATTGAAACATGCAAGCTGCCGACAGTCAGGCTTTGCGTGGTACCTCGTAGACGAGAGCAGGCTTCATCGTGTCGATTTCTGTGATGAGCTGCGGTGGACGCCAAAGGAACATCGTGAATTTCATGTTGTCGGGCATCACGTCGATGATGCTGAAGCCATTTTTCTCTGTGGGTTTGAGTGTTTCGTCCATTCCAACCAATTGCGAGGGCTGCCCTCCGATGCCACGATACGAGGATGGGAAGGTAATATCTCCCGTCCCGAGCGTGCCGCCCAGTACGGCATAGACGGGATTCGCCAGCGTGAGTTCGCCCGAGCGCGTCATCTTGCCTACGGCCGAAGCGTGCATGTCTCCTTGGACGACAACGGCTGGGCGTTTGGTTTGTGAGGACAGCGCTTGGACCCGAACGGTGGCGATGATTTCTGCGATTCCACAGGTATAGACGTCACCATCACTCAAACAAGTTAGGACCGGTAGCTCTATAAACGGGGAGCAATTCTAGCGGAGGATAGTAGAGCCTCCCAGTCCAGGTAAATTCCGGTCATTGGATCGAAGCGCACTGAGTACTTCACATCGTCGGGGCAAGCTGGTCGGGAGGGGTTGCAACCCTTATCACAACGTCACGCAAAGATGAAATCCTTCTGAAGAAGGGGTGGCGAGAATATTTATTTGCGACTCCGCCAGAGATCAGGTCTGTCGAAATGATCAGCGAGGCCCCACAGGGCAGCGCACAGGAAGAGGAGAAGCGACAGGCTTACTAAGACGAGCGCAAGATGAGCCCTAAGTGTGTTAACGAGCAGCCGGAGGGCTGGAGACTGAGACTTTGACAGCTCGTCCCTAGTAAGGAAAATGAGGACGAAAACCGCGGTTGCCAGTATTGGAAGTCCATACGCCACCCATTTGACGGCTTTCCATACCAGCACGTCACTCGCACCCCAAGCGACAGGTTAACATCGCCAACGCTGGAAGTGGCATCAAAAACAACCTCAGGTGCGGAAGCAAACGGCCAGCATGGGACCAACGCATGTTCGGTATGTCACCCTGCACGGCTGAGGACTAAAGTAATTTCTCTCTCAGCATGCAAACTGCTCAGTCCGAACGCGTTCTTCCAGCGAGTGGTCGCTGTCAAAGAGCAATTTGACCAGCTTTGACCGATCCTCGAGCACCTTCACCGAGACGACCTCGAAGAACTCTTTGAAATCTGCGGACGCACTCAATGGCCGCTTGTGCGGGTCGAGGTTTTCAAACTCGATGACCGATGTGTGCGATAGCAAAGCTCCCCTCCAATGTCGCGGCCGGAACGGGCTGACCGGAGTAAGAGCGAGCAGATTGCTCCCCATCGGAATGACTGGTCCGTACGCTGAACGGTTATAAGCCGTGCTGCCCGTGGGTGTTGCCACTATGACCCCGTCGGCGGCCAACAGAGGGACCCTAACGATCCCGTCAACAGAAATCCGAACGTTCGCCTGCTGTCGCGTACGGCGGAGGATTGATACTTCGTTGAAGGCCAGCGACTCCTCAACTTTTCCATCTTTACTTTTGGCTATCATCCGGAGTGGATGGAGGGTTACCTCCTGGGCTGCCCGAATCCGCTCAACGAGCATGTCCGGCCGATAGACATTCAACAGAAACCCCATAGTTCCACAGTTCATCCCAAAGATCGGGCGTCGCAAATGCAGATATTCATGGACCACGTGTAGCACGAGTCCGTCACCGCCTAAAGCGACGATCACATCGCATTCCTCCGGCGGCGCGAGGTCGTAGAGTGCAGCAAGTTCGTCACGCCTGGCTCTTGCACGGTCGGAACCAGAATCAACATAGGCGATTCGTGGGGACGAGAAACCGTGCTTGCCGGCAGAACGCGCATCGACATGGGCGATCATCAAATGCTCACCCCTCCAATTTGCGGCGAAACTGGCGGCCTTCTTGGCGTCGATGTTGGCGTCAGGCTGTGGCTCACCAGCTCGACAAGTTTGTTTTCAAAGGTCGTGGTTTTCGACGACACGCCGTTCTGATGTATTAACTTTATGGCTAGGCCGGTCCAGCCGGTCTGATGGTTGGCACCCACCCCAGCTCCTGAATCACCATGGAAGTATTCGTGAAAAAGCAACAGGTCACACCAGTGGGGGTCAGTTTGAAACTTCTCTGAGCATCCGAAAAGCGGCCGTCGGCCGCCTTCGTCGCGAAGAAAAATGCTTGTTAAGCGGCGCGACAAGTCACCCACCACTTCCCCCAGGGTTCGCATGTTCCCCGAGCCGGTCGGTGACTCAACCTTGAAGTCGTCGCCAAGATAGCGATGGAACTTTTGAAGGGACTCGATCAGCAGATAGTTCAGAGGGAACCAGATGGGTCCGCGCCAATTAGAATTTCCTCCAAACATTCCGGTGGAGGATTCTCCGGGTTCGTAGGAAATGCAGTGCTGGATTCCGTTTACCGCGAGACAATAAGGCTGATCATTGTGAAGTTTGGACAGCCCACGGATGCCATGCGAGGACAAGAATTCACGTTCGTCCAGCATGTACTTTAGAATCCGGCGCAGCTTGGTTTCATCGGCGATGGACAACAATCTGCGCTCGCCCATGCCTTCTGTACGCGCAGATGCAAGGTTTAACGTGAGATCAGGGCGGTTGTCAATGAACCATTCCAGGCGCCGCTTGAAGGATGGCAGTTGGTCGAGCAGCTCCGGTTCCAGCGTTTGCACCGCGAACAGCGGGATCAATCCCACCATGGAGCGCGTTTTCAACGGTTGTTGAGAGCCGTCAGGCAGCCTCAGGACGTCGTAGAAAAAGCCGTCTTCCTCATCCCATAACCCCATGCTGTCTTGCCCGCGATGGCTGATTGCATGAGCGATGTGGATGAAGTGTTCCCAAAACTTGCTGGCGATGTCTTCATAGCAAGGCTCTACTTTTGCCAACTCAAGCGCGATGGTCAGCATGTTGAGGGTGTACATAGCCATCCAACTAGTCCCATCAGACTGTTCGATGTGGCCACCGGTGGGAAGTGGCGCGCTGCGGTCGAACACGCCGATGTTGTCCAAGCCTAGGAACCCGCCTTGGAAAATGTTTCTGCCTTCATCGTCCTTGCGATTCACCCACCAAGTGAAATTCAACATCAGCTTGTGGAACACCCGTTGCAAGAATGCGCGATCCCCTTTGCCATGACGCTTCTTGTCGATTTTGTACACACGCCACGCAGCCCAGGCATGCACCGGAGGATTGACATCACCAAACGCCCATTCATACGCGGGAATCTGCCCATTGGGGTGCATGTACCACTCGCGCAGAATCAGGATCAGCTGCTCCTTGGCGAAGTCTGAATCGATGAGCGCGAGCGGAATGCAGTGAAATGCCAGATCCCAGGCGGCATACCACGGATATTCCCACTTGTCCGGCATGGAAATCACATCAGCGTTATGGAGATGAGACCAACTATGATTGCGCCCCTTCCTCCGCTCCTCAGGTGGACGAGGATTGCCCGGGTCACCCTGCAACCAGTCTTTGACCACGTAGTGATAGAACTGCTTCGACCAGAGCATTCCGGCAAAGCCCTGGCGCATCACATTCTGAGCGTCGGGTGAGAGATCCGGTTGAACGACGGTCGCGTAAAACTCATCCGCCTCGTGCCGGCGGGCGGCGATGGTCCGATCGAAACTGGCGAACGCACTCCTTCCTGTGAAGTCTGAATCGGCGAGACGCACGCGGACGACCATCGTCTCTGCTGCACCGACGGTTAGCCGGTAACGAGCTGCCGCCTTGGTTCCCGTATGCTCAGGATTAACGGCATCTTCGCTACCGTGCACCACGTAGTCGTTGATGCTGTCCTTTACATGAGGGGTGCGGTTCGCGATCCCAAAGAGACGCTGATAATTGGTTTCATTCTCCGTAAACAGCAGTTCCGGACTGCCTTCGCAATGGAGCCAGCAGTTTGCGGGCTGGGCCTGATTCAGTTCGATGACCGGGTCAGGCCCAGGGCGCGACTGGTGCAACTCGGGCCGTAGCTCGTCCTGTCCCCACGACCATGTATTGCGGAACCAGATGGTCGGCAGAACGTGGAGATTAGCGGTTTCCGGGCCACGGTTCGTCGTTGTGATCCTGATGAGAATGTCCTCGGCATCGGCTTTGGCGTATTCCACGAATACATCGAAGTAACGGTTCTCGTCGAACACGCCTGTATCGAGGAGTTCGTACTCTGATTGGAGTCTGTCTCGGCGCCGGTTTTCTTGTACCAACTTCCCATAAGGGAACTCCGCCTGCGGGTATTTGTAGAGGTATTTCATGTACGAGTGTGTCGGCGTGCTGTCGAGGTAAAAGTAGTACTCCTTGACATCTTCGCCGTGGTTGCCCTCGTTCCCCGTCAGGCCAAAAATTCTTTCTTTCAAGATGGGGTCTCGCTCGTTCCATAGCGCCAGGGCGAAGCAGATCGTCTGCCGGCGGTCGCTGATTCCTGCCAATCCATCTTCGTTCCATCGATAAGCACGCGACCGGGCATGATCATGAGACAAGTATTCCCACGCGCTCCCATATTCGCTATAGTCCTCCCGCACCGTGCCCCAAGCGCGCTCGCTGAGATATGGACCCCAGCGCTTCCAGTGCTTCTGGCGGGTGCGCGATTCCGATAGGCGAGTCTCTTCTTGCGTCATCGCAGTTCTCCCCGTTGTTCGTTAATCAAAGAAGTCAATTGCAAGAGAATCGGCGGTGGACACGCGCGACCCCATCCGGAGGCCAGAGCCCAAGTTCGAATGCACGATTTAGCTTGTGAAGTCAGAACTGCGCACCTGAGCCTCAAACCGCAGCAACCGGTGCCAGCTGCTGACTTTCGGCGCTGGCCTGTTTTTCCCCTTTACCTCCTTCCATGGTCACGTCGAGCATGCCGAAGTGGATACCGACCTTCTTGAGAAAATCATTCGGAGGAATGCCGCCGGCGAAAATCCAGACGTAGTCGTTAGCGATTTCCTGTGTCTCGCCTTTCACTTTGAGGACGACGCTGTCTGCCTTGATCTCCACCGGCATCGAGTCGAACAGCGCCTGCACTTTCCGCTTGCGGATGCACTCCTCGATTCGCTTGGCATTTCGCTCCTTGATACGGTTGAAGGTTCCCTGCCGGTAGGAGAGAGTGACTTGGTTGCCCTTCTGGTAGGCTAGGCCCATGGCCACTTCAATGGCACTATCACCGCCACCTACGACTAAGATCTTTTTGTCCGTGTAGGCGTCAGCCTCAATCAGACGGTACATGACCTTCGGCAGTCCCTCGCCTTTGACTCCGAGCTTGCGGGGTGTCCCACCCCGGCCGAGCGCCAGCACCACTGCCTGCGCGCGGTATCGATTCCTAGTGGTCATCACCGTGAAGATCCCGTCTGCTTCCTTGCGGATGTCATCTACTCTTTCGCCTGTGCGGGCCTTGAAATCGGCCCGCTGCATTACTTTGTGCCAGAATGCGAGCAGATCTTCCTTAGAAAGCTCTGTCTTGTTGAACTTCCCATAGATGGGGAATTCTACTGGCCTGGTGAGCACCAGCTTTTGGCGGGGGTATTTCGTAACCGTTCCCCCGATCTCATCCTGCTCCAGGGTGACGTAGTTGAGCCGGTGTTCCGTGGCGCGCAGGGAAGCACTGATGCCGCCGGGACCGGCGCCCACAATCAGCACGTCGTAAGCCTCCTGGACGGACCCGCCTGCGCCCTGTGCCTGGCGTCTCTGGGCTATGATGTCGACGCATTCCCGCCCCTGGTTGATCGCGTTCTTGATCAATGCCAGCCCGCCGAGTTCTCCGACAATAAACAGGTTGGGGACGCTAGTCTCATAATCTGGTGTCAGAAACGGAAGGTCGGCACTAGCGCTGGGGCTCGCCATCACCATGGTAATGGCGCCGACTGGACATGCGTCGGCGCAGACGCCGTGCCCGATGCACTTATGCGGATTTACGATCACCGCCTTGCCTCCGAACACAGCGAGAACGTCGCCTTCGGGACACACTTCTGTGCACGTGCCGCAACCGATGCAGTTGTCCGTGTCGATGTGCGGGTGTTGTGCCTGCGGTCCCGAAGAGTCTGCGTTCCTCTTGGCGGCCTCGCGCGCCCGTGCTTCCTTCTGCTTCATACGCCGGATGTAGAAGAAAAGAGGGACAGCAACGATCAAGACGTAAATAAATAACGCTATGAAAGAGAAGGTCATGGCCTGGGCTCCTCGCAACTCTCATCACCTAAAACCCATCATGGTCACAACGGCGATGTGGATCGCGGCCAGCAGCGCGAATGAATAACTAAAGGGCCTGTGTATGACATGCCAGAGGTGAAACACCCTTTGTGAACGGGAGAGGAAAAGTGTGCGTTTGCTCAGCATAGCCTGGCTTCGGGCCGCATCGATTGCCCGCTCCAGTCTCTGGTTCCGCGTCCGTAGGAGCCCGCCGATGGTCGCGAGTTTCTCACCCCTGCCCAGCGCATGCCGGCGCAGGCGTGCTACCCGGAGCGGACGCATCAAGTCGAGCGCTATCATGTAAACGAGTGCAACCATCAAAGGCAACCGTGTGACAATGGCCGCACTTGGCAGCTGGAGAAGCGAATGCAAGTCGGCAGTAGGCAGGACTCCCTGTTCCGTCAACCTCTGCGCCAGCGCAGTGTGCTGCTTCTCGAGTTCCGACATCGAGAGTTCCGTCGAACTCAAATTGCGAGGGATCTGCCCATAGACGTACCGTCCAAATACGCCACTGAGTGCCACAGCACTCATGACCCAGAACGCCAGACCGGCAAAGCCTTGGAACTTGAACGAAGAATGGAACGCTACAACGAATGGAGCAGTGAGCCCCGCCAGCACATGGAAATCCAGCCAGTGCTTAGCGCTGCCCTGGCGGGAGAGCCACCTCCAGCGCTTACGGAGCGGATACAGGAAGATAGCGCAAAACAGCAGCAGAGCGAACTCGCCAAGCTTGAGGCCGATTATCCCGCTCGGTTTCAGGACAGCGTGTTTGGAGGAGAAGGGACGGTGAGCGGCGTCGAGCGTGTAGTAATCTGAGCCGTATACCACAAGTGCCAAGACCAGCGCGATTGCGAGCAGGTATCCGGCGAGCAAGGGCCAGCGATGCGACCTGTCGCGCTCGACGGCAGGCACGACCGCAGTAGCAATGGTGGCGTTCATCGTTCAATCGACCTCTCTTGTGTTCGTTGTGTCAGTGCTGGCCGTTTTCTATCTCGGAGATTAAGCATTCAGGCGACTAGGATCACGACAAAGTCTTTTGAGTCGGCGATGCCCACTTTCGACAATCCGACGACTGTCCGAAGGAACGAATTAGTAATGCCGGATTTGTCTCAACGTCCTGCACGCGCAGCGCCAATCAGCTCCCCAAGAAATAGGTTCTGTCCTGGTTACCTAAGTCGTTCTGGGTGCTCTGGTTTCTGGAGACCATTTGCGGATTTGTTCAACCAGCAAGATTAGTGTGGGGAAGTCAGCTTGTGTGGCGTTATTTGACTCACCACGCGGGGCTAATGAACCCAGAGGTGGTTTCCCGCGACCTTGAGATGCTAATTCCGATGTTGCACTTCTGGTAACTGGCGTGATCTGGGTTGGACTTTAGACTGCAACCAAACTTATTTTGCGGCTCTTAAGTTCGTCAGCGAGGGCTATGCCAGACAACAACGGCTCGGGACTCCAGAACGAACGCGCTCCCGATTCTGGTTCGGTGGGATGGCACCGCATCGCCTCTGTCCAGCTTCGGAGTTACGCGGTCGCTGTAACCTTGTGTGCGCTTTATCTGTTGTTTTGCGTGGCGCCCGCGGGCGCACAAATCTCCCCCGGGTCGTTGTCGAGTCCCCACCAGTCGCTCGATGGACCAACCAATTGCGCCAGTTGCCACAAATTCAGCGGGCAGGCCGCCCTCAAGTGTCTTGAGTGTCATACGGAGATTGCCACGCGGCTCAATGCGCGCAGTGGGCTGCACGCGACATATAACATTGCTCCCGGTTCCAGCCAGGAATGCGCGCGTTGTCACTCGGAGCACAACGGCGAAGATTTTCCCCTGATCAAGTGGGACATTAAAGCGTTCGACCACAAGCAGACCGGATACGCACTGCTGGGCAAGCACGCGAGCGTTGGGTGCAACAGCTGTCATGCTCCGACGCGAATCAGTCCGCAAGAGCGATCAGCGATCAAAATCAAGGATCTCAACCGCACCTACCTGGGCCTACCGACCAGCTGCGCAATTTGCCACCGCGATCCCCATAACGGACGGCTTGGGCCAGTTTGCCAGCAATGCCATAACTTTGAAGACTGGAAAGCGATCAGCGAAGTTCAGGTCGACCACTCGAGGACCCGGTATCCCTTAACCGGGCTGCATTCTCATGTCGGGTGCGCAAAATGCCACACACCGGGACCGGACAATAGACCCCGCTACACGGGCATCCCATTCAGCCAGTGCGTCGATTGCCACAAGGATCCGCATCATGGGACCTTCCCGCAGGGTTGCCAATCCTGCCATAGCGTGGCGGGATGGAAGAAGATTTCGGTTACTGCAGTGAACGAGCGTTTTGACCACTCCAAGACGAAGTATCCGCTCGAAGGAAAGCACCTCAGCGTGGACTGCGCGCAATGCCATGTCAATGGCGACTTCAAGAAGCCGTTGGTTTTCGCCCAGTGCATGGACTGTCACAAACCCGATCCGCACAACGGGCAGTTTGCGAAACGGCCAGATCATGGTGAGTGTTCTTCCTGTCACAGCGCGAGCGGATGGAAGCCGTCGACATTCACTGCGAAGCAACATGCCTCGAGCGCATATCCGTTGCGGGGCGGACATGCACGCCTGGAGTGCGCCCTGTGCCATGTTCCGAAAGGCAAGGACACGCTCTTCAAGATCGAGTTCGAACGCTGCACCGATTGCCACGCCGACCGCCACGCCGGCCAGTTTGCATCAGCACCGAACTTTAACGCCTGCGATCGCTGCCACAACCTTGAGGGATACAAGCCTTCCACTTTCACGCTCGTCCGCCATAAGGAAACGAACTTCGTGCTCACCGGAGGACATATTGCAGTGCCCTGTTCCGATTGCCACAAAGCGGCGGCACTCTCACCCAAGTCGGCGGTTATTTATCATTGGCAGGAATTAAGTTGCACGTCTTGTCATGCGGATCCGCACAAGGGACAATTCGCAGAGAGCATGAAACAGGCGCGCGGCAATCGCACAGCCGCCGGCTGTGAAGCCTGCCACTCCACGAAATCGTGGAAAGAGCTCTCAGCGTTCGATCACTCGAAAACCAAATTCCCGCTTTTGGGGGCGCACCGAGCGACGGCTTGCATCGGCTGCCACAAGGCGACGAACCCGGAAACCAAACTTATTAATACGGATTTCAAGGCGGCGTCCACACAGTGTGAAGACTGCCATGAGGACATCCACGGGAAACAGTTCGCCAAGGCAGGGGGGACGCAATGCGTCGAGTGCCACAACAGCATGAAATGGAGACCTTCCTTGTTTGACCATGAAAAGAGGACGCAATTCCCACTGCGAGGGGCGCACCAAAACGTCCGCTGTTCAGAGTGCCACAAGCTGACAAAAGTTGTGGCCGCGAAAAGCGTGCTGTTCTACAAACCCACCCCGATAGAATGCGCTGCGTGCCACGGATCTACGAATCCTGTTCCCAAGGTGAAACCGTGATCTGCGCTCGCCAACCCTCCGGCCACGCCATCGCCCAGCTGTAAACTTTCGAGGCACCAGCGGACTAGGGCGACGGCTATATCTCGAAGTCAAGCTCCTCGCCCTACTAAACAGGGCAGGGGTTCTTTCTTTGATTCCCACACCGCATCGCCGCACCTTGCATTCTTCGATAGCGCAACGCTTATGCAAAGCAACGACATCAAGTAACTTTCTCACTCACAAGTAGCTCCCCTAGTCTTGGTGGAACGTGAATTGCATATTCAAAGCCAATTGCTTCAGTTTCACGATCAGGCAATGGTCCGCGAAAGGGCACACACATGTTGGCGTTGGGGGGAAAGCTCAAGCTGGCAGCGGTGCTGGTGCTGACTTTCCCGAGCGTCGCGCCAACTCTGGCTCAAACGTCCGGCGCAGGCTCGCACAGTCCTCATGGCAACCTCGATATGCCTTGCCAGAACTGCCACACCGACAACGCATGGAGGCCGATTCGAGCCCTTCCAGAATTCGATCACAACCAGACCCAGTATCCACTGCGCGGTATGCACCAGGCCGTGGCCTGCACCGAGTGCCACTTGAAGCCGATGTTCAAGAACGTGGGATTGCGTTGCCAGGACTGCCACGCGGACATTCACAAGCGGCAACTGGGCGCAAACTGCGAACAGTGCCATACCGTGCGCGGATGGATGGTTTCGATCCAGCAGGTGCAGCAGCACAACAATCGCTTTCCGCTGACTGGCGCGCATGCGGCCGTCGATTGTAGTTCCTGCCACAAGGGCGCCGCCAACAGCAGGTTCCAGACCACATCGACAGACTGCTACTCGTGCCATGCCGCGGATTTCAAAGCGGCGACGAATCCAAAACACGTTACAGCGCAGTTTGGCATCACTTGCAACCAGTGCCACAGCACGGATAACTGGCTGAATGCCAAGTTCGATCACTCGACCGTGGGCTTTGCTTTAACCAACAGCCATGCCGTGCCGCCGCGTCAGTGTACAGACTGCCATCTCAACAACAACTACAACCTGAACAGTACCGCATGCGTCAGCTGTCACATGAAGGATTACCAGGGAACAAATGCTCCGAATCATGCCATGGCAAACATGCCGCAGACCTGCGAGCAGTGTCACAACACGGCGTCATGGCTCAATGCCTCATTCAATCACGACAAGACGGGCTTTTCCCTTACCGGAATGCACACTGTTCCGCCGCGACAATGCACGGACTGCCATATCAACAGCAACTACACGCTGAACAGCACCGCGTGTTACGGGTGCCATCAGAAGGACTATACCAGTACGACGAGCCCAAACCATGCGGCCGCAAATTTTCCTCAGGCTTGCGGCTCCTGCCATAACACCACAACTTGGCTGAGCGCGACGTTCAACCACGCCAGCACCGGGTTCCCACTGGCCGGTGCTCACACCGTCCCGCCGCGTCAGTGCACGGATTGCCACATTAATAATAACTATACGCTGAACAGTACGGCGTGCTTCTCGTGTCACCAGAAGGACTACACCGGCGCGACCAGCCCTGTGTCCCACACGGGATTCCCGACAACATGCGAGAGTTGTCACGACGCTGTGCGGTGGTCCGATGGCAAGTTCGACCACTCCACGACGGGCTTTCCGCTGACCAGCTCGCACACAGTCCCGCCGCGCCAGTGCACTGATTGCCATCTGAACAATAACTACACGCTGAATAGCACGGCGTGCTTCTCCTGTCACCAGAAGGATTACACCGGGACAACGGCTCCCGCACACTCTGCTGCCGGGTTCCCGACTACGTGTGAACTCTGCCACGATACGAGCGTCTGGACAAATTCAACCTTCAACCACGACAAGACAGCGTTCCCGCTGACTGGTTCCCACACAGTGCCACCACGGGTCTGCGCCGACTGCCACGTCAACGGCAATTACACGACTCTGCCGATAAACTGCATCGGCTGCCACCAAACGGATTACAACAACACAGCGAATCCAGGGCACTTCGCGCAGCCGCAATTTTTCCCGACGACCTGCCAGAAATGCCATAGCACCAACAACTGGCTGAATGCGAGCTTTAGTCACACGCAATACTCGCCATTCCCAACCAGTCACGGCAATGCCAACAACGTGTGCTCCACCTGTCACACCCATTCGAATGATTACTCCGTTTTCCAGTGCACGGGCTGCCATGGTGGAAACAACGCGAACAACTTTCATCACGACAAAGTTTCCGGATATGTCTACAACAACATCAATTGTTACCAGTGCCATCAGAACGGACAAGGTGGGGGATAAGAGACAAACGGTCACACACTGCCGATCGCAAGCTTTCGGCGCAAACAGAAAATTCGGGCGGAGCCTGAAGGCCCGCCGGATGATCGCCAGGAACGAGTGATGGTGAACCATGACAGCAGTTCAGAAACGCGGCGTGACG
>Ga0066903_100003810_pt1 | contig 12489 bp, 12 predicted proteins | sample PanSoiMetaGPlot1_FD_67491 | JGI IMG/M metagenome (GOLD analysis project Ga0066903, IMG submission 67491) | Tropical forest soil microbial communities from Panama analyzed to predict greenhouse gas emissions - Panama Soil - Plot 1 (version 2) | ecosystem: Environmental > Terrestrial > Soil >...
ATGCGAATCTCACGGCGGCGATAGACGTGGTGGTGGCGATGCTGCAGGTTCAGTACGCCGACCAAGCGCCCTCTGCACATCAGTGGAACTGAGAGAAACGCTTCATAACTGTCTTCGGGAAGCTCGTGGAAAAACTGGAAGCGAGGATCGAGGGCGGCACGTTCGGGAATGGCGACCGGTTCGAGGTGCTCGGCGACCCATCCGGTAATTCCCTGCCCCACGCGGAGTTTCAGGCGATCAACAACTTCAGAGTGCGGATTCTTGGAAGCACGAAGGACAAGTTCGTCGCCTTCGAGCACGTAGATGAGGCAGGAATCACACTTTACAAGGGCAGTGGCAAAATCGACAACACGGCTAAGAACCTCATGAAAACCATCGGCCGCGCTGAGGCGGACCGTGATTTCATGGAGTACATCAACATGCGAATCTTCTACCGATAACGTGTCCATGCGAAACAGTATCGATTTTGCGGAGATAGAGTCCAATTCCAAATTTCGATGGCAGCGATAAAGGAATTTCTTGCGGTTTGTTACGAAAGATTCACATCCGGAAGAAAGAATGGTGCATCGCGCGATGATGAAACAAAAAGATTCCGCGATGTCTGGTGGCTTCGGCGTGGGAGGCTACTTTGCCGGGATGGCCAGAAACCAGATGAGGAGGCCGAACAGAATCAGCGCCCCTAAAAGGGAGAACGCCGTGTGCAGTGGATGAAACTGAAAATAGGGGTTCCGATGGAGACGGTGCCTGGCTGCCAGCATGAGACCTCCTTCGAGCATGCGCTCTGCGGCAACGGACGGCTTCTACAAGGTTATTGTCGCACTTTCCAAGGGCCAGTTCCAGTTTCCGTTGCGGTGTGGTACACCATTCGCATGCCTGAAAAGATCGCAGTGATCACCGGAGCATCGAGCGGATTTGGGCTGCTGACAACGGTTGAGTTGGCGCGGGCTGGGTTTCGCGTGGTGGCGACGATGCGCGATCTGGGGCGGCGGGAGAAGTTGGCGACCGCCGCGGCTGCGGCGAGCGTCGCGGGCAACATCGATGTACGAGCTTTGGATGTGACACAGTTCGAAAGGATTGGGGAATGTGTCGATGGAGTTGTGCGCGACTACGGCCGGATCGATGTGCTTGTCAATAATGCTGGCTTCGCGGTGGCCGGATTCATCGAAGATGTCAAGCTGGACGAGCTTCGGATGCAATTTGAAACGAATTTCTTCGGCGCCGTCGCGATGACTAAAGCGGTGCTGCCGATTATGCGTAAGCAAGGTTTGGGGCATATCATCCAGATTTCCTCGATCGGCGGGCTGCAGGGAACGTTGTCGTTGAGCAGCTATTCGGCGTCGAAACATGCGCTTGAAGGGTGGAGCGAGTCGTTGCGCCTTGAGGTCAGGCCACTCGGGATTAAGGTTGTTCTGGTCGAGCCAGGCGCGTTTGCAACTGACATCTGGACTCGCGGCGCGGTGATGGCCAAGGAGGCGGTGAAAGAGACTTCCCCGAATCATCAACGAAGTCTGCGCATGCGGAGCGCAGTTGAAAAGATACCTAAGGCGGATCCGATTGGCGTGGCGAAGATGATTGTCGCTATCGCGCAGGATCCGAATCCCAAGCTGCGGTATCTCGTGGGGCGAGACGCAAAGATGCAGCTTGCGTTCAAGCGGATCCTGCCCTGGAAGACTTACGAAAAAGTGATCGCTAACTTTCTTAAAGTCGATTGAAGGCAATCACCACAGGGGTGCACAGAGGCTGCGCCTTCAATCATTATTGCTTTGCATCTAAGTCTACCGTCTTGATCGGCAGGTCCCAGTGGGCGTCGAGGATTTCGAAGCGGCGCTGCTCTTCGCGGATGTAGGTTTCCTGGTCGGGCCAAAGTTGCTTCTTGATGGCATCTTCGTCAAAGGTCTCGTTGGCGACGGCCGCGTTCTTGAAGACGATGGTGACGCGATAGTCCCAGCGTCCGTCTTCGGTGGTGTGGTAGCGGGGTTGATCCATCCAGACTTTTAGCATGCGGCCCATCTCGACTTCTTTCTTGAGCAGCGGGTAGTGATTTTTCTTGAAGAGCTTGAGGAATTCTTCGGCGTGTCCCCATTTCGTTTTGTAGTAGTACTCAACGACGAAAGGTTTGTCGGTCGGGGATTGTGCTTCAGCGGCGAATGGGGCGAGGACTGTGGCGAATAAGATGGCGGCCAGGATGTGGCGGGTCATGGAGTCTCCTTTTGTGAGTGCTTCTGCTTTTACACTACGGGCTCGTCGGCGGCAAGGGGCCGGTACGGTGGTAGGGATCCTTCGACTGCGCGCCGTTTCGCTTCGCTCGCGGCGACTCCGCTCAGAATGACAGAGCTCAGGTGATGATTTCCCGACTAGGATTCCGGAATGAATAGTAACGATGAACGCCAGATTATTCGACTATTTGAGGATGGCGACCGGGCGCTGATGAGCGTCGATGTGCGTGAGATGGAGCGGATTTACGGGGAAGACTATGTGCAGTGCGATGAGTCGGGCAAGCTTTCTACTCGCGCCGATCTGATTCGGAATCTCACGTCGGCAGAGATTCGCTTTATGTCGATGAGATCCACAGGGCGTCAAGTGCGTGTGTTTGGCGACTCTGCGGTCGTCCACGGTTCGGAAGAGGACGAGATCGAGCGCGACGGTGCGACCCTTGTCGTCAAATACGTTTACCTGGATGTTGTTGTGCGACGCGACGGACGATGGCAGATTGTTGCGTCACAACTTGCGAAGCTTTAACGACTAGAACCTCGACCTGCGATCGAACGTTTGTTCCGATCCGCATCGCTCCAGTCGCAGGAACTGCTATTCGCCACTGACTGCTGGCCGCCGTCCACTGATGCGATTCTGCCAGTGGCTCCAGACGAACCAGATCACGCCTGCCAGCAGAATTACTCCGATAACAGCGTCGAACTTGTGGAAGTATTGGCCGAGTTCACGCCAATTTTCGCCGAGCTTCATGCCGAGCCAGGCCAAGCCGAGACACCAGGGCCACGATCCCAGGAATGTGTAGATGTGGAAGCGGCCGCGAGGCATGCGGGCGATTCCCGCCGGTAGGGCGATGAAGGTGCGGATCACCGGCAGCAGCCGGGCGATAAAAACGGCGAGGTATCCCCAGCGCGCGAAGAAGCGGTCGGCCCAATCGAGTTCGCGGTGTCCCATGAGAATCCATCGGCCGTAGCGCTCGACTAACGGCCGTCCACCGTAAGCGCCAACTTCATAGGCGACGAGAGAGCCCAGGTTGCAGCCGATTGCCCCTGCTGTCGCGACCCAGAAGAGGTTGAATTTGCCCTGGAAGACGAGGTATCCGGCGAAAGGCATGATTAATTCCGAGGGCAGCGGGATGCAGGCTGACTCGATGGCCATGAGGATTGCGATACCGACGTAGCCGGTGGTGGCGATAATCTGGCTGATGAAGACGAACAGAATGGCGAGGATTTTTTCAGTCATGTAAGCGGGGTGAAATAGGCTGTCAATCGTTGATGAGCAATTAGAACACACTCGCAAGTACGTTGGACCTGGAGCAGTGGTGCGTCAGCGAATAGCGAAAAACGTAGGTGCACTCTCGCCTGGTCAGGGTTTCGGGTGCGTAGGCATTTGCAATCATGGCTAGACGCGGGCGAGGCGCCCCCGCGCCCCGCAGGCTTAGAAAGAGCCTTCTTGCGTGAAAGCGTATCCCGGCAGCGTGGCGCCTTGCGGACCTTTGGAGACTTTGACACGGATTGTGGGCGCTTCGGGAGCGGTGATCCCTGCTGGACGCAACATAGCGTATTGCGTGAAGACTTCGGTGTAGACCTTGGTGACCAGGTAATCCTGGCCATCGGCGTCACTGCGCCAAACTTGTCCGAGCTGGATTGAGTTGACGGCCACAGTCGTTCGTCCTGAGTGTTTTGGAGTAGCTCCAGACTACTGGGAGCGGGTGGGGGCGTCAATTCCCAGAGAGGTTACCGAGGGACAGGGATTTACGATTCGCTGGCCTTCTCGGGCAGCGGCTAAAGCCTTGCAAAACGAAGCAGCATTGCGGTATCGCTGAAGCGATACCCTGATACGAAGCTCACCGTGATACGAGGCCAAGTGTTGTCATTCCGAAGTGAAGAATCTGCTTCTTCTCTGCACCGTCGACGCTGCCAGCGAACAGCAGATTCCTCGCCGCTTCGCCGCTCGGAATGACAAAAACCCGAGGAACTGGACAGCGATAGCCATCACAATCGTCCGGTTGCTATGATGAGCGGCATCTTCGAGTTGCAGAAAGGAATTGCATGCCGCGCGGAGTTGTTCCCCGTCAGCCAGCTCGCACAGGGCGCCAAGACAAAGTCAGTGTGGCGCGGACAGTCATGTCCGCGAAACCGAGCCAGAAGCAACCGAGCCGAGCGAAAGCCGTACCGGTAAGGGCGAAGGCGGTCGCTCCATCGAAACCGGCGAAGCCTGCAAAATCCGCCAAGGGTTACAACCCGATCGCTCCGGAGCGCGTTGCGGAAATCCTGGAGCGGCTGAATGAGCTTTACCCTGAGGTGACCTGTGCGCTCACCCATAAGAGCGCGTGGGAGTTGCTGGTAGCGACGATTCTCTCGGCGCAGTCGACCGATGTGAATGTGAATCGTGTGACGCCGGTGTTGTTCCAGAAATATCCGACCGTGGAGGCCTTTGCTGCGCTCACTCCTGAGCAGCTTGAGCCAGATGTACGGTCGACCGGGTTCTTCCGAAATAAATCGAAGTCCGTGGTCGGGGCGGCAAAGAAACTCGTGGCGGAGTTCGGCGGACAGGTCCCTGATGATATGGAGAAGCTGCTAACCCTGCCGGGTGTGGCGCGGAAGACGGCGAACGTTGTGCTCGGGAGTTGGTTCAAAAAAGCAGTCGGAGTTGTGGTCGATACGCACGTCCATCGGATTTCGCGGCGGTTGGAGCTGACCAAGGAAAGTGATCCGCAGAAAATCGAGCAGGATTTGATGAAGATCATTCCGCAGGATCGGTGGATTTTGTTTTCACATCAGGTCATATGGCATGGAAGAAAGTTGTGTTTTGCGCGCAAGCCGAATTGCGTGGAGTGTCCGTTGGAGAGTATTTGCCATGCCGGGGATAAGACGTGGAGCACGGTGGAGATGCACAAGGGGGCGACGGGATAGTTGCTGAGGTTCAGGCGTTCCTTACGGACGCGTGTCTTATTGCACCGGCTTCCCGGCGTTGGAAACGCCGGGCTATTGTCAGTTGTCCCTGCCGGGACGAATGACCCGTCAGGATCGAACACCAGAGTCATTCGAATTCGGCTCGAAACGCCCCACTCACTCCCTCCCCAGTTCATCCAGGATCGGTTCGCACAGTCCGCGGACGCTTAGACTCTTCCCTCCTAGAGTTCGCGTGGGATGCGAGCATAGTGCATCTCGCCGGAGATGATCTGGAAGGGCTTGCCGTCTAGGACAAATTGGTCGCTTGGATTCCGAAGTGATGAGGCGCTTGCCGTTCGGATTGCCCTGAAGCAAGGCAGCAGAAAGATAGGGCAATCGAGAAAGCGGCGAGGACTCGGGCGATCGAACGATTTATTGACATGTGTTTGTTGGGCAGTGTCCCATTTCTGAGTTAAATGGAAGTCTACGGCAAACAACTTCAGGCGGAAAACGCCTATGTCTCGCAGAGTTCACGAAGAAAAACCGCTCCTCACCGCAGGCTCTCTGCGCTCTCCGCGGCCTTTCTTGGCGAACTCGGCGGTACAAAGCATTGAACCGCAGAGATCGCAGAGCAACTTCCGCCGAGTCGGCTGAGGAGATCTCGATCTTAGTTGCTTGAACGCAGCTATTACTGCTTCCTCTGCGAGCAGGGACGGAACCGCTCTGCTAGACTTTTCTTTCTACATCAGATTGTCATTTCACGCCATGCGTCTGTCCATTCTCTTTGCTATCGTCACCTTTATGAGCATCATTACCGCCTCTGTCGCTGCCCAGACATTGCCTGCGCCGCCGGCGATTACCGATCCGAAGAAGATCTCATCGAAACCCAACGCGCAGGTTGAGCCGCGTTCGCTGACGATCGAGAAGCTTTATATGACGCGGCAGATCGGGCGCCCGACTTGGTCTCCGGATGCGAAGAGTGTCGCGTTCATCTCGAACATGAGCGGGCGGAACAACCTCTGGGTGGTTCCAACCGAGGGCGGCTTCCCTACTCAGTTGACGGTCAGTGATCAGCGCCAGACGGCGCCGACGTGGTCTCCAGATGGTAAGTGGATCGCCTATCAGTCGGACTATGACGGCGATGAGCAGTGGGATATTTTTCTCGTCTCGCCTAAGACCGGCAAGGTTGTGAACCTGACGCAGACGCGCGAGATCGCGGAATTGAATCCGGCATGGTCCCCAGACGGGCGCTATCTGGCCTACGAGGTGAAGGCGAAGACGTCGGCGGCGATTGAGATCGACGTATACGACATGATCATGCGCGAGGTGAAGCATCTCACGACAAACACACCGCAGGACAAACGGAATGTGAATCCGATCTGGTCGAAGGATGGGAAGTATATCGTCTATACGCAGGAGCAGGCCAAGGGGACGGATTCAAACGTCTTGATTGCGGATGTAGCGACCGGGACAAGCACGCTGCTGACCTCCCATGAAGGTGAGCAGTTGTATTTCGCGAACGATATCTCGCCAGACGGTAAGAGGGTGCTGGTCACATCAAACGCTGTCAACGGCTACGAAAACGTGGGACTGATCGATGTGGCCTCGAAGAGGACCTCATGGCTGACAAACGACAAATGGGAGATTCGCGGCCACGAGTTCTCTCCCGACGGTAAGCACGTCACTTTCAGCGCCAATGTTGACGGCAACGAAGATATCTACCTCTACGACCTCGCGACCGGAAAATCCACTGCTCTCGCAATTCCCAAAGGTGTGAACGAGCCTGCGGGTGGGCCCACCGCGTTTAGCGCCGACGGTTCGCGGATGCTTTATTACCACAACGGTCCTACGGCACCTGGCGATCTATGGGTCTATCACCTAGCGTCCGGAAAGTCCCAGCAACTTACGCATTCGCTTGTGGGGGGTATTCGCTCGGAAGACATGGTTGAGCCGTACCTGGTGCACTACCCCAGCCGCGACGGCAAATGGACCATCTCTGCGTTTCTTTACGTGCCGTTCAACATGCAGCGCAATGGCCAGAATGCTGCGATCGTTTACATCCACGGCGGACCGACTTCGCAGACCATGAACTCGTTCAACCGGTTCGTGCAGTTTGCGGTGAATCAGGGATACATGGTGCTTGCGCCCAACTATCGCGGATCCACGGGCTACGGAAAGGAGTTCCAGCAGGCGAATCTGTTCGACATGGGCGGCGGCGATCTGCAGGATGTTCTGGCCGGGGTCGACTGGATCAAGCAGACCGGGCATCTCGATCCAAAGAAGATTGCTGTGATGGGCGGCAGCTACGGCGGATATCTCAGCATGATGGCTGTGACCAAGGCTCCGGAGATTTGGGCGGCTGGAGTTCCGATCGTTCCGTTCGTGAATTGGTTTACCGAGATTGAAAATGAAGATCCCGTTCTGCAGCAATCGGATCTGGCGACCATGGGCGATCCCGTGAAGAACAAGGCGCTTTACGAGGAGCGCTCGCCGATCAACTACATCGACCAGATCAAAGCTCCGCTACTGCTGCTGGCCGGAGGACATGATCCGCGTTGTCCTAAGTCGGAAACCCAGCAAGTCGTCGACGCGATCAAGAAACGCGGCGGCACGGTTGATTCCAAGGTCTACGAGAACGAAGGGCACGGGTTCGCGCGTGTGGAAAATCAGATTGACGCATACAAGCGCGTTGCCAACTTTCTGCTAGCACATGTTGTCCCAGCGGATTGCAGCTGTTCACTTACTGAGTAGCCTTAGTCCTTGCGTGCAGGAAGCAGCGAGTTTGGCCCCATCCAGCCAGACCGAATTACCTCCGTAACTCGGTTTATCCCCACCTGTTAATTTTTCTTGTCGCGTTTGTAACAGAACTCGGCTACACTCCCGCCATCCGCTCAAAGAAATACCTATCCTGAACGACCGTTGTGCATTTGTGTCGATGCACGACGGAGCAAGTGCTCGAAAACCAAATCACTGAGGCGTTTTATGACTTTGCACAAGGTAGGGCGAAGTGTGCTCGCCGCCGCGGCACTCCTATGCATTGCGGCAGCCGCCTATGCGCAGGTACCCGTGTCCCAGCACGTGGTGCTTGTGATCGACGAAAACTCCAGCTATGACGATGTGATCGCGAATATGCCCTGGCTTGTTGGACAGGGCAACACCTATGGCTACGCCACCAACTACAAGTCTGATAACGGCGGTTCCCTTCTCGACTATCTGTGGCTCGCTTCCGGCAGTTGCCACTCCGCCGCGAACTGCGCTCTGCCGCCGGGCACGCATGATTTCAATTGCAACGGAAACGATTGCTACTATCCAAACACGACCCAAACCGATCCAATCACCGACGACAATATCTTCCGCGAACTGAATAATGCCGGAATTTCTTGGAAGGTTTACGCACAGTCGTATGCGGCAGCGGGTGGAACTCCAACCACGCCTGACAACAGGAACGGGACATCCTATTACCGGCGCCACAACGGAGCGACCTGGTACAGCGACATTCTCAACAATGTCGGCGGATCGGCGTCGAAGATCGTCGACCTCTCGCAACTGACTACCGACCTGAACAAAGGAGCCCTACCCCGCTTCATGATCATCGTGCCGGATGGGAATCACGACGCGCACGATTGTCCCGTGGGAATGTTGAGTTGCAGTACGGCTCAGAAACTGGCGGCTGCTGACCAGTTTCTGAGTTCAACTGTCGGACCGATCCTGGGAATTTCCGACTTTCAAGCCGGCGGCTCAGGATTGCTGCTTGTGACTTTCGACGAGTGTGGTGGCGGCACCAATGGAGGTTGTGGGGCGTCTGTCTACACTGCGTTGATCGGCCCGAAAGTGATGCCGCATACCGTGTCTTCGGCGCTTTATCACCATGAGAATTCGTTGCGGACGATGCTGGATGCTCTCGGAATCAAGCACTACCCCGGGGCATCGGCGACGGCGGCCGATATGTCTGACTTCTTTGAGAAGAACGACAGCAAGCCTCAGGTAACCGTGACTTCGCCGGTAAACAACTCTTCGGTGGGTTCGCCAGTACTGGTCCAGGCGTCGGCTACTCCCAGCGTCGGTCACACTATCTCAGGATGGGTAGTTTACGTTGACAGTGTAAATGTCTATTCGACCGGAGCCGTGACGTCGATCAAAACCAACGTCAATATGACTGCGGGAAAGCACACCGTCATTGTCCGTGCCTGGGACACTTCTGGAGCCTATGGCGATCAGACAATAAACATCACAGTCAATACCAGCAAGCCAACTGTGAAAGTCTCGACGCCGACCAATAACTCGACGGTTTTGTCTCCGACGAACCTGAAGGCGTCGGCGACACCATCCAGCGGACAGAAGATCAGCGGTTGGTGGGTTTACGTCGATGGCATCGGCGTCTATAACGCGGGCGCCGTTAGTAGCATCAACACAAACCTGAATATGGTTGTCGGGAAGCACACGATCGTGGTTCGAGCGTGGGATACCTCAGGAGCCTATGGCGACCAGACGATCTACGTGACCGTCAAAACTCTCATGGTTATCGTCTCGGCACCAACTCAGGAAGAGACTGTTAGTGCGCAAATTAACGTCCAAGCGAACGGGAAGGTCCCGAATGGGAGTGGATACCGAAATGGTGGATCTATCTCGACAGCGTCGAGGTATACCACGCCGGCGCAGTCGGCAAGATCAACACGACTATTCCGGCCTCCAGTGGAAACCACAGCCTGAAGGTAAGAGCGCAAGATTCAGGAGGAGATACCACGCAACAAGTCGTGACCGTGACGGTGAAATAGGGCCTTGCGTAGATGACGACTTCCAAGCTTATGCCAGCAGACGAAAACACGGCAGCGTATGAAGATCAGAACGGCCCGACGCCTCCGTGAGACATGTGTAAGCCCTTCCCCTGGCGACAGCGGTGCTCCGCCTGCTGTCGCCCTTTTTCTTGGCTGGATTTCGAGGTTTGCTCGGTCTCTACGAGACCAAATTCCGCATAACTTCTGGGTGAGCGTGTTTGCAATGTTCGTCAAACTGCGACTGCAGAGATCTCTGATATTCCTCGCGCTTGGGCCGGTGGGTCGACCCTTGTGCGCGGAAAGACACGCTGGGACAAAACGTGCACGTGGCCTCCACTGGAATATCGGCAAGCCACTTCGTGACGCGGACGGTCGGCTTTTTCACGACGCTGCTACTGCTCTTTCTGCCCTGAGGTGAACATCGTCCACGGACCGGCCTTCATATCGCGCAGCAGAGGCTTCTGCCAGGAAAACTCCGGGTGACGCTCGAGGAAAGGTTCGGCGAGGAAGTCTGCTCCACAGGGATGTCCGGCGCGCGCCACGAAGCTCATCTTCGCTGCCATCGAGCTGTCGGTCGCTTTGCCTTGCACTGCTCCACCGGGGTTGTACGGATCCCACGCCCATTCTTTTATGCCTCGTGAGGAGGTATCCACGTGGCCGCACAGTCCGCGCTCGTTGGGTTGATCTTTTTTCTCGAATGAATCGACATGATCAGAGAGAAACTGCTGCGCCATCTGCACGTCGATTTTCCCTTTTGCCTGCTTCATCAGTTCTTCCCAACGAGTATGTCTGGCGTTTGGAGAGGATGATGCGTCATTCGGATCGAATGTCGTTTCTTCCTTGATCACCTTCGGGTCGCGGGCGAAGTTGGCGCTGACGAAGTATCCGTCTTTTGTGCGCCAGAGCGGGGTATTCTTCAACCCTAGCTCTAAGTATGCGATTTCGCCCGTCTTGCGGTCGCCGATCAGCCAATCGTTGGCGTACCCACCGTTGTTCCCTTCTTTAATAATGCGCACGTAGTCGTCGATGCTGTTGGCATATTGCAGCGCCTTGCGGGCGCGCATGAATTCTGGCTTGCCATTCGGATCCCATCCTTCAAACTGAGTGATAGTGGTTTCGGTAACCATCATGCCTGCCGAGTTCACGCCGAAGTCGTCGTCGCTGACGATCACTCCCGGAAAGCCGTCCATCAAAATGCGATTGCCGTGTTCGGGCTGAATATCGAAGATGACGACCCAGCGTTCGCCGGCGAGATAGCTCGTCCAGTTGTTGTGGGCGATCACGATCTGGTGATCTTTGGTCATGCCGCCCGTGGCGATGAAGGCGCTGCAGTTGCCGGGCGCCTTGAGCTTATCGTTCTTGGCGGATTTGTTCTGCTTGGCCAGCCACGGCAGGTAGTAGTCGGGAACTTCTTCGAACGCGTTAAGAGCGACGATGTCCCAGACGTCTAGATCGACGCCGTGTGCCTTGACGCCGTCGGCGATGCCCTGCAGCTCTTGCTGATACTCGGCATCGATATGCGGCCAGAGCATCTGACGAGCGGTGGTGCGGAAGAACTCCCAATCGTGCTGTGACTGGTGGGTATCGAAGAGCTTGATGGCTTCGAAGGCGTCCTGGATCTCGGCGGCGAGGATGTATCCGTGCTGGTATCCAATGGCAGAAGGCGAGCCTTCCAGGTGAACGTAGGTCCAGCCACCTTGCTGGAAGCGGTAGGACTTATCAAGGCGCGGATCTGGACGGCTTGCGTTTGCGGCCAGTACCGTTCCTGCCAGGATCAATACGACTGCGAAGGAAAATCCACTCCGGATCGGTCTAGGCCCCATGGTCTCCTCGAAAGGTTGTAGTGATGATCGCGGCAACATTTTAGCCGATCTCGGGAAGCTCGGGACGAATCTTGTCATTCCGAGCAACGAGGAATCCGCTTTGCCGGCAGTGTCGACGCTGCTCAGGACAGCAGATTCCTCCCGCCTGCGGCGCTCGAATAACAAGTTATTCGTGATAGCCAAAGTCAGATATCCGTTCGCCGCTCCGGATGCCGGCTCAGATACCAGCACGGCAACACGCCGGAGTGGGGAAAGAGAGCGCGAACACAAGCTTCAGGTGCTGGAGGATCGAAGATGAACTGCGTCTTGCCATTTTTCTGCGCTACCGCATAGTAGCGGGTGACCACAACCGAACCGTATGGATTCCGATTCGTAGCAAGGCGCAGGCGGAATGCCGCAAAATCCACGCCGAAAGCGAGCAGCGTCGTCGCCACAAGAAAGAGGACGATTGTGAGGAAGATTCTCCTGAGGCGATCTCTCAGCGTTAACGTTTGGGTCACGAGGCCTTGATTATAGCGGCGAGGTTGCATGCCGGGCCCGCGTTCGCAGTTTATTGCACGCCGTTAGAACTCTGGACAACAGTGGCGTCCGTTTTCATATGGTAAGGCGGAAAAGTTCCTGTCTTCGTTGACAATTCTGTTTGTGAACAGGCAAACTACCGCATTCGCCGGGAATCTCATTTCTGGCGAGTGCCCACGGACGGGTTCCCTGCATTTTTGGCCCTCCAGGCCGTATACTCGTACTCACTTCGTTCATGACTATGACCGAGCAACGGGTCTCTTATACGCT
>Ga0066903_100003811_pt1 | contig 12489 bp, 7 predicted proteins | sample PanSoiMetaGPlot1_FD_67491 | JGI IMG/M metagenome (GOLD analysis project Ga0066903, IMG submission 67491) | Tropical forest soil microbial communities from Panama analyzed to predict greenhouse gas emissions - Panama Soil - Plot 1 (version 2) | ecosystem: Environmental > Terrestrial > Soil >...
GAAAAAGCACCTCGATATCCATCTCGTGCTCGACAATTACGCGACCCATAAGACACCCGCCGTCAAGCGCTGGCTTGCCAACCATCGCCGCTTCCATGTGCACTTCACGCCGACCAGTGCATCTTGGCTCAATCTCGTTGAGCGCTTCTTCGCAGAAATTACGCAAAAGCGGATCCGGCGCGGCGCATTCCCGAGCGTTACCGAGCTCAAGGATGCCATCCATGACTATCTCGACCGCCACAACGCCAACCCCAAGCCCTTCGTGTGGACCAAGAGCGCAGAGGTCATTCTCGCCAAGGAGCGACGCGCCCTTGAGGCGCTTGAGGCCGTCAAATCGAGGTATCAACTGTCAGACTCAGAACACTAGTTTCGCGATCGAGCCTAGTCGCGACTCACTCGGGTCTGTGACGTTACCGCGATGGACGCGTTGTAGAGCGCTGTCACATCAGATTGAAGCCAGCATCTCCGGCAAGACCGCCAGCAATATTTATTCATACAGTTCTCTACACTTGAACATCAGCTTTCATCAACTCGCAGCGCCGCCGAGAGACGGTTCACCGTTTTCCATTGCGAGCTAAGTCGTGTCGTGTAGCAGCTATAGCGCGCCCGTGCAGGTTATTTACGGCCGAACAGGGCAGTATTCCTGAACTAGGTCGCGCTCCGCTGAGCGGAATTAGAACCCCGCTAAACCCTGCGGGCTGTTGTAGGGGATTGCCACACGGGTGACTTCGTTGAGCGACCCGTCTGGCCGAGTGGCGTAACCCACCAGTTTCGCGGCATTGCCGTAGATCTGGTAAAGATAAGCGCCGTCCGGCGTGATCCAGTTGTCGGCCGGACCGCTGGTGACGTCTCCACAGAGCCCCCTGGCAGTGCCGTCTCCTGGAACCCTAGGGCACGCCGGATCGCACGCGATGTCCAATCCGCCGCTCTTGATGTGATAGCTGCTGATGTTGCTGTAGCCGAAGTTGGTGGCGTAGACGGTCCGGTCGTCGGGAGATACGGCCAGCCAGCACAGCTCGGAGGGCAGACCTGCGCTCGTGTCAATTTTGACGAGCGGCCCGATGTTGATCTTGCCATCTTTCTCGATGGTGCCCATGGCGCATCCATCGCCGACGGCATATCCAATCACGAAGGTGTCCCGCCGACCATGCAGGAAGGCGATGTAGAACGGAGAGCCGCCTCCGGCATCGTAGAATCTGGCTGTACCGAGGGAGCCGTCTTCGCGCAAGGGAAAGACGGCGAGGCCATCGGGATCTGGGGCATTCGAGGCGATCGAATGGAATGCGCCGCCACCCCGTTGGACCCAGAGAATAGGTGAGCCATCTGGATACAGGCCTGTGGAAACGATTGGTTCGTCAAACGTGGTGCCGACAAAGACGAGCTTCTCATCGGGGGAGACCACGACCATGGTGGACACACGGTTGGACTTGTCATGGGTATTCACTGTGTATCGCTCCGGGCGCGCGGTGAGCTTGCCCTCGGTATCGAGTGACATGAGCCGGACATGGTCGGGACCGAACGAATGTAGCACGAAGAGGGTGCCGCTCAACGGTGCGTAGGCCAGCGATTTTGCAGTGCCACACCTTCCCTCCACGGGGTTTCCAGTGGGCTTGACGTCCAGCAACTTGAGCCGACCGTCCTTTTCTACACGGAAGCTGGAGACCGAATTGTCTCCACCATTTGTCGTAAGCAGAAACCGCCGATCCGGCGTGAGGATTACGCTTCCTGCACCTTCAAACGCGTTCGGCGCGCTGTTCTGACCGCTTATCGGCTTGAAGGTCCCGGAACCGGTGCCACCGGTGGCTATGCGTTCCACCTCGGTAATCGCACCGCTCGCTGACCTATTATAATGGATAATGCAGTTGCGAATCTCGTTTGTCTGCATATACAGCGGCCCGCTCTCTTTCGGCATTCCCATTTCTCCTGTTTTCTCTTCCGTTGGCTTCGCTTTGTCGGCTAGGCTCTAGCTCAGGAGCCCAGGTGTGTTCCTATTTTTGAAGCTGCGCAATCTCCGTTGCTCCGAACTTTCGGCTTGGAGCAAACATAAGTTCCTTGGATGGCAATGTTAAGCATCAGTCTTGTCATAACATTTGCATGCTTGCTCCGTTCATTGAGCGGGTTTCAACCGGAACCGGAATTGCCCCCCATCAAACTGGGACTGAGTGATCATCCAATGTGCAGCAATTCCAGGAATTTTCCGGGCAAACCAGATAGGTAGACTCGATGTTACTCGAGTAGATAGCGCGGCCTGGTTTGCGTTTGAACATTTTACCAGAGATGTCACAATCAGGCTGCTCGCAATTTGATACGACGACGTAATTGTGTCGCGCCTTGACGGCTCGGTGGAACCACCCCGCGTGGTGGAGACGCTATAAAGCGAACTGGCACACCGCTAGTAGATGGCGAGTGGCTGCCTGAAACACACTACCTTCACGAGAAACGCGCCATCAGGAAACGTCCGGCTCTGGGATATTCGGTGGCCTCCCCCGGCGACGCATAGGCGACATGAAGTCTTTCGGGCGTCTCTTTTCTGGCCCTTGGCCGGTCAGCTGCCACCGCCCAGTTTCCCAACAGCTGATAGGTGTTCATTGGCATAAGCAAATTCAGGTCGCGTCGGCTACTGCCTCCACTTTCGGCCGCTTACTCGACGCGGTCGTATTCATCTTCCCGTGCGCGGCGAATGCGGCCATTGCAGATTGTCCAGCCATACCACTGCGGACGATGTTGATGGCTTTCAAGATTCTGTTCCGTTTACAAGTGAGGCTTCTTACGTCAGGAGGCGGGTGGGGAGAGTCACTTGTCCAACAGGGGAAAGCACTAGGTGCTGGCTCGATGTAGACGTCTTGAATTTTAAGGAAACCGATCTTGCTCCCGCTAAGCGCGTACTTGGCCGCGGGGGAGAGGTCGCGCATGGCCTTATGGCGCACGTTCGGCACCCAGACGGCACGTTCCCTGGCGGGCGACAAGCTAGCGAGGCTCACGCCGGTTCGTCCTCAAGCGTCACCGGGTTTCGCCGAGGCGCCTTTCCAGCCGGTAGAGGCCGCATCCCTCGGCTACTCGTAGCAGGAGGTCCGGTGGCTGAATTTAGCCCCAAGCTTGGCGAGTTTTGGGGGGTTACGGATGGCCCAAGTCAGGGTTAGCCCTGATTTTTCCCTCCGTTCCTCGGCGCAATCCTGTTCTCTTGGGGATCGGCGACCTTGCAGTGACCGCAAAGGACGAATGCTATCCTCCGCAGTCTTGGTCCGGTCCGCGGACGGATTCCCAAATGTCTCACCGCCGTATACGGCCGGCCAAAGCTTTGCAGCAACTTGCCCACCCCGGCAACAGTGCGGACCGCCGCGCGGCTCACGATGACTTATGAGGATTCAGAAGATGATATGCACACTGACCTGCGGAAAGCGCCCAGATCTGGGCCAGTGGCCCCGCCGCTTATGCGAGGCCCGGCTGAGTCGGCCTCACATTGTAGGTTTATGCTCACTCGTCAAAGGACGGCCGACACGTGTCCACAGAGGTCACAAGAACCTGATTCGATGATGTCAATGTTCTTGGCAAGGAGGATTGGCAATGCCACAACACCCTATCCAGGTACCTTCTGACATTGTCCAGACGTGGCAAGAGATGGTGGATCTACTTGCCGAAATTATGCATGTTCCGTCCGCATTGATAATGAAAGTAGAAGCCCCAAACATCAAAGTATTCGTAGCCAGCGAGTCCAAGGAGAATCCTTGGGAACGGGACGAAGTCGCATCTCTCAATGGCGGAACTTATTGTGAGACCGTGATGAAAACCCGCCAATTGCTGGTTGTCCCTGACGCTCTCCAAGACGATGAGTGGAAATCAAATCCTGATATTGAAGTGGGGATGATCTCTTACTTGGGGCTGCCGATCAGTTGGCCTGATGGCGAGATATTTGGAACAATTTGCGTTCTCGATAAAAAACGGAATGAATATAGCGAGGTTTACCGCAAACTTATGCTGCACTGCCGCGATGTGTCGCAGGCGCACCTGAGATCATTAGTCACGGTCCACAGAGAGCTCGAACAGCGCGAAGCGGCGATCCAGCGTATGTTCGACACCAACATTGGGATCTTCAGTTGGGGATTGGATGGTCAAATTCTTGATGCCAATGACACGTTCCTCCGAATGTTGGGATATGACCATGAGGATCTCGTTTCGGGTCGGATACGGTCGACGGATTTGACACCGGGGGAATACCGCGAACAGAACGAACGATCTGCGGCAGCGTTGAAGGTGGCTGGTTGCCCAGCACCGTTCGAGAGAGAATATTTGCGGAAAGATGGCCGCCGGGTGCCGGTCTTGATCGGTACCAAAAGCCTCGAGGAAGGCAGGAACGCAGGTCTCGCATGGGTCCTGGATCTCACCGAGCGGAAGCGGGCCGAAGCCGAAGCACAGGAGAGCGAGCGGTGCTGCCGCGAGGTGAAGACGGAGCTGATACGCGCGAACGACGTCGCAACGATGGCGCAGCTCACGGCATTGATCGCCCAGGAAGTGAAACAGCCGATCGCGGCGACGGTCAGCAATGCGCAGACGGCGCTACGATCGCTGGAACGTCAACCGCCGGAGCTGGATGAGGTGAGGCAGGCGCTCGATTACATCATTAAGGACAGCAATCGGGTAGGCCAAGTCATCGGCCGCATTCGTGATTTCATCAAGACAGCGCCCCGGAGGAAGGATCGCTTGGACATCAACGAGGCGATCTGTGAGGATGGAGGATAGATTGACGGCTTAGCATTATCCTGGCGGTGACCAGAAAGGCCGGTATGAGCTATGCGGAATATCACGGCGTGCTACGGGTCTAGCCTCTCCGCGGAGTCGGCAGATGAACCGATCCTCCTGGCTCAGCGGTGGCCATACTAACTCCGAGGTGTTGTGGGAGGACGGCGAACGCCTCTTCCGCAGAGGATGGCGTTATTGTGCCAATGGCGACCGGCATACTGTGCTGGAAGTGCTTCCCGTCACGGAGCAGCCGACAGCCACCAGTGTCAATCGATTCACAAACGAATATGACCTGAAAGACGACTTGGACGATACATGGGCGGCGCGACCGCTGGAGCTTGTGCGCGAGGGTGGGAAGGCCATACTCGTACTTAAGGACCCGGGGGGCGAGCCGCTTGATCGACTTATCGGCCTGCCTATGGAAATCGGATCATTCTTGCGCCACGCGATCGCCTTATCGGCCGCGGTTGGCCGGTTACACGATCGTGGTCTCGTTCACAAGGACATCAAGCCGACCAATATCCTTATCAATTCCGCGCGTGGGCAAGCCTGGTTGACGGGCTTTGGCATCGCTTCGCACCTTCTGCGCGAGCACCAGTCCCCCGACCCTCCCGAGTTCATCGCCGGCACGCTCGCCTACATGGCACCCGAACAGACTGGGAGGATGAACCGAACAGTCGACTCCCGGAGTGATCTCTACTCACTCGGGGTCACGCTCTACCAAATGCTAACTGGCAGTCTTCCCTTCACGGCTTCCGATCCCATGGAGTGGATTCACTGTCACATCGCCAGAAAGCCGGTGCCACCAAGTGACCGAATGGAAAATGTTCCGCACCCTGTTTCTGCAATCATCATGAAGTTGCTCGGCAAGACTGCCGAAGAGCGGTACCAGACTGCGACTGGGCTCGAGAACGACCTTCGGCGTTGTTTGGCCAGATGGAAAACTCGGAGCCGCATCGAAGAATTTCCGCTCGGCGAGCGCGACGCGCCGGACCGGTTACTCATTCCTGAAAAATTGTACGGGCGCGTGCGAGAGATCGACACCCTGCTCACTTCCTTCGAGCGCGTTGTGGAAGGCGGCAGGCTGGAGTTAGTGCTCGTTTCAGGCTATTCAGGTATCGGCAAGTCCTCAGTTGTCAATGAGCTCCATAAGGCGCTCGTTCCGCCGCGCGGCCTTTTTGCCACCGGCAAGTTTGACCAATACAAGCGGGACATTCCTTATGCCACTTTGGCACAAGCGTTTCAGAGTCTTGTCCGTCCGCTTTTGAGTAAGCGTGAAGCAGAGCTGCGCATCTGGCGCGATGCCATTCAAGAAGCACTCGGCCCAAACGCACTGCTCATTGTCGACCTTGTTCCTGAATTGAAGTTCATCATCGGAAACCCGCCGCCCGTTCCCGATCTTCCGCCACAAGACGCGCAACGACGCTTCCAACTGGTGTTCCGACGATTTATGAGCGTATTCGCACGACCGGAGCATCCGCTCGCCTTGTTTCTCGACGATTTGCAATGGCTCGACACGGCAACCCTCGACTTACTCGAGGATCTCCTGATTCAGTCGGATGTGCGACACCTGATGCTGATCGGCGCCTACCGGGACAACGAAGTCGATCCTGCCCATCCGCTGATGCTCAAGCTGGAAGCGATCCGTCAGGCTGGGGCAACAGTGCAAGAGATTGTAATTGAACCCCTCGCGCGTAATGACTTGGAACGGCTGATAGCGGATTCGCTTCGTTGCGAACCAGCGTGTGTCAAACTGCTGGCCGAATTGGTGCATGAGAAGACTGGTAGCAATCCATTTTTCGTCATTCAGTTCGTTTCATCGCTAGCCGAAGAGGGTCTTCTAACTTTTGATCGTGTAAGCGGACGATGGTCGTGGGACCTCAATCGCATTCACGCGAAGGGTTACACGGATAATGTGGTGGACCTCATGGTGGCGAAGTTAAACCGCCTGCCCGTCGGAACCCAGAGAGCATTGCAGCAGCTCGCGTGTATAGGCAATAGCGCCGAGTTCGGCCTGCTGGTGACGATTTACCAGACGAAGAAGGACATCCACGCCGACCTACGGGAGGCAGTTCGAACCGGACTCGTCCTCCACTCGGAAGATGCCTATCGTTTCCTGCACGACCGCGTCCAGGAAGCGGCTTATTCACTGATACCTGAGGGCGCACGTGGTGCCACCCACCTTAGAATCGGCCGTCTCCTCGCGTCACGTACTGCACCGGTGAAGATCGAAGAGAAGATCTTCGAGATCGTGAATCAGCTCAATCGTGGCTCTGGTCTCTTAACTTCAGACGAGGATTGTGCGTGGGTCGCAGAATTGAACCTCATTGCGGGCAAGCGCGCGAAGGCGTCGACCGCGTACGCCTCGGCGCTTGCGTATCTGGCGGCCAGCCGGGCATTGCTGACCGAGAAGGGCTGGGACCAACACTTCGAGCTCATGTTCAGTGTCGAATATCTTATGGCTGAGTGCGAATTTCTGACCGCACAAATCGAGGCGGCCGAAAAGCGGCTTTCCATGCTGGCGCTACGAGCGAGAAGCCTACACCACATCGCTGTCGTCGCACGTTTGCGGCTCAGGGTTTACACAGCATTGGATCGGAGCGATCGGGGGGTGGAGGTATGCCTTGAATTCATGCAAGGCCGCGGCACCGCTTGGTCGCCGCATCCTACCAACGACGAGGTACGGCGCGAATGCGATCTTATCTGGTCCCAGATTGTAGGCCGGCAGATCGAGGACCTTATTGACTTGCCCGTGATGGCCAACCCCGACATCCTCGACGTTCTAGATGTCCTGGTCGAGGTCCTGACGCCGGCACTGTTCAGCGACGAGAACTTTTCTTCACTCATCATCTGTCGCATGGTCAATCTCAGCCTCGAGCATGGCAACAGCGATGGATCATGTTTCGCCTATGTGTGGTTTGCCATCATAGCCGGCCCACGCTTCGGCAACTACAAAGACGGTTTTCGCTTCGGCCAACTCGGCTATGACTTAGTCGAAAAACGCGGACTGAAACGCTTTCAGGCTCGAACCTATATGTCCTTCGGAGATATCGTCCTGCCATGGACTAGACATGTGCGGGTCGGCCGCGATCTTGTGCGCCGCGCATTTGATGCTGCAAGCGAAATCGGTGACGTGACCTACGCAGGTTTTTGCTGCGACCATCTGATCAAAAACCTGTTGGCAGCAGGAGATCAGTTGGTTGAGGTCCAACGTGAAGCCGAGGATAGCCTTCAGTTTGCGCAAAAGATACGGTTCGGTCTCGTCGTCGACCACATCAAAGTGCAGCTCGGTCTTATCCGGACCCTTCGCGGCCTGACTCCAAAATTTGGATCATTCAACGATGATCAATTCGACGAATTTCGGTTCGAGCGCTATCTGGGAAGTAACGCTGCCCTGGCGGAACTTGAGTGCTGGTATTGGGTCCGAAAACTGCAAGCCCGCTTCTTCGCCGGCGACTATGCTTCCGCCGTACATGCCTCACTGAGCGCGCAACGGCAGCTCTGGACATCGCCGTCACAATTCGAAACGGCAGAGTTTTGCTTCTATGGCGCTCTTTCCCGCGCCGCGTCATGGGATTCTGCGTCACCTGACGAGCAACGCGACCATTTTGAAGCTCTGAGAGTTCAACATCGGCAACTCGAGATATGGTCGGCGCATTGTCCGGAGAATTTCGAAAACCGCGCGGCGCTAGTCAGCGCGGAGATCGCACGAATCCAACGCCGCGAGCTCGATGCCGAGCATCTTTACGAACGGGCCATCCGTTCAGCAAGCCAGAATGGCTTCGTGCACAACGAGGCACTCGCCAACGAGCTGGCAGGCCGATTTTATCTCGGCCGCAATCTTGAAACGATTGGCTATGCCCACCTTCGCAACGCACGCGCCTGCTACGCGCTATGGGGCGCCGATGGCAAGGTGAACCAGCTCGATCGGCTCTATCCCCGTGTTGCTGCAGCGGCGACCACTGGCTCTCCGGTCCAACAGCTCGATTTAACAAGCATCGTCAAAGCGACTCAGGCGGTATCTAGTGAAATCATATTGCCAAGGCTCATTGAGCGACTAATGACGATCGCAGTCGAGAACGCAGGCGCGGATCGCGGCCTCCTGATACTGCCGGAACAGAATGACTATTCGGTTCAGGCCGAGGCTAAGACCGGCAGCGATAAGGTCCAGGTTGTGCTCTGCCAAAAGCCAATCACTAGCATCAGCTGTCCCCACTCCCTTGTCCGCTATGTTATCCGCACCCACGAAAAGGTAATCCTCGAGGATGCTTCCAAGCGCAATCTGTTCTCTGAAGACGATTATCTGCGTGGCCGACAATCTAGATCGATCCTCTGCCTTCCGCTGATCAAACAAGCGCAATTGACCGGGCTACTCTACCTGGAGAACACGCTGACCTCGCACGTCTTTACCCCGGATCGGGTCGGCGTCCTGGAGCTGGTGGCGGCGCAAGCGGCGATCTCCCTGGAGAATACCCGTCTCTACTCCGACCTGCATCACGCGGCCGCGTACCTGGCCGAAGCCCAGCGGATTAGTCGCACAGGAAGTTTTGGCTGGAATGTCTCCACAGGACGCATCGTCTGGTCAAAAGAGACATTTGAAATCTTTGGATTCGATCAATCGACTGAGCCTGAGCTAGAGTTGATGGTTCAGCGAACCCATCCTGAGGACGTCGACTCGGTCCGAAAATTCGTTGACCAAGCACTGCGCGATGGAAGGGACTGGGATCTTGAGCACCGGTTGGTGATGCCTGACGGTTCCATCAAGTATCTCCATGTTGTTGCTCATGCAGTGAAGGCAGAGTCCGGAGATCTCGAGTTTGTTGGGGCTGTGATGGACGTTACGGCGTCGACACTGGCGCAAGTGCGGTTGCAAGGTTCGCTCGAAGAGAAGGAAGCCCTGCTCAAGGAGGTTCACCATCGCGTTAAAAACAATCTACAGCTGATCACTAGTTTGCTCACTCTTCAGTCTAATCGCAGCGATGATCCCGCGGTCGCTGAACTGCTTTCGGAGAGCCGCGATCGGATTCGGTCGATGGCCCTGGTCCACGAGAATCTCTACCGTGCTGGCGACTTCGCCCGGGTTCGAATAAGGCCTCACATACAAAACCTGTGTGCTCACCTCATTCGCGCCTATGGTCCGCCGCGCCAGCTCATCGAATTAGTGACCGAAATCGATGACATCGAGTTAGACCTTGAGCGAGCCATTCCGGTCGGCCTAATCATCAATGAGTTGGTCTCGAACGCGTTGAGGCACGCCTTCCCCGATGGGCGGGCGGGATGCGTGTGCGTTAAGCTCAAGCGTTTGGACGAGCGGCAATGTGCCCTCGCAGTCATAGATGATGGCATTGGCCTGCCTGCCGATTCTGATGCCGATCACGCTGATTCCTTAGGTTTGGACCTCGTTCGTGACTTGCTACACGAACTTCATGGCACGATGGCTGTGAGACGGAATGGCAAAACAACCTTCGCAATAAGTTTTGACGTGACCGACCGTGGGAAGCCATCGCGATGACACCAGCTAGGATACTTATTGTCGAAGACAATCGGGTCGTCGCCAGAGATATCCGGGGACAATTGAGCAACATCGGACACACGGTGGTTGGAATGACGGCGCGGGGCGACAACGCCGTGGAGCTCGCGCTAACCGCGCGGGCGGAAATTGTGCTCATGGACATAAGACTGGAAGGCTCACTCGATGGGATCGGCGCGGCCCAGCAGATCCGTGAGCATTGCAAAATTCCAGTTATCTTCCTGACCGCCTATGCGGACGATGAAACGGTGCAGCGGGCGAGTCATACAGAGCCGTTTGGCTATCTCCTCAAACCATTCGAGGAGTTGGAGCTGCGCACTGCGATTGAAATGGCTCTGTACAATCATGCGGCTGAACGCAAGCTGCGGGAGAGCGAGCGTCGATTTGTGGCCATCCTGTCAAGCATTGGGGACGCCGTTATTGCGACGGACGAAGAAACGCGAGTTACGTTCATGAATCCAGTCGCCGAGGCTCTGACGGGGTGGCCACAAAGAGAAGCGATCGGACGACCACTCGCTGAGATTTTCCGCATTGTCAACGAAGAGACCCGGCAAAGGGTGGTCGAAGACCCCGCACGCCAGGTACTCAGTCTGGGCACTTCAGTCGGATTAGCCAATCACACTATGTTGCTCGCGCGCGACGGTCGGGAGTTGCCAATCGATGACTGCGGTTCGCCAATCATCGACGATGGTGGTCGGATCACCGGTGCCGTCCTGGTATTCCGCGACATTTCCCAGCGCCGCCAAATGGAGGAGACGCTTCGCAAGGCGCAGGCGGATCTCGTGCACGTGGCGCGATTGACGACAATGGGCGAACTCGCTGTATCGATTGCCCATGAAGTGAACCAGCCGCTCATGGGTATCGTGACCAATGCGGAAGCTTGTTTGCTCTGGCTTGGGAAGGACCAACCAGACCTCGATGAAGCGCGGAAGGCAGCTGATCGGGTCGTCAAGAATGGGCATCGCACGGGAGATGTCCTCAAAAGCATCCGCTCGCTCGTCAGAAAATCCTCGCGCGAGCTGACGAAACTCGACATCAACGCTGCGATAATGGAGGTCCTCGGCTTGATGCGTAGCGAGCTGCGCCGTCACGAAATCTCCGTTGAGGCCGAATTATCAGAAGATGCCCGTCTCGTTGTGGGCGACCGCGTCCAGTTGCAACAGGTCATTCTGAATTTGATCTTGAATGCCATCGAAGGGATGAGCGCGACTGCGTGCCAGCCACGGGTACTGAACCTAAGCTCTCAGAACGATAAGACCGGATATACGCTTATCGCGATCGCGGATACAGGTGTTGGGATTGATTCGACTGGCAGTAATCGCATCTTCGAGCCCTTCTTCACGACGAAGCAAGAAGGAATCGGCATGGGGTTGTCTATCTGCCGCTCGATCGTCGAAGCTCACGGTGGCCGTTTATGGGCGTCGTCAAATTCGCCCTATGGCAGCATCTTTCGCTTCACAGTGCCGAGATCAGCCAATGAACTCTCATTCGACCCCGCCGCATGAGGCGCAACCGACTGTAATGGTCATCGACGATGATCGGGACATTCGTGAGGCGCTTCAAGGACTTCTTCGATCGGTAGGCTTGCGCGTTGAGTTGTTCGCTTCGGTTCAAGAATTCCTGGACTCCGGGCAACTATCGCGGCCTGGATGCCTCGTTCTCGATGTCAGGCTGCCCGGGCGAAGTGGCCTGGATTTTCATGATGATCTCGTTAGCGCGAATGTGCATCTGCCTGTTGTGTTCATCAGCGGCCATGCCGACGTCCAAATGTCGGTCCGCGCTATGAAGGCTGGTGCCATTGAGTTCTTGACTAAACCCGTCCGCCATCAAGACTTATTGGACGCAATCCAAAGGGCGATCCTGTACGACGGTGCCCATCGTGAAGAACAGCGCACGCTCGGGGCGATTCGGACAAATTTCGACAAGTTGACTTCACGCGAGCGCGAGGTAATGGCGTTAGTCGTGGCGGGACGCCTCAATAAGCAGATTGCGGCAGAGATCGGAATTAGCGAAGCCACAGTGAAGTTCCACCGCGGTCAGGTAATGAGAAAAATGCACGTCCGATCGGTGGCCGAACTGGTCAGAATAGCTGACAAGCTACAGCTGACCCACCCACAGCCGCAAACGACCTCGACCAAAGTCTAGCGACCTCATCACCTTCCGCCATGCCGCCGAAACGCAAGTGCGATTGAGCACCTGCATCGAGTGGCGCTATTCGGTGC
>Ga0066903_100003812_pt1 | contig 12489 bp, 5 predicted proteins | sample PanSoiMetaGPlot1_FD_67491 | JGI IMG/M metagenome (GOLD analysis project Ga0066903, IMG submission 67491) | Tropical forest soil microbial communities from Panama analyzed to predict greenhouse gas emissions - Panama Soil - Plot 1 (version 2) | ecosystem: Environmental > Terrestrial > Soil >...
GAAGCGGTATCGTGTCCACATTGCGGAAAACAGTTAACGGGAAGTGCCGCGGCGGCTCCCACTGCCGGCCCGGGAATCTTTGTACCGGGAGGCACTCCGGGTCCCGAAGAAACGTTATGGGAGGGTCGGCCGTCGATCGCTCTGCTGTACGGTAAACTCGTTCGGCTGTTCCTCCGCTTGATTATCGTCATCGTGATCGGCTATTTCGCGCTCACGAGCGGTCTGTCGGGTCTGGCGTCTCTTTCACCGGCCGCGAGTTCTTTCGTCGAAGAGAACAACACCGTTCTTGTACTTGGAATCCTTGTGGTTCTGGCGCTCCTTCTTCTGCCTGCCGTGATGGCACTTCTTCAGGCATGGGCTCGCATCAAGAACACACACTACAGAGTCACGAACCAGCGCATCGTCATCCAGAGCGGCGTCTTATCGAGATCGCTGGAAGAGATCGATATGCGCTCGATCGACGACATCGAGTTCCAGCAGACGGTTATCGAGAGGCTCTTCGGTATCGGTCAGGTCTTCGTCGTTTCAACCGACAAAGTCGCGCCGAAACTATCACTCCACGGCATCCCTGATCCGCTGAAGATCCGTGAATTGATCCGCTCCAATGCCTACCAGGTCAGCCAGCGCCAGTTGTTTACACGCTCAACGTAAGTACGAAGCATAGTAAGAGCCGCAGATTACGCAGATGACGGGATTAATTCCGCCAATCAATCTGCGTCATCTGCGTAATCTGCGGCCGATTCCAGAAAGTATTTAACCTGGCACTTGTCGTGCATATGGACGGCTGACTGCCCCCTGTCGCCTGCGCCGGCAGGGGGCAGTCGCGAGAATATCGCGATGAGTGAGCAAAACAGCGGCAATTCGCTTCGCCTGTCCCGTCGCGGTCTGTTGCAGCTGGGGACCGCCGGAATACTCGGGAAGAGTCTTCTCTCGGAACCCGGACCACCCACCGGGGCTACCGACGTGCCACGACCACACGCACCCCAGTACCGTTTTCGAGTCGGCGCTAGTGCACTCAACCCCGATGGCCCCAGCGTCGTCGCAGGCATTGCGATCGATGGACAATATCCGGGCCCCGAGATTCGGCTGCGAGAGGGCTCGATGCTGCGGGTTGAAGTGGAGAACACGCTTCCCAATGAACCGACGTCCATTCACTGGCATGGTCTGTTGCTCCCGGCCGCCATGGACGGTGTTCCGGACGTCTCCAATTTTCCGATAGGGCCCAAACGAGTCTTCGTCTACGAATACCCACTGCTCCAAAGCGGCACCTACTGGTACCATTCGCATTGGCGATTGCAGGAACAGATCGGGATGGCCGGGCCGTTCGTGATCGAAGCCAGAGATGAACCGCTGCGCGTCGATCACGACGTCGTCGTATTCCTCGGAGACTGGTTGCACCGATCGCCGTATGCTGCGCTCCAGACCCTCAAGGAAAATCCGAAGCAGTTGGCGGCCGGCGCCCGGATGGCCAACATGAAGCCGGATCTTGCGGACATCCAATACGACGCGTTTCTGCTGAATGGTCGCGCCTCAGGGAATCCGTGGACCTACAAAGCGCGGCCAGGTGAACGCATCCGTCTGCGCATCGTCAATGCCGCCGCGTCGACATACTTCCGGCTGCGCCTCGACGGGCATCCGCTCACGATCACGCACGCGGACGGTCTCATGGTGGAACCGGTTCACGTCGACCACTTGCAACTGGGGATGGCTGAAACCTACGACGCGGTCGTCACGCTCTCCGCTTCGGGCAGCTATACTCTGCATGCCGTGGCCATCGACGGCTCCGGCCAGGCGATCGGCATACTGCACACGCCCGACGCCACACCGAAACCAAATCTCGAAATGCCCCCCTTTGGCGGGCGCGCGCTTTCATACAGTGATCTCCGCGCTTCAGTACCAACCACGCTCCCCCAGGGTCCAATGCGGCCGTTTACGCTCACGCTGCAAGGTAACATGGCGAAGTACCTGTGGACGATCAACGGACAGGCCTATCCGAAGGCCGATCCGCTCTTGATAAGTCGAGGCGATCGTGTGCAGATCGAATTGCGCAACGAGACGGCGATGTGGCATCCGATGCATCTGCATGGTCACTTCTTCCGCGTCCTGCAAGGCGCGAAGGAACGCGCGCCGCTTAAGCACACCGTGAGCGTCGCGCCGCACGAGACGGTGCGCATCGAATTCACCGCGGACAATCCGGGCCGGTGGTTCTTCCACTGCCATAACCTGTATCATTTAGATGCCGGCATGGCGCGAGTTTTCGAGTACGTCCTGTAGGCGCGGTCTATGACCGCGCGTCGTCAAGAATCCACGAAATACGAGCGGTCATAGACCGCGCCTACAGGAGGGCGTAGAATTTCTCGCATGCGACCATCGACACTTGGATTCATTGCTCTCATCGCCACGTTCGGTTTCGCCCTATTCGCTCAGAATCCGACGAACCCCATAAATCTCGGCAACGACGCCAACGGCAACCCCTTGCGGAAAGCGCTGAAGACCGGCCACATCTCGAATTACGATGAGGCGAAGGTCGCGCCATACACGTTGCCGGATCCGCTGGTCCTGTCGAATGGCCAGCGGGTCCGTAACGCGAACATGTGGACGAAGCAAAAGCGGTCCGAGTTGATCCGTCTCTATGAGAACGAGATTTACGGACGTGTGCCCGCCAACGCGCCGACGGTGACCTGGGAAACCGGAACGGTCGATCGTTCATGGCGTAATGGAATGGCGGTTCGGAAGGAGCTCATCGCTCACGTTGGCTCGGGATCAAATGAGCGGCGTTTCAACGTGTGGCTTTATACGCCTGCAAAAGCGAACCGCCCGTCTCCTGTGTTGTTGTCCATTATTTTTGCTCCCGCGGCGCGTGGCGGCGGTCCTGTTCCGACGGGAGAGCCACCGGTCGCCGATGAAATCCTGGCGCACGGATGGGCGTACGCGACCGTGGTGTACACCGAAATCCAGGCCGATCGTGCCAATGCCTGGAAGGACGGCGTGATCGGTTTGACGCTCGCGCCCGATCAAACCGAACCGCATCCGGATGAATGGGGGTCGATATCGGCCTGGGCCTGGGGTATCAGCCGGATTGTCGACTACCTGCAAACCGACAAGTCCGTGGACGCCAGACAAATCGCCATTCAGGGATTCTCGCGTCTCGGCAAAACGGTGCTCTGGGCCGCGGCAAAAGACGAACGTATTGCCGCAGTCTTTTCGGGCTGCGCGGGCGAGATGGGTTCCGCGCTGGCGCGGCGCGATTGGGGCGAAACCGTTGACGACATGGCGCAGAATTTCGCGTGGCAGTTCGCCGGCAATCTCCAGAAGTACGCCGGACGATGGAACGACATGCCCGTCGATGCGCACATGCTGATCGCCCTCAGTGCTCCACGGCCCGTCTTTATCACTGGAGGCACGACCGATCAGTGGTCCGATCCGAAAGGGGAGTTCCTCGCCGAAGTCGCCGCAGGCCCGGTTTATCGCCTGCTCGGCAAAAAGGACCTCGGCGTCACTGACTTTCCGGCTCCGGACTCGCCGGTCGTCAGCGGCGAGCTGGCGTTTAACTACCATACCGGCGGACATACCCTCACGCTGAAAGAGTGGAATCTGTTCCTGGACTTTCTAGGCAGATATTTCAAGTAAGAGTAAGGATGCCGCTTTGCGGTTCGTTACTAAGATAAAACTTGAATTAGCGGAAAGTCGTTAGAGCAAGCCCATTTCCCTCGGTTTAAAGGAGGGGTAGCCGCGAAAAAGGGGCCCTGCTTAGGCAAGGCGTTTTTTTTTGGTAGCATCGTTTTAAGACCCACCGAAAAGTAAAGGAAAAGTAAAGAGAATGACCGCTAAATGTCTCCAACTGGAGACACTTAGCCCAGGTGCAAAAGTTTGACACTCTACTTGACCTTGCCATGTGCCTGAGATAGAGTCCCCCGGGAAATTACAGTCAGTTGACAAGACTAAGGGAAAGTGGGGTCAAACGATGAGGAGACTTACATTCACGATCGTTTTCGTATTGTGTCTGTCCCTCCTGATTCCCATTGCCGCATTCTCGCAGACGGCCAATGGAATAATCACTGGAACAGTCACGGACGCGTCGGGAGCCGTTATACCCGGCGTGAGTCTGGAAGTGAAAAACACCGATACCGGTGTTGTCTTCCAGACAATTACAACAGAGACAGGAACTTACTTTGCACCGAATCTTCCGGTAGGCCCGTATTCGATTACGGCGTCGCTTTCTGGCTTCAAGACCTTGAATCGCACAGGCCTGACCCTGAGCGCAGCGCAGACGCTCCGTGTCGATCTTCCGCTCGAAGTCGGTACCGCGGGCGACAACATCACGATCAGCGCTGAAGCCACTCTGCTCAAAACCGAAACGGGTGATATCGCCCACAACATCACTCTCGAGCAGCTGACGGACCTGCCCATTCTGGGCATCGGCAACGCCAATGCCGGCAGCTCCGGCGTCCGCAACCCGTTCAACTCCACGACGATGGTCCCGGGCATCAACTACACCGCGAACTCGTCAATGATCGTCAACGGAGCGCCGAACAACACCGCGTCCTATCGACTCGAAGGAATGGACAATACGAATCACACGGTGAGTTTCGCTCTGCAGGAAAACCAGCCTAGTGCCGACGCCGTTCAAGAAGTAGCGGTCCAGACCAGTAACTTTGCTCCGGAGTTCGGAACAACCGGCGGCGGTCTTTTCAATATCACAATGAAGTCTGGAACGAGCCAGTATCACGGCAGCTTCTACGAATACTTCGTGAATGAAGATTTGAATGCCGGTTACGCATATACACAAAACTCGATCACAGGCGGCGGCAAAGTGCGTCCCCGGAACCGGCGTAATGACTTCGGCGGGACGGCGGGCGGTCCGATACCGTTTCTTACAAAAGGTCAGAAGAAGACTTTCTTCTTCTTCAGCATCGAACGATTCAAAGAAGCGTCACTGCTGAGTTTCACCGACACCGTTCCGACCGTTGCGTTTCGCAACGGCGATTTCTCGGCGATTTCGCAGAACGGCGGCGCGGGCTTCAATACTTCGCTGGGCGTGCCTTCCACTCCGATTGGAACAGACGCACAAGGCCAGCCGATTTACGCAAACGAGATTTACGATCCGTTGACGCGAGGAACGCTTGCGAACGGAAACGGCTTTGCAACGCCGTTCCCGGGAAACAAAATCGATCCTTCACGGATCACTCCGTTCGCAAAGGCCGTCATGGCTCTGATCCCGGCTCCTCAAAACGGCAACCTGATCAATAACTACACTGGAACGAATATCAGCAATCGCGTGACCGGCATTCCGTCCATCAAAATCGATCACAGCCTGAACGAGAAAAACAAGTTTTCCTTCTACTGGTCGACGACTGGTACGGAAAGCCAATACTCGGTACCCAACGGCAACGCCGACGGTTTGCCTGAAGAGATCACCGGAGCACGAGGCACATTCATCGACTCGCAAACGTGGCGTTTGAACTACGACCGCGTTATCACGACCAACCTTTTGTTACATTTGGGCGCGGGATATTCCCACATCACCTTTATTGATGACTCTCCTTACACAAAGAACGGTCACAAGTTCGACTGCACCACGATCAACCTGCCCGGATGCCAGGTGTCCTTTAATTTTCCGACGATGACCGGAATGATGGGCGTGGGGGGAGCGATTCCGGTAGATGCTGTTCAAGCACCTCTTGGCGGCATGCAGCAGATGGGCAATGCGCTGGCGCATACCCACACCAACACGGAGCGTCCTGCGTTCAACGCAAATGCAACGTGGATTCGCGGAAAGCATAACGTTAAGGCCGGAGCCGAAGTCTGGTTCCAGGGCAACATCACGGCGCCGCCGTCCGGCGTACAGCTCACGTTCAATAGCTCAACGAACTCTGGCGCCACAGGGGAACCGTACACGGTGCCGACGGGTCTCAACGGACAGACCTGGGGTTTCCCATTCGCCAATTTCCTTCTGGGCGATGCCATTTCGATCCAGCAAAATGCACCGACAGACACACGCATGGGTAAAGCACAATGGGCGCTGTTCCTGCAGGATTCCTGGAAAGCCACTCGTAAGTTGACGTTGGACTACGGACTCCGCTGGGATTACGCCTCGGTTCCAAGGGAACAATACGGCCGTTCGGCGAACGTCGGCCTGAACGTTGCAAACCCGGCAGCGGGGGGCCACCTCGGAGCTGCGATCTTCCAGGGGAGTTGCCATTGCGATTTCCTGAACGACTACAAAGACGCGTTCGGTCCCAGAATCGGTATCGCCTATCAGGCCGATCCGAAGACGGTCATTCGCGGCGGCTGGGGATTCATCTACAGCGCAGCTCAGGATATCAACGTAGCCACGTCGGCAGGCCAGACCAATACTCCGGCGGGAACGAATGCCTTCGGGGACGTTACCAGCATTGCGAATGTCCCTCAGCCGATCTGGCCGAATCTCGATCCAGGCCAGACTCCTCTACCGGGCCAGACCTCCGGTTTTTCGGGCCTGGCTTTACTCGACCGCAACGCAGCCCGTCCTGCGCGTCAGAATCAATGGAGCATCGGCGTCCAGCGCGAGATCACGCGTGACTTCGTGATGGAAGCTTCTTATGTAGGAAACCGTGGAGTGTGGTGGCCGGGTGCACTGAGCGACTTCAATCGCGTCTCACCGGCAGCATACGCGGCAGTTGGATTGGACCCGTACCACAATCCGGCCGACAATCTGCTGCTCAGCTCGCAGCTCAGCACCACGGCAGTCAAGGCGCTGAATGTACCGCTCCCGTACGACGGCTACAGCACGGCCAATACGCTGAACAATGCGTTAAAACCATTCCCGCAATTCAGCAATCTCACCGGGAATACTACTACTCCGACCGGAAAGACGTGGTACGACTCGCTGCAGATCAAAGCAACCAAACGCATGTCTTACGGCCTCCAGGTCAACGGTACGTACACATGGTCGAAGGCTCTGACCTTGAACCGGCCGAACTTCTTCGTCCCGTCCAGCTCGTTAAGAACGATCCAGTCCACGGACCAGCCGCAGGTTCTGTCGATGAACATTCTCTATCAGACGCAGAAATACTTCAGCAATGGTCTCGTGACGGCGTTCACAAAGGGTTGGCAGTTGGGCTCGTTCCTCTCATATGGCAGTGGACTGCCGCTGGCGCCACCAACATCCACCGCAGCCAACAACATTGTCGGAAGCGAGATGTACCGCACGGGTCAGCCGCTTTATCTGAAGGACCTGAACTGTCACTGCATCAACCCTTACACAGATCAAGTGCTGAATCCGGCGGCCTGGGCCATCCAGCCATCGGGTACATTCGGGCCGAGTATGGGGCTCTTCTACACAGACTTCCGAGCTCAGCGTCGTCCGTCGGAAAGCTTTAACATCGGCCGCAACTTCCGGTTCGGACGCGATGACCGGCCAGTCACGTTCTCCGTCCGCGCAGAATTTGCGAACATCCTCAACCGGACGTACATTCCCAACCCAGCCACAAACAGTAGCCCATTCATTACTCCCATTAAGAATGGAGCGGGACAGTACACCGGCGGTTTCGGCGTGATCAACGAAATCAACCTCGTCGGCGCGTTCCCGCAGGCGGCGAGTCAGTTGCCACGCACGGGAACGATCGTCGCCCGCATTCAGTTCTAGCGGAATCGTTCAGTTCCTCAAAAAACCCCGGCCCGCAAGGCCGGGGTTTTTCTTTGTATAATCACCCGCGGAAAAAGTATGTCGAAAAGAGTTCGAGCCCGAGTTGCGCCTAAAGTGGTGCCGAGCGCATCGGCTGCGCCGGCTGCCACGGTTTCTCCGCTGTTTCGCGTTCTCGGGATGGGACTGATACTGCTCTGCGCCGTCCTTATCGTTTACTCACCCGCGATCAACGGCGGAATGCTGTGGGACGACAATGCTCATGTCACAAGACCGGAATTGCAGTCGTGGCATGGTCTCTGGCGAATCTGGTTCGATGTGGGCGCAACGCAGCAATATTATCCTCTGCTGCATAGCGCCTTCTGGGTGGAACATCAGCTGTGGGGTGATGACGTAACGGGATACCACGTCGTCAATCTTTTCTTCCACGCCTTCGCGGCCTGGATGGTGTTCCTGCTTGTCCGCCGGCTCTTGCTTCCCGGAGCATGGTTCGCGGCCTCAGCGTTCGCTCTTCATCCCGTATGCGTGGAGGCAGCCGCCTGGATTTCCGAACAGAAGAGCACGCTTTCGGCGGCGTTCTATCTTGCCTCGATGCTGGTTTACTTGAGCTTCGATCGGACCCGCCGCCCGTCTCGATATGCGTTCGCGCTCGTACTGTTCCTGCTTGCCCTTCTAACAAAGACCGTGACGGCCACTCTGCCCGCTGCGCTGCTCGTGATCCTGTGGTGGCAGCGCGGAAAGCTGGAATTGAAGCGCGACGTTCTTCCCCTGATGCCGTGGTTTGCGGCAGGCATCTCTGCCGGCCTTTTCACAGCGTGGGTGGAACGGCGATATGTGGGCGCGCAGGGAGGGCATTTCGCTCTCACCCCCGTCCAACGCGTGCTTATCGCCGGCAGGGCAATATGGTTTTATCTGAGTAAGCTGATCGCTCCCGTCAACCTGACCTTCAACTATCCGCACTGGAAAATCGACACCAATCACATCTGGCAGTACTTGTTTCCTCTGGGCGTGATCACGCTCGCAGCAGGCCTCGTACTGATCGCTCGCAAGAATCGCGGCCCGCTTGCGGCCTTTCTGCTGTTTACGGGAACATTGTTTCCGGCGCTTGGATTCTTCAATGTTTTTCCGTTCATCTATTCTTACGTTGCCGATCATTTCGTGTATCTCGCGAGTGTGGGATTCCTCGTTCCATCAACGATTGCCCTGACTGTTTTATCGGAACGCTTGCTTCCCGATTTGCGCTGGCGTGCCGGAGTTGGCATCGCGTTTCTCGCGGTTCTTGCTGTGTTGACGTGGCGGCAAGCCGGTATGTATCAGGACGCCGAAACGCTTTATCGCGAAACGATATCGCGCAATCCGGAATCGGCGCTCGCCCACAACAATCTTGGCTTAATTCTCGTGGACAGGCCCGGCGGGTTATCGAACGCGATCGACGAATACGAAGCTGCCATAAGCGCCGACGACAGCATGGCGGAAATCCACAACAACCTCGGAATTGCGTTCTCGCGAGTTCCCGGGCGATTGCCCGATGCGATTGCGCAATATCAGAAAGCGCTCCACCTCGACCCGACTCTCGCCACGGCCCACAACGATCTGGGACTTGCCCTCTCTCAAATTCAGGGACGGGACGCTGAGGCGATCGAGCAATATCGGGCGGCGCTGCGGCTCAATCCGGACTTTCCGGAAGTCCATCACAACCTGGGGCTGGTGCTTTCGCGGTCGCCGGCAAAACTCCCGGAGGCCATTGCGGAATATAAAGAAGCGTTGAGGATCAATCCGAACCTGATGGAGGTTCATAACAATCTCGCTATTGCGTTTACTCAGGTTCCGGGCGGATTGCCCGACGCCATAGCGGAGTATGAAGCCGCGCTGCGAATCAACCCGGATGCGGTGAATGTCCGCAACAATCTCGGCCTCGCGTTGGCGCAGGTACCAGGCCGTCTACCCGAAGCCATCGACGAATTCGAAGCGGGATTGCGGGTCGCTCCCGATTCTCCGGATCTTCATATGAATCTCGGAATGGCGCTCCTTCAGATTCCAAACCGCAGATCCGAAGCGGCGCAACAGCTCGAAGCCGCCCTCCAGTTGCGTCCCGACCTGAAATCTGTTCGCCAGATATTGGCCCAATTACACTCCGGCAAATGATCCATCGGGTTGTCTGCGTCATCTGCGGCTTACAGGACGGTGCCTCACGGGCTACTCCGGATTTCTCATGGATTTTAGTCAATATTCGGACGAGCAATGTAGTCGTGGGCTTCAGCCCGCGTTTGCGCCGGCGTAAGGACAGAGTGTTCCGAAAGCGACCGCGGGCGAAGCCCGCGACTACACGGCTGTCCTGTAGTTGGCCGGGTATCGGCTGGAAAGCCGTGAGAAATTCGAGCTAAACACACCCCTACCTGGAAAGGAGTGGGATGGATAGGGGCGCAACCCCACCTGAACACATCTCAAAATCTCTGGCGCGCTGTGGTGACAAGACTGGCTGACGTTCGAGCCATTTTGACTTCGGCAAGGACTTGCTCGGCTTCCGTCGATTGCCCGTGGTTTTTTAGTGACTCGGAGTAATCTTCGAGGATTGATGCCATTTCGACGTTTCGGCTGAGATAACGCCGCGCAATTGTCGCGGCCTGCGCGAGGGTTGCATCGGCGTCCGACTTGCGACCCGCTTTCTCGTAAATGGCGCTGAGCGAGTGCAGGAGAATCGCAGTCCGAGTATCGAAATTCGACGGAGTGGACTCCAGAATTGTCAATGCGCGTTGATACTGCGCTTCTGCATTTGCGTACCTTCCGGTTGCCGCGTACAACCGCCCCAGCGAAGCCAACGTGAAGTTCAGGTCCGGATGCGCAGGCCCGACTCGTGCCTCGGCGCTGGCCAGAGCCTGTTTCAACAGCGTCTCGGCCTGTTCGTACTTGTGTTCGGCCTGATATACATTCCCGAGGTTATTCCACAACTCTGCCAAATCTACGGCATCCCTCGCATTGGGTGCAGCTTCCAGCGCGCGAGTGAACCACTTTTCAGCATCCTTGTTTTTGCCCAGACGATAGTAGACAACACCAATCATGTTGAGAACTTCTACTTCAATGGTCGTGTCCTGATTGGCTTTGATCAGTTTGAGAGCCTGTTGGGCAGCCTCAAGTGCGTCATCCGCGCGACCCTCCATCGAATAGACGGCGCTGATGTTCCGCAGCAGGAGGACGACTTGTTTTTTGTCACCGATCTGTTCGTAAATGGTTAGGGACTCCGAAAACACCCGTTCCGCTTTCGGCAACGCGTCTTCCTTCGCATAGACGTCGCCCAGAACCGCCAGCGTTTCCGCACGCTCACTGTAACTGTCAGGCTCGAGCGCGCGCAGAGCGGTGAGAAATGATTCTTCGGCCTGACGGTAGAGTCCGCAGCGATATTCTGCCCACCCTTGTTGCATTGACCTCAGATACTCTGGATTGGCGCCGGCGACAGAATTTCCCTTCAACACAACGCAGCACAACAACAGACCGCAAAATGTACGCAGCATAGTTTCCTGATGCTAGCGAATATGTTTCGCGGGAGTCCGGAAGGGAGTCGGAAATATTTCGGAAAAGGGTAGAGAGTCAGCTTTCCCTACTCTTTTGGCGGCTGTTCGACCGGACCAGGGCGGATAATCCCCTGCGGTGGCCCGCAGGGGATTCGATGATCGAGTCGCGGGCGGAGCCCGCGACTGGTTAGAAGTTGAAACGGGTGTTCAGAATGAAGCTTCTCATGCCACCGTTTCCGCCGGTGTTCACGCCACTGCGTAGGGTCGTGATCTGGCCGAAGCTGGTGGATTCGATGCTCGACGTGCTCGACGTCGGATCGGAGAAGTTCGGGTGGTTCAGAACGTTCACGACGTCAACGCGAAGTTCGACATTCTTGTTTTCATCGACCCGGATACGCTTCACCATGTTCATATCGAAGTAAAGCGCCCCCGGTCCACGGTAGCTGTTCTGCTGGACGGTTCCTTTTGTTCCCGGTCCGGGATTGACCATGATCACATTGCCGTTAGGATCCACGAGTGCCCTGTTGCTCAATCCAGCCACCAGACCATTACAGGCTGTAGTTGCAACGCAGTTTGGCGAAATCTGTGCGAACGTCGGGTCCGGAATCGTGTTGTAGCCGTTGAAGTACGTCACGCCCGCAGGAGTCTTCGTTAGACTGCCGGACGGCTGTTTACCAACCAGTACGGGCCGCGCTGCCTCATTGCTACTGAAGGTATTGAGGTTCCCGGTGGTATAAGCCGTCGTGAATGACACGGGGCCGCCGGTGACATAATTTCCGATGCCGCCGACCTGCCAATCGCTGACGATCCTCTGCGCCCATCCTGGAGCATTGCCCAGGAGGGAGTGGCCCATACCGAAGGGCAGAACGTAGGTTCCGCTGCTGCTCAACTGACCTTTGTGGTCGACGGTCTGAAGAGTCTTCCAGTCGGACCGCTGGGCCGGATCAACAAAATTGCCGGCGCCCATCGCTTTGCTCCAGATGAACGAGGTCGTATTGGTGAAACCCTGAGACAGCCGGCGGGTGACCTGCAGGTTCAGAGAATGATAGGTGGAGTTCTGATCATTGCCCATGAAGTTCACCTGCGAGTATTGCGGATTTGGCACCAGATAGTTGTTTGCGAAACCCGCATGCCGGAGGATCTGGCCGGAATCGGTGGTGCCGCTTCCTGTATACGCCAGACTCGTGTTGATCGAATTGATCAGGGCGCCGTAGCTGCCGTTCGCAAGAAATGGGCGGGTCGTGTTATTGGTCCGAAGAATCTGGGCGCCCGTGCACGTCGTTCCATTTACGACGCATGTGCCGGTCAGGCCGACGCCGTTGAACAACTGATTCAAGAGCTCCGAGTCCCCGCCGG
>Ga0066903_100003813_pt1 | contig 12489 bp, 9 predicted proteins | sample PanSoiMetaGPlot1_FD_67491 | JGI IMG/M metagenome (GOLD analysis project Ga0066903, IMG submission 67491) | Tropical forest soil microbial communities from Panama analyzed to predict greenhouse gas emissions - Panama Soil - Plot 1 (version 2) | ecosystem: Environmental > Terrestrial > Soil >...
CCCATGCCGCCGGTATCCGATCAGATCGACGACCACATCAGTGCCAAACTTGTATCGATACTCCAGCGCCATACGCCCCACGCGCACTACCGCATCTACATCCTCGGAGTTGACGTGAAAGATAGGTATCGACTGCCGCCGACCTAGTTGCGCCGAGAACCGCGACGAATGTGATTCACGGCATGTCGTGGTAAACCCAATCAGGTTGTTCGAGATGACGTGGATGGTGCCGCCTACGCTGAACCCCGGTAGATCGGCATAATTCAAAGTCTCCGCAACGATGCCTTGGCCTGCAAACGCAGCATCGCCATGCACAAGCAGGGGCAGGTACTTCTTCTTCCCATCTTCTCCGGTGCGATCCTGCTTCGCCCTGGTCCGGCCGACAGTGACCGGATCTACGGCTTCCAGGTGGCTGGGATTCGAAACCAGGTGAATATGAATCTTCGCACCGGAGCGGGTGACGTATTCGCCAGTCGCGCCCATGTGATACTTCACGTCGCCGCCGCCCAAAACGCTGCGCGGATCGACATCCTCAAATCCGGCGAAGACCTCCTCCGCGGGGCGCTTCGAGACCAGCACAATCACTGTGAGCCGACCGCGATGGCTCATGCCCATTACTAACTCGCCGGCGCCCTGTTCTCCGGCTGCTTCCAGAATCTCGTCGACCAGCGGGATGAGCGAGGTCACGCCCTCAAGCGAAAACCGCTTGCTTCCCAGGTACCGCTGTTGCAGCACCTGCTCAAAGACTTCAGCGCGAATCAGTTGGTCAAGTACCGCATCCTGATTCACTTCTGTGGGATCGCCTTCCATCCGCTCGATGATCCAGCGTCGCCGCTCAGGATCGGCAATATGCATGAACTCTACGCCTACGGTTCCGCAATAGATCCGTCGCGCCTCGCGGGCCGCCGCTCCCTCGATGCGTAGGTCGGGGTGGAACTGTGGCTTCAGGAAACCCAGCGGGTCAAGATCCGCTTCCAGGTATCCCCAGTTGCGAAATGCGTCGAATACGCGTTCGTCAGCGCCGTTTTCCATGATTGCCGTGCTGCCGTTTTCTGAGAGAGTTCTGCTTCGATTCGCCATAAGACTCGCTACTAGGATAAAGGATGTCGGGGAAAGTCGGGTGGATTCTCGACTCGCAGCGGATAGTCTAACTCCGGCAGGTGCACCTAAGACAAAACCCACTTCCGCTTTGACTTCCCACGCGATACATTGTTCTGTCCTATGACGCCCCCCGAACAATACCCCGCCCGTGCTCGCGATCACCTTGCCAATGAACGGACTTTCCTGGCCTGGGTTCGCACCGGGGTGGCGGTCGTCGTGTTTGGATTCGCTATCGGGCGTTTTGCCATCGCCATCCGCGAACTTCTACAGATGGGGGGCTCCCCGCCTCGCACCGCCGGATGGTCTGTCTGGTTCGGAATTGTCGCGATCGTTACGGGCGTCCTTCTCATTTTTGTCGGCCTGAAGCGCTACCACCGCGTAAAAGATCAGCTCGATACTGGTTCGTTTCAGCCCGCCGGCTTCATCATCGACATCGTGGCGATCTTTACCTGCGTTTTTGGCGCAGCTTTGGCTGCATATCTCATCTTCATTCAGGAGAGCCTCCGTTGAGCGCCATGCCGACTCAGTCAGCACAAGATGCAGAAAAACAAGTCGCTGCACGGGCCGCGGTGGCATTAGTAAAGGCCGGCCAGGTGGTCGGCCTCGGAACCGGTTCAACCGCGAACTATGCCGTGCGTTTTTTGGCGGAACGGGTGCAGGGAGGTCTAAAGATCCGGGGTATTCCTACGTCGGAACGAACCCGCGATCTGGCCGCAAGCTTGGGCATCCCGATGATTACGCTGGAAGACTCACCGGAAATCGACATCGGAATCGACGGCGCAGATGAATTCGACCCGCATTTAAACCTGATCAAAGGCGGCGGCGGCGCGCTGCTGCGGGAAAAAATCATTGCGTCCGCCGCGCGAATGTTCGTCATCATCGCTGACTCAGGCAAGCAGGTGCCGGTCCTGGGAAAATTCCCGCTGCCAGTCGAAGTCATCCCGTTAGCCGAGCCGGTTCTGAAAACGAGAATTGCCGCCCTCGGCGCAAAAGTGAAGCTACGCACCTACGCATACGGCAATCCCTTCAAGACCGATGAAGGCCATCACATCTTCGACTGCGAATTCGGCCAGATTCCCGATCCGGCCTCTCTAGCGCGAGCCCTCAGCGACATGCCCGGCGTAGTGGAGCATGGACTATTCATTGGGATGGCGAAATTAGTGTTGGTTGGCAAGGGAAGTGAAGTGATTGAAGTCAGGGCCTAATCTCTCGGCGTACTCGGCGCTCTCGGCGGTAAACAACTAGGTCCAAATCTCCCCAAACGCCCGATAGAAATTCTTCCCCAGCACCTTCTCGATCGCTTCTGATGAATATCCCTTCTTGCTCAATCCATCAGCGATGATCTCCATCCGCTGCGGCGTATTCAGATCTGGCGAGAACGGTGGCCGATCCTCTCCCGGAGCCGCAATCCCCAACTTGATTCGTTGCGCTGCGTCATCCGCGAACGCTTTGCGCTGCTCGGGTGTATCCGGAAACGTATCGATGACTCCATCGCTCCCGATCCCGACATGATCCTCCCCGCAGACTTTCAGAGCATGATCCATGTGTGCCAGCACATGTTCCCGTGCAGGCGAGGTCGGACTCGCAACCAGATACGGCATGATGTAAATCCCGATGACCCCACCACGGTCTGCCAGGGCCTTCAGTTCCCGATCATCCTTGTTTCGCGGGTGCTGAAAGACAGCATTACATCCGCTGTGCGTGATCAGCACCGGCTTCTTCGACGCCTCGATCCCCTCAGCCGTCGTCCGCTGACCCGAGTGGCTGAGATCGACCGCAATGCCCAACTCGTTCATCTTCGCAATGGCCGATTTTCCCAGCTTACTGAGACCGGAATTTCCCGGTTCAAGGCAGCCGTCGCCCAATAGACTGCGATTGTTATAGGTAAGCTGCATCACGCGAACGCCTAAGTTGCGGAATAGCTCGAGGTGATCGAGGTTTTCGATCGGTTGCGGATGCTGAAACCCCAGAATGATTCCGATCTTTTTGCTCTGTTTTGCTTGCGGAATGTCGGCCGCGTGCCGCACTACTATCAAGTTAGCGGGATCTTTGTCGGCGAGCGAGTGTACGAAGGCAATGTCTTCCACCGTAGATTCGAATTCCGGATGTGACACTGTCCAGTTGACGATGCTGACGCCCGACTCGTGTGCCTGTTTCAGTACAGCCGGCGAGATAGCGCCATTGTCGACGGTGACCCCAGCCAGGCAATCAATAACCAGCGAACGGCGATAGAGGGCATCGATCTCGGGTGAAAATTTTGCTGGCTCCGCCGAAAAACTAAGCTTCGGCAACGAAAGAACAAGTCCGCAAGCCGCTGCGCCGGAGATGAATTCTCGCCGCCTCATGCGCCGACGATCTCCCGCAGCGCCGCCAGCAATCTGTCCACTTCTTCCGCAGTGTTGTAGTGAACCAGGCCAATTCGCAGGAAGCCGCCATCTTTCTCCACATCGAGCCGTTCGGTCAGATTCAGCGCGTAGTAGTTTCCGTCCCAGGTGAAGAATCCGCGCTCGCCCAGTTTCGTTGCGAGTTCCAATGGAGTGTGTCCCGCAATCCGCACCGCGACCGTCGGACAACGTTTGTCGAACCGCGAGACATCGCTGATGCCATAGAGCTTCAGCCCCGGGATCTGCACCAACCCGCCCACTAAGCGCTCAACCAGTCCACGCTCGTAGGCTTGAATCGCGGCGTATGCCGCGCGTAGCGCAGCGCGACGCCCGCTCGCAGCGGGATTCACTTTCCGTCCGGCATCAGCCAGGTACTCCACACACGCGGTGATCCCCGCGATGCACTCGTGGTTCAGTGTGCCCCACTCCCAGCAGTTAGGAATTGCATTGGTGTTTGCTCGCACTTTGTATGGACGCAATCGCTTCAGGTGCTCGCGCTTTCCGTAAAGCACTCCCATATGCGGGCCAAAGAATTTGTATGTGGAGCACACCAGGAAGTCGCAATTCAGTTCGCGCACATCAATCGGGCCATGCGGTGCGTAATGCACGGCGTCGATATAAGACAATGCCCCGGCAGCGTGGGCGATCCTCACGACCTCTTTCACATCATTGATTGTGCCTACCGCGTTCGACGCGTAACCCGTCGCCACCAGTCGCGTATGGCCAGTCACTTTCCTGGCGAGATCAGCCATATCCAAGGTGCAATCGCCCTCACAAACATCGGCGAAACGTATCGTGGCACCCGTCTGCTCCAGGGCCCGCCACGGAGAGACATTTGCATCATGGTCAAGATGCGTCACCACGATCTCGTTCCCGGGCCCGAGTTCCCGGCCGATCGCCCGGCTCATGGCAAACGTGAGTGAGGTCATGTTCGCACCGAACACAATTTCATCCGGATCGCAGCCGAGGAAATCCGCCATCGCAGCGCGGGCCTCGGCGATCATGGCATCGGTCCGGCGGCTGGTGGCATAAGCTCCACAGGTGTTGGCATTCGATTGCTTCAGATAATCGCTGATCGCGTCGATGACGCGCTGCGGGACCTGCGTCCCGCCGGGTCCGTCTAGAAAGGCGGCGGGATGCCCATTGACTGTTTGCGAGAGAGATGGGAACTGCGAACGGACCCAGGCAACATCAAGTTTTGTAGACGAACCAGTTTCAGTGGTAAGCATGAACGGTAGCTCCTAGACTCCTTCAGCTCAGAGATCACCTTCAACTCGCGACGGCTCGCACAAAGTCCGCCAACATGCCGTAGGCGGTTGCCTCGACCCCCGGGTCGACTTCAGTAATCGCCAGTCCGGGGAAAATGTCCGTCTCAAAATACACGATGGACGAGGTTCCAGCGACCCAGGCCATGGGATCGCTTAAAGGTACCTGCTCTGGCCGAACGCTAGCCTGAACACCGTTCTCCGACCGCCGCGCTCGGCAGACCAATTTGTAGGGAGAGCCCGCTGCTCGGGCAGCACGTACCTGTTCTTCCGTTAAAGATGCAATTCCCGACCGATCGATCTTCGCCAACGGCAACTGCTCGCCCATGAGAACCGTGACCAAGGCCGCGACCTTAACCGCCGCATCCCAGCCTTCGATGTCATGTGTTGCATCCGTCTCTGCGACACCTATCTCCTGCGCCTGCTTGAGGGAATCCTCAAAGCTCAAACCGGCTTCCATGCCGCTGAGAATGACATTCGTCGTCGAATTCAAAATGCCATGGAATCCGCGTAGCCCGATAGCGGGCAGGTTATCGCGAAACATGGAAAAGATCGGCACTCCGTCCATGACGGTCGATTCGAACAGGAACCTGCGCCCGCGCGCCGCCGCCAACGTGCGCAATTCCTGATACGCATGAACGACCGGACCCTTGTTCGCTGTAACAACGTGTGACCCGAACTCCAATGCCGTTCGTACGTGATCAATCGCAGGCTGCCCGTCGTGAGGAGAGAGGGAAGTGGCCTCAAACAAGACATCGCATCGCGCCGCCGCAAGCCACGCCTTGAGACTCTCGTAAGCAGGGGACTTATCGGCAGGTGACCCCGAGGGTTGATGAAGCCATTCGTCCCGCAATCCACTTGAGTCCGCAATCCCGCCCAAGCGCCGCGAAGCCACGCCAGTAATTTTCCAGCCTATGCCTAGATCCTGAAGGGTCGCTTCTTTTGCGCGCAAAAGTTTTACCAGCGCACGGTTTACGTTTCCATAGCCCAACAGGCAGAGATTGTAGGTATGAATGGGCGGTCTCCGAGGCTATCCCATCATGGTGGTGTGCTCAGGCAGGATCTTGTAGATGACGCGGGTTTCGCTGCCTTGGCGGTATGGGTACTTATCTACCCCCAGATACTTCTTGGCCATCTTATCGATGTGCGTGTCCGCTCCTTCCTCCGTGATCTCAACCACCCGTCCACGAATCTCAAGGTAGCGGTACGGATTATCGGGGTCCACAATCGCCAGCGCCACCCGCGGATCGCGGCGCACGTTGCGGTCCTTCTGCCGGCCCTTGGCGGAATTGAAAATCACATGCTCGCCGTCGAAATCGACCCAGACCGGGGTTACCTGGGGCCTCCCATCCGGCATGACTGTACCAAGGCTGGCAAACGCACGTTTATTGAACAGATCACGAAACTTATCCGGGATGGTGTGGGACATAACTTCCTCCTGAATGTCTTTCCAAGATGGCCACAGAATTATATCCGGCGCAACACCTTGCGCTTGCACGGAAGGATATTGATTTTAGACAATTTGTGAATTGTTTGAGAGTTGTAATCGCCTGCTATCCGAGATCATTGCTTTCAGTCCAATCGGCTATGCGAAAACTAACTCTTCTCCTCTTGCTCTGCTTACCCCTCTCTGTCGTTGCACAAGATCAACCGAAAGCTCCAACCGATTTGAGAGGGGTTCTACTCGAACAATTGAAAACCACGCACAACGTGAAGGATTGGTATGTCCCCATTAACGTTGCCGTCGAAGGCTTGACTCCGGAACAGGCCAAATGGACCGACGGCAAAGGTAACCACTCCGTCGGCCAGCTCGCGAATCACTTGCTCTTCTGGAACCGCTATGCCTTGGCGAAGTTCAAAGGCCAGGAAGCCAAGTTCGACGGAAACAATGACGAGACCTTCAATGCATTCGACGCCAAGAATTGGGCGGCCACGGTCAAGGGGCTTGATGACGTTATGACCGAATGGGAGAAAGCAGTCGAAACGGCGGACGAACAGAAGCTGAAGGATAACGCTTCCGAGATCGCTCACATCGGTGCTCACAACGCCTATCACATCGGCGAAATGGTCGTCGTACGCAAAGCACAAGGTTCCTGGAATCCGGAAAAGGGTGTGAAGTAGTTGTTGCGAACCTCGCCATACGGGAGTGAAACCTGCGCCGGGAGAATCATAAGACCTCGCGAAACCCCTTGCCCGGCGCGGATTTCCCCGTGATTTTCACAATGCTGTACTCCTCCTCTGTAATCCGCTTACTTGCACGGTTTTCCCCAAATTTTGCAATCTAACGAGCACCGTTTTCAGAAGCGGCCTGAACAGGTGCACCAGGTTTGTGTCATATGCCTGTGGATGTCGTGCAGTTCGTTGCAGACAAAGCACATAGAAGACTGTCATTTTATGTTGACTGTAAAAATAGAAGGAGTAAAAACACACTCGTTCTTTGACAGCTTCTGAAGTTTGGCCGGTTGGCGTGGCGTCCGGGGCTCAAGCAAAGTCACTCTTTGCATCGCGAGATGACGGAGAGAAGGCGAGCAAGGGTCTATAGCAAAGCGCTGGTCGAGGTGAACAGGAAGATTTGTCGGAGGCAAGATAGAGTCCCGAGGCGTTAGGCTGATTTATCCAGTTGGCGGCGAGCCCGGAGCCCGAGTTTGATCGTATTGTCGTAGCCCCGCAAGGGAAACGCGATAATGTCAGGTCGGCGAGGGTCTAAAGCGAACTACTGGCTGAGAAGAATGAGCTTAACACTACCTCGGGACTCTTAATTTGTGCCCGCGTCTCGGTGGTTTCTCCTTAAGCCCTTCCCTGGACAGACGGGCTGCCCAAGGGGCCCGTCTCTTAGCCATCAGATACTCAGCTGTCGGGCTTCCTACGGCCCTTTCTGCACAACCATCTTTTCCTCTGGCGCCAGGCGGGCGCGATAAATCGTATTCGTCTCCGGCACCTCGGCCACGGCATCCACGTGCAGCTGATACGCCCCCTTGGGAAGGTTTTCGCTGAATGGGATCTCGAACTCTTCTGTCCCTGCCGTCAATTTGAAGTGTTGATAGCCCAAAGCAGTCGCACGGCCGATTTCGTTCACAGCCATCACAATCTCGGTCAGATCAAAATCCGTATCCGTGCCATTCGTCACTTTGATCGCGCCTTCGACCAGTTGTCCGTTCACAACCGGAGGCCGACTCCACTCCACCAGCAGCGGCGCAGTCACAACCAGCGTAAATTCCTGGTTCCGCTCGTGCGCGGGATGCCCTGAATCTCGCACTGTCACCATAAACGTATATTTGCCAAGCTTGTTGGGTGCGCCGCTCAGTACGCCATCCTGGTTCAGCGTCAGGCCTGGCGGTAGGTCGCCACCGCTGACTTCCCAGCGGAGAGGCGCAGTTCCCCCTTGTGCCTTTAGCTCAACGCGGAGGGGACGCCGCAGAAATACCTTGGGCATGCTGGTCGTCTGAATCAAGATGGTGGCCGTGTCGGCAGCCTGTTGCGCAGTCATCGTAGCCGGCAGCAGAACTGCGACGAGCAGCAACACGTATCGGTATCGTGGCATGTTTACGAGATCCTCTTGCTGCGTCTTCGTCGTCTAGGATGCCAGTTTTCTATCTCGCGCATCGCCCGGCTAGGATCCAATGGATGCTCCGCGTGCTTCCTCTTGTGCTTCCTCCGGAGACACCCGCGGCCAAATCGTCAGGAAAGCTTCCCGATATTTCGTCAGCAGGCTCCATTGCGACCTGGTTTTCTCAAAGACATCGCAGTGCTTTTCGCGTGTCGTAGCCAAGAGTTTGTTTGGCACTCCTGTACCGTCAACAATGCCTTGGAATGCAGCAGGATCGTAAACCCACGAAGGCTCCATTTGCTCCATTGCCGCCATCGCTACCAGCAACGGCTCCGGAACCTTAGGACTTTCCTTGCTGCGCGGCGGTGATGCTAGCCTCTGCGGAAACAGCGTCCGCTCCCAAAGGGAGGCGTCATCCCGATAATAACGTTGCCTCATCGCAAGATAACGTACCCGGTTCACGAAGCGTTTCGCTGCACGCGGAGTATTTTGCTTCGCCAAGACAAGCGGGTACCAGACCTTCTCCATGGCGTCGGTGAACTGCTGAGAATCGTGAGTAACAACTCCCGGACGGGTTGTAAGCACAACGTTGGCAACCAACAACAGGAAGATGGCTGCAAGGTACAAGGGCAATGACAGCATCCAGCGCGCCGGCCAGATCGTCTTGATCGTCTTAAACGCAGGCGCCTCACCTGCAAATGGAGGCATGATTTCTCCGGCGGACTGATTAGGCTCGGTGACTGCCGTTTGATCCGGCTTCGGCTGCGAGGGTGTTCCGACTGCCGCAGCACCGCCGGGTGACGGGTTCACCTGCTGCGCGTTTTGAGCTGCGGAAGACGCCACCGCCGCAGGCTCTGGATTCTCTCTCATCCACGCTTCAAATGCGGGGACAGCACTTACGCTGAAGTGGCCGGCACCCCATAGAAGCAATACCGCCAAGGTCAGTGGAACTGCCCAACGCAGTACTCGCAGTCCGGTGCGCATAGCCTTCTCGGCATCGCTGACCGGCTTTGCAGGCGGTTCTTTTTCGAAGAGCCCCTGCTGTGCCGTGTCGTCTTCAGCGAGCGGTACGCGGACTTCCAGGTTAACCAACTTCTCCAGATATTTTTGCGCAAACTCAGCTCGCTTTTCGCGGGCCAATTCCGCGGCATCGGTTGAACTCGGTGATCCCGAAGCAACCAGCCTCGCCGTCGGTCCCGCTTCTTCAGCGACTTCCTTGAAGCTCAGTCCGACCGCGCGTTGCACTTGCACCCGATCCATGCCCAGGACTACGAAGCAGTCTCCGGAAGATACCAGGAAATTAACGGCCTCCAGGACGTCGCGAACATTTGCCGGAAGGCAGCGGTCCAGATCGTCAATGAAGATCACCAGTGGCCGTCGCGGTCCCAATGCATTGGTGAAATCGCGAAACTCGACGGCAAACCTCTGCCGGAAGCTGGTTTGCGCTTCCAGATCCTTCATCTTGTTGCCTTGGGCTACCGAGGCAAGCAGGGATGCAGGATTCGCACCAAACGCCGTCATTCCTTTCCACAGCGCCGCGATTGTGGTGATGACTGCAATCAATCCGCCTTGTACCGGCAAAATCGAAGCTGGCGGCGATGCCTTTGTATCGATGGATGGAATGATGTGACTCGTGAGCCACAAGAACAGATCTGAACCGTGGTCGATGCGGAGGTGGTAATCGAGCACGACGAGAAAAGTGATTACAGCCGCTACAATCAGCAACAGCGGCCACCTGCGCTTGAGGTGGTATGCCATCAGGCGCGCGCGGAAGGGAACTCCCAGCAGATTCCAGGCTGGCGGGACCGCTTCGAGCTTTACCGTCTGGAGAAGGGCCGCCAAGAGGTGTTCTTCCTTCTGATGATGCCAGGCGTTGAACCACACTGGGCACATGCCGTAGCTCTTCAAGTCACAACGCAACAGGTTCATCAGCGAACTTTTGCCCGTGCCCCACTCTCCGTTGATCGCCACTGTCAGAGGTGGAAGCGTCTTTTCATTTCGCAGGAAAGCTGACAGACCAAGCGCAATTTCAGTCAGGCCAAGCACATCTCGATCTCCAGGATCGAGAGGCCGGTCGGACGAGAGCCTGCCCTCGACGCTTTCGCGTTCCGTCGTGTCTTCGGGTTCAACCTGGGCTGGCGGCACAAGCGCCAGCCCAGCCAGGGCAAGACTCAGCAGAACCATCGCGAGGTACCAGCGTGGCATCCACATCCATGCACGGCTATCTTGCGCGGCTTCCCGGCGGTCCGGTGTCAGAGCGCCACGCGTCAGCGGTAGCCAGTCAGCCACGTCGCCTGATCGCGCCAGGATGGCATGATCTCCATGTTTGTCGTTCGACCATCCCGCGATCCAAGCCTGTCCGCGTGAATCGAATGCCACAGAAAGGAGTTGTGCATCGGGCCAATTTTCTTGCTTTGCCGGTTCGGTTGCGGTCTGTTTCGAGATATCAGTTCCGCGATCTTTCTTCTGCAACTCGAGCCGGGTCCCATTCACCAGGCTCGTAATGCTCAGCCGATCAAAATCGCGGACCCTCGTCTCCGTCGCCCACTTTCCAGTGGGACCAGTCAACGTCCATGTCCTGCCACCGAGCCGAACTGTTGTCCCGGATGTTTGTGGTGCGAATGCCCATGCTCCGGTGGAATCAAGCGACCATGTCTCGCCTCCGGTCGAGACGATCCTGTTATTCGATTCGAACCCGATTGCCAGTAAGTCTGGCGGACTGATCGGCGCTTTGAGAGCAGTCGTTCCGCTCGCTGCCGGCGCCGCTTGTACATCCGGATTCTTGCGGGCGGGTTCGACGGGTGGAACGACTTTGTTTGTCCCGGCAGAATTAGCCACTTGTTTCTGGTTCTGAATGGGTTCGCTTTGCTTTTGATTCTGAGCGGGGGCGTTTTCTGGGGGTGCGTTCTGAGCTGGAGTTGGCGCAACAGCGGCCAGCACGGCGGCCTGTATTGTCAGCGCGGTGGGTGATGAAGAATAACTGTTGTACAGAGGAAGCTGAACTTGCTTGTTGCCCGCCGTCCGGGGCGTGAACCTCACAGTGATTGTGCAACCCGATTTAACGTCGACGACCTTCTCGCAAATGCCGAGATTGAAAGAAAATTCATTGTCCCGATCGCCTGAGAGCCCCTTGGCGAACACTTGAAATTCCCTACCGACGTTGTTGTAGACCGTGACATTTTTTGTGTAGGTCTGTGCTTCTTTCCCCTGAGCAAGCGAAACCTGACCAAAGTCGAGCGAGGTAGGCTGAATCGATAAAGGCGCACGGGCCTGCCGTGAGGCCGCATTCATGTTGGAGGGGCCCCGCTGTTCTACCGGCGAATTGGGATAACTCTGCTGCGCCGGAGATTGCTGTCGGGGTGCGCTCGATTGCGGTTCAGCCGCGTGCACAGTCGGAATCAGATCTGGGAGCTGAAGCCCCGCCGATTGAAGACTAGCGCAAGGATTCGGCGCGACCTCTCTGAACAATCCTTGATCTGCCTGATAGGTGAAAGGCGTCCAACATTGCCCGCCATCGGCCGAGTAGGCGAGGAAACCCTTCGTACCAACAACCCAGATTCGTTCTTTGCCATCCCGGTTCTCGATTGCCACGCCATAAATGCGTCCGGAGATTTCCGGAAGCGCAGCATCGTGGTTGTACACGACGGGTTCGCTCCACCAGTTGCCACTCAAAAAGGCGCTGTTGCCAGCTTGAGACGCCTGGTGCGTATCCCAGGATTGCAGCCTCTGATACCAGAACAGCGAAGCGACAGTGAGAACGCAGGCTGCCAGGATGAGCCATCGTGATCGGGGTACTCGGCGAATGCGTTCGAAAATCCACCCTTGCCCCGCTTTTGCATCTATTTCTGAGCGCGACTCCCGGTGCTGGACAGACTGCTTGCGAGACCCGCTGGCGGGAGGCTCATTTTCTCCGCTACTCATCTGTGGCATGGCAAGTCACCTCCTTGACGAAATTCAGGAAGGGGCGTTCGCCTGATTTTCGCGACACTATCGCAGCAGGCGCTCTCTGGCAAGAAAGAATCGGCACACCCACCCCTGGTAAATCGTGATAATTCGCCCGAAAACGTTGCACGCAGAGTAGTAATCCATATAACCATGGCGGCCGCGGAGTCGTCACAGGCGCATGTGAGGTCCGCCACTCGACGCCTTGTCAACCGGCAATATATCCTTACTAGTTTTCTATTTAGGAGGA
>Ga0066903_100003814_pt1 | contig 12487 bp, 11 predicted proteins | sample PanSoiMetaGPlot1_FD_67491 | JGI IMG/M metagenome (GOLD analysis project Ga0066903, IMG submission 67491) | Tropical forest soil microbial communities from Panama analyzed to predict greenhouse gas emissions - Panama Soil - Plot 1 (version 2) | ecosystem: Environmental > Terrestrial > Soil >...
AGGCCCAGCCCCACGCCGCCCACCACGTAGGCCGCCACCGCCACCAGCCGCCTGCCGTACCGGTCCGCCAGCCGGCCGGCCAGGATCGGACCGACCACGCTGCTCGCCAGCACGACGGTGAACACCAGGCCGACCGTGACCTGGGGCAGCCCCAGCCCGCCGCGCAGGTAGGACGGCACGAACGCATTGACCGCGCCCAGCCCGCGTCCGCCGGCCGCGATCGTGCCCGCGGCGATCACGATCAGCGTGCCCCGCCGCAGCACGGCCGCCCGCAGGCTGGTCCCCGTGCCGCCCTCGGCCGCGCCGGACGGGTCCGAGCGGCCCTCCCGCAGCCGCAGCGCGACCAGCACGCCGCCCACCGCGAGCGGCACCGCGCCGGCCACCAGCGCCGCCCGCCACCCCCACCTGGCGATGACGAGCGACGCGATGAGCGGGACGACCAGCGTGCCCACGTTGCCGCCCGTCGTGTGCCAGCCCAGCACGGTGCCGCCGCGCTCCGGGAACCGGCGCGTCAGCACCGCGTTGCCGACCGGGTGCTGCGGCGACGAGATCACGCCGCCCAGGAACTGCCCGGCGCCGAACACCCCGAACGTCGGCGCCACCGCGAGCAGCACCGAGTTGGCCGCCAGCAGCAGGTTCTGCAGCGCCAGCACCAGGCGCGCCGAGACGCGCTGGTAGAAGATGGCCGCGCCCTGGAGGAGGCCGCCGGTCGCGCCGACGATCCCGAGCACGATGCCCAGCGACGTGTACGACACGTGGAACTCGGCGATCGCGAGCGGGTACGTCAGCGGCAGCAGCGCCACGTAGATGTGCTGCACCGCGTGCGAGAAGCTGACCAGCCCGATCAGCTCGCGGCCGCCGGTGGGCCGCCCCTCGGTTTGCCGGGCGGGAAGCGCCGTCAGGCGCTCCTCCCGCGTGGACCTGGAGGCATCAGGGCCAAGTTCGGACCATGCTCAGGGCGGCCGCAAGCGTGGGCTCCGCCCCGTGTGTGAGTTGATCTTCCCGGGTTCACCAGTGACGTCTCCAGGCCGAAGGCCGCGCCGAAGGCGCCCCCAACGTCCCGAACAAAGAGGGAGGTTTCGGAAGGGGGCGACGAGGTCCCCCCTTGCCTCTCACGCGCTCCTCCCGCGGGCGGCCACGGGCAGCGTGCCCTGCACGCGGCCGTCGTCGCGCACCAGCACGTAGCGGTCGTACAGGTTGATCGTCGTGTCGCAGTGGCTCGGCACCAGCCACACCCGGTCGCCCTCCCGCGCCGGGCCCAGACCGGACACCCGGCCGTGCTCGTCGCCCGCGAACTCGTACGCGGGCTCCTGCCTGTCCTTCACCATCGGCGGCCCCAGGTCGCAGCTCAGGGACTTCCAGCCCGCGTCCACCACGGCCCGGTTCGGCCGGTTGGTGCTCACCACCGAGCTGATGACGTACAGCGCGTTCTCGAACCGCGCCGGCTCGACCCGCGCGTACTGCGTGTCCATCACCACGTACGAGCCCGGCTGGACCTCCGTCGCGACGCCGTGCTCGATGGCCAGGCGGTACGTCCCGGTCCCGGCCGTCGTGATCCACGGCAGGCGCAGGCCCGCCTCCTCCAGCAGCTGCCGCGTCGCCAGCAGCCGCTCGTAGCACTCGAACGCCCGGCGCCGCTGCTCCCACGGGTCGAACACGAGCTGGCAGTGGCCCTCGTACGCCTGGAGGCCGGCCAGCCGCAGGCCGCGCTCCTCGGCGACGGCCTTCGCCACCTCGACCGTGGGCGGCCCGGCGTCGACGCCCGTCCGCTCCTGGCCGACGTTGACGTCCACCAGCACGCTCACCTCCAGCCCGCGCTGCCGGGCCCGCTGGCCCAGCTCCTGCGCCATCGCCACCGAGTCCACGACCACGGTGACGTGGGCCAGGCCGGCCAGGTCGAGCGCCCGGTCCATCGTGCTCGGGACCAGGTCCGTGGTGATCAGCACGTCCTCGATGCCGCCCTGCACCAGCACCTCCGCCTCGCCCACCTTGGCGGCGCAGATGCCGGCGGCGCCGAGCTGCACCTGGCGCCCCGCGATCCACGGGCTCTTGTGCGTCTTGGCGTGCGGCCGGAGCGCGACGCCGGCCGCGCGGCAGTCCTCGGCCATTCGCTGCAGGTTGCGCTCGACGGCGTCGACGTTGAGCACGAGCGCCGGAGTCGGCACGTCTTCGATCTGCATTCCCCGGTTCACCATTCTGCCTGGTCGGGGTCGCACCGCAGTTGGCAATCGATTCCACATGCTCTACACTCCGGCTCGATGCAGATCGAGCTGGGCCCGGAGCTGGAAGCGTTTCGCCAGGAGATCCGCTCGTGGATCGCCGAGCACCGCCAGGAGGACCTGGCCGGCACCGAGGGCAATGCCGTCACCTACCGGCGTCAGGGCGGCCGCGCGGCGGACGCCTACCGCGCCTGGGAGGCCGCGTCCGCCGATGCCGGCATGATCTGCCCGCAGTGGCCGGCCGATGTCGGCGGCCGCGGGCTGACGGCGATCCAGATGGCGGTGGTCAACGAGGAGCTGGCCGCGGCCAGCATGCCGCGCGTCAACCGCGGCATGGGCGAGTCGCTGGTCGGCCCGTCGATCATCGTCCACGGCACCGACGAGCAGAAGGCGCACTTCCTGCACCGGATCATCGCCGGCGAGGACCGCTACTGCCAGGGCTTCTCGGAGCCCAACTCCGGCTCCGACCTGGCCAGCCTCCAGTGCCGCGGCGTGGTCGAGGGCGACGAGATCGTGGTCACCGGCCAGAAGGTGTGGACGTCGGGCGCCGACGCCGCCAACATGATCTTCTGCCTCTGCCGGACGGACCCGGCGGCGCCCAAGCACCGGGGCATCTCGTACGCGCTGCTGCCCATGGAGGGCAACGGCATCACCATCCGGCCGCTGAAGCAGATGTCGGGCGCGTCGGGGTTCTTCGAGGTCTTCCTGGACGGCGCCAGGGCCCCGCTGTTCAACGTGATCGGCGGCCTCGACAACGGCTGGCGCGTGGCCATGACCACGCTCGGCAACGAGCGCGGCGGCAGCGCCACCACCCAGCACCTGCGGTTCGAGCGCGAGTTCTGGGCGCTGGTCGCCGCCGCGCGCGAGCGGGGCCGCGACCGCGACCCGCTGGTCCGCCAGCAGCTGGCGTGGGCCTACAGCCACGTCGAGGTCATGCGCTACCAGGGCCTGCGCACCCTGGCCGGCCTGGCCGCCAAGCGCGAGCCCGGGCCGGAGGCGTCGATCCACAAGCTGTTCTGGAGCGAGTACCACCGCCGGCTGGGCGAGATCGCCATGGACGTGCTCGGGCCCGAGGCGCTGGTGCGGCCGGAGGGCGACGGCTACGCGACCAACCGCTGGCAGACGGCCTTCCTGGGCAGCCGCGCCGGCACGATCTACGCCGGGTCCAGCGAGATCCAGCGCAACATCGTGGGCGAGCGGGCGCTCGGCCTGCCAAAGGAATGACGATCCCCCCCACCCCGGCCCTCCCCCGCCGGGGGGGAGGGAGTTGATGATCGCGCCGGGGCGACTGGCCGAGCTCTTCACGCCCCGCTCCGTCGCCCTGATCGGGGCGACGGACCGCTCGATGTGGTCGCGCTACACGCACCAGAACCTGCGCGCGTTCTCGCCCGAGGTGCCGGTGTACTGCGTCCACCCGCGCCACGACGTGGTCCACGGGGACCCCGTCCACCGCTCGCTCGAGGCGATCGGCGCGCCGGTGGACCTGGCCTACGTGATGGTGCCCACCACCGAGGTCGTGCCCGTCCTGGCGCAGGCCGCCGATGCCGGCGTGCGCAACGTGGTCGTCCTGACGGCCGGCTTCGGCGAGGCCGGCCCCGAGGGCCGAGCGCTGGAGGAGCGGGCGGTCGCGCTGGCCAACGAGCGGGGCATGATCCTGCTCGGCCCCAACGGCAACGGGTTCATCAACGCGGCCGACCAGGTCGCCCCGTACGGCCTGCCCATCACGCCTCCGCTGCACGCCGGTCCGCTGGGCATCGTGCTCCAGTCCGGCGGCCTGGCCAGCGTCGTGCTGCACATGGCCACCTCCCGCAACATCGGCATCAGCCGGCTGGTGGCGACGGGCAACGAGGCGATGGTCACGGCCACCGACGTCCTGGCCTACCTGGTCGCCGACGAGCGGACCCGCGCCGTGGCCGCGTTCCTGGAGAGCATCCGCGACCCCGACCGGTTCCGCGAGATCGCCACCGCGGCCGTCGACGCCGGCAAGGCGCTGGTCGTCCTCAAGGTCGGCCGCTCGGCGGCGGGCCAGCAGGCGGCGCTCGCCCACACCGGCGCGATCGTCGGCGACGACGCGGTCGTGCGGGCCGCCCTGCGCCAGCTCGGCGTGGTCCAGGTCGACTCGCTGGAGGACCTGCTGGTCACGTCCGGCCTGCTCGCCCACCACCCGCAGCGGCTCGGCCGCCGGCTGGCCGCGGTGACGGCGTCCGGCGGCGCGTGCGACATCATCGCCGACCGCGCCACCGACGAGGGCATCGTCCTGCCCGAGTTCCCGGAGGCCACGGCCGCCGGCCTGGCCGAGGTGCTGCCGGCCTTCTCCAACCCGCGCAACCCGCTCGACGTGACCGGGTACGTGGTGGTCGACTCGACGATCTCCCACCGCGCGCTGGAGGTGGTGGTCGACGGCGCGCCGGGCACGTACGACACGATCGTGTACCAGGCGACCGTGCCCCAGAACCCGCCCCCGGACCCGGCGCTGGTGCTCAACCGCTACCGGGCGGTCAGGGCGACGGTGGACCGCTCGCCCGTGCCGGTGCTGGTGCAGAGCGCCAGCTCGTCGGACATCTCGCCGTACGCTCGATCGGTCCTGGACGAGGTCGGCCTCTACGTGCTGAACGGCATCGAGCACGGCATGACCGCGATCGGCCGCGCCGTGGATTGGCACGAGCGCCGCGCGAAGCCGCGGCCCCGGTCCCCCTCCCCCCCGGCGGGGGAGGGTTGGGGTGGGGGGGAGCGCCCCCGGAGCGAGGCCGAGCTGCGCACCGTCCTCCAGGCCGCCGGCGTCCCCGTCACCCCGTCCCGCCTGGCCACGACCGCCGAGGAGGCGGTCGTCGCCGCGACCGCCCTCGGCCTGCCCGCCGCCCTCAAGGTCGCCTCGCCCGACATCGCCCACAAGACCGAGGCCGGCGGCGTCGCCCTCGACCTGCGCCGCCCCGAGGAGGTGGCGGAAGCGTTCGCCGCCATCGCCGCGTCGGTCGCCCGCGCCGCGCCGGCGGCGCGCGTCGACGGCGTGCTCGTCAGCCCGATGCGCACGGGCGGCGTGGAGCTGCTGGTCAGCGTGCGCCGCGACCCGGCGTGGGGTCCGGTGCTGGCGGTCGGCCTGGGCGGCGTGTGGGTGGAGGTGCTGGAGGACGCCGCCCTGCGCCTGCTGCCGGTCGCGGTCGAGGACGTCGAGGAGGCGCTGGGCGAGCTGCGCGGGGCCGCGCTGCTGCGCGGCGCCCGGGGCCGCGCACCGGTGTCCGTGCGCCGGGTGGCCGAGGTGGCGGTGGCGATCGCGGCGGTCGCCGAGGGCCTGGGCGACGCGCTGGATACGCTGGAGATCAACCCGCTCTGGGCGGCCGGCGAGCGGGTCGAGGTGCTGGACGCCCTGATCGTCTGGCGGAAGGAGGAGTGATGGCGACGACGGCCTACGAGACGATCCTGCTGGAGCGCCGCGGCGGCGTCGGCGTGGTCACGCTGCACAGGCCCGAGCGCCGCAACGCCTACACGGGCCAGATGGGCGCCGAGCTCCACCGGGCGTTCGCCGAGCTGGAGGCCGACGACGCCGCCCGCGCCATCGTGGTCACGGGCGCGGGGCGCGACTTCTGCGTCGGCGCCGACCTGGAGCGGGGCGGCGGCACGTTCAACCGCGCCGAGAACTTCGACGAGCGCGAGCGGCCCGCCCGGCCGCCGCTGCGGCCGTGGGAGATGACCACGCCGATCATCGGCGCCATCAACGGCAGCGCCGTCGGCGTGGGCCTGACGCTGCCCATGCAGTGGGACATCCGGATCGCGGCCGCCGACGCCCGCCTCGGCTTCGTCTTCAACCGGCGCGGCGTGATCCCCGAGGCCAACTCGACGTGGATCGTGCCGAGGCTGGTCGGCGTGTCGCGGGCGATGGAGCTGCTGCTGACGGGCCGGCTGTTCACCGGCGCCGAGGCCGCGGCCATGGGCCTGGTCAGCCGCGCGGTGGAGCGCGACGAGGTGCTGCCGGCCGCGATGGAGATCGCCGAGGACATCGCCGCCAACACCGCGCCGCTGTCGGTCGCGGCGACCAAGCGCCTGGTCTACGAGGGCCTGGTCGAGCCCGACCGAGACGCGGCCCAGGCGCGCGAGGGCCGCGCCTTCTGGTGGATGGGCCGCCAGGCCGACGCCGCCGAGGGCATCACCTCCTTTCTGGAGAAGCGGCCGCCCGAGTGGAAGCTGTCGAAGCGCACGCCCATCGAGCCGCTGGAGGAGGGATCGTGATCGAGAGCGCCGCCAGGATCGGACTGGCCTTCACCGACGAGCAGGAGGAGCTGCGGCGCACCGTGCGCCGGTTCCTGGACGAGAGCTGCCCGGTCGGCGAGGTGCGCCGGCTGATGGACACCGAGCGGGGCCACGACCCCGAGGTGTGGCGCCGCCTGGGCGAGCTCGGCCTCCAGGGCATCCACGTGCCGGAGGCGATGGGCGGCGCGGGCATGGGCCAGGTCGAGCTGTCGATCGTGCTGGAGGAGCTGGGGCGCTCGCTGGCCTGCCTGCCCTACTTCTCGACGGTCGGGCTCGCCGTCAACACGCTCCTGGCGTCCGGCGACGAGGCGGCCCAGCGTGACCTGCTGCCGCGCCTGGCCTCCGGCGAGGCGACCGCCACGCTGGCGGTGCTGGAGCCGTCCGGCTCGTGGGACCTCGACGCCGTGGCGACGACGGCGCGCCGCGAGGGCGATGGCTGGGCGCTGGATGGGGTCAAGGCGTTCGTGGTCGACGGTCACACCGCCGACGTCGTGCTGGTCGCGGCGCGGGCGCCCGGCGGGCTGACCGTGTTCGCGGTGGACGGCGGCGCGTCGGGCATGGAGCGGGTGCCGGTGCCCGAGCTCGACCAGACGCGCAAGCTGGCGACGCTGGAGCTGTCGTCCACGCCGGCCCGGATGATCGGGGAGGAGGGCGGCGCGGGCGCCTGGCTGCCGAGGGCCCTGGACCTGGCCGCGGTGGCGCTGGCGGCCGAGCAGGTGGGCGGCGCCCAGCGCTGCCTGGACATGACCGTCGAGTACGCGAAGACGCGGCAGCAGTTCGGCAGGGCGATCGGCGCGTTCCAGGCGATCAAGCACCGGTGCGCGGACATGCTCCTGCGCGTCGAGTCGGCGCGGGCGGCCGCGTACTACGCCGCGTGGGCCGCCGCCGAGGACGCCGAGGAGCTGCCGGCCGTGGCCAGCCTGGCCAGGGCCTACTGCTCGGAGGCGTACTCGTGGGTGGCCGGCGAGACCATCCAGGTGCACGGCGGCATCGGCTTCACGTGGGAGCACGACGCCCACCTGTACTTCAAGCGGGCGAAGGCGTCCGAGCTGCTGCTGGGCGACCCGGCCCGGCACCGCGAGCTGCTGCTGCAGCGCATCGGGATCTGAGACGTGGCCGCGGCCAAGCCGGTCCCCAGGCCGACCCCGGAGACGCAGCCGTTCTGGGACGGCGCCCGCGCCGGCGAGCTGCGCATCCAGCGCTGCACGGCGTGCGGCGAGCACTACTTCTACCCGCGCCCGTTCTGCCCGCGCTGCGACTCCGACGCCGTCGAGTGGGTGGCCGCGAGCGGCCGGGCGACGCTGCACTCGTACGTGATCAACCACCGGCCCGCGCCGGGGTTCGAGGAGGACGCGCCCTACGCCATCGCCGTCGTGGCGCTGGAGGAGGGGCCGCGGATGATGACCAACATCGTCGGGATCGAGAACACGCCGGAGCGCCTGGTGCTCGACATGCCGCTGGAGGTGACGTTCCAGGAGCGCGGCGACCAGTGCGTGCCCGTCTTCCGGCCGGCCGGAGCGGGGCGGTGAGCGTCCGGGGCAGGGTCGCGATCATCGGCGCGGCCGAGACCGACGCGCTGGGCGTGATCCCCGACCGCTCGGCGCTCCAGCTGCACGCCGACGCGGCGCGCGGCGCGATGCGGGACTGCGGCATCGACCGCTCGCGGATCGACGGCTTCGCGGCCGCCGGCCAGTCGCCGATCGCGGTCGCTCACTACCTCGGCCTGACACCGCGCTACCTGGACGGCACCGCGATCGGCGGCTGCTCGTTCCTTGTCCACGTGCGCCACGCCTGCGCCGCCATCCTGGCCGGGCTGTGCGAGACCGTCCTGATCACGCACGGCGAGTCGGGCCGCTCGCGCGTCGGCGCCGCATCGTGGCCGCGCGACCAGGCGTCGATCCAGGGCCAGTTCGAGGCGCCGTACGGGATCATGGGGCCGCCCACGCTGTTCCCGATCGGCGTCCTTCGCTACATGAAGACGTATGGGCTGACGCACGAGCAGCTCGCGTCGGTGGCCGTCGCCCAGCGCCAGTGGGCCAGTCGCAACCCGCGGGCCTACAAGCGGGACCTGGTGACGGTCGACGACGTGCTGGCCTCGCCGATGATCTCGTACCCGATGCACCTGCTGGAGTGCTGCCTGGTGACGGACGGCGGCGGCGCGCTCATCCTGACGTCGGCCGAGCGGGCGGCGGCGATGGACCTGCCCAAGCCGCCGGTGTACGTGCTGGGCACCGGCGAGTCGGCGGAGTCGCAGACCATCTCGATGATGGAGGACTTCACGACGTCGCGCGCGTTCCGGGTGTCGTCGGCGTCGGCGTTCCGGGAGGCCGGGATCGCGCACGCGGACGTCGACCACCTGATGGTGTACGACGCGTTCGCGCACCTCCCGATCTACGGCCTGGAGGATCTCGGCTTCGTGGAGCGCGGCGAGGCGGGCGCGTTCATCGCCGAGGGCAACACGCGGCCGGGCGGCCGCCTGCCGATGAACACGAACGGCGGCGGCCTGTCGTACACGCACACCGGGATGTACGGGATGTTCGCGATCCAGGAGTCGGTGCGCCAGCTGCGCGGCGAGGCGGCCGCGCAGGTGCCGGACGTGCGGGTCAGCGTCGCCCAGGGCGTCGGCGGCATGTTCATGAGCGCCGGCACCCTGGTCCTGGGGACGGCCGAAGCCGCGTAGCGTGCGGCTCCTCCCCCCTCGCGGGGGAGGAGGCCGAAGGCCGGAGGGGGGGTTCCGCGATAATGGGCCGCTCATGGAGCTGAAGCGGGAGGTCCAGTCCTCCGACATCCTCGACCCGAGGAACGACTACAAGCCGACCCCCAGCACGGTCGAGGTCCGGTGGGATCCGCTGCTCGGGTACAGCGCCCGCCTGGTCACCGGCGGCCGGCTGCTGCCGCCGTCGGACTTCGACCTGGAGGCGCTCGGCCGGAGGACCGCCGAGACCTGCTTCTTCTGCCCCGACCGCGTGGAGGCCGTCACGCCTCTGTTCGCGCCGGAGCTCGTGGCCGAGGGCCGCATCCGCCGCGGCGAGGCGTTCCTCTTCCCCAACATCCAGGCGTACTCGCGCTACAGCTCGGTGTCGCTGTACTCGCCCGCGCTGCACTACCTGCCGCTGGACCGGATCACCGGCCCGATCGTGCGCGACAACCTGGGCGCGCAGGTCGACTTCACCCTGCGGGCGACGCGCCACGACCCCGGCGCGCCCTGGGTCTCGATCAACGCCAACCACATGCTGCCGTCGGGGAGCTCGCTGTTCCACCCGCACATGCAGGGCAGCGTCGACCCCCATCCCACGACCATGCAGGAGCAGCTGGCGAGGGTCCCGGCCGACCGCTTCCAGGACTACCTGGACACGGAACGGCGGCTGGGCGAGCGCCACCTGGGGAACCTGGGCGGCGTCGAGTGGCTGGCCGGGTTCGCGCCGCTCGGCTTCAACGAGCTGCGGGCGTTCGTGCCCGGCGTGCGGTCACCCGAGCAGCTCGACGAGGAGCGGCTGGAGGCGCTGGCGGAGGGCATCGCCAGGGCGCTCAACCTCTACGCCGAGATGGGGTACCAGAGCTTCAACCTGGCCATCGTCGGCGCGCCGGCGGAGGGCCACGTGCTCAGCGCGCGCCTGGTCTGCCGCTCCAACCTGCAGGAGCTGTATCGCTCGGACGTCGCCTACTTCGAGCGGCTGCACTGGCAGGCGATGGTGGACGGGTCGCCGGAGGAACTGGCCGAGCGCGCGGGCGACCGTTTCCGGGGCTGAGGGCGCCCGCGGAGCTCCTGGCGGTCACCGAACGCCTCATTGGCGCGATTCGCCCATCCGTGGTAAAGCATTTCCAACGACGGGAGAAGAGAGGGGACAGGGGCACCCATGGGGTGCCCCTGTTGCGTCAACGCAGCTTGATCGGCTCGTGGCTGCCGGGATGTGGACAGTCGGTGTGCTCACCCATCACGATGTGCGCCCGCTCGTCCGGCACGGGGCTGGCGTCGGGCTCCCAGGGCTGGTCACCGAGGCACCAGCCCGCCACGACGATCCCCATGTCGTCCTGTTCGTAGACGTGCCCATGCGTCCCGTGTCCGGTGACTCTGGCCATGCTCCCATCGTAGGCACGCCGCGATACCAGGCGGGTTCCGGAACTAGGGGTGTCCCCGGGGCAGCATGATCTGGTCGGGCTCGAGCCGCCTCCCCTCCACCTTCGGCTCCACACCGCCCGCCGTCTGACCCGCCGCCCCGGGAGACGTCGTGGAATCAGCCGTCCTCGCGACGGGCGGCGGCACGATCACTCCGCCTCCGTCGAGAACACCCGCTCCTCCACCTCGCGCAGGTGCCGGAGCATCTCGGCGCGCGCGTCCTCGGGGTCCCGCCTGCGCAGCGCGGCCAGGATGCGCTTGTGGCCGGCGAGGGAGTACGCCGGCCGGTCGTGCTGCTGCAGCGACCGCTCGCGCGACTGGCGCAGCAGGTCGACCAGCGTGTCCAGCGTGCGCAGGATCACCGTGTTCCGCGCCGCCTCCGCGATGGCGTAGTGGAACGCCGTGTCCTCCTCCAGCGCGATGGAGCCGGCCTCGACCTTGCGACGCTGCGCCTCCAGGATGGTCTCCAGCTCGTCCAGCTCCTCGTCGGTGATGCGGGACGCGGCGAACTCGGCCAGCGCCGGCTCCAGCACCCGCCGCACCTCCCACAGCTCCCGCATCTGGGTGCGGCTCTGGAGCAGCATCAGGGCCAGCGGCTCCGCGAGGTCCTCGGCGCTGACGCTCCGGACGTACGTGCCGTCGCCCTGGCGGCTCTCGATCAGGCCCATCTGCTCCAGCACCCGGATGGCGTCGCGCACCGAGTTGCGGCTGGCCTTGAACAGCTCCGCGAGCTCCCGCTCTGGAGGGAGGCGGTCGCCTGGCTTGATGCGTCCCGCCGAGATCAGCTCCTGGATCTGGTCGACGATCTCGTGGTAGACCTTCGTCTTCCTGACCTGCCTGACGCCGAGGATGTCAGTCACCGGCCGGGCTCCGGCCAAACTTGTCCAATGGTAGGACCATGGTGCGGTTCGGAAAGGACCCTGTCAAGTTCACAGTGAGCCCATCGCGGCGGCCTCGCCCCGCAGCCTGGGGATGACGTCCGCGGCCACGCGCTCCAGCACGTCCAGCTGGTCGTCGCGCGGATGGTCGAGGATGAACTCCTCGATGCCGGCCTCGCGGTAGCGGCCGACCACGTCCTCGAACGCGTCGGTCGACGACCAGGGGTCGCCGTCCGCCCTGGCCACCCAGTAGTACAGCGAGCGCAGCACCTCGCGCGGGTCGCGGCCGATCTCCGCGCACGCCTCGTCCAGGATCGCGTTGCGGGAGCGGATCTGCTCGGTCGTCCCGAACGAGTTCCACGCGTCCGCGTACCGAGCGCAGATGCGCAGCATCCGGGGCCCATGGGCGCCCAGGGTCAGCGGCGGCCGCGGCCGCTGCACGGGACCGGGCCGGAAGGACGCGTCGCGCAGCTGGTAGTGCCGGCCGTCGTAGCTGAACGTCTCATCACGCAGCAGGCCGTCGACGATCTGCACCGCCTCCTCGAAGCGGTCGACCAGCTCGCGCGGCGGCGGGAAGTCGATGCCGTACATGGCGTGCTCCGGCTCGTACCACCCGGCCCCGAAGCCCAGCTCCAGGCGCCCGCCGGACACGTGGTCGACCGTGACCGCCTCCTTGGCCAGCAGGGCCGGGTGCCGGAACGTGTTGCAGCTCACCAGCACGCCGACGCGGATCCGCTCGGTGCCCGCCGCCAGCGCGGCCAGGAGCGTCCACGCCTCCAGGTACGGGCCGCCGGGCCGGCTCGGCTGCACGTAGTGGTCGCAGTCCCACGCGCTGTCGAAGCCAAGCCGCTCGAAGAGCCGCCAGCGCTCCAGCGTCCTCTCCCACGAGAGATTCTGGTCGGTGCACAGTCCGAAGCGAAGCCGCTGCGTCATGTCGCCAGTCTATGGGTGGAGGGAAAGTGAGTCCTACACTGGGCTGTGCGATGAGGGTGCCAGAGACGTTGTTGATCCCCGGACCGGTATCGGTG
>Ga0066903_100003815_pt1 | contig 12484 bp, 15 predicted proteins | sample PanSoiMetaGPlot1_FD_67491 | JGI IMG/M metagenome (GOLD analysis project Ga0066903, IMG submission 67491) | Tropical forest soil microbial communities from Panama analyzed to predict greenhouse gas emissions - Panama Soil - Plot 1 (version 2) | ecosystem: Environmental > Terrestrial > Soil >...
GCGAGCTTCGAGAACAGCTTGCCGCGCTTCGCGTCGGCCGCGCCCTTCTTGTGCTTGATCGAGGACCACTTGCTGTGCCCTGACACGTTCAGATCGTATCGCCGTGGTCGTCCGCCGACTCGACGGCGAGCACTCGCGCGACCTCGTCCTGCTCGGCCCACGCAATCGCCTCACCGCTCTCGTCTTCGACGCCGCGTCCGTCCTCGACGCGGCCGATGACGGCGGCCGGATGCCCGTGTTCGGCCAGGGCGGCCAGTGCGGCCTGAACGGCGTCAGGAGGGAAGGTCGCGAGCAACGTCCCCGAGGCGAGCGTGTTCCACGGATTGGCGCCAAGCGCATTGCAGACTGCGACGCCCGGGGAGAACCAGAGGACGGCCTCACGGTCGACGACGATGCGGTGACCGGCGGCAGCCGCCAACTCGTGGAGCCCCCCGGCGAGGCCCCCTTCGGTTGGATCGTGAAGGGCCGTCGCGCCCAGGTCTCTCGCGAGAAGGGCCGGTTCGACCACGGACACCCCCGGTCGTTCGAGCGCCGACCGGGCCTCGGCGAGCAGAGCAGGTTCGAGTCCGTCGAGGCCGGATGCTTCGCGAGCGAGCACGGAGGCGCCCTCGATCGGCGCCGGCCTGACCTGAACGACCATCTCGCCCGGCTCGAACCCGCCTGTCGTGACGATGCCGCCTTCCGCGGTGCCGAGCATCTGGCCGACGACGACCGGTCGGGTCACGGCGGGAGTCACCTCGGTGTGGCCGCCGACCAGGTACGCACCGATCTCCTGGAGCGCGAGCCGGATCGATCGGAACAGCCGTTCGACCAGCACGTCCGTCGAATCGGGCGGCACGAGCACGACCGAGAGGAACCACCGCGGCGTCGCACCGCACACGGCGACGTCATTGGCATTGACGAGGACTGCGAGCCGGCCAGCTTCTTCGCTCGTCAGTGTGATCGGATCGGCAGCGGCGACGATCACGCCGTCACTCACCTCGAACGCACATGCGTCCTCGCCGATGCGTGCGCCGAGCCGAAGCTCGGGAGGCGGCGGCGGGAGCTCGGCGAGTAGCCGAGCCAGGAGCTCGCTCGGGATCTTCCCCGCGCCGAGCAGACGCTGTTCGTCCTCCCGTGATCGCACCCCGGAAGGCTATGCCGCAGCAGGTGGGGCCGTGCCTGCCAAAAACGCGCAGATGGCATCGGCGAACTGCTCCGGCTGCTCCACGAAGACGAAGTGTCCGCAGTCGAGCAGGACGAGCTCGGACCCTGCCACCCCGTCCGCGATCTCCTGCGCGCAGACCGGCCCGCAGATGAAGTCGGAGGAGCCCGTGATCACGAGCGTCGGCGCCGCGATCCGGCCCAGCTCCGGGCGGAGGTCAAACGTCGTGAAGATCTCCTCGTTGAACAGCTTGAGGGCTGCGCCGCACGGGATCTCGCCGTCCAGCAGCCGCAGGTACTCCCGTTCGCGATCGCCGAACTCGGCGAAGTAGAACGGCAACTCGCGGAGGACGATCCCTGCCAGCTGCTCGTCCGTCTCCCACTCCCCGGCCTGCTCCGCCTCGAGGGCCGCGCAGGCGTCCTCGTACCAGGGCTCGCCCTCCCTGGCGCTGACCCCCACCTCCATGGCCGCTTCCTGCTCGGCCTGGAAGCGGGCGAGCGTGCTGGCGAGGACGAGGCGCTCGACCCGGTCGGGATGCGCAGCGGCGTACGCCTGCGCAACGACACCGCCGTGCGAGTGTCCGAGCAGCAGCATCCGCTCGACGCCCAGGTGCTCGCGGAGCTCTTCCAGGTCGGCCACGTAGTCCTGCGTCGAGTAGGCGCGCGCATCGGACGGGCGGTCCGACCCCTCGGTGCCGCGCGGGTGCAGGAGCACGAGGGTGAAGGAGCCAGCGAGACCGGCGAAGTCGGCGAAGTAACGCGACGAGAATCCCGGCCCGCCGGGGTGGCAGACGAGCGTCGGTCCCGAACCCATGGTCCGGTAGGCGAGCGTGCGGCCGTCGCGCGTGCGGAAGCTCTCCATTGCAGCCGCGACCCTAGCGCCTCAACAGCTCGCTAGGACCGTGACGCGGTCACCTCCGCGATCTGGGCGATGAACGGCTTGGACGGGTCGCCGGTGTCGGAACTGACGAGCTGGGTGATCCAGACCACGTAGTAGCGCTCCTTCTCGGGGACGTGAAGCGTGAAGGTCGTTTTCTCGCCGGCCGTCTGTTCGGACGAGACAGGCTCGAACGGGCCTCCAGGCGAGCTACCCGCCTTGATGAGTGCGACGAAGCCGGTCGTTCCGGAGGTGACGGTGAGGGACGAGAGCTGGACGGGGCTGCCGGCGTCCAGCACGAGGCCGACACCGCGCTTCAGGTTGCCGAACGCCGCTGTCGTGTAGCGCTCGGTCTGCCAGGCGGTGGACGTCGAGCCGTCGGTGGCATCAGGGACGAGATCGTTCCGCTCGACACCGTCGCCCGGCGGCGGGTCGTACGCCGAGACGGCCCGGAGATGGACGGGAGCCGCCGCAGGCGGTGGTCCCTCGGCGGACGAGCTGTCGCTGTCCCGGTGCCAGAGGTAGTACGCACCGCCTGCGATCGCCGCGAGCACGGCCAGGAGGAGCAGGAGGAGCGGAATGCGCCCGCGCCGGCGCGACCGGCCCACGGGCCGCTCAGGCGCACGAGCGACCGGCTCCGAGAGGATCATCGTCTGTGCCGCGTCAGCGGCGGGAAGCTCGTTGCGGCACGCGACGAGCTCGTCCACGAATGCGTCCATCGCCGGGCGGTCACCGGGGTCCTTCTCGAGCGCACGCTCGATCACGTTCGCGACGCGGACGGGAACGTCCGGACGCGCGGCCAGGAGGTCCGGCACCGGGTCGGTCGCGTGTCGCAGCGCTGCGGCCACTGCTGACTCGGCCGGAAACGGCACGTCGCCCGTGAGCGCCTCGTAGAGGAGCGCGCCGAGCGAATAGACGTCGCTGCGCTCGGTCGCACGCTCCCCGCGAGCCTGCTCGGGCGAGATGTAGTCCCCGGTACCGAGCACGGTGCCGCTGTCCGTCGTGTCGGTGTCGAGCGAAAGATGGTTCGCGCGGGCGATTCCGAAGTCGGTGACCTTGGCGCTCCCGTCGCGGATGAGCACGTTCTGCGGCTTGACGTCGCGGTGCACGACCCCGTTCGTGTGCGCGAACGAGAGCGCGCGGCCGATCTGGACCCCGAGCTCGAGCGCGCGTCGGACGGGCAGCGGCCCGGTTCGCACGATCAGGTGCTTGAGGTCTTCGCCCTCGACGTGCTCGAACACGATGTACTGCAAGCCGTCCGCCTCGCCGCGGTCGATGACGGTGACGATGTTGGGATGGTTGAGTCGTGCGACGGCGAGCGCCTCGCGTCGGAAGCGCTCCACGTAGTCCGGGTCGTCAGCGAACCGCTCGTGCAGGATCTTGACGGCCACCAGGCGGCCGAGCTGGTTGTCCCTGGCCCTGTAGACCCGCGACATCCCGCCCGAGCCCGTCAGCTCCTCGAGCTCGTAGCGCCCCGCGATCACCTCGCTCCCCACGTCCACTGAAGAGTGCCCGTTCAACGCCAGAGCCAGCGCAGAAGTCCGCGCGCGCGACCGCCCGTGAGCTTCCGGAACGTCTCGTCGAGCTGCACGCCGACGAGGAACACGGCCGCAGTCAGGAACAGGTAGAGCCCGAGTGCGAGAAGGCCGGCGAGGATTCCCGTCGTCGACGTCAGGTCGATGACGTCGGTCAGCCAGAGCTTGTAGAGCACGGTTGCGAGGAGCCAGGAAGCCACGATCAGCACGGAGCCTGCGCTCGCCCAACGGGGCTCCGGGTGTTCGGCCGGGGCGATGCGGACGAGCAGGGCGACCATGAGCCCGAGCAGCAGCACCGCGCCGATCCATCTCCCGACATCGACTGCGACCGAGGCTGCGCCGGTCACCGTCGAGCCCCAGGTGATGAGGAGGAAGCTCCCCACCACGGCGACCCCTGTCCCCACCCCGAGCGCGAACGCCAGTGTGCCGCGCCGCCACCACTCGCGCTCGTCGGCCACGTCGTGGATCCTGTTCAGCGCCTCCATGACGGCGCGCACCGCCGCGGTCAGGTACCACAGGGACAGGAGCGCGGCGACGGCCATCGTCGCCCCGGCGCCGGACGAGACGATCTTCTCGCCCGTCGAGTCGATCGCCCTGTAGACCTCCGGAGTCACCCGTCCGTGGAGCCCGGGGACGAGCGTGTCCTCCCAGAGGCGCCCGCGCCCGAACGCTCCCAGCAATGCCAGCGAGAGGAACGCGAGCGGGAGCAGTGCGACGAACATCTGGAACGCCATCGCGGCGGCGTAGGTCAGCAGGTCGTGCTCGACGAAGGCGTCCCGGACATCCGACGCCACGGCCCGGAATCCGAGCCCGCGTCTGCGAGTCGTGCTCCGTCCGCTACGCCGGTACGTCGCCTGCGCCACTGGGTTCCCATGCCCCGCCGGAACGGCCAGAAAACGCCCGCGACGGAGCCCCTCTGTCCAGTGATGCGGCGTCCTTGTTTGTGTGTCGAAGCACTTTCCATGAGGATCCAGAAGCTCGACACGCTGAAGGCATGGCAGCTGATGCTGGCCTTGCTCGGCCTGGGGGTCGTCACAGCGCTCGTCGCGTGGGGACTCATCTGGGTCGTCTGGACGATCCGCCCCCTCCTCGCCCTCGCCGCAGGTGTGTGCGTGGTGGCCTTCGTGCTCCATGCGCTCAACCGACACCGGCGCAGCCGCGAATGGGTCAGCAAGGAGTGGATCGGCTCCTAGGGGTGACGCGGGGGGAACGGCTCGTTCCCCCCGCATGCCTGTCTTCGCCTAGCTCGTGCTCGCGGCCGCGGCCTCCTGGTCGAGGAGTTCGGCGAGGTCGGTGCTGACGTCGTGGACGACGATCCGCTGGGCGTCGACGTCCTCGAGCAGCTTCTTCGCCTTGTCCACCTGGTCGTCCTCGACCACGGCGACGAGCGCACCCTGACCTGCCGAGAGATCCTCGCCGAGTCCCCTCAGCTGGCTATCCGGGAAGCCGGAGTCGCGGAGCTTGGCTGTCAGCGATCCGATGCCGGCGCCGATCGCGCCCCCGCCGATCACCCCGATCGGGCCGGCGATGATCCCGATCGCCGCCCCGGCGATCCCACCGATGGTTGCGCCTTGGCCGGCGCTCATGTCTTTCGTCTCCGCGAACTTGATCTTTCCGTCGGCCTCCTTGTGGACGACGGCGCCCTGCTTGAGCCCACCCCCGAGCAGCGCACCCGCGATCGTTGCCAACCCGCGAGCAGCTGCGTCCTGGTCCGCGAACGTCGCGGCGACCAATTGCGGCATCTCGACCTCCAGTCATCGAGCCGGCGGCACCCCAGCCGCCCTCAGCCAGACCAGTATGACGCACCGCCCGTGGACCCTCGCCGGCCGCTCTCCCTCGAGACAAACACCGACGAGGGTCGACGAGGGATTACCCTTTCCGGGGCGGGTCCGAACGTGCGGACTCGGCGCCGACTGCCTGGCGACGAGGCAGCTCAGGGCATCGCACTCGTGCCTAGGTAAACGAAGTTCTCGCAAAGTGCTGAAAAGCTCTCGCTCGGTGGGTTCCGTTCGGAGAGGTAGCTGCGTTAGGTTCGGCCTACGCCGGGCACGGTCGGCGGCTAGACAGGTACCCCCTTGCAGCTCTCCCCCGAGTCGGGGTACATAGCGCTGTCGGTTCTAGCATCCGACCGGCCCGGCGCGCCCGTGTCGGGCGCGGCGGCGCTAGCCTCCCGTGGTCGGGCCCGTAGCTCAGTTGGTCAGAGCAGCGGACTCATAATCCGCCGGTCCCAGGTTCGAGTCCTGGCGGGCCCTTCACCGGACCCTCGGCCGGGGGATGACACGCACGCGCGAAATCGGCAGAATGGCGCCCGAGAGCGAGGCGACGAGGAGGCACGATGAAGGTCTTTCAGCGCGAGACGCACCTGCGGACGGACGGTTGGCTGGCCGTCCGGGACATCACGGAGGAGGTGACCGAGGCGGTCCGGGAGAGCGACGTCCAGGATGGGATCGCCTGCATCTACTCTCCGCACACGACCTGCTGCGTCCGCGTGAACGAGTTCGAGCAGGGATTCCTCGAGGACTTCAGCCAGCTGCTCCGTCGCCTGTGCCCGCCCGAGAACTACTACGCGCACGACGACTGGGACCGACGCACCGAGAACATCTGCCCCGAAGACATGGACAAGGGCAACGGGCACTCGCACTGCATGGCGATGCTGCTCGGCGGCGCCGGCGAGTCGGTGCCGCTACGAAACGGCGAGCTGCAGCTCGGCCATTGGCAGCGGGTGCTCTTCATCGAGCTCGACCGCGAGCGCGACCGCCGCTGGATCGTCCAGGTCGTCGGCCACTAGGGCCGTAACGAGGGTCTAGGGGCCCCGGGGAAGAGGCGGGGCCCGCGATCGGACGACGAGCTAGATCGGCTAGATCAGCCCGCACCACCTGGCCGTGTTCGGCCAGGGGTAGAAGCCGCGACCTGACTGGTAGGCACGCTCGGCGACCCAGATCTGCTCGAGCGGAGTCCAGTGGTCGGCCGTGCCTTTCATGTGCAGAAGCTTCGAGCCGTATGCCTGCATGAAGCTCATGTCCATCTGCAGCCCGCCGTAGTAGGGCGCGTTCGGGTCGGTCCACGAGCCCTCGTAGTGGTGGATGCACATCCACTGGCTGTACCGCGGCGGATGCTGGGCCAACCTCCGGGCCTGCCACGCGCGCCGCGACCACAGGGTGAGGACGCTCTTCGTGTACCGCAGGTTGTGCGAACGGTCTGCGTAGCCTCCGTACCGGATGCGTGAGGACGACATGACGTCCTGCCACTTCCACGTCTCGTCGCGCCTCGAGTGGATGCCGGTCAGAGTCCGGCGCAGCTCGGCGGCGTACGCGACCTGCAGCGCCCGTTTGGCCGGCTGCACCTTCCTGACTGGAACACGGTTCGCCTCCGCGGACTGCGGGAGGAGAACGGCTCCCAGAGAGAGTGCAGCTGTTGCCAAGCCGAGTACGGCGACAAGCAGCAGCACCCGTGATTTTCTCACGTGCACACTGCCTCCTCGAAGTTTCCTGCGCGACGACCGCCCTTGGGACGATCCACAGACCGCACCCGAGCCGCCGCTAGTTGTTGTTACAAGCAGTCGGCACGTTACCAGGAATACCTGAGGGTATCGTCGGGTAAACCGATAACTCGCCTGCAAATAGGCGGTTCTTCGTTCGTGGACGACGCCACGAACACTGGAGAGAACCGTTACAAAGTCGGCGCAAGAATTGACGCGAGACGCTGCTGAAAGACATCGATGAGGAGCTCGCTGTCCAACAGCAGTCGTCCGTGGTCGATCAGCCCCGAGCGCAGCCCTTCCTGGACGGACTCGACGAGCTCGCGGTCCTCGCGGCCGACCTGGTCGTCGAACTCGATCAGCTCGCGGGCGGTCTCATCCGTGACCTCTGGGCCGAAGAAGTAGTCGAGGAAACCTCCCGTTCGCTCGGGCCCGACGGGCCAGACCGGGCCGAGCGAGAGGTTGGTCGCGCCCGGGTACACGATCACCTTGAGCGCCGGCCAGACGAGGTGAAACTGGCAGTTGCGCGCACCTATGCCGTCGCCGCGCCGCTCCCCGAACTGGCTGAGCACGCCGTTCGCGACCTCGAGCCGGTAGGAGTCTGGATCGACGTCGACGAGCGCGCTGAACTCCTTGTGGGCGGTCGGACAGTGGTAGCACTCGAGGTAGTTCTCGACCGCGACCTTCCAGTTCGCTGCCAACTCGGTCTGCACCCGTTCGCGGAAGACGAGGGTGTCCGGGTCGATCAGTCCGGGCAGCGCGCCGAGGCTGTCAGCGAGCGGCGGCGCGTCGCGGTCGGCGTTGACGAAGACGAACGGGCCCCAGGTGTCGACCTGGACTGGGCGAAGCCCGAGTTCCTCCGCCTCGAACCGCTCCTCGCGATCAGCGCGCGGAGCGCTGCGGAGCGAGCCGTCGAGGTCGTACGTCCAGGCGTGGTACGGACATTGCAGCGTCTTCCCGGCGCCGCGTTCCTTCACGATCACGGAACCGCGGTGACGGCAGACGTTGAGGAATGCCCGGAGGGCCCCGCCCCCGTCGCGCACGACGGCGACGGGCACCGCACCCGCCCGGCACGGAAAGCGGTCGCCGGGCTCCGCGACCCACTCGAGCGGCCCTGCGTAGTGCCAGGCGCCGCGGAAGATCAGCTCCTCCTCGCGTCGCAGCACGTCCGTCGAGACGTACCAGTCCCAGGGGAGTGTGGTGCCGCGGACGGTGGCGCTCATGCGCAATTCTTAGCCGATGGAGATCCGCGCCCGCGAGCGTGCCGAGCCGTTCACGACCAAGGACGGGAGCACGATCCGCGTGCTCATGGACGCCGCGAACCAGAGCCTGGCCGAGGCGACGCTCGCGCCCGGTCAGCAGACCGAGCGCCACTACCACGCCGCGAGCGAGGAGATCTACTATCTCGTCGCCGGCGAGGGGGAGATGGAGGTCGACGGCGAGCGCACCTCAGTCGGCCCCGGCGACGCCATCCTGATCCCGCCGGGCGCCTGGCACCAGATCAGGGCGAGCGCCTCTGAGCTTCGTTTCCTCTGCTGCTGCGCCCCCGCCTACCACGACGCAGATACGTTCTTCGAGTGATCCGAGTAGGCACGACCGTTCGGCCGCAGCACGGCGACTTCGCGCAGATGCGTGAGACGTGGCTCCGCGCAGAGGACATGGGAGCGGACACCCTGTTCGTCTGGGACCACTTCTTCCCCCTCTTCGGCGGGGCGGACGGCAAGCACCTCGAGTGCATGACGCTCCTCTCCGCGATGGCCGAGGCGACCGAGCGCGTCGAGTTCGGAGCGCTCGTGCTCTGCAACGCGTACAGGAACCCGAATCTCGTCGCCGACATGACGCGCACGATCGACCACATCTCGGGTGGCCGGCACTTCCTCGGCATCGGATCGGGCTGGTTCCAGCGCGACTTCGACGAGTACGGCTACGAGTTCGGGACCGCCGGCAGCCGCCTGCGCGCGCTGGACGGGTCGTTGCCTGTGATCAGGGAGCGGTTCGCGAAGCTGAACCCGCCGCCGACACGGAAGATCCCGATCCTCGTTGCCGGCGTCGGCGAGAAGGTCACGCTGCGGATCGTCGCCGAGCACGCCGACGTGTGGCACGGGATCGGCGACCTGGACACGATTCGCCACAAGTCGGCAGTGCTCGACGAGTGGTGCGCGAAGGTCGGTCGCGACCCGAAGGAGATCGAGCGCTCGACCTTCGTCCACGACCACCTCGACCGACTCGACGACTACGTGGAGGCGGGCATCACGCACCTGATCGTCGGCGCCGGCGGGCCGGAGTTCGACCTCGAGCCGCTGCGGAAGCTGGTGGCCTGGCGGGACAGCAGCTAGCGGCCGAGCGAGACGTACTCGGGGTTCGGGCGCCAGCCGAGGCCGCTCGCGAGGCGATTCGTGAAGTTGAACATCGCTGCGACCTGAGCAATGTCCATGATCTCGTCGTCGGTCCAGCCGGCCTCGCGCAGCGCGTCCACGTCGGTCTCTGTGCAGGACGACGAGCTCTCCGTGAGCTTGAGGGCGAAGTCGAGCATCGCCCGCTCCTTCGCGTCCACGCTCGCGTAGGCGTGGTTCGTCTGGAGCTGCTCGACGAGCAGCGGGTCGCCGGTCAGCTTCCGCAGTGCCGCCGAGTGGGACACGATGCAGTAGTGGCAGCGGTTCGCGGTCGAGACGACGACGGCGATCATCTCCCGCTGCGCTTTCGTCAGGCCGGACTCGCCGCGCATGAGCTCGTCGTAGAAGGCGTTCCAGAGCTCGAGGTGCCGCGGGCGGATCGCGTATGCGCGAAGGACGTTGGGGACGAAGCCGAGCTTCTCGAGCGGCTTGGCCCAGAGCTCCTTGACCGCGTCGGGTGCGTCGTCGTCGGGCGGAAGGTGCAGCCAGCAGATCGGTTCGGTCTCGATGGCCATGTGGCAATCATAGGGCCGTGATCACGGGCCTCACGACCGGGGCGGAGATGCGCGTGACGGGCTCGGGCGCGCTGGCGGTCGTGTGCGCTAACGGGGGTCAGGGCCACGAGGTGCCGGGCACCTGGAGCGCGACGCTCGAGTGGCTGGTCGAGCGGCTGGCGCCTCGCTTCCCGGCGATCCGCTTCGGCGAGGTGCGCTACCGCGTCAAGTCCTGGAAGCGGCTCGACTGGTGCATCGAGGACGCCCGGGCCGCAATCGAGGACCTCGGCAGCTTGCGGACCTTGCTGCTCGGGTTCTCGATGGGTGGCGCGGTTTCGATCGCCGCCGCGGACGACTCGCACGTCGAAGGCGTCCTCGGCCTGGGGCCCTGGATTCCAGATCGGCTCGACGTCTCCACCCTGCGCGGGAAGCGGCTGGACGTCATCCACGGCGCGCTCGACCGCTGGCTGCCCGGTATCCCGGGCGTGAGCCCGTCGAGCTCGCGGCGCGGCTTCGAGCGCGCCCGGACCGCGGGTGCAGAAGGCTGCTACCGGACAATCCCCGGCGCCGTGCACGGTGTCGCCGTGCGTGGCCCGGGCGATCGCGTCCTTCCTCTCCCCCGCGCCGCCCGCTGGGCCGAGCTCGTGGGCGCCGAGCTCGAGCGCTTCCAGTCGTCCTGAAGGGACACGCTCTAGTCGTAGGTGGCCGGGGCGTACTGGATCTCGAGGCGCTGGTCGGGGTCGTGGCCGAAGACGAGCCATGCGTCCTCGCGCGCGGCAAGCTCGACGACCCGCTGCTGCGACTCGAACGCGAGCGGCTCGTCCCAGGCTCCGGCGTTGAAGCCGCGCTCGAGCTCGGCCCGGCGCGAAATCGCGTCCACCGCGAGCAGGACCCGGCCGGTCTCGGCGAGTCGGACGAGAAGCGACATGTGGCCTGGCGAGTGACCGCGCGTCTCGAGGAGCGTCAGACCCGGCACGATCTCGACGTCCCCCTCGACGCGCAGGTAGTCCGCGTAAGGCCAAGGCAAGTCCGACCAGGTGCCGTCGAACCACCGCGGCCGCGGCAGCGCACGCTCCGCGCGATGCATGACGATCGGGACGCCCGACACTGCGCCGATTCCTCCGATGTGGTCGACGTCCGAGTGCGTGAGCACGACGAGGTCGAGGTCGCCCGGCGCGAGACCGAGCTTCGCCAGTTCGTCGACGACGGCATGCTGCTCGATCGGTTCGCCGTAGTGCTCGAAACCGCGCACGACGTCCGGAAAGCCCGTGTCCACGAGCACGACCGTCCCATCGCCGCCGCGCACGACATAGCCCTGGATCGGGATCAGCCGGCCGTCCTCGTGCACGCGGAACGTGCCGAGGTCGAGGAAGGCGAGGGAGGCGGCGACGCTCAGCCCTGAACCGCGCGCCGCTGCATCTGCGAGGCCGTCGGCAGCTTGACGTCCCAGACGAGACCGAGCTTCTCGAGGCCTCGGATAATCCACCAGGACAGGTCGTACTGCCACCAGCGCAGACCGTGCCGCGCCGAGGACGGGAATGCGTGGTGGTTGTTGTGCCAGCCTTCGCCGAAGACGAGGAAGGCGACGAACCAGTTGTTCCGGGACTCGTCGCGGGCGCGGTAGTCCTTGCGGCCGAACATGTGGCAGATCGAGTTCACGGCGAAGGTGGCGTGCTGGTACAGGAAGATGCGGATCAGCCCGCCCCACACGAGCGCCTCGATCCCCGTCGCCGTACCGCCCCACCAGTAGCCGATCGCGAACGGGATGCCGAGCGTCAGTACGACCCAGAGCAGGTAGAGCCGGTCTATCGTCCGGATCAGCCGGTCCTCGTACAGGTCCTTCCCGTACTCGCGCCCCTGCTCCATCCCGAGGTTCGAGAACATCCAGCCCACGTGCGCGTGCACGAAGCCGGTGAACGCACCCCACGCAGTCTCGGGATGCCCGGCGTGCGGGGAATGGGGGTCGCCCTCCTTGTCGGAGAAGGCGTGGTGCTTGCGGTGGTCGGTCACCCACTGCGTCAGCGGCCCCTGGACGGTCATGCAGCCGAGGACGGCGAGTCCGGCCTTGACCGGCGTACGGGCCTGGAAGCTGCGGTGCGAGAAGTAGCGGTGGAATCCGATCGTCGTCCCGAACGCACAAACGGTGTAGGTGGCGACCAGGATCACGACGTCGATCCAGTGGAAGGCGATCTCCCAGAGCAGACCCATGGCGAGCAGGATCCCGAGCGGCGGAACGACCACCGCCACGAGCGTGACGGCCTGGCTGATCCGGCTCGTCCCGGCACGGACGGTGCCGACGCGCGGGCGGGGCTGCTCTGCGATTTCCATGGGCGGCGAAAGTCTATGGAAGGGCTACCCCGGATCGCCTCCCGACAACCGATCTTCGGCGGTGTTCGAATAGGTGAAGCTCTACCGATGAGGTTGTACCCCTGGGTCGACGCGGTCTCGCGGCCGCTGATGAACACCGTCTACCGGATCGAGCACCTCGACGCCGAGCGCATCCCGTCGCGCGGGCCGGTGATCCTGGCCGCGAACCACGAGTCGATCCTCGATCCCTGGTTCCT
>Ga0066903_100003816_pt1 | contig 12484 bp, 10 predicted proteins | sample PanSoiMetaGPlot1_FD_67491 | JGI IMG/M metagenome (GOLD analysis project Ga0066903, IMG submission 67491) | Tropical forest soil microbial communities from Panama analyzed to predict greenhouse gas emissions - Panama Soil - Plot 1 (version 2) | ecosystem: Environmental > Terrestrial > Soil >...
ACCTTGGCGACGATGTCGTTCTCGCGCACGCCCGGCTTGAGCTCCTCGTTGATCAGGTGATAGGCGCCGTCGACCATGGCGGCCGCCCGGTTGAGCAGCGCGATCTCGTCGATGTTCTTGACCTCGCGCGCCTCCAGCATGGTCTGCTGGCCGTCGACGATCTTCAGCCCCGCCTTCTCCAGCTCGAACATCATCGGCGGCTCGATGATGTCGACGCCGACCGGCATGTTGCCGACGCCGGCCTCGCGGATCAGCGCCGCGATCTCCTCGGCATGGCGCTTCATCAGGCCGAACGACGGCGACACCGTGCCGCGCAGGCCGATCAGCCCGGCCTTGCAGTTCTCCGGCTTGAGCCACGGCACGTACAGCTTGTGGTGCACGGCGGCGGAGCCGAAATCCCACAGGATCGGGTCGCCGTCGCGGGTGAGCAGCGCCCAGCGGCACAGCTTGTCGCGCTCCCACTCGCCGATCTTGGTCGAGGTGATGTAGCGGATATTGTTGACGTCGAAGACCAGCAGGGCGCCGAGCTCGGAGCTTTCCAGCGCCTGCTTGACGCGGCTTAGGCGGTAGCGGTGCAGGCGGCGGTAATCGACGCGCTCCTCGAAATCGACCCCCATGGTCCCCAGCGCCGGCAGCGCGCGGGCCCAGTTGTAACGCGGATTGATGTCCTCGGCGCGAACCTCGCGCGGCTCGACATTGACCTGATCCATGGGATTCTCCTGATTGTTGGCGGCGCGCCGCGTCCCCGGGCTCTCAATACAGAAATTCCAATTGGACCGCGACCCCCAGTCCTTGACATAGGACAAACCGCACGTGAGACGGCAGTCCTGGGAGGTAGGGAATGTCGCTCCGATTCGCCGCTTTTGCCGCATTGCGGGGCCTGATCGTCGCGGCCGCGACACTGATGGGCGCCGCCTCGATGGTGGCCCAGCCGTCGCCGGCGCCCCCGGCGGCGACGACCCCGCTCGACTCGCTCCGGCTCGGGCTCGAGCAGGTCGAGGCGACCCTCGGCCGCGAGAGCCTGCCCGACGAGACCCTGCTCGAGCTCCGTGATCGTGTGAATAGCGCGCGCGACGACCTGCGCTCGCGTATCGACACGCTCGAGCCGCAATTCGCCGACGTCGAAACGCGGCTCAAGCAGCTCGGTCCCGCGCCGCCCACAACGGAGCCGCGCGAGGATGCGGGGCTTGCGGCGGAACGCGACCGCCTCACCAAGTCGCACGCGGAGCTCGATACCAGCTTGCGGCAGGCGCGGTTGCTGTCGCTGCGCGCCGACCAGCTTGCCGACCGCATCACCGAGCGCCGCCGCACCCTGTTCACCCAACGCCTGTTCAGGCGGACGCCCAGCGCGCTCCAGCTCACCTTCTGGCGCGGCGTAGCCGAGCAGGCCTCGGACGAGGTGCGCAGCGTCGGCACCTTGATCAAGGCGTGGTGGGGCTACGCGCACGAACATGGCGGCGTCAGCGGGATCGTGCTCGCCGGGGCGACTTTGCTGGCCTTGGCGATTGCCGCCCAAGCGTTCGTACGGTGGTGGCGCCGGCGCGATTTCGTGCCGCACACCGAGACGCGCTTCGGCAAGGCGCTCGCCGCCCTGATCAGCACCTTCCAGGTGGCTCTGACGGCGCCGCTTTGCGCAACAGCGGTGCTCCTCGTGTTCGACGCCTGCGGGCTGATCCCGCCGCGCATCTGGGAGATCGGCAGCGGCCTCATCGTCGCCGTCGGCATGGCCTCGTTCGGCCATGGGGTTGCGGCCGGTCTGCTCGCTCCCGGGGAGCCGGCACGCCGGCTGGTCGCCATCGACGACACCACCGCCCGCCAACTGACGCGGCGGTTCGCCTGGGCTGCACGCGTATTCGGCGCCGCCATTTTCCTCAACGTGATCCATCGGGCCGTCGTGGCGCCGGTTGCGTTGACGATCGCGACCAGCGCCCTGTTCGCCCTGGTCGTGGTGGAGCTGGTGATCGAGGCGCTGTTGCGCATCAAGGAGTCGGGCGGCGACGGCAGCAGCGCCGCGAGCCCGCGCGCGCAATGGATCCGCGCGGCCGCCTGGCTGGTGACGGCCGCCATCCTCGTGTCGCTTGGGCTCGGCTACATCGGTTTTGCCGGGTTCCTCGCGGCGCGCCTGTTGATCGTGCTGGCCATTCTGGCGGCGCTGACGATCTCGCTCATCTTCACCGATGCGCTGTTCGCCGACGTGCTCACCGGCGACACGCCGCGCGGGCGCGCCATCGCGGCCACGTTCGGCATCGGGCCGCGCGGGGTCGAGCTGATCGGCACGATGCTGTCGGCGGTCATTCGCGTTCTGTTGGTGCTGATCGCGCTGTTCCCGATCCTCGGGCGATCCGGCCTTTTCGCCACCGATATTTTCGGCGCGGTCCAGGGGGCAATCTTCGGGTTCCGCATCGGCGACATCACCATTTCGCTCACCGCGATCCTCAGCGCGGTCGCGGTGCTGCTCATCGGCTTCGTGGCGACGCGGGCGGTGCAGCGCTGGCTGCAGATCCGCTTCCTGCCGCGCACCGGCCTCGAGCCCAGCCTGCAGCTCTCGGTCTCGACGATGATCGGCTACGTCGGCGTGATCGCGGTGCTCACATTCGCGCTGGCCGAGCTCGGCATCGACGTGCAGAAGATCGCCCTGATCGCCGGCGCGCTGTCGGTCGGTATCGGCTTCGGGCTGCAGTCGATCGTCTCCAACTTCGTGTCGGGCCTGATCCTCCTGGCCGAACGGCCGATCCGCGTCGGCGACTCGATTGTGGTCAAGGGCGAGGAAGGCTATGTACGGCGCATCAGCGTGCGCGCGACGCAAATCGAGACTTTCGATCGCGCCAGCGTCATCATCCCCAATTCCGAGCTGATCAGCGGCGTGGTGAAGAACTGGACCCACGCCGACACGCTGCGCCGCATCCTGATCAAGGTCGGGGTGGCCTACGATTGCGACCCGGCGCAGGTGCGCGACATCCTGCTCGCGTGCGCTACCGAGCATCCGCTGGTGCAGAAGACGCCGGGCCCGGCCGTGCTGCTGGCGGAACTCGGCAGCGATGCCCTGAATTTCGAGCTCTACTGCGTGGTCGCCGACCTCAACCAGGCCGGCTCGGTCAAGAGCGACCTGCATTTCGCCATTCTCGGCCGCTTCCGCGAGGCGAAAATCGCGATGCCGTTACCCCAACGCGAAGTGCGGCTCATCGATGGTGCTGGACAACCGATTCAGGCGCGTTCAGCCCTGCCGAAGGAGTGATGACGACCGAGGGGGGACGTGATCTTCACGTTTTGGTCATTGTTTCGTGGCCAACGTCCGCACGGGGTCTCGCATGAATCGCCGCCGCTTCGACACCGCCGCGCTTGTCCGGGCCGCGTTGCTCGCCGTGACAGCGGGGATTCTTGCGGGTTGCGCCGGCGACCGCGCGCCGACCGTGAGCCAGCCGAGCTTCTACCGCGACCTCGCCCAGGCCGGCGCCGTGCTCGATCCCCAGGCGGCCGCGTCGATGATCTCCAACTACCGGCAGAACAACGGCTTGAGCACGCTCAGCCTCGATCCGACCCTGATGCGGCTCGCCCAGGAGCAGGCGCAGGCGATGGCGGCGCGCAACCAGATGGACCATGACGTCGCCGGGGCCTTCAAGACCCGTATCACGCGCTCCGGCTTCGACGCCAAGGTGGCGGCGGAGAACATATCGGCCGGCTACCACACGATCGCCGAGGCGTTCTCGGGCTGGCGCGATTCCCCGCACCATCGCGCCAACATGCTGCTCAAGGGCGCGACCCACATGGGCATCGCGGCGGTCTATGCGCCCGGCACCAAATACCGGGTGTTTTGGGCGCTGATCCTGGCCGCGCCGGACGACGCGCGCGGGTAGAAGAGCGCCCCCTGCGGCTGTTCTTTCCCGCTGGATCTCAACTATCATCCGCGCGGTTCCGGCCCGGCGATCGCACGCGTTTCGGCCATAAGGGGAGACATCATGCAGCGCTGCGTCTCGATCTTGCTATCCGCCCTCTGCCTTGTCGCAGCAGCGACGCAAGCCCAGGCGCAGGACAAATATCCGGTGCGGCCGATCAAGGTCGTGGTGCCGTACGCGCCGGGCGGCGCGGTCGATATCGTGGCGCGCATCGTCACCGACGAGATGCGGCAGACGCTGGGGCAGCCCTTCATCATCGAGAACAAGCCGGGCGCCTTCGGCATCCTCGGGCTCGAGGAGGTGGCGCGCGCAAAGCCCGACGGCTACACGCTGATGTTCGGCAACAACAACGCCAACGTCATCACGCCGATCCTCTATCCGAAAAAGATGACCATCAACGTGGACAAGGACATCGTGCCGGTCGCGCGCGTCGCCGACCTGCCCGGCTTCCTCATCGCCACGCGGAAAAATTTCCCGCCGGGGACGTTCGCCGAGTTCGTCGCCTACGCCAAGCAGAACCCCGGAAAAGTGCGCTTCTCCAGCGTCGGCGTCGGCAGCTTCCCGCAATACGACATGGAGATCCTGGCGCGCCGCGCCGGCCTCGACCTGGTGCACATTCCCAACAAGGCGGGTGCTGCCGGAATGCTGAATGACCTGGTGAGCGGCGACGCGCAGGTCGCGTTCCTCAATGCGGCGACGCCGGCGCCGATGATCCGTGCCGGCCAGTTGCGCCCGCTCGCCGCGATCACCACGCAGCGCATGCCGGACTACCCCGACGTGCCGACTTTGACCGAGCTGGGCTTCCCCGGCATCGGCACCGTGCAGTGGCTGGCGATTTTTGCGCCGAACGGCATCCCACAGGCAGCGCTCGACGTAATCCACAAGGCCGCGGTCGCGGCCGTCGCCACGCCGGCCGTGCTGGAGAAATTCAAGGCGCAGTCGCTGCGCGCCGCTGCGAGTGCTTCGCCGGCCGAGGCAAAAGCCTTTGTCGCGAGCGAATTTGCGCTGTGGCGGAAGGTCACCGACGAGGTGAGGATCGAGCTGCCCGACTAAGCCGACCACAAGGGTCGGCTGGACCGCGGGCGCCGCTGCCACTAACTTCCGGCGCCGTGACGTTCCTGCCCGACATCCGCGACTACGATCGGCTCTACCGTGCGTTCCGCTGGCAGATCCCTGCGCGGTACAACATCGGCGTTGCGGTGTGCGACCAATGGGCCGCACGCGAGCCGGACCGGCTTGCGATCGTCCATGCCAAGCGGGACGGCCGCCACGAAGAGATCAGCTACGGCTGGCTGCGCGACACCTCCAACCGCTTGGCCAACGCGCTGCGCTCGCACGGCATCGGCCGCGGCGACCGGGTCGCCATCCTGCTGCCGCAGATGCCCGAGGTCGCGGCGATCCATATTGCGATCTACAAGCTGGCGGCGATTGCGCTGCCGTTGGCGACGCTGTTCGGCGTCGAGGCGATAAAATACCGGCTGCAGAATTCCGGCGCCAAGGCGCTCATCACCAATGCCCCGTGCCTGGCGAAGCTCGCGGAGGTCCGCGCCGACCTTCCGCTCGAGCTCATTGTGACCACCGACGCGGCCGGTGACGGCGCCTTGAGATTTGCCGAGACGCTGGCGCGGGCCTCCTCCGCATTCACGCCGGAGGATACGGCGGCCGACGACCCTGCCACGATGATCTACACATCGGGAACGACCGGCCCGCCCAAGGGCGCGTTGCACGCGCATCGGGTGCTGCTCGGCCATATCCCGGGCATCCAGCTGCCGCACGATTTCTTTCCGCAGCCGGGCGACCGCTTCTGGACTCCCGCCGACTGGGCGTGGGCCGGCGGGCTGCTCGACTGCCTGCTGCCAAGCCTGATGTTCGGGGTGCCGGTGGTGGCGCGGCGGCTGGAGAAATTCGACCCCGAGGAGGCGTTCGCCCTGATGGCCCGCATGGGCGTGCGCAACGCGTTCATCCCGCCGACCGCGCTGCGCATGTTGCGCTCGGCGCAGAGCCCGCAGGGACGTCACGACGTCCGCCTACGCACCGTCGGTTCCGGCGGCGAGGCGCTGGGTGCCGAGACGCTCGAATGGGGCAAGTCGGCGCTCGGACTTTCGATCAACGAGTTCTACGGCCAGACCGAATGCAACCTGGTGCTCTCCGCCTGCGCGATGATCGGGGTGTCGCGGCCGGGCGCGATCGGCAAGCCGGTGCCCGGCCACGAGGTTGCGGTGATCCGCCCGGACGGGTCGCGAGCCGCGCCAGGCGAGCTCGGGCAGATCGCGGTGAAGCGGCCCGACCCGGTGATGTTCCTGGAATACTGGGGACGCGCCGACGCCACCGCGGACAAATTCGTCGGCGACTGGATGACCACCGGCGATCAGGGTCGCCTCGACGAGGACGGCTACTTTCATTTCGTCGGACGCGACGACGATGTCATCACATCGGCCGGCTATCGGATCGGGCCGGGGGAAATCGAGGATTGCCTGATCAGCCATCCGGCGGTCGCGCTCGCCGCGGTGGTCGGCAAGCCGGACCCGGTGCGCACCGAGATCGTCAAAGCCTTCATCGTGCTCAAATCAGATCGCGCGCCGTCCGACGCGCTCGCCGCCGAGATCCAGGCCTTCGTGCGCACGCGCCTCTCGGCGCACGAATATCCCCGCGAGGTCGCCTTCATCGACGCCATGCCGATGACCACCACCGGCAAGGTGATCCGGCGCCTGCTGCGGCAGCGGGCGTGATTACCCGCGCAGCCGATCGCGCAGCGTCTTCGCCATTGCAATCGCCCCGCGGCGCAGGGCTTCCAGCCTGCAGAGGAACCCGAACGGCAGCGCCGTCGGCCGCAGTGCAATCAGGCGGTCGGAGAGCGCGAGGCGCTCGCGCCAAAGGTGATCGATCATCGGATGATCGGCGGTGGCGCACGAGTCGGCCTGGGCAAGTGTCGTGTCGGCGAGCAGCCCCTCGGTCATGTCCAGCATCAGCTGCACACCGGGCGAGGCGCGCGCGAACGACTCGTCATAGGCGATCTTCCAGGTCCATGCCGCACCGCCGCTGCGCAGGGTTACGGCCGCCGCCACCGGGCGGCCCGCGACGCACAGCCGGTTGATCCGCACGTTGCCTTCATGGGCGAGATCGCGCACCGCGCTCTCCATGAACCGCCGGATGCTCTCGCTCTTGGCCGCGGCCGTGCCGGCGCGCCCCTTCCAGCCGGCGGCTTCGAGGGCCAGAAAATCCGCCAATGCGCCCGCGATTTCCGAGGGCTCTCTGGCGGCGGCGATGTGCAGCCTGCCGGCGTCCGCCAGTCGGTTGCGCTGGCGGCGCAGCTCCTTGCGCTTCTTCGCGCCAATGGCCCGCTCGACATAGCCGTCCCGCCGCGCGCCCGCGGCGAGCAGGGCGCGGCAATGATGTCCGAACGTCGCCGATGCCGCATGGCGGCGGGCGAGCACGGCCGCCAGCGCATTTGCGAAAGGTCCGGTCTCAGGCACGAGCGCCAACAGCATCAGCGCAGGAAACCCGGCGCCGCACGCCATGTGATCGAGCCACGTGGCGATGACCGCTTCGCCTTCGCCGCGATCGACGAGCGGCACGCCAAGCGGTGCGTAAGGATGCGTCCAGCCGGTCAGTACCGGCACCGGCAATCCGTAGCGTCGCTCGGTGCGCAGCGGAAAGAAACCCAAAAGCTGCTGGCTGTGCGACCACACGAGCGCGGCACCGGCATCCGCTCCGAACACCGGCGCGGCCGCGAGCGCGAAAGCAGGCTCGTAGAAGACGTTCGGCTCGAGCGCGCATGCGGCGAGCGCGCGCCATGCCGCGGCGATCGGACCGAGCTGAGCGAGCGGCCGCCATTCGACGCGGAAGGGCGCAATCGCCTGCGCCGTGATCGCGGTAACGACGTTCATGCCTGCACCGCCGTTACTCCGTGCGTGGACGTCCCCAGACGAACACGTGCAGACCAAGCCGGTGCTTCGTCACGAAGAACAGCATGATCGACTCGGCAAGGACCGCGCACGAGGTGGCGATCGCCGCCCCCATGCCGCCCAAGCGCGGAATCAAGGTCAGGCACAGGCCGAGGTTGATGGCAAACGCGGTCGCATAGACGCCGGCGCAGGCGCGCTGCTCGCCCAGCATGTTGAGGAGGCGCTCGACCGGCCCGACCGCCCCGCGCGCGAGGAGCCCGAGCGCGAGAACGAACATCAGCCCGTAACCCTCGAGGAATTTCGGGCCAAACAGCCAGAGGAACGGCTTGCCGAGCGCAAGAATGAGCATCGTCGCCACGAGCGACGGCCAGAACGTCCAGCGGATCGCGTCGGCCAGGAAGGCAGCGAGCCGCGCGCGGTCGCCCGCCACATGATATTCGGTGAACTTGTGCGTCGCCGCCGCTGCGACCGAGAAATTGACGAAGGCGACGAGCGCCAGCGTCTTTGCCGCCGCGTAATAGACGGCGACTTCGTCGGGCGAGCGGAACTGCTGCAGCACCAGGATGTCCGTATAGGTCAGCAAGAGAAAGAAGCTGCCCACCATGAAGATCGGAATCGCCGTCTTGAACCAGGCGCCGACCGCATAGGCCTTTGGCCCGCGCTCCACCCGCGTGCGCAGTTGGCGCTGCACCAAGACAAGCTGCACGATCGCCGTTGCCCAGGTGGCGAACACGGCCGCAGTCATCGCGGTGACGCCGTCCGACGCCAGGCCGGTGAAGTGGGCAGCCGCCATCACGACGATGAGCAGCAAGGGTCGAACGATGTAGGGAGGGACCAGCGCCAGGTTGACCCAGTTATAGGTGCGTGCGATTCCATCGAGCATGTTGCCGAGGGTGTAGAGCGGCAGCGAGATGCAGGCGAGGTAGAGCGGCAACACGAGATAATTCTCGAGCCAAGGCTCGATGATCCTGATGCCGATCGCACCGACCGCCGCCATCGCGGTCGCGATCGCAACGACCAGCCACAGGCTTCCGGTGTGGAAGCCGCGCAGCAGGGCATACGCCTTGCGCTCGGAATATTCCGGAATGAACCGTTGCGCCGCGATCGCCAGGCCGAAGTCCGACAACGTCCCGATCAGCAGCACCCAGGTCCAGACATACACATAGATGCCGAACTCGAACGTGCCCATCCAGCGGGCGAGCAGAACTTGCGAGAGATAGAGCACGCCGGCGCTCGCCACGCGGATCAGGAAGGCGGCGCCGGCGGTGCGCTGTGCCAGCGAGCGGTCGCTGCCGTCGGCGAGCCAGGCGCGCACGCGGCTCGTCACGGCGGCAACGGAAAGCCGCGCCGCCCCAACGTCTTGCGACCCCGTGACTGTCACGCCAAAAATCCTCCGCCCGCCGTCCCCGCCTGGCTCAGCCGGAGGTTAGAAAGAAAGCGTTAACAATTTGTTCGGCGAAGGGGCCAGCGGCTGCAAGACCGAATGAACGGCCCCGTTACGCCGCTCGCCACCGGTCCGGTCGGCAACCAATCACTTGCGTAGCCATACGTCGAGGCCGATCCCGGCGTCCTCGATCTCGGCGCAACCGAACGGTGTTGCCGCCGCCATGCGCACGAAGTCGTCCCGCGAATAGGCCCGCTTCCGCAGCATGTGCTTGAAAGTGGCCCGAGTCAGAAATGCCGAGATGCGGCCAAGGCCCATTTCATCGACGGTGTCGTCGATCGCCTCGTCCGAAGCATCATTGCGCATGTCAATGATGAGGGCCGTGCCGTCGGTTCGCAGGACGCGGTGCATCTCGCCCAAGGCTCCCACGGGATCGCTGAAGTTCTTGAACGCGGCGCGGCAAACGACGAAATCGAATGTCTCGTTAGGGAACGGCAGCGCGGCGGCATCCCCTTGGCGGAACTCGATATCGACGCCGGCGCGCGCCGCATTTTCGCTCGCCATGCGCACGAACGACCGGCTGATGTCCAGTCCCGTGATCCGATAGCGGCCGAGCTTGGCGAGCGCGATCGCCAGGTAGCCCGGACCCGGCGCCACTTCGAGCACGTGGGCGCCCGGTGTCAGGTGCTCCGCGATCCGCTCGGCGCATGCCGCGAATTCGGGCGCGAGGCTTACGGTATTCTTCGCATACCAGGTCGCGATGATTCCTTCCATGCCGATGCCCTTGTAGGCTTTCCGCATCTGTATCGGGGAGACATTCATTGTATGATCCCTCCGTCGATTAGTATCTTAGTTACAAAGATATATATCAACTAAGATAATGGAGAAATGATGTCAACCGGAGGAAGCGGCCGGCACGAACTGATCGAAGCGCTCAATCGCGCGATGCGCGATGCGAGCGGCTTGGGCGTGCTTTACAGTCAAGCCGTCGCCGAGCGCCTCGGCATCAACAGCACCGACCTCGAATGCCTGGACTTCATCGTCATGCGTGGCGCGGTAACGGCGGGCGAGCTCGCCGAGCTGACCGGCCTGACCACGGGTGCGATCACCGGCGTGATCGATCGGCTCGAACGAGCGGGCTTTGCGCGGCGTGAGCGGGACAGCAGCGACCGGCGCAAAGTCCACGTCCGCCCGTTGCCCACGGTGGAGCGCCGGATCGTTCCGCTGTTCCGGCCAATGGAGCGCGCCGTCCTCTCGGCGCTGTCAGGCTATAGCGACAAGGAGCTCGCCTTGCTGCTCGATTTTTTCGCGCGCGCGCGCGAGGCTGCAGGCGTCGCCATGACGGCGCTGCGAGCAGGGCCGAAGCGCGCGGCGAAGCATGGCCCCGGGAGACGGAAGAATGCGGACCGGGCCGGCTAGTGCGGCGAATTTGAAGTTCCCATCAGTTCGCGGCTGGCTCGTTTAGGAACTTCAAATTCATAAGCCGCACTAGAAAGCATTGATACTGCTAGTGTTCCTTTGATTCCGAAGTTCGCATGAGGATGTGCCGCGAACTGATGCGAACTTCGGAATCGGAACACTAGCGCTGCTGCACGCCGGCGAGATAGCGGCCATTTCGGCCGTACTGTCGCGTGTCCCATACGCCGGTTCGCAGGCATACGGCGCGCGCGGCACTGCAATCGTGCAGCCCCTTGTCCGCGAACCCGCGCAACCGATACCCCCCCATGCAGGCTTGGTAATAGCCGGTGCAGGTGTTGGCGAGCTCGGCCGGCTCGTAGGTGCAACACGCAATCCTGCCGTTCGAATTGTAAACGATGGGACTTAGACCTCCTTTGAGCAGTCCTCTCTGAGCGAAGGCATCGCTCATCGGGATGGTGCTCAAGCTCACGGCAGTAATCAGCATCGCGATGGTGCGCATGACAACCTCCGGGCGGCAATCTTGTTGGAAGCGGCCCACGATGTTACCATTATACCTACCTTTGGTTGCGACCGTAAGACATGGGCTATGCCAACGTCGCAATGCAGCCCCTGCACCAGAGGCGATGACGAAGATGGGGGAAGGCACCCCGCAACTCGGTCATCAAAACACCCACAGGGCGTCTGAGGGAAACTCTACCTGGTGTTCGCCTTCGGCGAGTGGTTTCTGCGCGAAAGCCCGTACGGTGAGGTTGTCGCGGGCGAGCACGAGCTCCCAGCGCTCGCCGAGATACATCTGCGTCTTCAGCGCCATGGGGATCTGATTGGAGCCGGGCCAGGAGTCGACCCGCACCTGCTCCAGTCGGATTACCGCCGTCACCGGCTCGCCGGTTGACGCAGGCGTGCGGGCGGCGCCCTCGAGCTTGTGCCCAAGCACGTCGATCACGGCGTGGCCGTTCGAGGTGCCCGCCAGCGTACCGGTGAGCCGATTGTTGCTGCCCATGAACTCGGCCGCGAACAGCGTCTTCGGGTCGTTATAGAGCGCCGTGGGCGTGCCCTCCTGCTCGATCACGCCGGCATTGAGCAGCGTGATGCGATCGGCGATCGCCATGGCTTCGACCTGGTCGTGGGTCACATGAACGGCCGAGAGCCCCAGCGTGACGATGAGGGTGCGCAGCCACGCGCGCGCTTCCTCGCGCAGTTTTGCGTCGAGGTTCGACAACGGCTCGTCGAGCAGCAGGACCGGAGGCTCGTAGACGAGCGCGCGGGCGATGGCGACGCGCTGCTGCTGCCCGCCCGAGAGCTGATGCGGATAGCGGCCGGCGAGCGGCGCAAGCCCGATCTGCGCCAGCGTGCGCTCGACCCGCGCCTTGATCTCGTCCGCCGCGATGCCGCGCAGCTTGAGGCCGTAGGCCACGTTGTCGAACACCGTGCGATGCGGCCACAGCGCATAGGACTGGAACACCAGTCCGAGGCCGCGCTTCTCGGCCGGCAAGTCGATTCGGCGGGCGGCATCGAACAGCACGCGCTCGCCGATGCGGATCGAGCCGGAATGCGGCGTCTCGAGCCCGCTGATCGCGCGCAGCAGCGTGGTCTTGCCGCTTCCCGAAGGCCCGAGCAGCGCGGCGACCTGCCCCGGCTTGAGGTCGAGCGCTACGCCACGCAGGATTTCGTTTTCGCCGAGCCGCAGCCGAAGATCGCTCACGATGAGATCAGCCATGCAGGCGCACTCCCAGGCGGACGGCAATTGCAAGCCCAATGCCGATCATCAACACGTTGACGACGGACAGCGCCGACACGAGGTCGACCGCGCCGGTGCCCCATAGCGAAACGAGGAGCGAGCCGATCACCTCGGTGCCGGGCCCGAGCAGGTAGATGCCGGTCGA
>Ga0066903_100003817_pt1 | contig 12481 bp, 4 predicted proteins | sample PanSoiMetaGPlot1_FD_67491 | JGI IMG/M metagenome (GOLD analysis project Ga0066903, IMG submission 67491) | Tropical forest soil microbial communities from Panama analyzed to predict greenhouse gas emissions - Panama Soil - Plot 1 (version 2) | ecosystem: Environmental > Terrestrial > Soil >...
GCCGACGTGCCCAGGGCGGGCGGGAGCTGGATCGGGTACGTATAGGTGAAGTCGCCGGTGTTGCCACCGGCGGACCACTGTCCCGCGGGGGAGAGCGTCGTGGCGCTGTAGCTGCCCACGCCGCCGCTCGCGGAGGACGTCGCCGCGACCACCGTCGCCGCGCCGGCCGGCGCGTCCGGAGCCGCCGCGACCGGCACCCGCGCGGTCAGGGTTCCCGCCTGCGTGTCGTTGGTGGTGGTCAGCGGCGTCCGCACCAGGCAGCCGGCGACCTGCGGCGTGGTCAGCGCGCACGCCGGCAGCGTCACCAGGCTCAGCCGATCGGCGTAGCCGCCCCCGTACGCGGCCGCGAACGAGGCGTAGCTCAGCGAGACGTCCATCGTCGACGCGCCGAGGCCGGCGCCGCGCTGAACGGTGAACACCACACCGTTGATCCCGGCCTTCGCGGTGGCGTCGCGGGAGGCGAACGAGACCGTCGCCGAGCCGCCGGCGTCCGTCGACGCGACGGTGACCGGCAGCGAGCCGGCGCGAGAGGCGGTCGCGGACAGGCGGGCGCTTCCGCTGCCCGCCGGCCAGGCCACCTTCGAGGCCTGGTACGGCCTGGCCGGCAGGCCCTGCGTCAGCGGACGCTGGCCGGCCTGGGCAGGGCTCGCGGCGTGGCCCGGAACCGAGGCCGTGGCCTGCACGCCGCCCGGCCGCCACAGCTTCGGGGCGGGCGCCGGCGCGCTCGCCGGCGGCGCGGCCGCGACCAGTGACGACGCCACGATCGCCAGGCCGCCGATCCCGATCAGGCGGCGGCGAACGCGCCAGCGGCGTCCGAGCATGCGTGAACCGATCGACCGCAAACGGACCATGTGCCTGTGCTCCCCCTATTGACCCGGGATCTCGAAGGTCTGGCTGTCGACGTCGTTGCCGTGGCAGTCCCAGATCTGGAGCTGGGTGCCGTTGGTGGTGGTGGTGCCCGGGTCGTCGAGGCAGCGTCCGGAGTTCGGGTTCACCAGGCTGCCGTCGGTCCGCGCCGTCCACCTCTGGTTGGCGCCGCCGCCGCACGACGCCAGGTCCACCAGCGTGCCGTTGCCGGTGCCCGTGCCGGCGACCTCCATGCAGAAGGACTGCTGCGCGCCGAAGCGGACCGTTCCGTCGCCGCCGACCAGCCAGCCCTGGTTGCCGGTGCCGTTGCAGGTCCATACCTGGACCTTGTTGCCGGCGGTGGCCGCGCCGTTCGCGTCGTCCACGCACAGGTTCAGCGCGCCGAGGACGATCGGCCCCGGGTTGGCGCGGCTGGCCGCCTGCCAGATAGGCGCCCCCGACGGGTTGAGGACGACCAGGTTGCCGTTGGCCAGCAGCTCCATGACGTCGCCGACGACGCGGCTGGTGTGCACGGTCTGGAGCGCCCAGATCGCCCCGGCCGTGGGGTCGCGGATGACCAGGTTGCCGTCGCTCTGCAGGTTGAGCGCGGCGTTCGGGTACCCGCTGGTGCCCCAGGTCGCCACGACGCGGCCGGTGGCGGCGTCGGAGAGCGTGATGACCCCGTTCGCGAACGTCATGGTGGTCCGCGGCGAGTACCAGGCCGAGCCGCCGGGGAAGTTGGTGCCATCCGACGCGAAGTCGACCTCGCCCAGGCTGACGCCGAGCTGGGCGGCGCTCTGGCCGGACGCCCAGAAGCGGACGTCGGAGAGGTCGCCCGTGAAGTAGCTGGCGTGGGCCGCGGTGGTCCCGCCGGGAGCGTTGAGCCAGGCGCTGGTGTTGAACACGCCGGCGCCAACGAAGACGAGCGGGTCCTCGTTCTCGAGCGTCCCGGTCTGGCTGCGGATCAGGTGGCCGTCCAGGAAGAGCGTCTGGATGCTGTCCGCCGCGCTCAGGATCGCGGTGTGCCAGGCGCCGTCGTTCACGACCCCCGGGCTGATCAGCGGCGTGATCGCGCCGCTCCAGAACTGCGCGTACAGCCTGCCGTCGGTGCCGATGTACATCACCGGCATGGCCGCGGTGTTGAGGTTGGCGGGGACGTCGTGGCCGGTGGAGGCCAGGATGCCCGTCGTGCCGGACGCCGCCCGGAACGTCACCGACAGCGTCAGGCTGCTGCCGCCCGAGATGAGCTGCTGCGGCAGCGACACGTACCCGCTGCTGCCGTTCAGCGCGACCACGGTGCCGCGGGTGCCGTCGGTCGTCCAGCTCGCCCCGCTGGAGAGCCCGGCGCCGGCGCCGCCCGCCGTGTCGGCGGCGGTGGTGCCCGAGCCGTCGGTCAGCGTCCACTCGTGGTCGATGCCCGACACCGCGCCGAGCGGGATCGGGCTGGCGAACGTGGCCAGGCCGGCGCTGGTCGGCGCCGCGCCCGGGTAGTCGACGACGCGCCCGGCGGTGGTCGTCACGACCAGGTCGGGGAAGCCGGATCCACGCAGGTCGCCCGGCGAGGTCACGGAGGGATAGAGGGCCCTGGAGAAGATCGCGCCGCCCGGAATCGCCAGCGCCGCGCCGCTGCTGGGCGTGCCCAGGTCGACCGGGAACCCGCTGGCGTCGAACGTGATGGTGTACTGCCGGATGGCGCCGGTCGCGTTGTCGCGGGCCCACAGCGCGGGCCTGCCGCTGACCGTGCCCGGGGCGAGCAGCGTGACGCCGTCCCAGCCGCTGGTGCCGAGCTGGATCGCCGTGCCCAGGTAGAACTGGCTGGTCTGGCCCTGGTAGTACCAGAGGCTGCCGCCCTCCACGGTGAGCAGCCCCGGCGCCCCGTTGTCGTTCGCGGCGACGGGCGTGCCGGCGTAGAGGTCGCCCACCGCCAGCACCTGGGTCAGGGTGCTCCAGTCGCCGTCGTCATAGCCGGCGCAGCTCCCCGTGGACGTGGTGGCGCACGCGGTGCTCGCGTTGTCGGGGCTGGTCGGGCTGATGTTGACGGCGTCCAGGATGACGTCCGCCTTGGTGACCGGCACGACGTTGCCGGTGTTCTGGAAGGGGCCGGCGCCCACGTTCTTGAAGAGGTAGAGGCCGTGGTTGGCCCCGTCGAACGTCCAGAGGTCGTCCACTCCCTGGTTCGTGAACGAGCCGCGGTGAGTGACGAGGAACCTGCTCCAGCTCGTGCCCAGGCCGTCGGGGCTGCCGGCGGGCGTGCTCAGCGTGAGCGGTGAGCCGGCCGGGTCGGCGTTGCCGGCGTACTCCACCAGGTTGCCGCCGCTGGTGGTGGTGACCAGGTCGGGGATGCCGTCCCCGCTGACGTCGCCCGGCGTGACCTTCGTGGCCGGGTTCCAGGGCACATAGAAGCTGTATCGCGACTGGCCGGAGACGTTGCCGGCGTTGTCGATGGCCTCGGCGTAGAGCGTGTGCGTGCCCCACTGCCCCGGGGTGACGCTCACCGTCAGCGAGCCGCTGCTGGCCGTGACGGTCGCGCCGGAGCTGGGGACGGGACTGTCCAGTGAGAAGGCGAATCCCCTCATGCCCGACCCGTGTCCGCCCCTGGGGTCGACATCGGAGCTGGCGAGTGTGAGCGAGCCGGTCTGGCCGTTCGTCTTCGCGCTCGCCGCGCCGCTGCCGACGGCCGGGAAGTCGGTCGACGTGATCGTCGGGTTGCGAGGCGCCGTCTGGTCCACCAGGAACTTGCAGGTGGCGGACGTCGCCGAGGGGAAGTACTGGTCGGTGGCATGGAGCGACCAGGAGTACTGGTGGCCGTCGGTCAGGGTCGGGGTGGGGACGGAGACGCCGGCGCCGCTGGTCACGAAGCCGCTCGAGGTGGGCACGGCGATCGTGTCGCCCAGCGAGTCGTCGTTGATCGTGAACACCCCGGCCATCTGCGCGGCCGCGATGCTGCTGGTCAGCTTCGCCGAGAGCGTGGCGACGTGGGCGCCGCCGAGGTTGCTGATGCCCATGAAGCCGGCGGCGGCGCTCCCACAGCCCTGGTTGGCGGCGCCGCCGCTGTCGACCGGGGTCGGGCTGGCGGCCAGGCTGCCCGGCGTGGCCGGCGGGATGTCGTACTGGGTGAGGATCGAGGGGTTGTTGTTGAACCGCTCCAGGCTGTGGCTGCCCGCCGTCTCGTTCCCGTAGAGGCCGAAGGTGAGCGTGTTCAGGTTGCTCCCCGCGATCTGCTTGATCGCGTTGATCATGTTGAAGTCGCCCGGCACCGTGCCGCCCGAGCACATGGTCCCCGACGCGTTGCCGACCGACTTGAGCGACTTGGAGGTGATCGGGTTGCCGCGGGCGTCGACGCCGGGCTGGTTGGTCCAGTGCAGGCCGGACGCGATGCCGCCGGTCCACTTGACCGTGATCGTCTCGGAGCCCTGGCCACAGGAGTCCCAGGCCGAGGCCACCTCGTTGATCTTCAGCGTCGAGCTGACGATCTGGAAGTTGGACGCCAGAGCGCTGGTGTCGACCGTGTAGAAGGTGCGGTACGGGCCGATGCAGGACTCGAAGTCGTTGTAGCCGACGCCAGGCTGCGCGATGTTGTCGAACGTCGTGAACGTCTGGCAGCTGGAGGCCCCCTGCACCTCGCCGTAGTGCTGCCTCCCGGCGGAGGAGAAGGGCAGGGTCCACGTCGGGTCCAGGTAGAGCGGGTACGTGGCGCCGGCGGGCGGCGCCGCGTCGAGCGTCAGGCCGCCGGCGTCCACCTGTATGGGCAGCCGGGCGACGTGGGCGTACCGGCCGGGGCCGCCGGGGCCGGAGGCGGCGGCCGTCGCCAGTTCGTCCGCGGGACCGGTGGTGGCCGAGTCCCACATCGCGGCCGGCGGCGCGGTCATCACGGCCTGGCCGGTCGCGGTGTCGACGGCCTGGAGGCTCCCGGCGCCGTCGGACCGGAGCGTCAGGCCCCGAAGGGAGGTGGCGAACGCCAGGTGCGCGGCGACCGCCGCCGCGGCCGCGTCGTGCGCGACGAGCACCTCGCCGAACGCGCCGGACGGCTGCGCGGTGACGACCAGGTCGACGCCGCGGTACACGTTCGCGTAGGTCGCCGACGCCCCGGACAGGGCCGGCGCGGGCAGGCGGACCGGCAGCGAGAGCGCCATGACGTGCCCGGCGTGGTCGGCCAGCGAGACCGCCGGGCCGGCGCCGCCGGCGGAGAGCGTCAGCTCGTTGGGGGTCGCGGTGGTCGTGATGGACCGGGCCGGGCCCGGCCGCAGCGTCGGGTCGATCTCCACCCAGGCGCCGGCCGCGTTCCGCATCCGCGTGGGCAGGACCGACGTGCTCAGGCTGAAGGAGCCGTCCGGGTTGGCCACCGTCGTGGAATCCCCGGTCGTCAGCATGCCGACCGGCACGGCCCTGCCGGTCGACTCGGCCACGGCACGGGCCACGACATGGGGGTCGTTCAGGGGCAGCGGGAGGCTGACCGACGCCGGGGCGGGGACCGCGGCGACCAGCAACGCGGCCGCCGCGGCGGCGGCAGGGGACACGAGCCGACTGAGGTACGCCCCGACCATGTTGGATCTCCCTTCCCAGTGCGCGTCGATGCAAGACGCTGTGCGAAGCGCTCGCCGCGATGCTGTCGGCCCGTTGCCAGCCGGCACGAGCCGCTGTCAGTGAACGGGCTGGATTCTAGGCGCCGATAGTGGCGATCGGAGCGGCAATTTGGGAGGCACTTGTGAGGTAGCCATGAGGCAGCGCGAGGTGCCTCATGAGGGCGGCATGCGCTGGACGCGCGACGCGCGCGAGGACGACACTAGGCCCGTGGGTCAGGGACGGGACTTCGGCGCGCTCCTCAGCGCTCGTCGCGGGGAGCTGCGGATGACCCAGGCCGAGCTCGCCCGGCGGTCGGGCGTCGCCCTGCGCACCATCCGCAACCTCGAGCTCGGCAACACCGAGCGGCCCCGGCACGAGACGGTGCGCCTGCTCGCGACCGCGCTCGGTCTGGCGGATGAGACCATGGAGCGGTTCGAGCGCGTCGCCGCCGGCGCGCCGCCGGAGCCGCGCCTCGATCCGGAGTCACCGACGCGGCAGCGCGGCCTGTTCGGGAACCTCGCGCTGCCGCTGATCGGACGAGACGCCGTCCTCACCAGGGCGCACACCCTGCTGTCGCGGCCCGACGTGCGTCTGCTGACGCTGACCGGCCCGCCCGGCGCTGGCAAGACCCGCCTCAGCCTGGAGCTCGCGGCCCAGCGAGGCGGCGCCCACCGCGATGGGGTCGCGCTCGTGTCGCTGGGCCCGCTCACGGGCGCCGACCTGGTGATGCCGGCCATCCGGCAGGTGCTGGGCTGCCCCGAGGCGCCCAACGAGGAGCCGCTGGAAGTCGTGGGCAGGTTCTGCGCCCGCCGCCAGATGCTGCTGGTGCTCGACAACTTCGAGCACGTGCTGGCCGCCGGCCCGGACATCGTCGAGCTGCTCGCACGCTGCCCGGGGCTGCGGGCGCTGGTGACCAGCCGGGCCGCGCTGCGGGTGAGGATGGAACGCCAGCTCCCGGTGCCGCCGCTGGAGGTGGCCAGCGCGGATCTCGAGCGGGCCGGCCAGCCCGACGAGCTGCGGCGGGTGCCGGCGATACGGCTCTTCGTCGACCGCGCGGAGGCGGTGGTGCCGCGCTTCAGCCTGACCGCCGCCAACGCGTCGGCGGTGGCCGCGATCTGCCGCCGGCTCGACGGGCTGCCGCTGGCTCTCGAGCTGGCGGCGCCCTGGCTCCAGGTGCTGTCCGCCGACGACCTGCGCGACCACCTGGACCGGCGGCTGGAGCTGCTGGTGCACGGGCCGCGTGACCTGCCCGAGCGGCAGCAGACGCTGCGGGCGACGCTGCGGTGGAGCTGCGAGCTGCTGGACCCGGCGCCGAGGGCGGTGCTGCGCCGGCTCTCCGTCTTCGCTGGCAGCGCGGCGGTGGAGGCGGTCGAGCGCGTGTGCCAGGCCGCCGGCGCGCTGCCGGGCGGCGTGCTGCCGCACCTGGCGGCCCTGGTGGAGCACAGCCTCGCCCAGCGGATCGACGGCCCCGATGGACGGCCGCGCGTCGTCCTGCTCGAAAGCGTGCGCGAGTACGCGCGAGAGGAGCTGCTGGTCGCGGGAGAGCTGGAGAAGACGGCCCAGGCGCACCTCGACTCCTGCGCGGACGAGGCGGCGCGGGCCGCCCAGGAGATGCGAGGCCCCACGGAGGCGGTCTGGCTCGAACGGCTCAGGCTGGAGCACGACAACATGCGCGCGGCGCTGACATGGACCGTCGATCGGCGACGGACCGAGGCCGGGCTGCGGCTGGCGATATCGCTCTGGCTCCTTTGGGGGGTCGGCGGCCATCAGCGGGAGGGACTGCTCTGGCTGGAGCGCCTGCTTCCGTCGGCGGACGAGGTCGACGCGGGAGTGCGCGCGGACGCGGCGCACATCGCGGGGTTTCTCGCCATGCAGGTCGGCGAGCTCTCCCTCGCGATCGAGCGCCAGCGCCAGTCCCTGGAGCTGTCCCAGGCAGCCGGCGACAGGCGGGGCGTGGCCCGGGCGCTGCGCGGCAGGGCGCAGGCGCTCGCCCGCTCCGGCCAGTACGCGCAGGCGATACCGCTGCTGGAGCAGTCCGTCGCCGCGTTCAGCGACCTCGCTGACGAACCCCACCTCGCGCTGTCGCTCATCGACCTCGGGATCGCGGTCGGTCACGAGGGCGACTCACGACGGTCGATGGCGCTGTACGAGCGGGCGCTCGTCATCCAGCGGCGGTTGGGGAACAGGCAGCGCGTCGCCCTGTGCCTGGTCAACCTGGGCAACCAGGCCATGCTCGACGGCGACGTGGCGCGGGCGCGGGCCTGGATGGCGGAGGCGGCGGACATCGCCCGGAGCGGAAACTGGCCCTACATGATCGGTCTGACGGCCACGAACTTCGGCGACCTGGCGCTGGCGGAGGGTGACCGGGCGGAGGCGCTCGTCCAGTACCGGGAGGGCGTCGCCGAGTTCGCCCGGATCGGGGACGGCTACTTCGCGGCCCACAGCCTGCGCGGCCTGGCCCGATGCGCCTGGTTCGAGGGTCGGGCGGCTCGCGCCGCCCGTCTCTACGGAGCGGCGGACGCGCTCTCTCCCGCGTCGGCCGAGATGGACGGGCAGTGGACGACGACGAACGACGCCGTCTGGCGGGCCGTGCAGGAGCACCTCGGAGCGGAGCGGTTCGCGGCCGCATACGAGTCCGGCGGCGGCCTCTCGCTCGACGAGGCGGCCGCCGAGGCCATGACGGACGACGTCGGCGCGGCCGATGACGCCGGTGACGCCGGTGGGCGCGACGTCGAGACGGCTCGGTCGAACGGCAGGGTTCGCCGTGCGTGAACGGCCGGCCTGAAGCCGCGCCGGTCACCGTCCCCAGGAGTCATCGCGAGGTCATCGCCAGTTCAAGGCGCCTCCCTACCGTGCCTCCACGGCACCCGCCGCAAGGGACGAATTCAGGGAGGAGTCACGCCGATGACACCGACGGGACGACACGCGGCCGGCGCGCCTTCGGGCAGGTTCCGCCGGGCCATCATGAGAGCACTTCGCATCCCCGCGATCCTGGGGATGGCGGCAGCGGTGGCCGGCGCCGCGACGCTGACCGACGCCGGCCAGGCCCGAGCCCAGGCCGATCCGTGCCGCGAGTACGTCGTGGTCTTCAAGACCACCTCGAACGGCAGCGTCACGGGTCCGGGCACCACCACCCTCGATCCTGCCGGGTTCAGCACGGATCTCCGTGATCCGGTGCTGCACTGGGTCGGCATGGGCGGCGTCGTCCTGCCGCACACGTCGGCCACGATCCACTACCGGGACATGAGCGGCGCCGAGGTGCGGACCCGCACCACCGCGCAGTCCGACGGCGGCGGCGTCATCCGCCAGGACAACATCCAGAACATCATGTTCTGGGACGTCTCCGACGGCAGTCAGAGAATCCAGGTCTTCGCGGACTTCCACACCCGCTGCGGGGGCAACGACGTCGTACGCAGCAACGTGTTCGCCGGAACGATCACCACGTTCCCGACGCCGCCGGTGCGGTTGAACCCCAAGTACCTGGTGATCGGGGTGGGCTATGCGCCGCCCGGACCGAGCTCGGTGGACTACGGCGACAGCACTTCGCTGGCCTCCAAGCTGTCGCTCAGCTCGTCGCTGCAAACCGGCGTCAACGTGACCACCACCGAGACCCTCAACCAGAGCATGCCGATCTCCACCTCGTCCAGCTTCAGCCAGCGCTTCCAGGACACGCGGTCCAACACGGTCGAGAAGACGACCACCAACGACATCATCATCCCGGGGCCGGCGAACTCGCTGGACGGGATCGACCACAGGCGCGACCGCATCTTCGTCCTGCTCAACCCGACGTTCAGGATCTCCGCGGACTCGGCGACCTCGCTCCTGCTGAGCCCGCTCGACGTCGATCCTCGAGACCCGGTCCCCGTTGACATCGTCCAGCTGTCCGTCCTCGAGCTGCAGACACGGTCGTTCAACCCGGGCGACGCCAGCCGCCTGCAGCGAAGCTGGTCACCGTCGGGGGCGCTGACGGACGCGGACTTCGACTCCATCGTCGCGCGCGACCCGTTCGCCGGCGGCGCCACGACCATCGATCCGGAGCGCTTCGACCCCCTGCCCGACGGGTTCTTCAACTACACGCCCGCCGATCCGGGCGGCCAGCCGATCACGCAGCGACGCACCATCAGGTTCGCGGCGGGAACGACGGTCTCCGGATCCGCCACCTTCACCGCGGGAGTCAAGTTCGACACCGGGACCAACCAGACGGAGACCATGAGGGACGAGGCGGGCGTCGTCTTCGACACGCTGAAGACGGAGGTCAAGACCACCCACACCCTCGACGTCACCGCCAGCATCTCGGTGGACTCGACGACCACCAACACCGAGACGACCACGATCTCCCTGACCGGGCCGGTGGCCGGGTACCAGGGACCCACGGCGCTGCGGGCCTACCGGGACAAGCTGTACCGCACCATCATGTTCGCGTTCGACCCCGTCGCCACCTTCGAGGTCGTGGCCCCCAGCCCCAACCAGACCGTGACCCAGGGGGGCGGCGCGGCGTTCCCGATCAGCACCCAGTCCGACTTCGGGTTCCAGGATCCCGTCAGCTTCGACGCCAGCGTGGTGGGGCTGCCAGCCGGTGCCCAGGCCAGCTTCTCCCCCGCCTCGGTGACCCCGCCGGGCGGAACGACGCTGAACGTGACGACGACCGCCCAGACCCCGGCGGGCACCTATCCGCTGACCATCACCGCCCGCAGCGGCCTCATCGTCAGGCACGTCACGGTGAGCCTGGTGGTGAACGCCCTGCCGTTCACGCTGAGCGCGACGCCGTCGTCACGGACCGTGTCGTCGGGCCAGAGCACGACATACACGGTCACCGTCAACGCGGCCGGCGGCTTCGGCGGCCCGGTGCAGCTGAGCGGACCGGACGGGCTGCCCCCTGGTGCGAGCGCGTCCTTCAGCCCGACCACCATCAACGGCTCCGGTTCGGCGACGCTGACCGTCGCCACGTCGGCGGGCACGCCGGCCGGCACGTCGAGCCTGACCATCAGGGCGGCCGGCGGCGGCATCACGCGGACCGCGGCGGTCAGCCTCGTGGTCGACAACACGCAGGAGTTCGACATGGCGGTGACGCCGCAGGCCGCGGGGGTCTTCGCCGGTGACACCGCCCTGTACACGATCACGACGACGGCGATCAACGGCTTCGCCGGCAGCGTGAGCCTCGCGGTGAGCGGTCAGCCGGCGGGCACGACGGCGGCGTTCAGCGTCAACCCGATCGCGGGGGCCGGCACGTCGACGCTCGGCATCGCGACAACCACCGCCACGACGCCTGGGAACTACCTGCTGACGATCACGGGCACGAGCGGCGGCCTCAGCCACGGCCAGACCGTCACGCTCACGGTGTCGCCGCCCAGGCCCGACTTCACGCTCGCGGCGACGCCGAGCACAGCATCGGTTCCCCAGGGCGGCGCCACGACCTACTCCGTCTCCACGGCCGCCGTCGCCGGCTTCAGCGGCGGCATCGGCCTGAGCGTGTCGGGCCTGCCCGCCGGCGCGACGGCAGGCTTCAGCGCCACGCCGGTCAGCCCCGGCTCCGGCTCCACGCTCACCGTGTCCGCCGGCTCGAGCACGCCGGCGGGGACGTATCAGCTCGCCATCGTCGGCGCCAGCGGGAGCCTCAGCCACGGGCAGGTCGTCACGCTCACGGTGACGGCGCCGGCGCCGGACTTCACCGTGGCCGCGACCCCGAGCTCGCGCTCGGCCAGCCAGGGCGGCAGCACCACGTTTGCCATCTCGACCGCGCCCGTCGCCGGCTTCACCGGCGGCATCGACCTGGGCGTGACCGGCCTGCCCGCCGGCGTCACCGCCAGCTACAGCCCCGACCCCGTCAGCGCCGGCTCCGGGGCGACCCTCACCGTCTCCGTCGGCGCGACCGCCGCGCCAGGGAACTACTCGCTGACGATCACCGGCGCCGGCGGCGGCCGCAGCCACAGCCAGGTGGTCTCACTGAGCGTGACCGCGGCGCCGTCAGCCGACTTCGCGCTGACGGTCGACCCGACCGCGATGTCCGTTGCCCGAGGCGCCAGCGGGGCGGGATGGGTGCAGACGACCAGCGTCGGCGGGGCGAGTGACAGCCCCATCGACCTCAGCGTGAGCGGACTCCCCGCCGGCGTGACCGTCGCCTTCGACGCCACGGAGATCACGGTCGACTCCGGCGTGAACATGTATCCGATGGTGGCCGCGAACACCGCGCCGGGGACGTACACGATCACGATCACCGGCACCGGCGGCGGCCACACCCACAGCCAGCAGGTCACGCTCACCGTGACTTAGGCCACCCCCCGGACCGGGACTGGGGCCGGCCGCCGTCCGACGTGGGCGGCGGCCGGTGCTGCTCAGCTCAGCTCGGCTCGAGGAGCCTGCCGTTTTTCGCGAGCTCGGGGTCGGTGCACGCCGCGAGGTTGAAACAGCAGGGCCTTCGTTTCCCGCTGTTCATCTTCGATATGGTCACCTCGACGCGTCGTCTGCGCGTGTCAGGGTTCCTGGTGGCGTTCACCCAGCGAACCCATTCCCAACGCGCCATCGGCGTGATGTCGTCCCACATGTCCTGGATCTTCTGAGGGGCAGCCGCCAGAGCCGTCTCCAGGTCCTGCGGCACGGTGGGCTCCGGCCAGTGTTTGGTTGCTTCGATCTCGAGCGTCGCGGTGTCACCCGCTCGTATGCCGGCGGCCTGCTGCAGCTCCTCGTCGATCCTCATCCAGTGGCCGGAATCGCCGTCCGGTTCCAGGACCATCTGGAACTCCTGGCCATTGATCGTTCCCTGTACCGCCACCTGTCCGCGCGAAGGCAGCTTCTCACTCGCCCGCTCGGGCAGCCGCAAGATGGTCGATTCGTCGATCACGTAGAGCGCTGCCTCGAAACGAATGGTCGGCGCCGCTGTGCGCTGGGTCATGGTGGACCTCAGTCTATAGCCCACATCGCTCGATCTCTCCCCACCTGAGACCGCATCGCCTGACCTGCCCGGGCGAGGACGGCTGCCCGGTTCAGCCGTGGGCACCGTACAGGGCCGAGAGCTGCCGACCCAGGTCTGCGAGGTGCTCCCGGAGGTGCGCCGGCTCGAGGACCTCGACGGCTC
>Ga0066903_100003818_pt1 | contig 12480 bp, 9 predicted proteins | sample PanSoiMetaGPlot1_FD_67491 | JGI IMG/M metagenome (GOLD analysis project Ga0066903, IMG submission 67491) | Tropical forest soil microbial communities from Panama analyzed to predict greenhouse gas emissions - Panama Soil - Plot 1 (version 2) | ecosystem: Environmental > Terrestrial > Soil >...
GGACCGCAATCCTCCCACTGCGCATAACAGGTCCGATTGCCTTTACGAATGGCAATCCACCGATCTCGGCATACCGACTGTCCCGGCCCTCTATAGTCATGTTTAAACCATGGAATCACCAGAGGGGCTTCCGGTTTGAACTGACCATGCGTAACATCGTTATACGGTAAGGCACAATAAAAGGGGTTCTGCTTGGGAATAAAAGCAATTGGAATGTAATTGCGCCGTGCGCTGGAATCGGGAGTATCGGTTCCGCCATAATTCTCCGACCAATTAAAGTCCCAGGAACTTTTGTAATTTGGAACTGGATTATTGCCTCCGGCTTGTTCTCCAACCCAAAACATCGTGGTCACGATATTGGTCTTCCACGGATAACGCTGGACCGCAGGACGTGAACTGATCGGGATAAAAACCTGCGGTTCTACTTTGAGCAGGGCCTGCTCGCGCAGTTTCATTGCGTACTTCGCAAAGTCAGCCGCAGTGGCGTAAGGGGAAGTGGATTGCTCGTCCCCGAAGATTTCCGGGGCGCCGGCAATTGCGAGAATGGCACAAGCCGCAAGAAGTCTCCTCATCTTCAAAACGCCGCCATCTTGTATCTGATTTTGCGCTCTTAGGCAAGGCGAAATTTCCGCCAGCGGCACTGATATCACTGGTTTAATCGCGGCTCAGCACCGTGGCGCTCTTGAATTGTCGATCGTCCCGCTCTGGATGGTCCAGTGTGTAATGAAGCCCGCGGCTTTCTTTACGGCATAGCGCCGAATCGACTATCAATGCGGCTACTGCCGCGAGGTTGCGCAACTCCAGCAGGTCAACCGATACCTTAAAGTTCCAGTAGAACTCGCGAATTTCGCGCTGGAGATTTCGCAGGCGCGCACTGGCGCGCTGTAGCCGCTTGTCCGTACGCACGATTCCCACGTAATCCCACATCAACCGTCTGATCTCATCCCAATTGTGATAGATCACGACCAGTTCGTCTACGTCCTGCACGTTTCCCGATTTCCATTCCGGCAACGGAACCTTGTGTTTCGAAACGCTACGTGCTTGCACAACCGCTGCCGCCGCGCGATGCGCGACTACCAATCCTTCTAACAGCGAGTTGCTCGCGAGCCGATTCGCGCCGTGCAGCCCGGTGCACGCGACTTCGCCGATCGCGTAAAGGCCCCGCAAACTCGTCGCGCCATTTACGTCCGTTTTGATTCCACCGCATTGATAATGCGCAGCCGGTACTACCGGAATTGCCTGCTTGGAGATGTCGATCCCAAACAGCAGACAGGTCTGGTATATGTGGGGAAAACGTTCTCTAATAAACTCCGGCGATCTGTGCGTGACATCCAAAAACACACACTTTGCGCCCGAGCGTTTGATCTCCGCGTCAATTGCGCGTGCCACGATATCGCGCGGCGCCAGTGAACCCCGCGCGTCGTATCGCTTCATGAAATCTTCGCCGCGATTGTTACGCAAGATGCCCCCCTCACCACGCACCGCTTCTGAAATGAGAAACGATTTCGCCAGCGGGTGAAAAAGGCACGTGGGATGAAACTGGATGAACTCCATATTGGAGATTTCAACGCCCCCGCGCCACGCCATCGCCACGCCGTCTCCGGTCGCAACGTCCGGATTGGTGGTATACAAATAAACCTTCCCGCAACCGCCGGTCGCAAGTACGATCCGATCCGTTCGAATGGTTTCAACCTCGCCGGTTTTTTCGTCCAGAACATAGGCGCCAAGACACCGATCTTCTGCCGCGAAACCGAGCTTGGCAGCCGTGATCAAATCAACCGCCATATGATTTTCCATTAGCTGGACGTGTGATTGCCGGCCCAGCTCGCGTAGCAAAGTATTTTCGATTTCCTTCCCAGTTAGATCTCGTACATGGAGAACGCGGCGCTTGGAATGGCCGCCTTCTTTACCGAGATCAAGTTCACGATGTCCGGAAACCTCACGCTCATCGAAGTGCAGACCCAGTTCTACGAGCTCGCGGATACGCTCCGGACCTTCGGTAACAATTGTGCGCACAACCGCCTCGTCACACAGGCCAGCGCCAGCCTCGAGTGTGTCGCGCACGTGCAACTCGAACGAATCTTCATCGCTTGTCACGCAGGCGATCCCACCTTGCGCCCAGGCGGTATTTGTGTCCGAGCCTTTGCGTTTCGTTATGACAGCCACCGATCCGTGCTTTGCCGCTTTTAATGCAAAACTCAGGCCGGCAATACCGCTGCCAATCACGACGAAATCGTATTCCTTCATCCCAGCCGGATATTGTCGATCAAGCGAGTTTTGCCGAAGAACACGGCTAGCGCGAGCAATGAATTTGGTCTCACCGTCTCAACAGGTTGCAAAGTTTCTGAATCAGCAACCTCTACGTAATCAATCCGCGCCAGGGGCGCTTCATCGATTACTTTGCCGACAACATCGACAATTTCTTTCGCAGATTTGTTACCGGCATTTGCCGCAGCCAACAAAGCCTTATGCAAAACTGGTGCCTGCTTTCGTTCTTCGATATTCAAATACCGATTGCGCGAACTGCATGCCAGGCCGTCGTCTTCGCGCATCGTAGGCACGGCAATGATGTCGGTCCTGAAATTGAGGTCGCGCACCATGCGACGAACGATGACTAGTTGCTGAAAATCCTTTTCGCCAAACAAAGCGGCGTCCGGCGAAAGAATGTTGAATAGCTTTGCGACGACTGTGCAAACGCCGCGAAAATGCCCGGGACGCGATTTGCCCTCCAGCGTATTTGAAAGAAGGAATTCCTCGACAAAAACTGAACGATCGTCAGCGTACATCTCCGCAACAGTGGGGCGGAACAAAATATCGACCCCGGCATTGCGACAAAATTCCTCGTCCGCTTTTTCCGGGCGTGGATAGCGCTCGTAGTCGCTGCCAGGTTCAAACTGCAGCGGATTAACGAATATGCTTAACGCTACTTCGCCATCGTGGCCAGCATGTTTGCGTGCGACACGGAGCATTTCCCCATGCGCCTTGTGTAAAGCGCCCATGGTGGGAACAAGCACACGGCGTTTGGCATTCGGGTTCGCCTGCGCCTCGACGATTGTCGTAATGACCCGCATCTTAGAAACAGAACTGACCATAAACGCAAGTGGCCAAAGATTCCTCCCAGCCTCGGCATGCAGCTACGGCGCGGCAAGCGACTTCGATTGGAATCACAAATGCGGTCACACTGGTTCAAGCCAAATGGCTTGCCTGGCAAAGCGGAATTTCTTGTGACCAAAATTTTCCCATCCAGCTCGCAGGGCGAGATCACGCATCTCAGAGAAGGAGAACGCTCGAATGGCGGAGAGCCGTGCATCATAACGCGTCATCGCCTCCCGGAAAATCAGCGCAGTCAAAAGGTAAACGCCTCCTACAAGGGAAAAATTTCGTCGCAAATCCGACACCAGGACAAATCCTCTGGATACCTGGGAACACCGGTGCAGGAGCCGCACCGCATCCTCGTTGCTGAAGTGGTGAAGCGCCAGCGTACAAAGCGCGATGTCGTATGCTTCAACGGGGTTCCATTCGAGAATGTTGGCTTCGCGGTAGGAAATCTCCGGATAATCAGCGCTCAGTCCTTCGGCGATTTCCAACGTGGCCGGCTGGTGATCCAGAGCATCAATCTCGACCCTGGCTCGAATCTTTCGCGCATAATCGACAATCAATCGGGGGATATCGCCTGAGCCCGTTGCCAGATCGACGATGCGCAATTTGTCGGCTGGCTTGATCCAGTTGCGAATAAAACCCAATACAAGGCGATAGCTTCCGAACCAGCGATTCAATTGCCGAATACGTTCCAGATCAAGCTCCAGTTCGGCAGACACGGGCTGCCCCCGATCCATCATTTCCAGCACGGCCGGATCGAAACTTCGCTTCATTTACTCAATGGCGCTCTACGAGCGTGTAAGCTTGATACAACAGTTATCGACCGCCGCTACAGCGATAGGAATTTTTGCCACGATTCTGGGAGCGCGGCGGTTTCGACTTCACTCGCGATGCGCCCTTCGAATTCGGGATGGAAAACCATGCTCGTCCCATAAGCCATGATCACGTCTTCTGCGCCTTCAACGCGAATGGCGTGAGCCACGCCCGGGGGAATGATGACGCCGACATTGTTATCGCCGCGATGGTTGTCGCCATCCACAAAGAACCGCATCATTCGCCGCGGTAATCCGGCGCGGATGTCATACAGGATCATTTCGACGCGGCCTTGAATAAAAAACATCACGTCCCATTGTTCTTTGTCATAGCTTCGCACTGAATAATTATCCGGCTCATCGATATACAGTCGGCGCAACCAGTCCACGGCATCGGCATTTTCTGGAATGCTCGGCGGATGCACGTGAAAGCCCTTGGCGGTTCCCGAAAACATCCGAGCAGCTGACCATTGCCTGGGCCAGAGGCCGATCTGCGCTAGAATGCCTTCGTCGCGCCGTACAAATTCGCCAAAAAGTCCACGGTGCCGCTGCGGGTGAACTTTTCGGGCGAAAATTTCCACGCCTGGAATCCACGAGTCCTTGATTTCGCGCCGGCCGCGATCCGCAGCGGCGAGGGCGCCGGCGTCTACGCCCCGCTCTGAAAGCTCCTGGGTGAAGGATGCAGCGCGGTAATCTCGCGTGTTTAGGTTCTTTCGCACGCCAACGTCGATGCCTTCCCACAGATTTCTTTCGTGCTTACTCATTTCGATTCAGCCAATGTTTAATTGCCTAGCGAGAAATCGGCCCGCTCGCGAGAAAGATTTGGATTGTAGTAGGGATCACTCTGTAAAACGTCCGCCCAACGCTCGCGCATAATCGCCTCGCCCTTCACGTCGATCTCATCTGATGGCACTTCATGCCAGCAAAGTTTTGCGAACGGAGTGTAAACAATCAAATAACCCGCTTGCCGTATTTTCAGGCAAAGATCGACATCGGCCAACGTGCCTCCCAGACTTGCATCGAATCCGCCCATTTGCTGAAGAACTTCGCGCCGCGTGAGCATACACGCGCTCGAGACAGCGCTGCAGTTTCGTGTCACCTGCAACTGGCGATTCGTGCCCGGATGTTCCGCCGGAAAAGCATGAAACGCGGGTTGCGCAGTGTGATTGACTCCTACGACTGTTCCCGCCTGCTCAATAGTGCCGTTTGGATTTAACAATTGCGGCCCTACGGCGCCGACTTCGTCCCGCTGGATATGCTCGGCCATGATTGTCAGCCAATCCGGTTCCATCGGTTCGATGCCATCGTTCAGGAAAAGAATCCATGGGTCGTTGGTTTGGTTTGCCGCGAAATTCTTTACCGCGAAGTCATTGGGTTCCCCTTGGAAACGCAGCAAACGATGGGGGAAACACGATAACAAATCCGATGCGCCATGGAATCTATCGTCTTGGACGATCACGATCTCGTAATTCGGGTAAATTGTTCTGCTCGTCACGCTCTCGACGCATCGCTTGAGAGATTCGAGGCCACGGTGACTCCAAACGATCACTGAAATTTTCTTCGGTTCCAACAGTCTGCGCCTGACCCGGAAGGCATGGGTGCGCCAGTCCACAGCGACACGAGCCTGCTCGCCGCGGCGCCTCAGATGATCTTCAATCGCGAGCCGCGACGCTTCGAGTTGTTCCGGTTTTTGACGAACGCCGATCGCGCTCGAGCTTTGGGATCGCCTCCAATGATACAGGATTCGAGGGATATGATGAATTTGCTTGGCTTGCTCGATCACGCGAAAGAACAGGTCATAATCCTGTGCGCTATCAAACTGTGAACGGAAGCCGCCAGCCTTTTGCACGATATTCCGCCGCACGGCGGTTAAATGGCCAATGTAATTGTACGAAAGGAAAAAGTCGGGTGACCAATCTGGCTTGAACAAGGGAGCCTCGAAACCGTCCTCGGCGAGCTTGTCTTCATCAGAATAAATCAGATCAGCATCCGGATAGGTCTGCGAAAGTTTCACAATCTGGAAAAGCGCGTCGGGCTCAACGACGTCGTCATGATCGAGAAAAGTGACCCATTCCCCATGCGCGAGTTCTAGTCCCTGATTCGATGCTGCCGAAATGCCTTCATGTTTTCCGAGATTTTTTAGTATGATGCGCCGATCGCGAGCGGCAAGTAGGGGCAGCGCGCGGAGCAGATCGCCCTCGCTGGATCCATCATCGATTAAGAGGAGCTCCCAATTTTCATATGCTTGCGCGATTACTGATTCAATTGCTTCCCCCAGCCGTTGCACAGGAGTGTCGAACACCGGCGTGATGACGCTAATGAGCGGCCTTGAAACAAACCCGCGCGATTCACTTCGCATTCGCTCAATATCACGCGCATTTGCGCGGTGCCGCTCGAACCATTCCTGGTATTCGCTTGAGGCAACAGAACGACATTCGCGCCTGGGTCGATGGAGCTTTTTCCAAACAGTCTTCGCCAGTTTTTCCGGAAGACGATATGGCGCCAGCAATATCTGGCCCACGCGGCGCTCAGGCGATTTCCGCAGAGTTTGCTTCTGTTCTTTCAGCAATTTCAATTCGCGACGGTATTCTTTGAGTTTGAGCAATTTTTCCTCCAGTGCGGCGATATGGCGGTGCGCGCCTTCTAACTCCGAGTCGCGAATTTGAAGTGATTGCTTCAAGTCGCCCAACACTCGGTTGAGCCTGGCAAAAGCCGTTTCCACTTCCAGCGTTAGTTCGCCGGCACACGTGCTTGGCGGGGGCCGAAGACAAACGGCTGCAGAATCCAACTCCATCAGGTCGCAGACATAATCAGGGAGTAGTCCGAAACGCTCGAAACGCTGAACGAGGCCCGGTCGACGCGTCGCAGCGTCCGCGCCGCGACCAGGAACAAGAACGATGCTCGCCGCACAATGCGACAGCGCTTCCACCATGCGATCGTCATCGTTGTCTCTTGACGGGTAAAACCAAATTCCGGCCTCAAACCGTGCTGCGATCTCACCCTGCCCCAGCCTGATCATCAGGTCACCGGGAGCCCTCATGACAACAGCGTCTCGTTTCACTTCAGCAAACTGGCGCTCAAGTTCCAGAGAGTTCGCGCCGACGATAAGAAATCGGCCATGTGCGAACCTTCGCGAGATTATACGCGCGAAATCGGCGTCAGAGGAATGGGAAGTGACTGGCAACACCGCGCACATTATATTGGTTGAAGCAGACCGCAGGCAAATCTACGCTGCGGCGCCGCGGTGCGATACTGGCTGTCCTGCAATGCTCGATTTCGTTGTTTATCTCCTCTATCGCACAGGGTTAGCAATTGTCGCCGCCATACCTATGCGGCTTCTCTTTGTGATTGGACAGTTTCTGGGTTTTTGTGCCTGGCTCGTTTCCGGGAAATATCGACGCCTTGCGAAACACAATGTTGGCATTGCGTTTGCCAATGAAAAGACCCCGCGAGAAATGCGTCAGCTCGTCCGCCGGCATTTCCAAAGACTCGGCGCTAATCTTCTCTGTAGCGTTAAACTCACGGCGATGCCGCCGGAGAAAATTCTGCGGCGGGTCAAGGTTGACAATATCGAAGCGATGGATCGGGAATTTCGCGCCGGCGTTCCCGTGGTGCTCGTTTTGAGTCATCTGGGAATATGGGAATTGTTCGCGCAATTGATGCCGAAGTTTGTCGGCTACGTACGGAATGCGAGTGTCTATCAAAAGCTTGGCAATCGCTTCATTGATGCGCATGTGCGCCGGACACGTGGCCAAACTGGCTTGGAATTGTTCGATCGCCAGCAGGGATTTCAACCCGTGATCGATCTGCTGCGGTCCGGCGGTGGCGTTGGTGTTTTGTCCGACCAACACGCCGGCGATCACGGGCTGTGGACACCCTTCTTTGGAAGGCTGGCATCCACTTCACCGCTGCCAGCCTTGCTTGCCAGGAGGACCCGAGCGGCGCTAATCGCTGCGGGGGTTTATACAATCGGTCCAGCGCGCTGGCGTCTGGTGTTTACCGAGCGCTTTGATCCGCCCAAGGCAGAGGGCTCTGTTGTGGAACTGACTGCTGAAATAAATCGGATCATCGAACGGCAAATTCGCGTCGCGCCGGAAGACTGGTTTTGGGTACACAATCGCTGGAAAACGCCACAGCCCAACTTTCTTCTGGCGCAGTACAAACGCGGCGTCTATGTGCCACCAGGAGTTTCACCCCAAGAGCTAAAGCCATTCCGAATTCTCGTTCGCTCAAGCAACTGGCTCGGTGACTCCGTGATGAGCGTGCCCGCGGTCCGGGCAATCAAGGCTGGGCGTCCCGACGCTCAAGTCACTATTGCCGCGCCGGAAAACATTGCGCCGATATGGAAGCTGGTTCCCGAAGTGGATGCAATTATTCCTCTGTCACGGAGCCAACTCCTTTCAGCTGTTCAGGTACTTCGGCGTAAACCGTCTTTTGATGTAGCCATCCTCTTCCCAAATTCGATACGCGTCGCGTTGGAGTCATGCCTGACCGCAATCCCACGAAGAGTTGGTTATCGCGGCCATTGGCGACGCTGGCTGCTTAACCAAATCGTGCCAGTCCCGCGAAAGCCAGGCCCGCCGGAACATCATTCGCTCCGTTTTCTGCGTATCGCGCGCGAATGCGGTGCAGATACGTCTAACTCCCACAGATCGCTAGCAGGCGTTCGACAGTCAGCAGACAGCCGGCAAATGGCCCTCGACCGTCAGCCGATCAAAATCGGTCTTTGTGCGGGTGCCGAATATGGCCCCGCCAAACGCTGGTTACCACAGCGTTTTGCCGAGGCCGCCGAAAGAATTGGCGCGCAATCGCCGGTCCGATGGACGTTGTTTGGAACGGCGCGCGACGCTTCGACCGGCGACCAGATCGCGGCTGCGCTTGGTGATCGCTGTGTGAATCGGATTGGTCAGACTACACTCGACCAATTAATCAACGAACTGCACGACTGCCGTTTACTGCTTACGAACGATACCGGCACAATGCATCTCGCCGCATTGTTGGAAATACCTGTCGTTGCCATTTTCGGCTCAACGGAGCCCCGACTCACTGGCCCGCTTGGAAATGGTCACATCATCCTCCGGCATCATGTCGAATGCAGCCCCTGTTTTCTTCGCGAATGTCCGATTGATCTCCGCTGCATGAAGGCGGTGAGCGTCGAGGAAGTTGCCGATGCTGTGCTGTCGATCCTCCGCAACCAATCAAGCGAATTTCAAATTTGAAATTTGACCTCTCAAATCTCACACTCGCGCGCATGAGCCACGAAACTGCCGAATTATCGTTTTGCGTGTTGCGGAGCAAAAGCAAGCGGATTCTGAACCCTTAGGTTTTGAAGTCTTATATGGTCGTTACTCCGCGCATTCGCACACAAGTCCAGGTGATGTTTTTCGATACCGACTGCGGAGGTGTTGTCTCGAACATCGCTTATCTGCGTTTCATCGAGATCGCGCGTACACTTCTTGCTGAAGAACTCGGCCTCGCCCTCACAGAAATGGCCGAGAATCAGAGGTATCCGGTAGTCGTGCGGACTGAGATTGATTATCGCCGGCCGGCTAAGCTTGGAGATCAACTCGTGATTGAAGGCCGGCTGGAGAGGGTAGAACGCGTGCGGTTTTGGTGTGCATTTCAGATTACACGACCCAAGGATAATACGCTTGTCGCCCAATGTCGCCAGATGCTGGCACTGATCGAGATGCCCGAAGGAAAACTGCTTCGTTTGCCAGAGCACTGGGACAAATATCGCAGCGATGATTCCGTCGAATTACAGAGCGAATCGCACGCTCCAATTTCTGGCAAGAAAGACACTCAATGACTGCTGGCACTCGCAGCCTAAGTCTAGAAGAAACTCTGCTGGAGCCGCCGGCGCTGCCGCCGCCGCCTTTGCGCCATGCCTTGTTTGTGATTCTGATTGCCTTGGCGGCTCTCCTGCACGTGGCAACCATCGCGTCAGGCGACCTGTACAGCCAGACGGAAGGACAATACGCTGGCGCCGCCCGCGAGATGGTTGAGGCGCATCAGTGGCTTCTACCTACGAACGATGGAACGCCACGACTGCAAAAACCACCGCTGCTGTACTGGTTGATCATCATTTCGTACAAGCTCTTCGGTATTAACGAGGCAGCTGCCAGATTGCCGGTCGCACTGGCGGTTGTCGCCTCGGCCGCGCTGATCTTTCTGATTGGAGAAAAGCTCACCGATTATTGGCATGGCTTCATTGCTGGCCTGATCTACCTGAGTTTGTGCGGCACATTTCTACTCGCGCGCATCGTCATGCCGGAGCCGCTCGTGAGCGCATTCATTGCGGGCGCGATTTTTTGTGCAGTTGGTGGTTATCAGCGCCGGCGTAGCCGCCGCATTTGGTTCGCAGGTGTTTGGATTTGCTCGGCTTTCGCCTGCCTGACCAAAGGCTTGCTCGGCATCGCTTATCCGGCGGCGGTTTTTCTTATCCTTTCAATCTTCTATCGCGAAGCGCGAATGCGATTTCGCGGATTGTTGCGATGGCAGTATCTTGCGGTCTTCACTCTGATCGTCGCGCCTTGGCACATTTGGGCACAATGGCATTTCCCCGGGTATTTTCGTTATCAGATCAGCTCGGAGTGGCTCGGTCATCTGCAAGGACTTACCGACGAGACGCACGATTTCCTAGGTATGCCTGCTTACCAGTTCGTAGTCATGCATTTCGCCTGGTGGTTTCCATGGTCGATAGCGCTCTTACCCGGCGTTATTTTTGCCTGGCGCCGTGTGATTCGACCGCGCGAGATCAACTTCACAGACGCTCTGCCTCTTTGCTGGATGGGTGTTGTTTTTATTCCGCTGCTGTTTCTGGGACAACGGCAGGATTATTATTCGATGAGCATGTGGGGCGCGTTCGCGCTCTGGGCAGCCGTTGCCTGGGACCGGATGCCGCAGGGATTACGTGCCGCCGGTGTAATTGCTGTTGGCCTTGTCGGCGCGATCAGCGCAGGGACAATATTCTTCGCTGCGGACGCGGCGCGCTCTCTGAACGGAAACTGGGGCACGATGGATGCCCGCTGGACGGCTTGGAGGGCATTGCACGACATGCCCGTTGGAACGTGGCTGGCGTTTCGGCCCTTAGTTGCGATCTTTGGCGTCTCGCTCATTGCTTTGTCGCTCGGGTCTCTGTACTTTATTTTCAAGCAACGCGAGAGGCTTGCGGCCATCGCCCTCGCCGCCTCGATGATCCCCGGCGGGCTCAGTATGATGGAAGCCGTCGCGCAAACCGCCCCCTATTTTTCGCTTGCTGATGTAGCCCGATTTCTCAATCCACGGCTCGATGCAGGTGGCGACACGATTTTTGAAGGACCCCTCGACGACAGTAGCAGCCTCATTTTTTATCTGAACCGGAAATTTTTTCTGGTTAATCAGAACCCCCGGAAAGAGGCCCCAATTGGCAAATCCCCTACTGAAATGTTTTTGAACGAAGCCGCAGTCCTGGAAAAATGGGGGCAACCCGACGCGGTTTATCTGATTATCGAGGAAACCCGGGCCGATCATTGGAAGCAAGTCTTAACCAGCCACTTCCACATCTACCATCAAATCACAAAGTGCGGGACTTACGTGGTGCTCAGCAATCAATTATGACGAATTGTGGATTTGTTGAAAAGTTATCCGCTTTAGGCGCGCTAAGAAGGAACGATGTGTTCACCTTGAAAAATTCCAGAGTTGAATTAGTATGCGGGCTCTTTTCCCGTTTAGATTTGTCATTTTAACTCATTAACTGAACCCATGTCGCAACATCGCAGTTTAAAGGGAGCCAGCACAATCGCCGCCAAGCGCAATGTGCTAAAACGCTTCGAACGGGTCGAGCTTTTGAAAAAGCGCGGGCAATGGAAGGAAGGCCAGAAGGTCATCGGCCTGCCCAAAACGAAGCCAGATGTCTAATGCGATGAAGCGTTGAAGAGTTAAAGCGATCAAAGAGTTTTCGCTTAAACGTTAAACGCTTCAACGCATGGACGAACCTCTTGCGTCTCAACCGCTTCCTCGCTGCCGCCGGTCTTGGGTCACGTCGCCATTGCGATGAGTTGATCGCTGCGGGCCGCGTAACAATCAATGGCGAGATCTGCACAAACTTCAGTGCCCGGGCAGGGCCGCGCGACCACGTCAAGGTCGATCATAAACTTGTTTGCCGCGGTCCAGCCCTTACGATCATGTTGCATAAACCCGGCGGATTCGTTTCGACTCGAAAAGATTTCCATGCACGCGACACCGTGTTTGATCTCCTGCCGCAAAAATTTCCCCGGCTCTTCAATGTCGGACGTCTCGATGCGCAAACAGAAGGTTTACTGCTTCTGACAAACGATGGCGAATTGGCCCAGCGGCTCACCCACCCCCGTTTCAAGGTCGACAAGGAATATGAGATCACACTGGATCGACCGTGGGATCCGTCGCTTGCCTCAAAGCTACTGCGGGGAATTGTTCTTGATGGCCAACGCGCGAAGATTGCGCGCCTTCGTTCTCTCTCGCCTACACGTCTTCGCGTTATCTTGCGGCAGGGAATGAATCGACAGATTCGGCGCATGTTTCAGGCCGTCGGATACCGCGTCAAACATCT
>Ga0066903_100003819_pt1 | contig 12480 bp, 10 predicted proteins | sample PanSoiMetaGPlot1_FD_67491 | JGI IMG/M metagenome (GOLD analysis project Ga0066903, IMG submission 67491) | Tropical forest soil microbial communities from Panama analyzed to predict greenhouse gas emissions - Panama Soil - Plot 1 (version 2) | ecosystem: Environmental > Terrestrial > Soil >...
GTACAACTTTTCTGACAGTTGTTGGCCCTGGGAGTTTGTCGGGCTTCACTCATTATGATTCGAGCGGAATTCGAGGACAGGGTCAGCGCCGCGTCATTGGGGTCAAGGCCTGATCGTTCCCGCGCCGTGTGTTGGTGCACGACGATGCGCGGCAGGACTTCGTCGCGCTCGTCCGCGAGCGGATTGCACAGGCCGCCGCGGCGTGATGCTCCGGTCTGCCCGGAGTGTGGGCATGATCGCCCGCCTTATTGCAAAACCGCCCCGATGCATTTATAAGCGCCCTCCTGTCGCTCGAACCGAGGAGGATTTGCATGATGATGCCTTATTCGCAGATCGCCTCCGCGCGTCCGAAGCTGGATGCCTGCCTCGCCCGTTGAGGGCGCTTTCCGACAGCATCGATCGGGCCGACATCCCGATCCCTGAACACCAGTCAAATCACTGATTTCTCTAACGATGCACGCGTTCGGCCCGATTGCCGCCGTGCGTCACCGCATGGAGCCGGCGCGTGCGCGGAGCATGGCCGGGTGTGGACATGGCCGCTGCAATCGAAAAAGAACCCGCGGCGATACGGGTTGTGATTCCATTTGTGTTTCGGCATTGGCTCAACCAGCCGGCGCTTGCGGTGACGATCGCCGGCGGCCTCCTGGGGGCGACCGTCGCCGACCTCTTCATGCCGCTGTTCTCGGGCCACCTGGTCGACGCGCTAACGCGGGGCGCGGCCGACACAGGCGCCCGTCGCGATGCATGGTCGGCCTTCGGCGCCATCGTCGCGCTCGGCCTCGCCTCGATCATTCTGCGCACTGTCGGATTGCGCGCGATCGTGCCGTTCACGCTCCGCATCATGTCGGATGTGGCGCGCGACACCTTCGCGCGGGTCCAGCGCTTCTCCACTGATTGGCAAGCCAACAGCTTCGCCGGCTCGACCGTACGCAAGATCACGCGCGGCATGTGGGCACTCGACCTCCTCAACGACACCCTCCTGATGGCGCTGGCGCCCTCGCTGCTGGTCCTACTTGGATCGATGATCCTGCTCGGTCTGCACTGGAGCTCGCTCGGGCTCGTGGTCGCGCTGGGCGCGCTGGTCTATGTGACGATGACGGCGCTGTTTACGACGCGCTACATCGCGCCGGCGGCACGCGTCTCCAATGCCTGGGATACCAGGGTTGGCGGCACGCTGGCTGACGCCATCACCTGCAACGCCGTGGTGAAGTCGTTCGGCGCCGAAGCGCGCGAGGACGAGCGTCTCGCGCGCGTCGTTGCCCGCTGGCGCAACCGCACCCGGCGAACGTGGCTGCGCTACACATTCACCTCGACGGCCCAGATTGCGGCGCTGCTGTGCCTGCGCGCGTCGGTGATCGGCGGCTCATTGTTGCTGTGGATGGCGGGCCGCGCATCGCCCGGCGACGTCACCTATGTGCTGACAAGCTATTACATCATTCACGCCTATCTGCGCGACGTCGGCATGCACATCAACAACCTGCAGCGTTCGGTGAACGACATGGAGGAGCTCGTCGCGATCTACGACCAGCCGTTTGGCATCGTGGACGCCGCCGACGCTCGCCCGATCGAGATTGCGGGCGGGCGCATCGCGTTTGAGGACGTGACGTTCCATTACGGCGGCCATCGCACGCCGCTGTATGACGGCCTGTCGGTCGACATCGCGGCGGGCGAGCGCGTCGGCCTGGTCGGCCGCTCGGGATCCGGCAAGACCACGTTCGTCAAGCTGGTGCAGCGGCTCTACGATGTGTCGGACGGCCGTATTCTGATCGACGGCCAGGACATCGCGAAAGCGACGCAGCAGTCGCTGCGCAGCCAGGTTGCGATCGTGCAGCAGGATCCGGTGCTGTTTCACCGCTCACTCGCCGAGAACATCGCCTATGGCCGACCGGGCGCGAGCATGGCCGCGATCGAGCAGGCCGCAGCGCTCGCCAACGCGCACGAGTTCATCATGCGCCTGCCCAAGGGCTACGGCACGATGGTCGGCGAACGCGGCGTCAAGTTGTCGGGTGGCGAGCGGCAGCGCGTCGCACTGGCACGCGCGTTCCTCGCGGACACGCCGCTGCTGATCCTGGACGAGGCGACCTCGAGTCTCGATTCCGAATCGGAAGCGCTCATTCAGCAGGCGATGCAGCGGCTGATAAAGGGACGCACCGCGATCGTGATCGCGCACCGCCTGTCGACGGTGCGCAGCCTCGATCGTATCCTGGTGTTCGATCGCGGCGAGATCGTCGAACAGGGCAGCCATGCCGCGCTGATCGCGCGAGCGGGCGGCATCTACCGCAGCCTGTTCGAGCGTCAGGCGACGCAGTTCGCTCACATCTCCGCGGCCGAATAGCTGCGGAGATGCTGCCGCTGCGGCGGCGGGAGGTCAACAATGACGATCACCATCCGGCAAGCGACGGCTGCCGACGCGACGGTCATATCGGCCCTCAACGCCGATGTTCAAGCGATTCACGCGGCAGCGTTACCGGAACGATTCAAACCGACCGACCAGGATTCCTTCCCGGCCGCTGAAGTCGATATCCTTCTGGCAAGGTCCGACAACTTCATATTCCTGGCACATGTTGATCAGACGCCGGCAGGTTATGCATTTGCTGAAGTTGTCAGGCGACCAGAGACATCTCTCACGCGCCCCTACGAAGCGCTGCATCTTCATCACATAAGCGTTGGCGCAAAGTATCGGCGAATGGGTATTGGGAGCGCCCTGTTGAACACACTGCGGGGGATGGGAACGAACCTGGGCATCACGCTGGTGACAGCCGATGTCTGGTCATTTAACGACGGCGCACGCGCGTTTTTCCGAAGGCAAGGATTTGACCAATATATCGAGCGACTTTGGTCCCGACAAAATCCCGAATGATCCAGCGCCGACAACGGCCTGACAGAGACAAGCACAAGCACTCGTAAAACTTTCGGCCGTTTTCAACACGCGCCAATACCGGTCTCTTGACACGTACCAACTACTCGGTATCTTACGTACCGACTAATCGGTATGGACAATGGCGCTCGAACACGAATCCAAGACCAAACTCCTGGAAGCGACGATTAAGGTCGTCCGCTCCAAGGGCTACGCGGCAACGCGGATCGAAGACGTCTGCGCGGAGGCGGCGCTGACCAAGGGCAGCTTCTTCCATCATTTCAAAAGCAAGGAAGACCTGGCGCGTTCGGCGGCGTCGCATTGGGACACGTTCACCACCGCGTTCTTCGCCAACGCGCCCTACCATGGCCATACCGACCCGCTTGCGCGCATTCTGGCCTATGTCGATTTTCGCAAGGCGATTTTGGTCGGTGAGCTCGATGAATTCACCTGCTTCGCCGGAACCATTGTGCAGGAAGCCTATGCCACGCATGCCGATATTTCAGCCGCGTGCGGGAGAACAATCTGCGGACACGCCAAGACGCTCGAGGTCGATATCGGCGAAGCGATGCGAACATATGGCGTCGGCGGCGATTGGACCGCCGAGAGCCTCGCGCTTTACACGCAAGCCGTGATCCAGGGCGCTTTCATTCTGGCCAAGGCAACCGGCAGCTCAGAGGTGGCGGCCGGGAGCCTCGACCATCTGCGCAGATATGTCGAACTGTTGTTCGCCGGGCCGGGGAAGCGCCGTCCGACAGTGCACCGGCGCGTGTCGCCGCGGAGGAAAACAAGAACCTCCGGCTGACAATCCTGTCGGCGACGTACCCGCACTGCCAGGACACAAAACAAACAGGAGGTCGTCATGCAGCACGCCATCGTATCGCGGGACGAATGGACCAAGGCGCGGCTCGCCCTGCTCAAGGACGAGAAGGAGTTCACGAAACTTCGAGACAGGCTGGGGGAAAAGCGGCGCGCCCTGCCCTGGGTCAAGGTCGACAAGACGTACACGTTCAGTACGCCCGAAGGCCAAGTGACTTTATCGGACCTTTTCGCCGGGCGCAGTCAGCTGTTCGTCAAGCATTTCATGCTGGGACCGGGACAGCCGCTACAATGCGTCGGCTGCTCGCTCGAGGTCGATCACGTCGACGACATTCTTCCGCATCTGGAAAATCATGACCTGACTTATGTCGCCATCGCGCGCGCACCGATCGACGAGATCGAGACCGTGCGCCAACGCATGGGCTGGCGCTTCCGATGGGTTTCTTCCTACGGCTCCGACTTCAACTACGATTTCAACGTCTCCTTTACACCGGAGCAGGTCGCTTCTGGCATGGCTGTCTACAATTACCGACAAGCGCCGGAATGGGTGGGCCAATTGCAGGACTTGTCCGGCAACAGCGTGTTCTACCGCGACGAGACCGGGCAGATCTTCCACACCTATTCCTCCTTCAGCCGCGGCGGCGAGGAATTTCTTGGAATCTACCGCTTCTTTGACGTGACGCCGAAGGGACGCAACGAGACCGGCCCCTATCGATCCCTGGGCGACTGGGCGAGACCGAAAAATATGTACGGCAAGGGCGGGTCGGTCGAGCCGAACGGCCGATATCACCGGCCGGACTGTGCCTGCGCAGCTCACGTCGAGTGACCGATGCAGAATAGGTGAAAGTTCTCGGCGATGCGGACGTTTCGAAGGCGTCGTGATCCAGACCGATCGCCGAAGCCGCACAGACACGTCGCTATCACGCACAAGCCGGATACGTCAGGGTTCCCGATGAACTCAACCTCGCGGCATCCGTCATGTGCGCAGGGCTGATGCTGCCCGGCGCGAGAATGTGGAGCACTCGCTCATTCGCCGCCAGCAGATAGTCGGCAATGATGCGTCGATGGCAGCGCCACCACACGGCTTCGGCACACATGATGGCGCAGCTGTGCGGCCGTCCAAGCTCGCGCAATCTCGCCAGTCCCGTACGGAAAGCTTCGCTCATGGCGTAGTCGGCGTAATTGTGAAAACTTTCATTTTGCCAGAAGGCGTTGAGCGTAGGCGGCACATCACGCTGCCTCCCGCGCAGGCCGCCGAGCGCCGCGATGTGCTCATACCCAATTTGGTGCGAAGCAAGCGCAGGCCCAAGCTCATCCGCATTGTACTGCGGGTTCGTACGGGAGCGCGGGATGGTGCGCACGTCCGCGACGACGCAGACCTCCGCCTCGCGTAGCAACGCGACAAAGTCGTCGCGCGGGCGGGTCGAGTGTCCGATCGTGAAGAACGCAGCCTCAGCGGACACGCTTGAGCGCACCTCGTTTGTGCAAGGCGACGTGGTCCGTCTTGTCACTTTTGATTTCGTATTGCGGATCGTCCTTCGTCGCGTGATGGATGTAGCCTTTGTAGTCGACGTCCTTGCGATGCACTTTGATGATCGTTCCGCTGACGCGGCCGGCCTCGGAATTCCACCACACATGGGTGCCGATTCTGAACGTTTCGCCCATGGGCGAGCCTCCGCTTGAAGATGCGATTAACTCGAATATGGTGAGGCAAGGGGCCGAGCGACACCCCGGGGTGTCGCCGCCGGGGATGGCGGCGCGGCCGGCGACCACATGTCTTCCGCAGCGCCCGGCAGAGCCGTCACTCGCCAAACTGTGGCGCGGACTTTCCGCACCCCGCCGGTGTTATTCAAGCACCCTGATCGACGACCGGGACTGAGGACACGATGCACGGATATTTGCGTTGCGTGGCGATCGTCACTTTAACGGCGTTGTTCGGAATTTGGTCTCCGAGCATCCGTGCGCAGACGAGCGCCGACGTCGAAGCACTCAACCAACAAGTCGTGCGACTCTTTCAGGCCGGAAGATACGCGGAAGCGGCCGCCATGGCCGAACGCGCGGTGACTCTGGCCGAACGTCAATTTGGACCTGGCCACCCCGCGGTCGGCACCGCGCTCAGCAACCTCGCCAACGTCTACAACGCGCAAGGTCGCTATGGCGATGCCGAACCGCTATTCAAGCGCGCGCTGGCGATCGCAGAGAAGACCCCCAACGATCCCGCACTCGGCATCCGCCTCAACAACCTCGGCGGCCTCTACAAGCTTCAGGGCCGCTATGCCGAGGCCGAGCCGCTGTACAAGCGCGCGCTCGTGGTCATCGAGAAAGCCGCGGGTCCCGATCACCCGGACGTCGGCACCGCCCTCAACAATCTCGGCCAATTGTTCGTCGCCGAAGAGCGCTATGCCGAGGCCGAACCGCTGGCCAAGCGCGCGCTGGCGATCGCTGAGAAGGCACTCGGTCCCAAGCACCCCATTGTCGCCACCCGTCTCTCAAACCTTGCGGGGATCTATAGCGATCGAGGCCGCTATCGCGAGGCCGAGCCGCTGCTGCAGAGGGCCCTGGCGATCTCCGAGACGGTGCAGGGGCCCGAGCACCCGGACGTCGCCAGCGAACTCAGAAATCTTGCCTTGCTGTATCAGAGCGAGGGCCGCTACGACGAGGCTGAGCCACTCATGCGGCGCGCTCTCGCGATCAATGAGAAAGTACTCGGACCAGAGCACCCGGATGTCGGCAAGAGCCTCAACGATCTCGCCGCGCTTTACGACTTCGAGGGCCGCTATGTCGAAGCCGAGCCGCTGGTCAAACGTGCGCTGGTGATCTCCGAGAAGACGCTCGGGCCCAACCATCCGACCGTCGGGGTCCGCCTCACCAACCTCGCGCGATTGTATCGCAAGCAGGGCCGCTATGCAGACGCCGAGCCGCTGATCGAGCGTGCGCTCGCGATCGGAGAGAAGACTCCCTTTCAGCCAAATCTGGCAGTGCCGCTCAACGACCTCGCGCAGCTCTATCGCAGCCAGGGTCGCTATGCCGAGGCAGAGGCGCCGATGAAACGAGCGCTGGCCATCCTCGAGAAGGCACATGGCGGCGACCACGCGGATGTCGGGAGCGCCCTCAACAACCTCGCTGGCCTCTATCGCGATCAGGGACGCTACCGGGAGGCCGAGACGCTGATGACGCGGGCGCTCGCAATCACTGAGAAAGCGCTCGGCGCCAACCATCCGACTGTCGGCACCGATCTCAACAATCTCGCCTTGCTGTACGACGTCCAGGGCCGGCACGCCGAGGCCGAGCCGTTGATGAAGCGCGCGCTCGCGATCGACGAGAAGGCGCTTGGCCCCGATCATCCGGACGTCGGTATCGACTATAGCAATCTTGCGACGCTGTACTTTTCGCAGGGCGATTGGGAGAGAGCGGCGAACGCATGGCGAGCAAGCACGAACATCGCCATCCGCAGCGCAAGGCGCGGCGCGCGCATGACAGGTCAGGCGTCGGCGGGAGTGCCAAAGAGTGAGGCCGGGCAACACAACGAACAATTTTGGGGCCTGGTCAAAGCCGTCAATCGCCTGCCGGCGGAACGGGGCAATGGCTTGTCGCGCGAAGCGTTTCAGACGGCGCAATGGGTGCGGAGCTCGGAAGCCGCGCAATCGTTGGCGCAGATGGCGGCGCGAGGGGCGAGAGGTGACGCGAAGCTCGCGGCGCTGGTCAGAGAGCGCCAGGACCTGGTGGCCGAATGGCAGAAACGCGACGCGACCCAAAGCGCGTCCGTCGCACAGCCGCCCGAGAAACGCGATGCGCAGGCCGAGGCGACGAACAACTCCCGCCTCGCCGCGATCGACAGGAGGATCGCCGACATCGACAAGCGGCTTGCAGCCGACTTTCCCGACTATGCCGCGCTCGCGAGCCCTGCCCCGCTCTCGATCGAGGCCGTCCAGACTCAGCTCGGCCCCGACGAAGCGCTCGTGCTGTTCCTCGATACGCCGGAGGCCGAACCCACTCCAGAGGAGACCTTCATCTGGGTCGTGACCAAGACCGACACACGATGGGTGCGCTCCGCGCTCGGCACGACGGCGCTGGCGCGTGAGGTCGGTGCCTTGCGCTGCGGACTGGACTTTGACGGTGCCTGGATCGGCACGCGTTGCAACGAGCTTCTCAAGACCATCTACGGTCCGCGAGACTATGGCAGAGGCAAGCCGCTCCCGTTTGACCTCGCGCGCGCACACGCGCTGTACCAGGCGCTTTTCGGCCAGACTGAGGATCTGCTGAAGGACAAGCGCCTCTTGATCGTGCCGTCAGGCGCGCTGACGCAATTGCCATTTCAAGTCCTCGTCACCGCGCCACCCAGGTCCGCGGTGCCGGTCTCCGTTGCCGATTATCGCGACGTCGCTTGGCTCGTCGCCTCGCACGCGATCACCATCCTCCCCGCGGTATCTTCGCTCAGATCGTTGCGCGAGCTTGCCAGGCAGAGCCACGCCAACGACATCTTCATCGGATTTGGCGATCCGCTGCTCGACGGTGACCCCGTGAAATTTCCTGAGGCAGCGGAACGAGCCAAGCTCGCACGCGAGAAGAGCTGTACGCCGGCGCCGCGCGATCATGTGGCGAGCGTATCCGCGCTGCGCGGCGGTCCGCGCGTCATTCAGGTGGAGCCCAGCGCCTTCTCCGACGTCGCGATGATCCGACATCAGATAGCGTTGCCGGAGACGGCGGACGAATTGTGCGAGGTGGCGCTGGACCTCGGCGTCGATCCGACTTCGCACGTCTATCTCGGTGCTAACGCGACCGAAACCACCATCAAGCGGCTGTCCGCGGACGGCGCGCTCGCACAGCACAAGATCGTACACTTCGCGACGCATGGCGCGTTGGCCGGGCAGCTTTCGTCCAAGGCGGAGCCGGGCTTGCTGCTGACGCCACCCGAGAAGCCCAGCGACATCGACGACGGCTACTTGAGTGCCTCCGAGGTCGCTGCGCTGAAGCTCGACGCTGACTGGGTGATCCTGTCCGCATGCAACACGGCGGCGGGTGAAGCAAAAGATGCGGACGCGCTTTCGGGTCTCGCACGCGCTTTCTTTTACGCCGGCGCGCGCTCACTTTTGGTGTCGCACTGGTCCGTCGCCTCGGATTCGACGGTCAAGCTCATCGGCCAGGCTGTCGCCGCATTGCGTGCCGACCCTAAGATCGGCCGGGCGGAGGCCCTGCGCCGTTCGATGCTGTCCTTGCTGCGGACCGGGCAGGACGCCGAAGCGCATCCCTCGTTCTGGGCGCCCTTCGTCCTCGTCGGCGAAGGCGCGGCGACGCGGTAGCGCGTATCGCGGAACGTGGACACCGATATCGGGTGCGCCCGATATCGGCGCATCAAGCATGCAAATCGAAACATCCGAACCATCGATTTGCGACGGGTTGACGCCCGTGCCGCATCGGTGCACTTCAAGTCGGCAGCTTTGGGAGGAGACATCATGGACATAAAGTCATTGGGGTCGATGCCGTCGCGCCGGATGCCTGGCGCTTCGTTCACCGGTACTGTGTGGCAAGACCCGATTATCGAGGCGCCTGCGCCCGCTCGCGTTCGGGCCGGGCGCGTGACCTTCGAACCAGGCGCCCGTACGGCGTGGCACACCCATCCGCTCGGCCAAACCCTCCACGTCGTTGCCGGGGTTGGTCGCGTGCAGGCCTGGGGCGGCCCAATTCGCGAAATTCGAGCCGGCGATACTGTTTGGATTCCGCCTGGCGAAAAGCATTGGCATGGTGCGAGCCCCACCTCCGCCATGTCGCACATCGCCATGCAGGAAGCCCTCGACGGAACGCACGTGACGTGGATGGAGCACGTCTCCGATGCGCAGTACGGAGCGACCGTGAGTTCGTAAGCTGCTTTTGACAAACACCGGGCGGCTCGGAGGCTCAGTAGACAACACGATCGGCCGAGCCACGGAGGCTGCGCATGAGCAGGGATGACTGGTATCGCCACAACGACTGGTCACCGGGCATCGAAGCCGCCTTCTTTGCAAAATTGGCGCGCGCGCGAGACAAAGCCCAGTACCTTCGAATTCAGGCGAGCACTCTTGCGCAGTCCCATCCTCGAGTCACTCTTGATCTACTTCGGCGGTACTTCGAGCTTGGCGAGCACTTCGACATTGCTCAGGCGTGGTGCGACAAGGCGGCGGCGCAAACCGCATTGGGCGACATCGCCGGTGCGATCGAGTCCTACGAGGCTGCGCTAAAACGCGAAGAGACCTATCCCAACCTCCTGACACATGCCTTTCTATTGCTTCCTCTTCTGATCGTTCGCAAAAAACTAAGAGCGCGCTACGCCCAAGCGCAAGAACTATTGGACAAGCACCGGAGCCGCCTGCTTTTTCCGGTGGACGTGTTCCATTGGAACGGCGCGCTGGCAATCGTGTTGGACGAAAGCGGCCAGCGGGAAAACGCGGCCGAAGCGGCAAATGCGGCGTTGAAGGCAGCCGACGCGACCCGTTCCGGATTCCGTCGGCATCCCCATGTCGGTCTGGTACGCTCCGCGGATTTCGACTTGCTCAAAAGAATCAAAAAGATCGCCAGGCGTTGAGAGGTCACGCCCTCGTTGCCGGGACTGCGTGAGTTTCAGCACAGGTCCGCTGTTGCACCGAAAGCGGTCGCGTTTGCAACGACGCGATGGCCCAATTGCAGAAAACTTACAATCTGCGCATGACCAAGCACGGAGACGCCCGATAGTCATTGCTCCTGCGTCAAGGTCATGAGCCGTAAGGCTCACAGCGAGTAGATGTAGTCCGCCCCCAACACCTGCCGTGATAGCGGACGTCGCGCAACGGCGGGGATGGGCCAATGACAGACATCAGCCCTGAGAGCAGACGTCGCGGATCGACAGCAACGGGGCCAATTGCGGACCTTCTCTGCATTGCGTCAGCGGCCTCCACATCGCCCGGGAAATTTGCCACGTTTGCGGAGCAGCATGACGGCGATTCGTGAACCTTCGTATCAGCCGTACCCAAATATGTAGTGCCCGATACCGCGGATGTGCAGTTCAAGAGAACGAATGCTTTGGAGCCTTTGAGGAGAAAATGGAGAGGGCCTCTACGCTGATACGCTGGACCATCGCAACTTTGGGATCCTTGCTTGCGCTGGCAATCTATGTGCCGCTTGGTGGCTCGCTTTGGTTGGTCGCTCTGGTACGAGCAATCATTGCTTTCGCATTTGCGGTATTTGCGGCAGCCATAAGGACGTCGAGCTACGTCAACCCGGCGACACTGTTCGCCTTGAAAAAGGCAGTGGAATTCTTTCCCAAAGGGATCTCCACCATCATCACAAATTTTATGGCGATGGGACGTGGCAACCCAAACACAGTTACGGCGGCAGAACTGCACATCGACTATCGCGAACTCACAACAAACATTGTTCTCGCAGCGGTATTCTACGCCGCTATGGAACTGTACTTCCACGGCCGGCTCCTGCAGAAGTTTGTTTTAAACGTCCGGGGTAGCGATGCACTGGTCTGGATTGCAGTCGCGCTTGCCGTTCTCATTGTCATTCGTTTGTTTGGCAGAGGCAAAGCAAGCGTCGTATTGGCGGCCAGTATTGTCTTGACCGCATATTTGGTGGAGCACTCGCCACAAGTTGTACACGCTACCGCCGACTGGATCCAAGACGCGATCAAATCGATGATCCGGCCGTACGGTTTTGACTTGCGATTGGAACGCTGGCGGATCGGCGCGACTATCGCGCAAACTTCGGCGCTCCTGGTTGCCGCAATTGGTACGATATTCGTCATAGGCATCCTGGTTGTGGGCACGATCAGTGATTTTTTTCCGTGGCTGGACAGCGATAAAGCAAACAAGGCATTGGCTGGGAAAAGAAATAGTTCGAATAGCAACGTCGTACGCGCCAAAATTCAATGACGCGACTTCTTTCGATCGTGACAGTCCGCTGCGTCGCCAGCCTTGGAACAAAGGCAAGCTGATCGGCGAAGGATGCAAGCGTTCGTTCACTGGGTAAGTGGGGTACCAGAAATGAACACCCCTGCCGTTTATCCCTGCGCGTCGATCTTGTCCTGCGTTTTGGTCGCGAAATCGCTGGCGTCATGCCGCTCACGCAATTGTTCTTCAGGCCGCCCGCTGGCGCGGTTGACCATCCGCCCGCGCTTGACAGCCGGGCGCTCGCCGATTTCTCTCGTCCAGCGCGTCAGGTTTTTATATTCATGCGTCTGCAGGAACTTGCGCGGATCGTTGTAGGCGGCGCCGTTCAACATGCCGTTGCCGTACCACGGCCAGATCGCCATATCGGCGATCGTATATTCGTCGCCGGCGATGAAACGATTGCTCGCAAGGTGCCGGTCGAGCACATCGAGCAGGCGCTTCACCTCCATTGTAAAACGGTCGATGGCGTATTTGATCTTCACCGGAGCATAGGCATAGAAATGTCCGAAGCCGCCGCCGACGTAGGGCGTTGAACCCATCTGCCAGAAAAGCCAGTTCAGCGCCTCAGTGCGCTTGCCGCGATCCTTTGGCAGGAAGGCGCCGAACTTATCCGCCAGGTAGAGCAAGATTGAGCCGGATTCGAACACGCGTCGCGGCGTCTGCTCGCTGTAGTCCATGAGCGCCGGGATTTTGGAATTCGGGTTGACCCCCACAAATCCGCTGCCAAACTGCTCGCCCTCACCAATCCGGATCAGCCAGGCGTCGTATTCCGCTCCGCGGTGACCTGCGGCCAGCAATTCCTCCAGCATGATTGTGACTTTGACGCCATTGGGCGTCGCCAGCGAATAGAGCTGAAGCGGATGCTTTCCGCGCGGCAACTCCTTCTCATGCGTTGCGCCC
>Ga0066903_100003820_pt1 | contig 12479 bp, 7 predicted proteins | sample PanSoiMetaGPlot1_FD_67491 | JGI IMG/M metagenome (GOLD analysis project Ga0066903, IMG submission 67491) | Tropical forest soil microbial communities from Panama analyzed to predict greenhouse gas emissions - Panama Soil - Plot 1 (version 2) | ecosystem: Environmental > Terrestrial > Soil >...
CCCGCGGGCGAGCGCTGGCGAGCGTTTCACGATCATGGTGACCTCCAGCCGCGTAGAGGACCGCGTAGCGCCCGCATCATACGCTTCTTTTATCTCGTGCACTGCGAGTCTGCTGTGGGTCGACGCGATAAGCCGCGCAATGAGTGTCCGGCCGCGAACGAGCGCCGCTATGACGCGAGGCGAGTGAGATGCGAGGTCACGGCAGCCGGCAGACCGTCGAGTGAATATCCGCCCTCCAGCACGGAGACGATTCGTCCACCTGCTTGTTGACGCGCGATGTCGAGGACGACATCGCCCGCTCTTCGCGTCTGCGCCGTCGGCGCCTTTTAACTACAGCGCGAGCTGCGGATTTCCCTCGATGACGGTCTGTTCGAGTTGCGGGCGAGCGCCCGCATGCCAGAGCGGCACCCGATGGACGACACGGTACAGGATTGGCCCACCGTCTGGCTCCGGACTTCGCTCGAGCGGTCGAGGGATACACACGAACTCGCACTCCACCGCGTCGCTGCGGATGCGCACGATCGCGTAGCCGTGGCCGCCCATGTCGAGAAACGCGAGGTGCGGGGCCAGGTCCGGATTCGACGCTCGTCTGGCCGCGGTGGTATCGCCGGTGCGCTGGTATTCGAGGCACGACCGTACGCCATGATGCAGCAGGAGGTTCACCGCCGCTTTCGGGCTGCCGTCGATGTCCGCCACGTAGAGCGAACGCAGCGGATGGTCCCTGGGAAAGCGGTGCTCGTACGCCTCGACGATGCCCGGCGCCGACACCGAGCCGGTGATGAACGCGACGCCGACCGGATCGAATGGCAGCGGCGGCAGCGATTTCGCCGCGAGCCCGGCCCAGAAGCTGTGCCGATCGCCGGAGACGGTGACGAACCCGGTGATTCCCTCTGTCCGAATGACGTCGTAGATCTCGCCGCGCTCGGTGTAGGCGGTTCCGTAGTCGCCTCCGCCGCCGAAGACCGCGTAGCCCTGGCCGGGCCACGGTGTCGTCAGCCCGGATGGCAGGCGCTGCGGATCCGCGCGCCAGTCGAGCGTGCCGAGCGAGTTGCCCCACACCTTCCAAGTGGCGCGCGAGCGGCGAAGCTGATCGAGGAACCACGTCTTCTGCTCGATGCCGAGCAGGGTCTGCGCAGGCGCGTCCTTCCGATAATTGGGGACCGATCCACCGCTCGCCGTGAGGAGAGTCGGCGGGTGGCCATTCGCATCGGCTGCGCCGGCGTCGAGCGCGCGCATCACCTCCTCGGGCAACATCTCGGGAAACGCCGGCAGCGTCAGCGCGCGAGCCTCGGGCCGGCTGGACGGTTCCTCCGATCGATGGCTGTACTGATCGGTCACGATCAGATCGAGCAGCCGGCCCCAGCGAAGCGTGCGGTACGCGCGCAGGCTCTCGATCGCCGCGAGGTTGTTGGGCTCGCGGCCGAGTCCATGCTCGTCGAACTCTTCGATCGGCGCGTCCTTCACCGGCTGCGCCTGAAATCGTTCGAGCGATCGACCGGCGCGCACGACGACCCGCGCCGGCTGGTATTCGAACCACGCCTGGTTGGCCATCACCTTGCGGGTCTGCGCGGGGCGCGCCTTCCCTTCGAAACGCTGGAACGACTGCCAGCCCAGCCAGGAGAACTCGTGGTTGTCCCACATCGCGACGAAGGGCCACCGGGCGCGCGCATCCTGGATGTCGGGGTCGTGCAGGTAGGCGCGGTACAGCATGCGGTAGTCGGCGAGGGTCGCCGGCACGTGGAACCCCGCCACGGCTTCGCCGTCCGCGTAGCGGACCGCGTCGCGCAGACGCCGATCGTAGCGGCGGCCATCTGGCGTGTCCTCCGGATAGGTGACGACTTCGTAGACGAAGTCACCCAGGTGCAGGACGAAATCCAGATCGGTTCCTGACGGCGCGCGCTCGTCCTCCGCGATCATGCGCCGATAGGCGTGCTGCGATCCCTCGCAGATGTTCTGGCAGCTCACGAACGCGAAGCGCACGCTGCGCGGATCGTCCGCGGCGGGGGCCGTCCGCGTCCGCCCGATTCGGCTGCCGTATCCCTCCTTCGCTGAGAAGCGATACCAATAGGTTCGCGCAGGCTGCAGGCCGGAGACGAGCACGCGGCACGTGTGGTCCGCTGCCGCGGAGGCGCGCGCTGGAGAGGAGGCGACGACACGAGTGAAGCCGGCATCCTCCGCGACTTCGACTGTCAGCGGCGTCACGTCTGACCGACTCGACGAGACGCGCGTCCACAGCAGCACGCTGTCGGAATCCGGGTCGCCCGACGCCACACCTTCGGCGAACCACTCGCGCCGCTCGACCCAGCGGACGCGCGACGCCTGCGGCCGGCCCTGCGCGTACGCCAGCGACGCACCAAAGGACGCCGCGGCGGCGAGAAAGATGCGGCGGGTTACTGCCACTAACTCATGACGTCAACTTGATGACTTCACCAAGTTGTCCGTAATAGATCGTGATACTCAGGCTCGCGGCTTTCCGCCGCAGTTTGGCCATGTAGACCTCTCTGGCCTTCTGCCCCGCGTCGTTAGTCAATAACAATGCATTCTCACTCTGGGCTATTTGCCTGATAATCTCGATATCCTCCGGACTGTCCTGGGGAAGCTCATTGACCAGTCCATAAGCGCTTACAGTAAAGGTATTCTGCCCACCTCGTCCGATCAAGGACTGAAGCAGATAGGCGTGCTCGTCAAAAAATGCCTCGCCCATATATGAGCCCGTACGCTCGCCCGTAATCGAAATCAGTTCATCAATTTCCCCCTGTGGTTCGCCCTGAATCGCTTCGGCGCGCGAGAGCAGCTTGGCGAATCCTGGTGATGGCTCATAGTCCTTGGGTAATTGCTTTCGCGCCTCCAGAACCACATCCAGGCCCTCTTTTTTCAAGCGCGCATCTCGTTTTTGTTTGATCGCACTGATTTTGGCATTCGTCGACTGAACGCGCGCTTTGCGCATCGTCTTGAGCATCTCGACCTTTTCGTTCAGCGACATCTTTTCAAACATGCCGAGGCCGAGAAACGCCAGCAGCTCGACCATTTGTTTGACCACAACACCTCCGGTCGGCCGCATGACGATCTTGCCTTTATTCACGTTGAGGCCGTGTACATCGGCCGCAAACTCCATCAACGCTTTCGCCTTCTTCAACGCGGCGTTCAATTTGCCCTGGACGTTCTGATTTGGATCGGCCGCGCTGACATGTAAATCGACAGTAAGATCATGCGCCGTGAAACTGCCGTGAACTGGAGCGAACAAGATGTCTATCGGCTTGCGCTGCCGTACCTTTGACATTTCCTGTTCAGTCAACCCGTAGTAGCTCTCTTTCACCGAGGACCACGCGGACGACAACATCATCGGTTGTATCGCACTGTGCCTCACCGGCGCACAGTGGGACGCAGCGCTATTCGCTGCCTGGGCCCGACATGAGGCGTTGCCGGCGAGCATGCGTCGCGGCGCGATACACGTGAGCGCGGCCTGTGCCGACTGACCAGCGGCGCGCGTTGCGGAGGTCGACGACATGCGGTCGCTGCGGTGGCGACGGGCTGATCGATCGACTGCGAGATTTGGCACGGGCTGGAGCGATCGCTGACCAACGACGCTCGACTCTACGTGCCGCGGCGTGGCGAGTTGCCCCTTCAATTGATCAGGGGTTGAACGATAGACTGCCGATGGCCCGACCTGTTGTTGCGGACGGTATGCTTGCGGCACCGTGGGTGAGTGTCGTCCTTGCGAGATCGCGCTCGGCTGGACGACCTTGTGCGCGTGCGGACGATAAACGGGAGGCGCGACCGGCTGGCGTGGCGCTTGACCTCCATATCGTCCGTTCCTTTTGTGATGCATGCGGACACCTAAACGGCTATGTCCGGGCGGAGGTGCGGATCGCACCGCTGGTAGACCTCTGTTTGATCGACGGATTATACGGCTGCCGGAGACGTGCGAACGAACCCGTTCACTCGAACAGACAGGCGCGACTCGCCCTGGCTAATTCGATGCTTTCTCGAGAATGTGATCGGCCTTGAACTTCTGCGCGTCGTACCCGACGAAGCGCGGCAGCCAGATGCCGCAAGCGAGGACTCCGATTACGCAGAAGACGCCGCCCGACACGACCGACGCGGTCACGCCGAACGCCGCCGCCACCGACCCAGCCTCCAGGTGGCCGAGCAGCGGGCCGCTCATGTAGCTCACCATCTCGATGCTCGCCAATCGGCCGCGCAGCGCGTCAGGAATCGTCTCGTTCCACATCGTCATCCGGAAGATGCCGCTGACGGCGTCGGCACCGCCCGCGATCGCGAGATAGAACAGCGCCGGCCACAGCGTCGTGCAGAAGCCGAAGCCGACGATCGCCAGTCCCCAGACGGAGGCCGCCACCATCACGGCGAGGCCATGGCGTTGCACGCGAGGTGACCATCGGCTCGTGAGGCTCGCGCCGAGCGCGCCGACTGCGGGTGCGGCGTAGAGCAAGCCGAGAACGGACGGGCCGCCGAGCCGATCCGACAGCGCGGGAAACAGCGCGAGCGGCATGCCGAAGACCATCGCGACGAAGTCGACGACATACGTGCCGACCAGTTCCTGACGGCTGCGCGCGTACCTGAATCCCTCGACGACCGCGGCGATGCTCGGCCGCTCGGATCCTTCCGGCGGCGGCATCGGTCTGATCAACGAGAGACACACGAGCGACGCGGCGTACGACGCGACGTCCGTGAGATAGGTGACGGTCAGGCCCGCGGAGGCAATGAGCACGCCGCCGATGGCGGGGCCGGCGATCATGCCGACGCTGCCGCGAACGATTGCCAGCGACGCGACCGCGGGAAGTTCGTGCTTCTCGACGAGGCGCGGAACGAGCGACTCGATCGCCGGACGCTGCAGCCCGGTTACGGCGGCCATCCAGGCGGCGATCAGATACAGCACCGGCGCCGACGCGCCCGTGGAGGCGACGACCGCGAGCGCGCCGCTGCCGGCGGCGAGCGCCACGTCGGTGGCGATCGCGATGCGGCGGCGATCGACCGCATCAGCGATCGCGCCGCCGATGAACGCGGTCGCCAGGAGCGGCACCAGCTCGACGAGTCCGAGGAGTCCGACCGAAAAAGATGAACCGGTCAGGCGATACATCTGGTACGGCAGCGCGACATAGGTGACCATCGTGCCGAGCAGCGACACGAACTGGGCGATGTACAGCAATCGATAGTCGCGGTACCGGAATGGACTGAGGTCCATGAACGCGGGGAGAGATTCTACTGCGGGGCGAGGCTGGCACGCCTCACTGGCACTCGTCGAGCGAGAAGCCGAGCGGGGCGGTCTCTAGGCGGCGATTCGAGACCGGATCGGCACGGCGTGCCAGCGCATGTAGGCCACGATGGTCGCCATGACGAGCAGGACAGCCGTCGTGATGGCAGAACTGATCTCGCCGCGCGTGAGATGGTAAGCCGTCGCGCAGATCATGACGATCATCAGACCGGCGGCAGCCCACGAGACCAGCCATGGTTGGATCCGTGTGATGCCTGGAAGCGTCAGCCCGATCGCCGCCGCAATTTCGGCGACGCCGATGAAGACTTGAAACCATCGCGCCAGCGAGGCGTTCATCAGCTCGGCGACCGCCGCCGGCGGGAAGAGCATCATCGCGCCATGCGCGACAAAGACCACGGCGAGCAACACCTGGAGCGTCCACAGCAGGATATTCATGGGCTCATCTCCGTGACGGAGCTGTCGCTACCAGCTCCCCAATCCTCAGGCGGCTATTGTAGCCATTGCAGGTCAGTCCCTGCTGATTCCTGTCCACTCTGTTGTTCGCGGCTCATCGCCTGCCAGAGTCACCGTGCTTGTCCGCATGGCTGGATGTCCCCAACCTGCCGGAATCGCCATGGAAGTCGACGTGACTGATGTCCCGGTGCGTCTCGTCCGTATGTAGAGAGACATCGATGTGCGCGACCGCGCGCGCCGTGTCGGCGTGTTCGTCGGCATGCGAGTCCGCATGGCCACCGCTGTCACCGTGGCTATCGACGTGAATCGAGTCGGCGTGGTCGTCGTGACCGTCCGTGTGGCCTTGATCCGAGTGGGGATCGTCCGTGTGATCCTGATAGCTCCCCGAATCCGTGTGATCGCGATGGTTGTGGTCGTAATGATCCGTATACGGGACATCCAGGTGGTCGTCGTGCGGTGGGGTGGTGTTCTTGTCGTCGTGATCACGATGGCGCACATCCCAGTGGTCCCCGTGCGGTGGGTGCTGGGGAGGAGTATCGAGATGGCCCGGCCCTGAGTTGTCGCTGTGATCAGAGTGACTGGTCGTGTCGGTGTGGTCCTTGTGAAGCAGGTCATCAACGTGATCGGAATGCCCGCCGTCGGTGTGGTCGGTGAACGAGAAATCACCATGTATGTCGCTGTGATCGCCATGGTCGAGGTGTGGTGCGTCCGAGTGAGGGACGTCGGTATGCGGCGGCGTATCCTGATGCGGGACGTCAGTGTGCGGCGGTGTGTCCGTGTGCGGGACATCGGTGTGCGCCGGCGTATCCTGATGCGGGACATCAGTATGCGGCGGCGTGTCCGTGTGCGGCGCGTCCGTATGAGGCGCGTCGGTATGCGGAGCATCGCTGTGCGGCGGCGTGTCCGTATGCGGGACATCCTGATGCGGAGGCGTGTCCGTATGCGGCGTGTCGGTGTGCGGCGTGTCGGTATGCGGCGCGTCAGTGTGCGGCGTTGGTGTGTCGGTATGCGGGACATCCTGGTGCGGCGCGTCGGTATGCGGCGCGTCGGTGTGCGGCGCATCCGTGTGCGGAGCGTCGCTATGCGGCGGCGTGTCGGTATGCGGGGCGTCGGTGTGCGGCGCATCCGTGTGCGGGGCGTCGCTGTGCGGCGGCGTGTCGGTATGCGGGGCGTCGGTATGCGGCGTATCGGTATGTGGAGCGTCCGTATGCGGCGTGTCGGTATGCGGGGCATCGGTGTGCGGTGCATCGGTATGCGGGGCGTCGGTGTGGTCGGCGTGATCCAGGTGCACAGGCCCGGATGTGTCGAGGTGGCCGTCGAGGTGAATACTGATGTCGTCCACGTGCGCTGAATCGCCATGAGCATCATTGTGCGGCGTCGGGCTTTGGGCGGAGGCCGACGGGATGTTCACCGTCGTCACGAGCGGCGCGACCCAGCCGGCGCGGATCAAGGCGCGGCGGGTGAATTCCTTCTGACGCGCGGAGACGTCGGCATCGCGAGTCGCATCGTCGGGTCTCTCGTCGTCTCGAGAATCCGCCATCGTCGCCTCCGTGCTGGGTCCTTCGTCGAACCCTTGCGGACGTTCTCAATCGGCGAAGCGGGCCAGGCCGGCCGTGCCGCCGAAATGAAGCGTCACGACCGTCAGCCCCGCTCGAGCCGCGAGCCCCGCCAGTCCTTCGTAGCGCGTCAGCCAGTCTCCGTAGCCGTAGACCAGGAGCTGCTGGAAGTGCCCGCGGAGCCACTCCCGCAATTGACAGCGTGAGCTCTCGTTCACTTCGAGAAGTCGTCCCGGCATGAGGATGACCAGGCTGTACACCGTGTCGGCGTCGAGCGGAATCCGCTCGAACATGTTGCCGGCGACGAAGTTCGCGCCGAAGGCGGGCTGCAGCAGCCTCGCGTGCTCGAGTTTCGTCTCGTCGGTGTCGACGCCGAACGGCACGACACCCGGGCGAGCCTCGGCGATTTTTTTCAGCAGTGCCCCGTTGCCGCATCCGAGATCGATCACCGTGCCGGTCGCGCCGAGCGTCGACACCGCGAGCTCCACGATCGGCCGGTGCGCCTCGTCCATCGCCGCCCTCGCGCTGAAGCCGTTGTCGGAGGCGTACCACGCCGGCGGCTCCTGGTTGATCGCGATGGGCGCTTCCAGCCCCTTCCGAAACGCCAGCGTATGCGTCGTGCCGGGTCGTTCTGGGGTGCGGAACGGAAAGACGAGGCCGGCTGGTGTTTCTTCGGGAAGGCGGCGACCGTGCCGGCGAACGATGAATTCGTGTGCAGTCGCATCTGTTCGAGTGGAGGCCTTCAGCACGGGAGTCTTGATCTCCGCGATGCCGTGAAGTCCCGACCAGGAGGCCGGCCAGTTCAGGATCTCCTCGAGCCAGTCCATCTCGGCTGCGAAGCCGATCGTTCGACCGAGCGTCATCAGCCGGTTCGCGAAGTCCACCGTGGCGCGGCAGCCAAACGAGCACGGCAGGTGCGGCACGGCCCGCGGGCCGATCCACCGCCAGAGGATGTTGGCCTGGAACGGCATGTCGGCGCTGATTTCGATCAGACGGCCCGTGGCGTCTGGTCGCGCGCTGCGCGCCGCCATCGCCCACGTCGTGTCGACACAGGACTCCTCCACCCACGTCTTCCGGAAGAACTCGATGCAGCACTCCGGAAACCCGAGCAGCGCGCCCATCGTCGAGTCGTCGCCAGCGTCCATCGCCTCCTTCAACGCCGCGACATCGGTGAGCGCTCCGATCGCGACGCGGTACTCGAACGGCTCGCCGACGCGGGGCGCAATCGACGTGCTCGCGTAGCCGGGCGACGTTCCCGACATCGCCACCGGCATGGCACTCAAACCGTGGCCGGCCCACTCCGCGGTTCGCGGCACGAGCTGTTCCGACATGACCGATATCAAGGTGCAGCGCCGGATCCCGGAGACGACGGACTGCCACTCGATCTGGCTCCACGCGGCGCCGACGCGGGCGATCCTCGGCTCCCACACGCCGCGTGCGCGGTCGCTCACCCAGCTCACGCGTGTGAAATCGGGCAGTACGTGCGGGAGGCGGTCCAGCTCGAACGCTTCGAGGGCTGTAACCGGCGGTGCGGTTCCAGCGTCGGGGACGCTCATGCCGCGCTCACGCGCGGCTCGAGTCGAGCGAGCTCTTGACCGAGATAGGCGCTCCGGCCCGATGCCCATTGCTGCAGCGCGTAGGCTTCGATCGCGCCTCGCCGCGGGCTCACCGAAAGAGGGGTCTTGCCCTCCGCGATCAGCTCCGCCTCGAAGCGTTCGAACAGTGCCATCCACAGGTCGCACTTGCTCGATCGGTTGCGCCAGTCTCCGCCGATCGATCCGCCGGGGCACTGTCCCTTGCACATCAGGAAGAAGCGGCAGCCCTGGCAGCCGCCGACCGCCTGCGGCGCATGGTACAGCGCGAGGTAGCGCTCGAAGCCCTCCCGATCGGCCTTCACGAAGTCGATCCCGTCCTTGTTCGTCCGGCCGCAGTTGCTGCGCTGCCCGTGGCCCTCGACACCCTGCACGGCGCGCGTCGTGTACGGGTCGCAGGCGTTCCACACGCAGGTGGTGTTGTCGTCGTCGCCCATCAGCATCTTGCGAATGTCGGAGAACACGTCGAACCGCAGTTGCCGGAGCTGGAGCTCGAGCGCCGCGAATTCGAGGAAGGCGGCGATTTGCTCGTCGACGGTGAGCCCGTATTTCGCGCCGATCGCCGGCCCTTCGATCTCGAGATCGTGCAGCCGCGCGCTCGTGATGCCGAGCATGTCGAGGTATCGGAACCAGTCGCGCATTCGCGGCAGCTTGTCCGCCGTCGCGTTGTTGCGGTGCAGGGTGACGATGAGGCTGGGCGTGAGCCCTTCGCGCACCAGCCGCTCGATCGCGGCGTGGGTCCTGGCGGTCGCTTCGCGAGTCGCCTTGACGCTCCCCGCCCATCGCACGTCGTTCAGCTCTTCCGGGCCGTCGATCGAGATACCGACGTGCACGCTGTACTTCTTGAACAGGTCGATGAAGCGATCGTTGATGAGCGTTCCGTTCGTCTGGATGCCGTTGCTACCGAACCGCTCCTTGCCGAACGCCCACAATTCCTGGAGGACGTGTTCCGGCACCAGCAGCGGCTCCCCGCCGAAAATCGTGAAACTCGATCCGGCCCGCTCGAGCGCCGCCTTCATCTTCGGAAGGTCGAAATCGCCGGGAACATTGCCGGCATCCCGCTGCGGGTTCTGGTAGCAGTACTGACATTGGATGTTGCACTTGACGCCCAGCGGCCTGACTTCGATACTCATGCCGTTTCCTTCGCCTGGTGCGCGTCGCGACCGCTGCAGTAACGAACTGTCGGGCGCGACCGAAGCAAAATCAAGAAGGTGAGGCGGCGGCCGCGCTGACAACACGTGCCGCGGCGGAGTATACAAAGCGGTCGCGGCCGCGTGCCTGTCAATTTTTGACAGTGATTTCAATGACCGTGCATTCCAAGAACATCGCGACGCCAGACAATAGGAAAGATTAGGACGATAGGAAACACCAGGGCCGCCTCCCCCGCCGACGGGTGCGGGGCGAACAGTTACTCGGCCCGGAGGGAAACGATCGGGTCGATCCGGGCCGCCCGCCGCGCGGGGATCACCGACGCCGTGACCCCGAGGATGAGAATCACCACTGGAGCTGTCGTCAGCGCGACGGCGTCGAGAGGACTCACGCCGAACAGCATGGCCTGCACGCCGCGGCCCGCGGCCGCGGCTCCGATACAACCGAGGCCGACGCCGACGAACGCGGTGCGGCCGGCGGCGGCCAGCACTTCGCTGATCACACGTCCGGTGGTAGCGCCCAAAGCCAACCTGACGCCGAATTCGTGGGCCTGTTCCGCGACGAGCGACGCGAGCAGGCCGTAAAGGCCGACGAGCGCGATGAACGCGGTGAGCGCCGCAAAGAACGCGAAGAAGAGCAGATTCGCGCGCCACGGCATCTGCTCGCGCGCGATTTCGTCAGGCATCAGCGCGATGCGGATCGCCCCGTCCGGATCCACGGAGCGCACGCGCGCGTGAATCGCGGCGACGGCCGCCTGCGCCGGCCCGCGAGCACGGATCACGACGTCGCCGATCGAGAACTCCGCCTGATCGTACGGCACGTACAGGTCGAGCGACGGTGCGCGCAGATCGCGGTACCGAACGTCGGCCACGACGCCGACGACGGTCCACCACGGCGGAACACGGCGTTTTTCGTCGAAGCCGTGACCGCGCAGTCTCTTGCCGATCGCGGACGTGCCGGGCCACGTCCGCCGCGCGAACGTCTCGCCGACAACCGTCACGGGCGCGGTCTCCATCCGATCGTCGTCGGTGAACCTTCGCCCTTCGAGGAGCCGAATGCCCATTGTCTCGAAGTACCCTGGCGTGACGGTCTCGAGGTTCGCCCACGGATTCCGTTTCGCCTCCTCGATGGTCTGCCCGTCGCGCTGCCAGGACGAATCGAGGCCGGTGGGTCTCTTCAGCGGACGACCGGCAACGCCAGCAGCCGATTCGACCGACGGCAGGGTGCGAAGCGCGTCGATGAGACGCGTGTAGAACTGGTGCTCTCTCGTCCTGTCCGCCGTCTGCACCGATGGCGCGTGGACCTCGATCGCGACGAGCCGATCAGCCACAAACCCGACGTCGAGATGGGCCAGGCTGGCGACGCTTCGATACAGGAGCGCCGCGCCCGACAGTACCAGGACGGCGATCGCGATCTCCGCCACGACCAGAAGGCGCCGCGCCCTCCGGTTGTGTCGATTGCCAGTAGCGGTGCGGCCGCCATCGCGAAGTATCTGCTCGAGCCGTGAGCCGCGCACCGTCAGCAGCGGCACGAGCACGCACACGGCGGTCACGAACGTGCCGACGCCGGCGGTGTAGACGAGCGCACGTACGCCGATCACGGCCTGTTCCACTCGCGGAAGATCCTGCGGAACGACGGCCAGGAGCAGCGGCAGCGCGGTACGCGCGATGGCGAACGCGAGGCCGCTTGCGAGGGCTGTCACCAGCGCCGCTTCACACAGCAGCTCGCGCGCTATTGCACCGGTTGACGCGCCGAGCGCCATCCGAATGGCGAACTCGCGCCGCCGCGCGGACATGTGCACGAGGAACAGGCCAGCGACATTCGCGGCCGCGGCGGTCAGCAGGAGTGCAACCGCCGCCAGCAAGGCCCACAGGCGAATCCGGGCAGAGCCGATCACATCGTCGACGAGTGGCGCCAGCGTCGACGCCATGCGGCCCGTCCGTCCGTACGCGGCCGCAAGGTCCCGCACGATGCGGTCGACCTCCAATCGCGCCGTCTCGATCCGCACGTCAGGCTTCAGACGGCCGATGACGAGCAGCACGCTGACATCGCGGTCGTCGACGAAGTCGGGTTGGCCGGGAACCGGGAATCGTTCGACGGCGGGCACGATCGCGACCCACGCATCGGGCCGCTCCGGGTACGAGAACGCCGGCGGCATGATGCCGACGATCGTGTAAAGCCGGCGCCCGAGGCGCACCGATCGTCCGATCACGCGCCGATCGCCGCCGAACTGCCGCTGCCAGAAACCATGGCTCAGCACGATTGCCAGCGCGGCGCCGCGTCGGTCGTCGGCCGCCGTCAGCGTGCGACCGAGCGCCGCCGCGGCGCCGAGCACGTCGAAGAAGTTGCCGGAGACGGCGCGATACTCCAACGGCGCGGGCTCGTCGGCCTGCAGCGTGCCGGTCCAGTTCCACGAGGCGATCGCCGCGAGGTCGTCGAAGCTGTGCGCCCTCGTCCGCCAGTCGACGAAATCGGGATACGGAATCTCCGAACGGT
>Ga0066903_100003822_pt1 | contig 12477 bp, 11 predicted proteins | sample PanSoiMetaGPlot1_FD_67491 | JGI IMG/M metagenome (GOLD analysis project Ga0066903, IMG submission 67491) | Tropical forest soil microbial communities from Panama analyzed to predict greenhouse gas emissions - Panama Soil - Plot 1 (version 2) | ecosystem: Environmental > Terrestrial > Soil >...
GAAATCATCGAGCCGCTGCGTGACCGAATTGTCGGCCGCGTGTCGCTGGAGAAGATCAAGGACTACGACGGCAACGTGGTGGTCGACGTCAACCAGGAGATTACCGAAGACCTGGCGGGCTCGATTCAGGCTGCCGGGATAGAGCGGGTGAAGATCCGCTCCGTGCTGACCTGCGAATCGAAGCGCGGTGTCTGCGTCATGTGCTACGGCCGCAACCTGGCTTCCGGGCGCCTGGTGGAACTTGGCGAAGCGACCGGCGTCATTGCGGCGCAGTCCATCGGTGAGCCCGGGACGCAGCTGACGATGCGCACCTTCCACATCGGCGGTACTGCATCGCGAGTGTCGGAGCAGTCGCGCCTCGATGCCAAGAACAACGGTATCGTGCGCTTCGTGGGCCTGCAGACCGTCAAGTCCAAGACCGGCGATCTGGTGGTGATGAATCGCCAGGGCTCGATTGCGGTGGTCGATGAAAAGGGCCGCGAACGCGAGCGCTATGCGGTTGTGTACGGCGCAAAGCTCAAGGTCAATGAAGGGGATCAGGTTCAACTCGGACAGGTGTTAGTCGAGTGGGATCCATACACCTTCGCGATCCTGACCGAAATCGGTGGCACGGCGCAATTCAAGGACCTGCAGGAAGGCCTGACGCTTCACGAAGAAGTCGACGAAGTGACCGGTCTGTCACGTCACGTCGTAGCCGATTCGCCCGATGAGAAGCGCCAGCCCGCCCTGGTGATCAAGGGGAAGGCGAGCAAGCGGTACCTGATGCCTTCCCGCGCTCACCTGATGGTGCAGGATGGGGACACGGTATATCCCGGCGACGTGCTGGCAAAGATCCCGCGCGAAACGACCAAGACCAAGGACATCACCGGTGGTCTGCCGCGCGTAGTCGAACTGTTCGAAGCCCGCAAGCCGCGCGAGACGGCCGTGATCAGCGAAATCGACGGCGTGGTGCGGTTCGGCGAGGTTTCGAAAGGCCAGCGCAAACTCTACGTCACTGCGGACAACGGCACGGAGAAGGAATACTCCGTTCCGCGCGGCGTCCACATCAACGTGCAGGAAGGGGAGCGAGTCCGGGCGGGCGAACCGCTGATGGACGGTCCCCTCAATCCGCACGACATTCTGGCCGTGCTCGGCGAGAAGGAGCTGCAGGCTTACCTGGTGAACGAGATCCAGGAAGTCTACCGTTTGCAGGGCGTGAATATCTCGGATAAGCACATCGAGGTGATCGTGCGGCAGATGATGCGCTGGGTGAAGGTCGAAGATGTTGGCGACACGCAATTCCTGCTGGAGCAGCAGGTCGACAAGTTCCGCTTCCGCGAGGAGAACGAACGCGTCATTGCGCAAGGCGGCAAACCGGCCACCGGGCGTCCGCTGCTGCTCGGCATCACCAAGGCGTCTTTGTCGACGGATTCGTTCATCTCGGCGGCGTCGTTCCAGGAGACCACGAGGGTGCTCACCGAAGCTTCCATTCAAGGAGCGGTGGATCACCTGCGCGGCCTGAAGGAGAACGTCATCGTGGGCCGACTGATTCCCGCCGGCACCGGCATGGAGTACTATCGCAATGTCCGGCTGTCGCCAGAAATGGAAGAAGCCGCTCACAAGGTGCAGGAAGAAGTCTCGCACGCCTATGAAGAAGCCGAGCGCGCTCTTGAACTTATGCGGCATGAGGGTGAAACAGAGGAGCTTGCCGCAGAGTAAGGCGTACAATATCGGTCCCATGGGGGCGACGCGAGTCGCCCCTTGCTGTTTTTAACAACATGTCCCTCGCGGTTGAACCACAGCATCTGAACGAGCCGCCGCGCGACCCGAAGGCTGGTCCCGAGCCCTTTCCCGGGGGTCTCATTCTGGCTCCGGCCCTGGCCCGTTTCTGGCGGCTGTTCCGCCTGTCGGTTTGGCGGGCTTTCGAACACGATGCGTTTGCCATCGCAAAGGCATCGGCTTACTCCTCAATCCTCACTTTTTTCCCTGCGCTGCTGGTTCTCGGTTCCATTTTGGCCACCATTCGCCGGGGCGAAGTGTACCTGCGTGAAATCTCATACGCCTTGGGGCGTATCTTGCCGACCGGCACGGCTACAGCGCTGGCATATCTCAAAGGTACGGCACACCGGCCGGTCGGGCTGCTGATCACGACCTCCATGCTGACCATCTGGACGGCTTCGGGCGTGGTCATCTCGTGGATGGAGGGATTTCGTCGCGCCTATCAACTCCCAAAGACTTGGGGCCTGGTGAAAGAGCGTCTTATTGCCATCTCGCTCGTTCTGATGACCGGATTGCCGCTGACGTTTGCGACAATCCTGGTTGCGTTCGGCTCCAGGATTGAGACACGTCTTCTGTTTCATATCGACCATGAACTGGGCCCACTCGTTCTCTTCCTTTGGATAGTCATTCGCTGGACGATCGCAATCCTGACCAGTATCGCGGTCATTCAGTTGGTCTATCACAACGCGGTACCGCGAACCCAACCTTGGCATAGCGCCTTGCCGGGCGCCGTCCTCGCTACCGGGCTGTGGCTGGGCGCCACCGCGCTGTTCGGCTGGTACTTGCAGCGCTACGCCGACTACAGCATCATCTATGGATCGCTCGGGGTGAGCATCGCTCTGCTCGTGTGGATGTACCTGATTTCGCTGGTTGTATTGATCGGCGCCGAATTCAATGCGATGCTGTTCCCGCGCGGACTGAAGAAGGTACTGAAGTCCGAAGAACGCTTAGCTGGTAGTCAGTCATCATAGGTGCGCTTGATACCGGCTGCGGCCTGGCGCTCTGAAAGGAAAGTCTGATTGGCCCCACACAAGCCTGATCTGGTCGCCGGTGACTTGCCGGTTTCTCCCGTGACTCCGCATGGCGATTCGGTCCGCCTGAGGCGGGCAAAAATCGTTTGCACGATCGGGCCGGCGTGCGATTCCGAACCCTGCATTCGGGATCTGATGAGCCTCGGGATGGATGTCGCCCGTCTGAACTTTTCCCATGGTAAACACTCCGAACACGCGCGCAGGATCAAGCGCTTGCGCCAGGTGGCCCGACAACTCAAGCGAACGGTCTGCATTCTGCAGGACTTGCAAGGTCCGAAAATTCGTACCGGGCGACTGAAGGATGGCGGTCCGGTGACGCTGGCAACGGGCGAGCGACTGACGATTACGCCACGACCCGTGGAGGGCACGGCCACGGTGATCGCCACGGACTTTGCCAGCCTGGCACGCGAGGTCGAGCCCGGCGCAAGAGTGCTCCTGTCCGATGGACGCATTGAGCTTAGGGTTGTCGCGATCCTTGGCGAAGACATCGAATGCGAGGTGATCAACGGCGGCATGCTCGCGGAGCATCAGGGCATCAATCTGCCAGGGGTGGCCTTGTCGATTCCCGCTCTTACGGAGAAGGACCAGGCTGATCTGAAGTTCGGACTGCGACACGGAATCGACACCGTCGCACTGTCGTTTGTCCGATCGGCGGACGACATTCGTATCACGAAGGAGTTGATGCGTGCGTACGGGAAATCCGTCCCCGTGATCGCCAAGCTGGAAAAGCCGCAGGCGATTGAGCATCTGGAAGAGATCCTGGAAATCACCAATGGTGTCATGATTGCGCGCGGCGATCTGGGTGTCGAATTGCCACCGGAGAAAGTGCCGATCATGCAAAAGCGTATCATCCAGCGTGCGGCGATCTGGCGCCGGCCTGTGATCACCGCCACACAGATGCTGGAATCAATGACCCAGAATCCGCGTCCGACGCGAGCGGAAGCAAGCGATGTGGCGAATGCAATCTTTGATGGGACCGATGCAGTCATGCTGTCCGGCGAGACGGCGAGTGGTAAGTTTCCGCGCGAGGCCGTCTCGATGATGGGACGGATCATCGTGGAGGCCGAAGCGAGCGTTGCGCAGATGGCTCACGGGCGACGGCGCCGCGAGAATCATCGCTATTCGATTGCGGAAACAATTTGCGAATCGATTGCCCGGGCGGCCGACGATCTTCCCATGGCGGCGATCGCCGTGTTTACCGAAAGCGGCAATACGGCCCGGATGTTGTCTAAGCATCGGCCCAAGGTTTGTATTTGCGCATTCAGCCGCGAAATTGAGGTCTGCAACCGCATGAACACGCTGTGGGGCGTGTACCCGATTCATACCCATCGCTGGAACTCCGCCGAGGAGATGGTAAAAACAGCAGAGAAGGAACTCCGGCAAAGGGGCGCCCTGCGCAAGGGGGACGTGCTTGGACTAGTCGCCGGGACGAAGCTGACCGAAGGGGCGACTAACTTTTTGCGTTTGCACACGGTGGGGGAGAGCGAACATCCGCGGCGGAAAGACAGGAAGTCCAGGTAAATCGGGCCTCCGCATCTTCGAGCCCATTAGGTCAATCGTAACCGGCAAATCGCGGCTACGGGTGTTCGCGATGACCCTGACCGGCAGCATGATTGTCGACGCAGCGGACCGCGGGACTCCGCCCGAAGCCAAGGCCAGGTTGCACATTCAATCGCAAAAAGCCGCAATTCGGGGATCGTGATCTCTATGGAGTGGTGCCGACCACAGAACCATGGCGAACGGCGGGTTTTCCCCGTATGCCGACGCCGCGGCAGACCTGATTAAGGATGGCAGTGGAAAATCCGTGGGCAAGGCCGGTTGGTAGGTCGCAACCAGCAAAGGCGAAGGGTCGGAAGGTGATTCAGTGGGTCCATCCGATGACCGGCAGGCGCGGGCCAAAGGGCACCTTTTTTCAGAAGGCTGGAGACGATGTTTGCGGCGTGGGCGCCTACAATCCGCAATAGAGTGACCCCAACGGGTGGTGTTCTGGCTTAATGGACAACTCCGGACCAGCTCCGTTCCTGGACGAGAGTTCCGATCCGACCGTGCGCGGGTTTCTGCATTTACCAAATCGGCCGAATGGCGACGGCCTCGTCCTGACGCACGGAGCAGGATCAAATTGTGGTAGTCCTCTCCTGGTCGCGGTGGCAGAAGTGTTTGCTTCGAAAGGCTACGCGGTGCTGCGTTGCGATCTTCCCTATCGGCAGCAACGCCGGACGGGGCCTCCGTTTCCCGGAAATGCTGATCGCGATCGCGCCGGACTGCGCAATGCAGTCGCGGCGATGAAAAAACATGTCACGGGACGTATTTTTCTAGGTGGGCACTCCTATGGCGCAAGACAGTCGTCGATGCTTGTCGCCGGTGAACCGGATCTGGTTTCGGGCCTGCTGCTGCTCTCATATCCGTTGCATCCGCCGCGGAAGCCGGATCAGTTGCGCACGCAGCATTTACCGAAGCTCGGCACGGATTGCCTATTCGTACAGGGAACACGCGATCCCTTCGGAAGCATTGCCGAGATCGACAGTGCGTTGCAGCTGATTTCTGCCCAAGTGAAACTCATGCCGGTCGAGGGCGCAGGGCACGACCTGCGCTTCAAGGCCGAAGTCTCATCGCAGTCACTTGCGAATGAAATTCTGATCGCCTTCGAGTCCATGTTTGGATAAGCCAGCCCCCTCGGTTTTTGAATGATCGTTCGATCTTGAATTGTCTTTCGTTGGATTCCTGGCGGGCGGTTTGTCGGCAACACACATCAGCACCGAGGGTGCCTTCATGATCGGATTGGGCGGGTCCACGACCTGGCGATGGTATCCTTTCGGGCAGGTCTGGTCGACGAGAATCTCGCAACCGCGAACGCCATAGTGTGTCATCGGCTTGCAGGCAGCAGAGCCCGATGCGTACGACCATGCCGAAAAGCAGAGGAGACCGAGAAACATCGCAATCACACGAGCAGGCTTCATATCAGACTCTCCGGACGTGCTATGGAACGAACGCTTGACTGCCAAACTCTTGCAGCCCAGGCGAGTTCCAGGCCGCAGCCGTCCCTGGGGCAAGGCGATTCGTATCAGGGCATGCAGGTACGCGTGGCAGGGAGCCAAATCCATGCGCCTTGAGGCAGTGATGAGGAACTGCTAGTTGACCCATCCGGATTTCCCGCCGCCGTTGGTCTTGTCGTCATCGGGAGGAATGTAGTTGCCGTGCTGGTCGAAGTTGACGGTGCGGTTGTGATCACGCATGTAGACTTCGAATTTCTTGGCGGCGCGGCGTCGTTTCCAGCGGTAATAGGAGTTGCGCAGACCGAAGTAGCGTTCGGAGGCGGCATAACTCAAGCCGCGACGAGGCAGAACCTTCACGAAAATGTACCCAAACAGCAAGCCACCGAGGTGGGCGAAGTTTGCGACACCGCTTTGCTTAGGGTCAAAGATAGCGACAACAGCGATCACAATCCAGATGCCGACGACGTACTTCGCCTTGATCGAAAACGGCAACGGAAGCATGAACATTTCCTGGTTCGCGTACAAAACGCCGAAGGCCATCAACAGCCCGAAAATGCCGCCGGACGCTCCGACGGTCCCCTGCCTTGGGTCCGTGCCGAGGACATGAGTGTAAGCAATCGCGATGGTAACCAGCGCGGCCCCGACGACGCAGAAGGTATAGCACTCGATGAAGCGACGCGGGCCCCAGTCCCGCTCCAGGTATGCGCCGATGAACCACAGTGTAAGCATGTTGAAAAACAGGTGGCTGAAGTTGGCGTGAAGGAGCGAATAAGTGAGGAGCTGCCAGACCCTGCCGGCCATCACCTCGTTGGGAATGAGCGCAAACCACTCCGTGATAGGGTTCAGGTCAACCTGAAATGCGCGGAACAAGATCTGCTCGAGAATAAAGATCCCGGTGCAGGTCAGGATGATGCGCCTTACCCAGCCGGCGAAAGGAGGAAAGCTAAACGAAATGGTTCGTCCGCGATACATAAGCGCTCGTCGGGAAGTCAGCAGTCGGCAGTTGCCAACTCCAATCTGATTACCGATGCCCGCGTACAGATTCCTTCTATCTTTCGGGCTCGGGAACGACAGGGAGGCTACGGTGTCCGGCAGCGTCGACCGATCTCACCCCGAATATCACATTATCCTTCGAAACCTTCAGAGTTGCATCTGTTCCGGACGTGATTTGAGCGTATTCCCAGTCTGCTGCACCGGTGGCGCGCCAGAGGACTTCGTAGTTGCTGGCGCCGGAGACCGCTTCCCAGGTAAGCCGTGTATCGTTTTCCAGTTCCCGGGTGAGCATTTTGACCTTCGCCGGCTGCGCCGGAGCGTAAGCGAGCGAGGCGAGAGTGGCCGCATTCAGCCGGACGATTTCGGCAACGTAGTCGAAATTGACGAATTCCGGCAAATCGCCGTAAGCAATGTCTTTCTCGACGCGCGGAGTCTGATGCTGGTGATTGTAGTTTTCACGGAATTCGGTGAAGCGCACGGCCGCGAAGCCCTGCTGGTTGAAAGAATAGTGGTCACCCCCGCGCAGGGAACGATCGAGACGAAACACCAGCGCCGGCTTGACGCTGGAGGGATAGGTTCGTGCGACTTCAACGATGTAGCGCGCAAGTTCCCTCGAGGCGGAGTCGTTCTCACCGCCCAGGGCGCGAATCCGTTTGATCTCCGCCTCGGTTGCCGCGTTGGGAATGCCTTCAGAAAACACCCGGATGACGCCTGGGTCCTGGCCGGGGCTGCTGTCGCCTCCCACGATGTCATTGTTGAGTACGGCCTGGAGTTTCCATCCCTGCTGTTTGGCCATTTGCGCGAAGTGCTTGCTTCCGTTGAGGCCCTGTTCTTCGCCCGCAACCGTCAAGAAGATGATGGTCGTCGGGAATTTCATCCTGCTCAGGACGCGAGCGCACTCCAGGCTGACGGCCGTGCCGCTGGCGTCATCGTTCGCGCCGGGTGCGGGATCGGTGACGTTAAACGTGTCGCTGTTGCGCGAGTCGTAGTGTCCGGTGACCAGCACGATCCGGTCGGCTTGTTTTGGATCGGTTCCGCGCAGAACGGCATAGACATTCGTAATCCGGGTTGGCGCTTTGATGCGGTCGGCTGGTTGCTCGATAAACGCGTCAGTCTTCACTTCCAGGCAACCGCCGCAGTGTTTGGAGTAGCCTTCAAACTCTGACTCGAGCCACTCCCGGGCGGCGCCGATTCCTTTGCCTGCTTTGATGGAATCTTCGTCCTGCGCGGAAATTGTGGAGCGATTGCCAAAGGTGACGAGCTTCTCGATCGTCTGCTGAATGCGATCCGGAGAAATTTCCTGGAGAGCCCGGGCGATCGTTGGATCCGGCGTACGCTGGGGGATCCCGGACTGACCGCTTGCGGGCCCGGCCGCAGCGAAAAACAACGCCAAGATGTCCGCAATGAGGCCAACAATCGGGCGTATCGTTTTTCGCGTCCTCGCATCTGACATGGCTGGATTTCCTCGGCGTGCCACTTGACACAGCCCAGAGAGAAACTAAATATATCAGGGTATCCTGCTTGTGGAGGCACTCATGGTGTACTGTCCCGAATGCGAGACTGATCTCGACATCGAGGAGGACGAAGTGGATGAAGGCGAGGTCGTCTCGTGTCCGGAATGCGGCACGGACTTCGAAGTAATCACCACGAATCCAATTGAACTCAAGGCGGTCGATGAAGAAGACTACGACGAAGACGAGGATGAACTCGAGTCCGACGGCGAATCAGACGAGGGAGACGAGTCCTGAGACGGCCTTCCCAACGATATATTCTCGGCTTCTCGTCGGTCGCGCTGCTGATCACTTTGCTTGCCTTGCCTTCGCCCGCCGGAGGGGAGCAGCCTAAAAAGAAACCCTATGCCCTGATTTTCGGGACGGTGTTCGATCCCGACGGTCGCGTTGTCTATGGCGTCAAGGTGAGGATCCGGCGGGCGAGCGAGAAGAAAGTGCGTTGGGAACTCTATTCTGACCACAGTGGCGAGTTTGCGCAACGGCTTCCGGCGGGCAAGATGGACTATGTCGTCTGGGCCGATCCGAAGGACATTAAATTATCGTCAGGTAAGCACTTAAAAGGCGGTACCGAGGTAACCGTTCACGTCGAAAACGACGAGCGCGCAGATATAGGATTGCATCTAATCTGGTAAGGTGTTTTCTCTAGATGTGGGCGGGAAGGAGGACACGATGAGCATCAAAACGATCATTGCGGCCCTGCTTCTGGTGGTGTTTTCGACCTGGGTGTGGGCCGAACCAGCCCCCCAGTTTGGAGGTAGCCGAGCCCCTAAGGGGGATGGCACTCGCCTGCTTATTGGGAGAGTGCTGGACCATGGAGATAATCCGCTCCAGGACGCCGTTGTCTATCTGACCAACACCCGCACTCGCACGGTGAAAACCTATATTGTCAGCAGCGACGGCAGCTACCGTTTCCCGTCCCTCCAACCGAATATTGACTACGAAGTGTATGCCCAGCACAAGGGCAAAAAAAGCGACACCAAGACCGTGAGCCAGTTTGACACTCGCCAGCAGGTCTCCATCAACCTGAAAATCGATACCAGGTAGCCTTTCACAGGCCGCTTCCGGGAGACTGACCGTGGGGCTTGCCCGTGTGTTCGCACTTCCGCTAGCATTCCGGGAACATGAGTGGCAGGTCTGATCCAAGCGGCGCGCTCATTCTCGGAATCGGCTTCGGTATTGTTCTGTTCTATAAGGGTTTCCGAAGTTACCGCGAGTACAAGGTGCTGGCGGATACGCCGCGGATGCCTATCCGCAGCCTGTCCATGGGATTCACCCATATTCGCGGAAAGGCCGAAAGCGCGAATCTCCTCACCAGCCCGCTGACCAAGACACAGTGCTGCCTTTATCGGGTCGAAATCGATCAGTGGAAGACACACAACCGGGGAGCATCGTGGGAGCATATATGCACGGACACCGACGGCAATCAGTTGTATGTGGCGGACGATACCGGCCGTGTGCTGGTGGATGCGCACGCCGCCGAATTTGACCTGCAGCCGACGCAGGAACAGGTCGTGAGTTCCGCAAACCCGGCAGGCGGCGGAGATGCCGCACTGTTGAACTACGTCACCTATGCACAGACACATCATTTGACCGATACGGTATCGCAGTATTTGGGCCATAAGCTTGATCAGAAACTCGAGCGCGGACCGCTCGATCCTGCGAAACAGCAGAACGCGGAGGCGCTCAAGCAATTCCTGCACGCGCTGCCGGATATTCAGAAGAGCGGACAACTTCCATTCGGAGCGTTGGCTAGAGTGCTGGCGTCCACCGGACCGCTGGCCGATCCGGCCAAAGAGGCACGAAGGCAGGAAGCTCTGGCGCGTTTCCAGATGATGGGAGCGACGCCCATACCGCAAGAGGTGCTCGCGAGTCTCCATCCTCACGCGGCGCAAGGACGTTTCCGTTTACGAGAGTATGTGGTCCGTCCGGGCCAGGAGTGTTTTATCTCTGGAACTTGTTGTGAGAATCCGCAGCCCGGCGATGAACGGGACCGGAATATGATCCGAAAGGGAGCGACGGAGCCCACATTTCTGATCTCATGCCAATCGGAGCGAAAAGCGACTGGAACCCTTCACACGAGATCGCTCAAGATGGTATTCGGCGGAGCGGCATTGACTGTGGTCTGCCTGGCGTTGTTGTTGTGGCATTTGAGTCTGTTTTAGGAGCGAGCGCATGGGGATGTCGATCCTGACGACGGTCGCAGCCGGGCTCTTTCTGGTGGGGACACTGACCTACGTCGTCATCTTGTACAACGAGCTGGTGCGTCTGCGGAATGACAATGATCGAGCCTGGGCCAACATCGATGTGCTGCTAAAACAGCGGCACGACGAGGTGCCGAACCTTGTGGCCTGTGTGAAAGGGTACATGGAGCATGAGCGACAGACGCTCGAGGCAGTGACGCAGGCGCGGACGGCATCCATCAGTGCCGGCAGTATCCGGCTGAAAGCGCAGGCCGATCTGATGCTGACAGGAGCGCTCCGCGGATTGTTTGCCGTTGCCGAACGGTATCCGGATCTTAAAGCCAGCCAGAATTTCCTGGCGCTGCAGAGGCGGATTTCAGAGTTGGAAGAGCGCATTGCCGACCGCCGCGAGTTCTTCAACGACGACGTCGCGACCTACAACACGCGGATTGGTCAGATTCCGGAGGTATTCCTCGCAAACATGATGGCTCTTCAGCCGCGACAGCTCTTCCAGGTGAGCGATGAGGATCGCAGGCAGGTGGAGATCAAGCTGGCACAGGGGACAGCGTAGCTGCTGCCTTCAATGAACAAGGCCGCCATGGCTGGCGGCCTTGTCCTCAGAGGATCTGAAACCCTTAGTTGCTATCCCCGCCGGCCCGCTTCCAGGAAATCAGCTCGCCGATCGTCGAACTGGTCGAGGACGCGGGGTGCTTGTAGGATTCGACTTCCTGCCGTGAGGCTTCTTCGCCGACAGCCTTGATGCTCAGGCCGACCTTCTTCTCGTCCTGATTCATCTTGATGATCTTGAAGTCGAACTCATGTCCGGGTTCGAGATGAACCGGCTGGCCGTGTGCATCCTGGGCTTCGGAGTTGTGGCACAAGCCCTCGACCCCGTCGGCGATCTCGACAAATGCGCCGAAATTCGCCACACGCAGGACTTTGCCGCGGACGATATCGCCGACACGGTGCTGATCGAAGAAGCTGTCCCAAACATCCGGCTGCAGTTGCTTTACGCCGAGCGAGAGGCGACGCTTGTCGGGCTCGATCGCCAGCACGACTGCCTTAACCCGGTCACCCTTCTTGAGGACTTCGGAAGGATGCTTCACGCGCTTGGTCCAGCTCAAATTGCTGACGTGGACCAGGCCATCGATGCCGTCTTCGATTTCGATGAAAGCGCCAAACTCCGTCAGGTTGCGGACGCGTCCTTCGACGGCCGCGCCGACCGGGTACTTGTCATGCAATGAGTCCCACGGGTTGGCTGCAAGTTGCCGCATGCCGAGCGAAATTCTCCGCTCTGTCGGATTGACGCTCAGGACAACGCATTCGACCTGATCGCCGACATTAACCAATTTCGAAGGATGCTTCATCCGCTTCGACCAAGTCATCTCGCTGACGTGGACCAGGCCTTCGATGCCCTGCTCAAGTTCGACGAACGCGCCGTAATCGGTGACGCTGATGACGCGTCCCTGAACGTGGGCCCCCACCGGGTAACGGTGCTCGGCATCGAGCCAGGGATCGGGGGTGAGCTGCTTGAACCCCAGCGACACGCGCTGCTTGTCTTTGTCGTACTTGAGAACCTTGATCTGAATCTGGTCGCCGACGTTGACCAGGTCGCGGGGATGCGTGAGGCGTCCCCAAGACATATCGGTGATGTGCAGCAGGCCGTCGATTCCGCCCAGATCAACGAAGGCGCCATACTCGGTGAGGTTCTTCACCACTCCGGTCAGGACCGCACCTTCATCCAGGTGTTCGAGCGTCTTCCCGCGTTTCTCGGCCTGCTCTTCCTCGAGCAGCTGTTTGCGTGAAACGACGATGTTGCCGCGCTTCTTATTGAGCTTGATAACCGCCACATCGAGCGCCTGGCCCTTCATACTATCGAGGTTCCGAATCGGACGCAGATCCACCTGGGAACCGGGCAGAAAGGCGCGAGCGCCGAAAATGTCCACGGTCAACCCGCCCTTGATGCGCTCGACAACGACACCTTTGATGGGCTTTTTCTCATGGTGGGCGC
>Ga0066903_100003823_pt1 | contig 12476 bp, 14 predicted proteins | sample PanSoiMetaGPlot1_FD_67491 | JGI IMG/M metagenome (GOLD analysis project Ga0066903, IMG submission 67491) | Tropical forest soil microbial communities from Panama analyzed to predict greenhouse gas emissions - Panama Soil - Plot 1 (version 2) | ecosystem: Environmental > Terrestrial > Soil >...
GGATGAGATGAAGATCGGGCGGCTGCACTTTCCTCGAGACGGCATCAACTGCCAATTCCAACGCCGGTCCAGCCAGTGCAGGAACGACGATGGTTGCCGTCATGGAACCTTTGCTGACCCAGGCCTGACCTGTCTTGGGAAGGCCATCGATCCCCAAAAACGGCAAATTCGACCACTGGCCTGCGCTCGCCGATTTCGTTTCCTCGAAGGCCCTGCGCGCGCCGAGTGCGATCAGGTCGTTTTGGCCTGCCACGGCTTGAATCGGTTGCTGGCGCGAAGTCGTCAACCGCAGCCACGATGCGACAGCGTGGTAGCCGGCCTCTTCGGTCCAGTTGGAACTCTTGAGCAGTTTGAGTGAAACATTGGCGGGTTTCGCTTCCTGAAGCCCGTTCATTCGCTGTTGTGAGACTAGGGTTCCGGTCGGACCCTGAATACACAACACCGACCCGCCGCTCGGCAGAATCGCTCCCAGTTGTCGTCCTTGTATGCGCCCGACCTCGGTGTGATCCGAACTCACGGAAAAAGCTGGCACCGAGAAACTCCGGCGCAACTCGCCGAGGGAAGAAGTGTCGCGATTGAGCAATACCCAGGCGATTCCTGTGCTCACAGCCGCCCGTCCGACCTGGGGGAAATCGGTGCCCCCGGCGGGTTCGACAAGTATCCCGCTCAGGCCCGACTTGAACTTGTGAATGGCATCGAGAATCTGGGAACTTTGCGTCACCGAGTCATTGTCGGCATAGAGGATCTCCAGATCCACCTGCAGACGGCGCGCCACGTTCTCGGCAGACCGCGCTTGCTCGCGCTGATAGTCGTTCTCGCTCGTGATGAGGGATAGAACAAACTTGATTTTGCTCACGCAGAAACCAAATCGTCTTTCCCGGCGGTATGAATTCTGGCCCCCGCGCTGACTACTCGAGCTCTTACGACCCGAGGGGGAACAGCCGCGCGTCCGATTTTGATTCTGACTCTAGTCCGAGACTGCAGGTTGGTCAAGGTTACCACCGCGGTACTTTCACACCGGAGCTGTCCGCCAACCAACATTCCAACCGGTCGGGAGGTCAGTTGCCGATTTCACTCAATATCGCGCGCGCTTCGGCAGCCGGATCGGCAGCCTCGATGATCGGGCGGCCCACCACAAGGTGGGTTGCGCCGGCTGCAATCGCTTCTCGCGGGCTGACAACACGCGCTTGATCCCCTCGCCCGCTCCCGCCCGGTCGCACTCCAGGAGTCACAATCGTGAAGTCTTGTCCCAGATCCTCGCGCAGGGCCGAGGCTTCCAGCGCGGAGGCGACAATTCCCCGACATCCATTGGAAAGAGCCAGCGCCGCAAGCCGCAGTACTTGATCCACGACGCTGCCGCGTACTCCAATCTTGCTCAGATCCCGATCGTCGAGACTGGTCAGTACGGTGACGGCAAGAAGTAGGGGTACATTCCGGGACGATCCCGCCGCGTCGGCGGCTGCCCGCAGCATGTTGCTTCCCCCAGAGGCATGAACGGTCAGCATGCTGACCCCGAGTTGCGCCGCTTCTAGGACAGCAGCACCGACCGTGTTGGGAATGTCGTGATATTTCAAGTCCAGAAAGACACTTCGGCCCGACTGGACAAGCTCCCGAACGATGCCCGGGCCTTCGGCGGTGTACAGCTGCATACCAACTTTGTAGGCAACTCCGGTGTCGCCCACGGCCGCCACGATCCTCTGGGCGGTCGCGGCCGACGATACATCCAAGGCAACGATGAGACGGGGGCGCTTGTCCGGCATCGTTGCCGAGTCTATCGGGTTTATCTGAAGTTGGCTACGGGCTGCAGGCGGGCAACCATGACAGGCTGGATGAGGTCCAGGCGCACTCTCTGCAGGCCACGGCCCTGGAAGCCGAGAACCCTGGCGGTGTTGTAGGAGACGTCAATAATCCGCCCGTCGACCACAGGACCTCGATCGTTGATTCGGACCACGACAACCTTACCGTTACGCAAGTTCGTCACTCGTACAAAGGTGCCGAGCGGAAGCGTTGGATGCGCTGCTGTCAGGGCATGCATGTCGTAGGGCTCACCGCTCGCCGTCGTCTTTCCCTGGAAATACTCTCCGTACCAGGAAGCGATGCCCACTTGATAAGGCCTGTCCTTTACCTTTTTCTTGGTTTGCCGGCCTACGGCCTGCACTGCCGGCGTGTCGGTGACTCTGGCGGCTTCCGAGCTGTTTGGCCCGGATGCGGCTCCGGCCCCCAGACTGGCGACCGAGAACAGCACCGCCAGACTTTCGGCTAAACGTCGTCGCATTCAGTTACCTCGCATCTCTAAAGTCGTTCTCTAGGTCGTACTCCTTCTCAAAGCAGTCATATGATGCTACCCACCCCGGAGAGGTGGTGTCAATCATAAAATCCCTGTGTTTAGTTTACTAAATAGTAATTAATCAACAACTTAACTCCATTAAAAACTAAAGTTTGCCATGTATCTCATTGAAAATTAACACGTGAGTACATTAACTAAATAGTAATCATGTCCAGTGGGACATTACTGAGAGTCGTGCAAGTTCTAGCGGAATGAGGAGGTTGCAATGAATCCCACTACAAATTGTCTATTTTCAATGAGTTATGTAGAAATTGTTTAGCAGATTACCAACCCTGTTTCAAACCCGCTGGAGCCAGCTCAACTTGAGGAACAACGCCTTCAAACACGCCGATGGGTTCCCACTCCTGGGCTCTTCGGTTACAGTTGCAGGACATGTCAGCTGCTCCACCAGTTGTGCTCACGGTTGCTGGGTTCGACCCCTCATCGGGTGCCGGGGTGACGGCTGATATCAAGACCATCGCCGCCCACGAATGCTACGGCGTATCCTGCATAACCGCGTTGACCGTTCAGTCTACACGCGGCGTGCGCCGTCTGCAGCCCGTGGCGTCGGACATCATTCTCGAAACTTTGGAAGAACTCATTGCAGATCTTGAAGTTATGGCGGTTCACATCGGTATGCTGGGGACGGGAGGGACCGTTAGGGCCCTCGCCAACTTCTTTCGGCAAAATAAGTTGCCTCACATTGTGCTGGATCCGATTCTGAAATCGAGTTCCGGAGCTGACCTGCTGGATGCCGAGGGCACCAAGGCGTTAATCGACGAGCTACTTCCGCTGGCGGAGGTGCTCACGCCGAATCTGGACGAGGCGGCCGTCCTGGCCAGCGTAGCGGTTACCAATCTCGACGAAATGCGAGCCGCTGCCGCCCGCTTGCACTCACTCGGCGCGCCCAATGTTGTCGTCACCGGGGGACAGCTTGAGAAAGCTATTGACCTGCTGAGCTTCACCGCGGCAGGGAAACCCGAGGAGGAGGTCTTTACCGCGCAAAGGCAGCGGTCCACCTCGACTCACGGCACGGGATGTGCGTTCGCCACCGCCTTGGCCTGTCACCTAGCTCACGGACGTGGGCTGCCCGAAGCGGTGCTCCTGTCGAAGGCATACGTCTCCTCTGCAATTGCCAAGGCGCAGGTTGTGGGAAAGGGCACCGGACCCCTTCATCATCTTTTTCGAATGGAGTATCCGCGTCGGGTGAACCCGATCATCTCGGACCCTGAATGGGGAAGGAGCAAATAGGGGGAGGACTAACGCAGACGTTTCAAGAGGCACCCAGCCCCGAACATGGCAACAGCACCGAGAAGCCACTCGATGCGCCAAAGTTGCACTGCCTGCCAATCGAGCACGGTGCGCGCGCTGAATATGATGCCTACCCCGAGCGCTCCCAAAATGCAAGCGACTCCTCCAAGGAAGGCGAGAAACGCGGCGGTTGGAAGTCCGAGCCGGTCGCCAAGGCCGGCAAAGCCTTTTGCAGCTCCGGCAAACGTATTCAAGCCGGTTGCCAACCAAGGCCGGGCCGGTGCCGAGCCGGGGCGAGGGGTGCCGCAGGCATGACAGAAACGGGAGTCTACGATGAACTCGGTTCCGCAACGGTCGCAGGCTTCGACCAGTTCTGACCGCGCAGCCGCTTCCGCCGCCTGCATCGGCGGTTGCCAGAACTCGTGCTGCGCTCCCTGTGCTGCTCCTGCCATAAAGCCCTCTTGCCCAACCCAGGCATCGCAAGCAAATCACCAAACTAATCGGATCTAAATACAATCACTTACGACTAACACCCCGAAGAATCCAACGTCTCGCGAGCAAGAATTACCAGCCACTCGCCTAAATTCTCATTGTGAGCTAGGCTGCACCCCCGAATTCAGTACCCTGTTTGGTTCCCGACCAGCAACTAAAATCGAGGTACACTAGCCATTGTGGCTTGCATGCGCCTCCGGCAGTTCCTAGCCAAGTCCGCGATCGCGCTCGTCGTTGTCGCCGGAGTCAGCCCGGCAGCCGAGCAGCCCAAACTCCCGTCATTCCGCCCTTCCGATCCGGAGAACCAGTCGGCATTCGAGCGGCTTTATAATCTTGACTACGATGTCGCGATTCAGGATTTCGAGAAAGTCTTGGCGCGTCATCCCAACGATCCCTTTGCCGTGAACCATTTGCTCGCAGCGGTTCTGATCCGGGAGCTTTACCGCACCGGAGCTATGAATACCGGCGAGTATGCAAATGACAGCTTTGTCGGACAGGTGCACCGTGCAGCCGATCCGGTCCAGAAGGAGCGCGTCAAGCAGCTCCTCCGCCAGGCAGAGAAGCTGGAGGAAGAACAACTGAAGCGCAATGCAAGCGACGTCGACGCGCTCTATGCCCGCGGCGTGACTCGGGCTCAATTCGCCTTGTATACCGGGCTTCTGGAGCGTGCCTGGTTTTCCGCCCTGCGCAGCGCTGTCGGAGCCCGGCACGACCATGAGAAGGTGCTCGAACTCTCTCCGCAGTACCACGACGCCCAACTCGTCGTTGGCTCTCACAATTACGTGACGGGTAGTTTGCCTATGGGGGTCAAGATGGCCGTGTCTTTGGTCGGGCTCAGCGGAGACAGGGAGAAAGGAATCCGGTACTTGTTCGACGCTGCCCGCGGCAATGGCGAGACCAGCGTCGATGCCGACATCGTGCTGCTCATCTTCCTGCGGCGCGAACACCGCTACCCCGAGGCCATCGAGATTGCTCGCGGGTTGTCCCCGCGCTTTCCGCGGAATTATCTGCTATCGCTCGAAGAGGCGAATCTCCTGCGCACCTCCGGTAAGAACCGCGAGGCTGAAGAGCAGTACCGTCGCGTGTGGCAGAACGGACGCGACGGCAAATACGGAAACCTCCACTACGAGATGGCAGCGCTTGGGTTAGGCGATCTGCTGCGTAGCGAGAAGAACTATTCGGCCGCCGCTGCCGCATACGACCTGGTGGGGGACGCTTCTGCGCCCGATTCAGAACTGCTTCAAAGAGCGAACCTTGCTTCGGGTGAAATGTACGACCAAATGCAGAAACGCGACCTGGCGATGAAAAAGTATGAGGCGGTCGTAGCCACCAACGCCAGCAACAGCCAAGCAGAAAAAGCCCGCCTGCGCATGAAGGAAGCCTATCGGGAATAACGAATACGTTCTCAAGCACACCGAGTGGGGCTTTCCAATCGCCGACACCTGGGGGAAAGATCTGAATCCTTTAGATTCCGGAACTTCTCAATTCCGTCTCACGTATCCTTGATCAGTGGAGGTGTCTATGTACTGCAACGCCTGCGGCAAAGCCATCCCCGATGATGCCCGCTACTGCTCCTGCTGCGGATCGCTGGTAGGTCATCCTCCGCCTCCAAAGAAGCTTGTACGACCCCGCGCCCATCGTTGCATCGCCGGAGTTTGCGCCGGATTAGGTTCCTACCTCGATCTCGATGTGACCCTAGTTCGACTCGTGTGGGTCCTGATCGTGATCTTTTCAGGAATTTTTCCCGGAGTATTGGTTTATGCCCTCGCCTGGATCATTGTCCCGGAAGACCCACAATGGGTCCCGGTCAGCTCCGGACATGCCATCACGAATCCATAGCGAGAAGAGGAAGTTGGGTGTAGCTCGCTGGTCGTTTCCTGAGATCTCAGATCCCGGCAGCTGAGACCTGCCTCGTATGACGCACCCAGCTGTCCCCCGCAACCTGCACCTGCTAGAATCACCCGTCATGTTCGAAGCATTCCTTGTCTCTGAAAAGACCGTAGCCACCGCCAAAGGCGACGGCCCAACCATGGAATTAAAGTCCAGCGAGGGACGCGTCTACCTGCTTACTCTCACCATCACTGACATCATTGAGCAGGAGTCCCTGGATGTCAGCATTTTCGGCTCGCCCGACGGCGCCACATGGGAGGCCAAGCCGATCACGGCATTTCCCCAGAAGTTCTACCGCGAAGAAGTACCGTTGCTGCTCGACCTGACCGGCCGACCGGACGTCAGGTTCATCCGCGCTCACTGGGACGTCGCCCGCTGGGGCCGAGGCACGGAAACGCCGATGTTCGAATTTCACCTGAGCGTGCGCGAAGTGCCACGCGAGATTTTGGCCGAAGCAGCAAACCGACAAAGGTCATAAGCACCGCCTTTCCTAACCCCTGGCCGGAAGCAATGATCTTTCCTTTCGATAAGATAGAGATTCATGTCGAGCGCTTCCACGATTTCCGTTTACCCAGCGCGTTCCCTAGAGGGCCTGGTCCGCATCCCGGGTGACAAGTCCATCTCCCACCGCTACGCCATGCTGGCGGCTATCGCTGAAGGTACCAGCCGGTTCCAGAATTTCTCTGCCGCGCAGGACTGCTACAGCACGCTCGGCTGTGTGCGCGCGCTCGGAAGCGATTGGACCAAAAAAAAAGACGGGGCCATTGAAGTACGGGGTATCGGTTCCAATCTCAAAGCTCCAACGCAGCCGCTCGACTGCGGCAATTCCGGATCGACAATCCGCATGCTGAGCGGAATCCTGGCCGGCCAGCCCTTCACCAGTGAATTGTTTGGGGATGAATCGCTTTCCCGCCGCCCGATGGCACGAATTATGAAGCCGCTCGCTGCAATGGGGGCGAGGATCGAGTCCCGCGAGGGCGGTCGGCCTCCGCTCAAGATTCACGGCGGCCCCCTTCGCGCGATTCAGTACAAACCCGAAGTCGCCAGCGCACAGGTGAAAACGTGCGTGCTCTTCGCTGGCCTGTTCGCCGACGGCGATACGCTTGTCGAGGAGCCCATTCGGACCCGCGATCACGGTGAAGTTGCTCTGCGTGCATTCGGTGCACAGGTTGAGCGTAGCGGAAACGCCGCCCGCATTTGTGGCGGGCAAAAGCTCCACGCCATCGAGGCACATGTCCCCGGGGATCTCTCGAGTGCAGCATTCTTCCTCTGCGCCGCTGCCCTATTCCCGGGTTCGCAGTTGAGCCTGCCCGGAATCCTGATGAACCCCACTCGCGCTCGCCTACTCGACATTCTCATGCAGATGGGATTGAAGATCACTGTCGGCCAACTCGAACAGCACCACGGCGAACTGATCGGTACGATTCAGGCCCAGGGCGGATCGTGGAAGGGTGGGACGATCTCTGGGGCAGACACGGCCGCCCTGATTGACGAGATCCCCGTGCTGGCCGCAACTGCTTCCTATTCCGAAAATGGTCTTGAGGTCCGCGACGCGAAAGAACTCCGCGTGAAAGAATCCGACCGTATTGCCTCGGTCGCGACGAATCTGAGAAAGATGGGCGCTGAGGTTCAGGAACGTCCCGATGGCCTGCGCATCCCCGGTGGCCAGCGGCTCCACGGCGCGGAACTCGATTCCTTTGGCGACCATCGGATTGCCATGGCATTTGCCATCGTCGCGCTTCGCGCCGAGGGCCAGACGCGCATCCAAGGTGCCGATGCGGCAGGCGTGTCGTATCCAGCATTCTTCGAGGATCTGATGTCGATTGTGAACTAGCCGAGAGGGTTGAGAGTGATCGACACATTTTGAGGCGGAACAGACCCCATGCCCAACCGCGAATCCGATGCAGCAGAGAGTCGCCTCCAACACGAGTTCAACCTCTGGGCCGAGCGTGGCGAAGGCCCCAGGATGGAGAACCATCACCTCGACATCACGGAGAAGACCATGCGTCTGATGGAACTCCGTCCGGGAGAACGCGTGCTCGACCTCGGCTGCGGTTCCGGATGGGCCACACGATTACTCGCCCGGGTCGTCAGCGAAGGCCCGGAGGGTTTCGGGCAGGTGGTGGGAGTTGACATTTCCGATGAGATGATTCGGCAGGCGAGAGCAGCCTCTAAGGACTTTGAGAACGTAATGTTCGTCGTCGGTTCAGCCGCAGAGATTCCCTGGGAGGAGAACTTCTTTGACAAGGTCTTGTCAGTCGAGTCGTTCTACTACTATCCGGACCAGGATCGCGCCCTGGCTGAATTGTTCCGCGTGATGGCGCCTCGCGGACGGTTGTTCATCCTGATCAACCTTTACAAGGACAATCCTTATTCACTGCAATGGGTGCCGAAGCTGAAGGTTCCTGTGCAGGTCTGCTCGGCGATTGAGTATGTGGAACTGCTGAAGAAGCATGCCTTCGAAGATGTGGAATACCGCCAGATTGCCGACGACACCCCGACTCCGGAAGACTACAAGACAACCTCTTTCCATTCGCTGGACGATTTGAAGGCATTCAAAAAGACGGGCGCGCTTCTGCTGATGGCGACCAAGCCGAACCTGCGGGTCCCCGCGCCAGGATATACGATTTACTAAAAAATGCGGCGCAGGCTTGCTGCCTGCGCCCGGACGCGGACAAAGAATGTCGGCGGCAACGATTCTATCGGTTCAGATCCGGTCGTCGTCATCGTCGTCCCGATCGCCTCTTTCCAGATTCTTTACCGGTCCCATAGGACGATTGTCATTGGCGCGAAGAATTTCGATTTTGCCGTTCACGTTTGACAGCTTCACTCTCGTTCCCCCGCCGCCAATCTGGCCATGCAGGCTGTTCCCGACGAACTGATGGCGCGACACCGCCAGCCCAAAGTCATTCGAGATGCGGCCCGAAACTGTGCTCGCTTCTACTTCCGCCTTGGCGTCGGAGGGCAGAGTCAAGCGCAGCGTCCCGTTGACGGCTGACAGATCGATCGGGGAGGTCGGCGCCGGACCCACGCTCGCTTCCAGTTCGCCGTTGACCGTATCCAGGTTCGCGCGTCCGCCCAGGTTGCGCGCTCTAAGGTGTCCGTTCACGCAGGAGGCTTTGACCTCGCCGGCTATGTCCTCAATATCCAGTGAGCCGTTCACCAGTTTGATCTCGTCGAGCCGCGCGTGTCGCGGCACCGTTAACGTGTATTCGATGCTGGCGGGATTATCGTGCCCGCCGTTCCAGAAGTTATGGTCGTGGCCCGGATACTCCGTGTGGATTGAAATTGAATCGGAGCGCGAGTCGATCTCAATTCTGGCCTCGTCCAGACGTTCCTTGCTCCATGCGCTTTTGACCGCATCGACTTTGACTTCGTTCCGGTCCCACGCGCTGATGTGTACCGGGCCATTGATGTTATCCAGATCGATTCGCCCGATCGCGGTGAGTGCATACACTTGGTGGAACTCTTCCGTCATCGGTCCACGGTCTGAAGCGTGTCCCAGTGCCGCCAACATCAACAGACTCGCTACGGCGCCCAAAGCTGCGCCCGTCCAGGTGGCAGTTCTCGATTGCCGCATAAGGCCTCCGATGCTTTTAGACGATATACGCGACAAAGGGTGAGTAGGTTCCACATAAACCCGGCTACGAGCTGCGGTCTACGGGCTTCGAGCCGAGTGGGGTAGCGCCGGCCTTCCGGAGGGCGGCCGGACGGCTGCGAGAGGACATCCTCGACGCGCATGAACCTCCAAGCTCCAATTTCGATCCATGGCAGCGTCTGGCGCCTCAAAACTCATCGCTCCCCTATGATCCCCATCGCTCCCCGGAGTATCATGGTCGGGTTATCCTAATGGGGACGAGGATTTATGAGCTGGCTGCAGAACAAGTTCGAGAAGAATTTCCTGATCACGTCGGTGGACTATGTCTTCAACTGGGCGCGCAAATCCGCTCTCTGGCCCATGACCTTCGGTCTGGCCTGCTGCGCGATCGAAATGATCGCCTCTTCGACGGCACGGTTCGATATCGCTCGCTTCGGCTCGGAAGTGTTCCGTCCCAGCCCCCGCCAGTCCGACCTCATGATCGTCTCCGGCACCGTAACGCTGAAAATGGCCCCCGTGGTTAAACGCATCTACGAGCAGATGCCTGAGCCGAAATGGGTCATCTCGATGGGTGCCTGCTCATCGGTCGGCGGACCGTTCAACACTTATGCCGTGCTGCAGGGCGTCGATCGCGTCGTGCCGGTCGATGTCTACGTCATCGGCTGCCCGCCGCGTCCAGAGAACCTGTTCTATGCGCTGCTCCGGCTGCAGGACAAGATCGACACCATGACTCTGGCCCGGAAGCCGACCGAAGTTCGCTTGAACCAGAGCATGATGGAGAACTTCAAGAAGCAGGTCATGATCGCGCAGACTATGCAGCCGAAAGCGTAGCTTTTGGCTCTTAGCCATCAACTGGTCACTTGTCACGGTGATCGCCGAGGGCCTTTCTAAACCATCAGCACTATGAAATCTAGCTAACGGGGTAAGAGCTAAAGGTTAAGAGCTGTGTTTACCAAACTCGCGTCCCAATCCGACCTTCCCGCCCCGAACGAAGCCAAAGAATTTGCCTGCGGCGACCAGACGATCTGCGTCGCCAACGTCAACGGAGAGATTCACGCGATGGATAATGTCTGTCTCCACATGGGAGGACCGCTCGGCGAGGGCGTGATCGAAGACGGCAAGGTCATCTGCCCGTGGCACGGCTGGGCATGGGATCCGAAGACGGGGCAAGCCGGACCGCCGGGAACGAAGATTGCCGTTTATCCCGTAAAGGTTGAAAATCACGAAGTCCTGATCCAAATCTAGATCACCCTTTCGCTGCGTGGGGCGGGCCGAGCAGTTCGCTGATCGCTCGATTCCCGGCCGTGCCAGTTGTCCTCGTTCTTCTCGCGCTACCTTCGGCATCGCAACCGGTGCGCCAGCCTCCGTGTTCATCTCTCAAATTGTGCCGCGGCGGCTCGCCGCAGCCAATCTGCTCTGCCAACCCGCGAGACGGGTGCTGAAATCCCAGCGGAAATAGCAGGCTTAGCCCAGGAAATTTGGAAGACTTGCCACGTCCTCGAACCCCGGAAATACTGTCTTGAGGTCTTTGTTCCCAAGATAGGTTGACACCACCTCTCCCACCACCGTCCGGAAATCCGTGGTTACCGCCAAGTCCCGGCCTTCATACAACTGCGACGGGTCCAGCCCTGGCCAGCGTCCATAGACCTTGCCTCCCTTGACCGGGCCGCCAAAGACGAACATCACATTGGCGTGTCCGTGATCCGTGCCACGGTTGCCGTTTTCGCGGGCGGTGCGGCCGAACTCCGACATCGTTACAATCACCGTGTCTTCGGCGAGGTCACCGAGGTCGGTCCACAACGCCGCCAGCGATCCCGAGAACTCGCCGAGAATATTTGCGATCAGTCCCTGCGTCGAGCCTTCGTTGACGTGATGGTCCCATCCGCCCATGTCGGCGAAGGCGACCTGCACGCCCAGGTTCGCTTTGATCAGTTGCGCCAGTTGCCTGAGCGAGTCACCGAAACGTCCACGCGGGTAGTTCGCGCCCGCAGCGGGCGTGTACTTCGCCGGATCGGCCGCCTTCAGCGCTTTCACTGCCGCGAAGGTTTCCTGTCCGGTGCCGTGCATCACCGTGTCGACCGAGTTCGAATACATCGCCTCGAACGTGTTGGCGGCCGGTGAGGCTTTGGGATTGCGTCCGCCGACCGCGAACTGATCGACATTGTTAATCGCGACCGCAGGTTCCGCACCCGCGAGGATTCGGGGCAGGGAAGGGCCGAGAGCGATCGCCCGGAACACCGATTTGTCCTTCGCGGAATCGGCCGGCATCTCATGCAACGCGCGATTCAGCCATCCGTCTTCTGTCGCCTTCATTCCCGGTGTGCCCGACTCCATGTAGTCCTGCGCGTCGAAGTGCGAGCGCGTCGGATCGGGCGATCCTGCAGCGTGAACAATGGCGAGATGCTTTTGCTGCCACAAAGGCTGAAATGCCGACATCGCAGGATGCAGGCCGAAGAATCCGTCGAGATCGATGAGCGATTTCTTCGGGATGCTGATGGTTGGGCGCATGGAGTAATACGTTGCCTCGCCATGTGGAACGACGATGTTGAGCCCGTCGGCGGCGCCGCGCTGGAAGATGACCACCAGACGTTTTGGCTGCGATCCGGGGTCGGCTGCACCGAACGCAGCCCGCGTGAGAAAACTCGGTAGCACGGCTGTACCCACGGCTGCGAAAGCGCTGTTGCGAAGGAAGATGCGGCGAGTGATTGTCATAAAACCAGCTCTTGGCTGTTAGCTCTGAACCCTTAGCTTGGGCCAGGAACACGCGGTCTGCAAGGTCCAAGCCAGAGCTAAAGGCTAACGGCTATCTCCTTTGAAACTCTGGCGACCCCAATATCAATCCCGCAATTGCTCCCACATTCGGAGCGCGGGGCGCGTCGTCCAACCTGCGTTGCGCAATCTGCGGATCCTCCAACTGCT
>Ga0066903_100003824_pt1 | contig 12475 bp, 8 predicted proteins | sample PanSoiMetaGPlot1_FD_67491 | JGI IMG/M metagenome (GOLD analysis project Ga0066903, IMG submission 67491) | Tropical forest soil microbial communities from Panama analyzed to predict greenhouse gas emissions - Panama Soil - Plot 1 (version 2) | ecosystem: Environmental > Terrestrial > Soil >...
TCGCGTCGTGCAGGATATCCGCGGCAAGCACGGATCCGAGGGCGACTACGTGATGAACCGGCCGATCCATGGACCACAGAATCCGACTCCGGTCGATGAGGCGACAGACACCTACGACTCGATCGAATGGCTCATCAAGAACATTCCCGAGACCAACGGCAAAGTCGGCATTCTAGGAATTTCCTACGATGGATTCCTGCCATTAATGGCGCTCGTCAACCCGCACCCCGCCCTCAAAGTGTCGGTGCCGATGAATCCCATGGTCGACGGCTGGATGGGCGATGACTGGTTCCACAACGGCGCCTTTCGGCAGCAGATGATGCCTTACGTCTACGAACAGGTCGCGACCCGGGCGAATGAGGCGAGATGGTGGACCTCCCACTTCGACGACTACGACATGTACATGCAGGCCGGGTCCGCAGGGGAGCTCGGACGGCAACGCGGGCTGGAGCAGATCGGTTTCTGGCGAAAACTGCTCGAGCATCCGAGCTACGACGCCTTCTGGCGCGATCAGGCAGTCGACAAGGTCCTGGCCGGGCAGCCACTGAAAGTACCGGTCATGGTGGTGCACAGCCTTTGGGACCAGGAAGACATCTACGGCGGCTTGGCGGTGTACAAGGCGATCAAACCGAAGGACGCGAGCAACGACAAGGTGTTTCTGGTGCTGGGCCCGTGGCACCACGGCCAGGAGATCCTGGACGGCAGCACCCTCGGCGCGCTGAAGTTCGGCAGCGATACTGCACTGTACTTCCGGCGCGAGATCCTGCGCCCGTTTCTCGATCACTACCTGAAGGACGACATGCCGAAGATGGACGTCGCCCCCGTGACGGCCTTCGAGACCGGGACGAACGCCTGGCGGCGGCTTCCGGCGTGGCCGGCCGGCTGCGCCGGCGGATGCGCCATCAACCCGACGCCGCTCTATCTGACGGTGGGACTAAAGGCGGGCTTCAACGCGCCGGCGGCGGGGGATTCTCCGTACGAGGAGTACGTATCGGATCCAGCAAAACCCGTCCCGTTCCGCCCTCGACCCGTTCAGCCCGTCGGCTACAGCGACGGCCAGACGTGGGCCCAGTGGCTCGTCGACGACCAGCGTGAAGCATCCGGCCGTCCCGACGTCCTGGCGTTCGAGTCGGAAGTGCTGACCAAGCCGTTGAAGATCAGCGGTCAACCAGTCGTGAATCTCGTTGCGTCGACCAGCGGCACCGACTCCGACTGGGTCGTGAAGGTCATCGATGTCTATCCCGACGAGGTCGCCAGTCAACCGGCGATGGGCGGCTATCAACTGATGGTGTCGGCAGACATTTTCCGCGGCCGCTATCGCGAGAGCCTGGAAACGCCGAAAGCGCTCGCGGCCAACGCGCCGCTCCTTTACAAGTTCGCGCTGCCGGGCGCGAACCACGTCTTCCTGCCGGGTCATCGAGTCATGGTGCAGGTGCAATCGAGCTGGTTCCCGCTCTACGACCGGAATCCGCAGGCCTTCGTTCCGAATATCTTCCGCGCAGTGCCGAAGGACTATTGCAAGGCCACGCAGCGCATCTACCATGCCCCTGGTCAGGCAAGCTTTGTCGAGTTACCCGTGGTGAAGACGCCATGATCGTAGCCAGCCGAGAGGAGACGCTAGACCTGGCGCGAGGCATCAGCCGAGCGATTGCGATCCCCGTGATCGGGATTTCAATCGCGCTGGCGGCTCCAGTCTCGGCCGCAACAAAAGCGATTCGCGCCGGCCGGGCGATCGATCCGAGCGGCAAGCCGATCGCGAATGCGCTCATCGTCGTCGACAACGACCGCGTCGTGTCGGTGGGCACCGGGACGCCGCCTGCCGGAGCAGAACTGATCGATCTAAGCCGGTATACGGTCATCCCCGGAATGATCGATGCGCATACGCACATGACGTACTACTGGGACGGCGCGCCGGGGACGCGGCCGCGAGGCGGCAACCGGCTGCCTTCGGTCTCAATGGTGCTGGCTCGCGCAAATCTGGAGAAGACGCTCGAAGCCGGTGTCACGACGGTGCGCGACATGAACGCCGCCGAGCTCACCGACGTCGCCATGCGCGATTTGATCCACATGGGCACCTGGACCGGTCCGCGCATGTTCGTCGTCGGCTTCGGCCTCGGCGTGACGCGGCAGCCGTATCGGCCCGGAGCAGCGGCCGGGCCTGGAACCGTCGACGGACCGGATGAAGTGCGATTACGGGTGCGTCAGCTGATTGCCTCGGGCGTCGATTGGATCAAGATGTTCGGCTCCACCGGGAGCTTCGAGGACGTCAGCCAGAACGAAACGTTTACCTTCGACGAGATGAAGGCGGCGGTCGACACCGCCCATGCGCTCGGGAAGCGCGTCGCCATTCATTCGTACGGTCCGGCCGGCGCGCGCGATGCCGTTCGTGCCGGCGCCGACTCGGTCGAGCACGCGACCGATATGGACGACGAGACAATCGCGGAAATGGCAAGGCGTGGAACGTGGTATGTGCCGACCATCGATCACAATCGCTACTATGCCGAGCATGCCGGCGAGTACGGGTTTCCGCCAGATGCCGTGGAGCGGTTGAACGCGTTCGTGACGCGGAATCTCGAGACCGCCAGACGCGCATTCAAAGCCGGCGTGAAGTTTGCCATGGGCTCCGACGCCGTATATTCGATGTTCGGCGAGAACACGCGCGAGCTCGGATGGCTCGTGAAGGCGGGAATGACCCCGGCGCAGGCTTATGCCGTGGCAACCTCGAACGGCGCCTCGTTGCTTGGTATGGAGAAGAACCTCGGCGCCATCGCTCCCGGTTATTTCGCCGACCTGGTAGCCGTGGACGGCGACCCGCTCAGCGATGTGAACGTACTGATCGAAAGAGTCAAATGGGTGATGAAGGCTGGCGCGGTCGTCGTTGACAAGACGGCGCCGAAATCGTCGAAAAGATGAAACGGGTAGCGCCTGCGGCCAGTGCGGAGGCCGCGTCCGCGCGGCCGGAGCGCTCGCGAGCGGGGGTGGGGCCCCGCGAGCATAAGAAGATGAAAGGGGGCGCCGTGGTCGTTGACAGGACGGCGCAGAAATCGTCGAAGAGGTGAAATGGGTAGCGCCTGCGGCTAGCGCGGAGGCCGCGTCCGCGCGGTCGGAGCGCTCGCGAGCGGGGGTGGGAAGAATCCTGGTCTGATGTCGACCTGTGCCGAAGTGCTCGCCGCCACGCTCCGCGAGGCCGGCACGACCAGAATGTTCGGTCTGCCTGGTGGCGAGATGCTCGATTTCCTCGAAGCCGCCCGGAAGGTGGGCATCGAGTTCGTTCTCACTCGTCACGAGGCCGTGGCATCGCTGATGGCGGACGCAGCCGGCCAGCTCTCGCGTCAGCCGGCGGTGTGCGTTTCGACGCTCGGTCCCGGCGCCGTCAACCTCACGCTTGGCGTTGCCAACGCGTTCCTCGATCGCTCGCCCCTCATCGCGATTACCGCGACGAACGCGACCTCGGCGCGGCCGTACGCGACCCATCAGCAACTCGACTTGAACGCCGTCTATCGGCCGTTCACCAAGACGACGTTGACGCTCGACGGGGTCAATACGGCCTCGACGGTTCGGCGCGCCTGGCGAACGACGCTCGAACAGCGGCCGGGTCCGGTTCATATCGCGCTCCCGAGCGACGTCGCACGACGGGAAGAACGGCAGACCAGCGATCCCGAGACAGAGAGCCTGACGCCGCAACTGCTCCCGAAACCGGACCGAGGAGCGATAGGCCGGTTGGCGGACGCGCTCAAGACCGCACGTCGCCCGATCTTGATTCTTGGGCTCGATCTCGATCCACGAACCGCGCCGCCGATCGTTCGGCGGTTCGCGGAAACCGTTGGCGCGCCGGTCTTCGTGACTCCCAAGGCGAAAGGGATCCTCCCCGAGGATCACCCGCTCTTCCATGCCGTCTGCGGCGGCCTCGCGAGCGACGCGGTTGTCGTCGATTTTCTGAGCCGCAGCGATCTGCTCGTCGGCGTCGGATTCGATCCGGTCGAATCCGACGGCTTGTGGCATCAGACGATGAGGCTCGCGTCGGTGGCTCCAGTTACGATCGCCGCTGGCGAGTTTCGACCGGTCCTCGAGGTGACCGGCGACATACACGCGTCGTTGACTGCGTTGGCGGCCACGTCGTACGGCGCGTATGACTGGTCCGCGGGCGGGCACGATGCGTTTCGCGCCGAGCTGGAGCGGACGCTGCGACCGGCGACGCAGCCCAGACACGGACTCTCGCCGTACGACGTGACACGGACGCTGCGCGACCTGTATCCGCCCGACACGATCGTGACGACCGATGTCGGCTCGATCAAGCTCATCGTCTCGCAGGCGTGGCGGACGACAGAGCCGCTGACGTTTCTGGAATCAAACGGCCTTTCATCGATGGGGTACGGCCTGCCTGCTGCCATGGCGGCAAAGATGCTGACGCCAGACCGTCCGGTGCTCTGCACGATGAGCGACGGTGGCTTTTCGATGATCTTCGCGGATCTCGAGACCTGCGTCCGACACCGCCTGTCGTTCGCGACGGTGGTCTACAACGACGACGCGCTGAGCCTGATCAAGGTGGCGCAGGAGCGGCGCGGTCACGCCGATTATGGCGTCCGCTACGGTCACGTCGACTTCGCAGCCGCGTCCGCGGCGCTCGGCGCCCTGAGTTGGCGTGTGTCGACGATGGAGGATCTCGAGAAATCAGTAAAAGAAGCTCAGCGGCAAGACGGTCCGGCAGTGATCGATGTCACCATTGATCCGACCGAATACCGCAAGCACGTCGCGCCATATTCGAGGTGACAAACAACCGTAGGGGACGCCGGGAGACGGTTGATCACGGAGGGCACGGCGAAGCTTTTCACTCGATCCGCGAGAAATCAATCAACGCCCGCGCCAGCTCTTTGCCGTCGAGCAGAACGACAACCGCAAGCGTCTCGCGAGCCAAGGCCGACGGCTCGAATCTGGCTTCCACGATTTCCCCGGAGATCGGTATTCCGGTGTTGGTCTTGCTCGTCCTGCTCGGGCCCTGGACGTAGAGCGTCGTCGAATGGCTATCGAGCGCTTCGGGACCAGGCGAGCCATCACGACTGTTAATCCTTATTTCGATCGATGGGGCCGTGACATAAGCATTCAACGGATGAAATCGCACTTGTGCCACGATGGACGCGTTTCCCTGCTGCGGTCGAACCGCCTCGATGGCGCTCTGAGGGCTCCGAGTGAACAGCCAATCGCCGCGGCGCAGGTGCTCTTCAGCAGTGAGTACAAGACGTCTGAATTCACTGATGATCTCGATTTGTTCGACCGGAGAGTCTTTCACCGCGGTCAGGTAGCGCGCGTGAAAGCTGGCACGGTCGCGGTCAGACTCTCGCGCGATGGCCAGCGCGCGCTCAACGTCCGACTGTCCGAGCGCTAGGAGGATCAGCGCTGCGACTCGCGTCAGCATGTCGGCAGTCTATTTCAACGGGTTTTTCGCGGGATCGAAGAGCTCGGCGCGACGCACGCGCTCGCCCTGGAAGATCACCATCGAGATGCGCTCGGTCGACGAAATCTCGCGGGTCGGATCGCCGTCGACAACGAGGAGAGTCGCGTCATAGCCGGGAGCGACGAGCCCCAGGCGCGATCCCGTGCCCAGGAGCTGCGCGGCGTTCCGCGTAGCTGCTTGCAAGGCGACGGTCGGCGGGATTCCCGCTGCCACCCATAACTGCAGCTCGCGGTGCACGGCCGGTCCATGAAAGACGAGCGTGTTTCCCGCGTCGCTGCCGGTGACGAGCGGGACGCCGGCCTTCCACGCCCGACGCAGGTTGTCTTCCGCGACGTGCATCGCTGACTGCAGTCCTGCCGCGCGTTCGCCGTTCGTGTACTTACCGGCAGCGAGTGCGGCCCGTGTTCCCGATAACAGCTTCTGCGGAAGGACCTGACGGACCAGCGAGCGCTGCAGCAGATCGTCGCGCCCGGCCGAGACGTCGTGGAACCCCTCGAGAACCGATAGCGTCGGATCGTAGCTGATGCCGGAGCGAGCCATGTGTTGGAACAAATCGTCTGGGATGACATCTGCGAACGATCCATGCTCGATGCTGGAAGCGCCCGCTTCGACGGCATCGCTGACGTCCTGCGCGCTGCCAGTGTGGACGGCAAGCGGCAGCTGACAGGCTCGTGATTCGTTCGCGGCCGCGCGGAACATCGCGAGGTCCATTCGGGCGAACAGCATGCCTGTGCGGCCGGTTTCGAGCACAGCTTTGATGCCGTCGACACCAGCGGATTTCAGCTCCCGGACCTGTTGTTGCGCTTCCTCAGGCGACTTGGGCGTTCGAACGAACTGTGCCTCGGCGGCCGCCCGCGCCGGTGCGGGAAGCCATGACAGGTACTCGGTCCCGTGACCGCCTGCGGTGGTAAACAGCGGGCCCGTCAGGAACAATTGTGCGGCCTGGATCTCACCGTCTGCGACACGTTTGCGCAGTGCCAGCGAATGGTCGAGGAAGTCGCCGGTGCTCCTGACAGCAGTGACGCCGCAATAGAGGTACTGAAGGAGCGCCCGTCCCTCGTTGTCTTCCGCCGAGTACTCCTTCGGATCCGAATACGCACCACCGGGAGCGCCAAGATGTACATGCACGTCGATGAGGCCAGGCAAGACGGTTTTTCCCGAGCCTTCGACCGTATCGACTTTCAGGGTTCCCGGATCTGGTCCGGCGCTTTCGAACACCGCTTCGATCCGGCTCTTGCGCACCAGGACCGATGCCGGATCCAGGATCCGGCCGTCGCCGACGAACACTCGTGCGTTCCGGATCAGAAACGCATCATTTCGTTGCAGCTGGCGCCAGAGCACACGGTTACGGACGATTTGATCGCTCGTCCTCAGCTGACCGATACCGAGTGCGACGAACGGCGCCAGGACCGCGGCTACCCAGAGTTTGGCCGACCCCTTGACCCTCTCGTCTTTCTCCCACCGGAACAGCCGCGCCGCGATGAAGAGTCCAATCACCAGCGTGATGAGGAGCGCACCGGAGGGCTTCCAGTTGTCGGCCAGCGTCTCGTGACGCGTGAGTATGCTTTCGACACCGGTGGCGAGATACGCCGCCGGGAGGAATTGGGACACTTCCTGCGCCCATCGGGGGAGCATCGACGCCGGGAAGGTGACACCGCTCAGGAACAGCATCGGCATGTAGAGGATCTGCACGATGATGTTGCTTTCCTGCATCGAGTTCGCCACGGCCGCGACGATCAGGCCGATCGCCCGGAATGCCGCCGCCCCGAGCAGGAGGAACAGGAGCAACGAGATCGGTCGGTCCGGTACGGGCAAGCTGTAAAACGCGTGCGCCATACCGATAATCAGCAGCACGGCGGGAACGTAGAGCAGCAAGCCGGTCACGACCGACGCCACGAGCAGCGGCACGGGCGTAATGGGCGTCACCTTGAATCGGCGGAGGATGTTCTGCTCGCGCTCGACGACGGCTCGAATGCCGGCGCCGAACAGCCCGTTGCCGAGGACACCGATGACGAGGACGCTCGTGACGACGAGCGGGATTGCGCCGCTTCGCTCGGCGTGAAGCAGTCCGGCGAGCCCGAAAAAGAAAATCAGCGGGAACGCATAGTTGAAGAAGAGGACCGATCGGTCACGGAGCGCGAGCCTGAGATCGATCGCCGTCAACGCCAGGTACTTCTTCATTCCCGCAGGCTTTTTCCTGTCAGCTCGATGAACACATCCTCGAGCGAAGGACGCTTCAAGTGGACATCCTCGAGCTCGACGCCCTGCTGGTCCACCCACCTGACCAGCTCGACGAGCGTGCGGGCCGGACGCGCGGTCGAGACGATGACCTGCCGACGGTCGGCGCTGACGCTGCCGCCATCGGCGTCGGCGAAGCGAGGCAGATCGCCCGGGGGCAGCGGTCGCTCGCAGCGCACTTCGACGCGGGTGTGGCCGAGCGTCCGAGACCGGATTTCCTCTGGTGTGCCCATGGCCACGATTCGCCCCTCATCGATAATCGCGACCCGGTCGCACAGCTTCTCGGCTTCGTCGATGTAGTGTGTGGTCAGCAGGACCGTCCGTTGTTCGCTTCGAAGCTCCTGCACGAGCTGATGGATCTCGAGGCGCGTCTGGGGATCGAGCCCGGCCGAGGGCTCGTCGAGAAACAGCAGTTGCGGATCGTTGACGAGCGCCAGCGCGAAGGCCAGACGTTGCTTCTGGCCGCCTGAGAGCTTGCCGTATGCCTGGTCGCGTTTGTCCCAGAGCTGCAGTCGGCGCAGGAGCTTGTCACCGTCGACCGTTTGCGAATACAGGGCGGAAAACACGCGAAGAGCTTCGCGCAGGGTGATGCGATCCGGGAGATTGGTCGCCTGGAGGCAGACGCCTATGCGATCCTTCAGCCGCACACTCTCGAGGTCCGGATCGAATCCGAGCACCGAGACGTCGCCCTGATTCCGAGGCCGCAGGCCTTCCAGGATTTCGACCGTCGTCGTCTTGCCGGCGCCATTCGGGCCGAGCAGGCCGAACACCTCGCCCGGAAGGATGTCGAAGTCCAGGCCCTTGACCGCCTGAAACGATCCGTAGCTCTTGGTCAGACCACGTACGTAAACCGACGGCGCTGGCGAGAACATGTCACGGCTGGTGCGAGCGCTCGACGACGTCGTAGTACGTCTGGATCTTGCCTTCGTGAAAGGCGGTCAGCAGCCCTCCAATCGGATCGAGGAGCGTCGCCGAGCGCAGAACCGGATAGTTCGGCTGAAACGTAAAGCCGCCGTTGTTGAAGTATGCGCGGATGAACGTGCTGGACTCGTCGATCGGCAGCGTCCCCACGTTCGCGAAGAACCGCTTCCAGGCGTCGCTCTGAAACAGGTACTGCTCGACGTTCGACGTGTAGAACACCGACACGGTGGCGCCGTGCTCCTTGAGGTATCCCGCGACGGCCCGAATGGCCTTGTCGCCGCCGAAGTCTCCAACCAGCGGGATGATCAGGTTGTTTTTTTCCAGATCCTTCAGGATCTTGAAGTTCTCCTCGCTTGCCATGTAGCTGTGGTTCTGGCCGCGCTCGTCGGTCTCCATCATCAATTCGGCATAGGTTGGAAAGAAACGGCCGCCGAAGCCGAATCCACGTGGGAATGAGTAGCGAAGATCGGGACCGCCCGAATAGAAGGCGGCGTACACATACTCGATGGTCCTGAGATCCTCCGGCGTGAGCCGGAACCCGTGATGCTTGACCAATTGATCGACGATGCTGCGAAGGTGCTTTCGCTGCAGCTCGTCGCTGGACGCGACTGCGTCGTACGCCTCGAATAGCTCCTTCGGTGTCGACCGCAGGCCGAGCCCCGGCGGTTGCTGCCGCGCAAAAAGCCGCGACAGGAAGTCTGCGCGGTTCTCCGACTGCTCGATGAGCGATTTGTACATCAGGTGCAGCAACATGTTCTGGCGCCGGATGTCGATGATGAAGGCAGCCTTCGGTCGGAGCGCGACGATGTAGGTAAAGTTCTGGTCTGGACCGACTCCGAGGTAGACACCGCCTGGTTTGCCGCGTTTCTCGAGCTCGGGGATGACGTGCTGGAACGCGCTCTCGTTCGAGATGAGATTGTCCGATCGGAAGAAGCCGCCGGGTTCCGAGAAGTCGTCGACGATGCGCCAGAACGTCTGATCGTTGAGGCGCTTTGGAAGCGCATCGGCGGCGACGTGCAGTGCAGGCGCAAGCCGCAGGGCGCCGGCCGAAACCACCAGCGCCAGGGCCAGAAGCAATGCGCTTCGGCGTCGAATCATCTCTCCCATCCGCGTCATGGCCGACCGTCCCACGCTCAGCTGAAGCCTCGCGCTACGAGACCGGGCTGAAGCCTCGCGCCACGACTAGGCCTGGTCCTTTTGGACGCGGCGTCGAGGCGGGTCTCCAAAAACAAGACCCGCGCTGCGCGCGCAACTTCGCAACGTGCTGGACCGAAGCTTATACTGAATTCCCGTGAGAAGGATCTTCAACAACATTCTGGAAGCAATTGGCGACACGCCCATGGTGCGCATCAATCGCATCACGCAAGGGCTCGTGAAGGCGTCCGTCGTCGCCAAACTCGAGACGTTCAACCCCGGCAATTCGATCAAGGACCGCATGGCCGTGAAGATGATCGAAGACGCCGAGCGGGCCGGCCGCCTCAAGTCGGGCGGCACGATCATCGAGGGGACCTCGGGCAACACCGGCATGGGACTCGCCATTGTCGCCGTCGTGAAGGGCTACAAGTGCATCTTCACGACCACCGACAAGCAATCCAAAGAGAAGATCGACGCGCTCAAGGCATTCGGCGCCGAAGTCATCGTGTGTCCAACCAACGTCGACCCGGAGGATCCGCGATCCTATTACTCGGTCTCGTCGCGCCTCGAGCAGGAGGTACCGAATTCGTGGAAGGCCAACCAGTACGACAACCTGTCGAACGCCCAGGCTCATTATGAGCAGACGGGACCGGAGATCTGGGACCAGACCGAGGGGAAAGTGACGCATCTAGTAGTCGGCGTCGGAACGGGCGGGACCGTCACCGGCGTGGCCCGGTACTTGAAGGAGCGCAATCCGCGCGTCAAGGTGTGGGGGATTGATACGTACGGGTCGGTGTTCAAGAAGTACAAGGAGACCGGCATCTTCGACAAGAACGAGATCTATCCCTACATTACCGAAGGGATCGGCGAAGACTTCCTTCCGAAGAACGTCGACTTCAGCCTGATCGATCACTTCGAGAAGGTCACGGACAAGGACGCCGCGATCATGACGCGACGCATCGCCCGGGAAGAGGGGATCTTCGCCGGCAATTCGGCCGGCGCTGCGATGGCGGGACTGCTGCAGCTGAAGGATCACTTCACCGAGCGCGATCTGGTCGTCGTCATCTTCCACGACCATGGCTCGCGGTATCTGGCCAAGATGTTCAACGACGACTGGATGCGCGAGAAGGGTTTCCTCGAAAAGACCGGCATGACCGCGCGCGATCTGGTCGCGTCCGGCGTGTCCGGGGAGTTGTTGTCGGTCGAGGCAACCCAGCCGGTCGAGGTCGCGGTCCATGTGATGAGCGACCACGACTTCTCCCAGATCTCGATCACACGCGACCGGCGGCTCGTCGGATCGCTCAACGAGACCCGGCTGTACGCGGAGCTCGTGCGCGATCCCTCGGTGAAGACCGAGCCAGTCGAGTCAATCATGCAGCCGGCGTTTCCGTTCGTCGATATCTCGACACCGGTCGATCTGCTGTCGACGATGATCACACCGGATAATCCGGCGGTGCTAGTGCGCGACTTCAAGAGCGACAAGACATTCATCATCACGCGATCGGACGTCATTCGAGTTCTGTGAATCCAAGGCGGTTGCGTCCGGTTTCAGCCGGACCGTGGAGCCAACCATGAGTCAGAGCGATCCGCTTCGTGCTCAGCTGGCGTCGATGCTCGATGGGCACGACGCTCACATAACCTTCGACAAGGCGGTTGCCGACCTCTCGCCTGCGCTGCGAGGCCGACGGCCTGACGGGCTGCCGTACTCGCCCTGGCAGCTGGTAGAACACCTGCGCATCTCCCAGGGCGACATCCTCGACTTCTGCCGCAACCCGAAGTACGTCGAGCGCCACTGGCCCGATGACTACTGGCCGAAGACGGACGCGCCCTCGAGCGAGCGAGCGTGGGACGCCAGCCTGGCGGAGTTTCGCAGCGACTTCGAGGCAATGAAGCAGCTCGCGCTGGATCGGAGCATTGATCTATTCGCCAAGATCCCGCATGGATCGGGGCAAACGTACCTCCGTGAAATCCTCCTGGTCGCCGAGCACAACTCCTATCACCTCGGACAGCTGGTTGTCGTGCGACGGCAGCTGGGCGCCTGGTCGTGAACGCTTGTTCGCGGCCCCTTCAGGGCCGCGATGAGTCGAGTGAGACACCGTGATCGCGCTTACGCGTGAGGTCAGTCCGGCCATCGTCCGCTGCGAGCTGACGCACCTGCCTCGACAGCCGATCGATGTCTCGCTCACCCGTGCGCAGCACCTGGCTTACGAGCGGGCGCTGGAGGTTGCCGGTTGCACAGTTGTGCGGCTCCCCGCCGACGACAGCCTGCCGGACTCTGTCTTCATCGAAGATGTCGCGGTGGTATTCGACGAGGTCGCTATCGTGACGAGGCCCGGCGCCGCGTCACGGCGCCTCGAGACGCCCGCGGTCGCCGACTCACTGCGGCAGCATCGGCCGCTCTGTGCGATCCACGATCCGGGCACGCTCGACGGCGGCGACACGCTGGTCGTAGGCCGCCGCGTGTTCGTCGGGTTGTCGGGGCGGACGAATCGTGAGGCCGTCGCACAAATGCGGCGGATCCTCAATCCTCACGGCTATTCGATCGAGGAAGTCGAGGTCGACGTGAGGGGCTGCCTCCATCTGAAATCGGCCGTGACAGCCATTGACGATGAGACTCTCTTGATCAATCGCCGATGGGCCGATGCGAAGCAGTTCGCCGGTCTGGCGGTCATCGACGTCGCTCAATCAGAGCCTCATGCGGCGAACGTGCTGCGGGTGGGCGGGTCGATA
>Ga0066903_100003825_pt1 | contig 12475 bp, 12 predicted proteins | sample PanSoiMetaGPlot1_FD_67491 | JGI IMG/M metagenome (GOLD analysis project Ga0066903, IMG submission 67491) | Tropical forest soil microbial communities from Panama analyzed to predict greenhouse gas emissions - Panama Soil - Plot 1 (version 2) | ecosystem: Environmental > Terrestrial > Soil >...
TATTGATTTCGATCGCGGACTTACAGACCGCGCCCGACAGATTGTATTGCTTGCCGTTGGCGAGCAGAGCCGAGACAGTGACGTCCTTGTGACCTTCAAAGACCCGAATGCTCAGGCCCGGAATGGTCGAGATGTCACCCTCGATCCAGGGAACGCGCGGAAGCTCCTGATAGCCGTGGACCCGATCCTGGCCCGCGAGCATCGTGCGCTCGAACATGCTCGGTGAGACGGTGAAGTTGCCGCGCAACGGGAACTGTTGCCCGCCAACGTAGAGGTATGCGACGCCAGCGATACGCTGTGCCATTGCAGATACTCCAATTTGTGATCAGGGAAGAAAGGAGACGGCGCGCGAGGCGCGCCGTTACGCGGTCTGCGGCAGCGTGCCGGTCACACCGAGGTTGCCCAGCTGGCCGACGATCTCGACGTCGATGCCGCGATCGTACTGCAGCCGGAACTGCGCCAGCACCGCGAAGATACGGAGCTGGTTGATCAAATCGGGCGGGTATAGGACGTTGACCCGATTGGGGTCGTTCGGATCGCGTTCGACCAGGAGGTTCTCCCGGAAACTGTCGACGTCCTCGACCAGACCGTTGTATTCGTCGATCCGGTACTGCGAGAGCAGCTCGCCCTTGATAATTCCCGGCGTCACAATCGCCTGACCGGGCCCGAAGCGCGTGCCGTCGTTGGCCAGCTTGTGGCGCGGGAATTTGCTGGTGATCGCGTGCCGCTGATTGCGCAGCAGCCGCGCCAGCGTCGCCAGCGTAGTCACCAACTCGTAGGCATCATCCGGCATGCCATAGAGGTTCAGCTGGTAGGTCGTTTGCTCGCGAGCGAGCATCGGCTGCCGATCGGCGCCGGCCTTCTGGATGGCGATGCCGTTCAGAGCCAGCGAGTTCAGCTCGATGAAGTTGAACCGCGAGTTCAACGGTGCCAGCTTGATGTGATTCAGCGACAGCGTCTGCAACGGCCGCGCCGGATCGTTGGTGAGCGCACGCTGCGCCTTTGCTGTATAGGCCGCGCACCACTCGTAGGATGGGCTCGGACTGTCGACCTCGATGCCGAGGATCGAGGTCACGCCGCTGTTCTGCGTGTTGCCAAACAGCACCAGATCCGAGTAGGTCCCGCGCTTGGCCGAGAACACATGGCCGAACAGTTCTCTCCGCCATCCCCATCGGCCGGTGTCACTGAAGCCATATTCGTCGTTCCAGGCGAACAGCGAGTTGCTGTCCGTGTACGGCATAGCGACGTACTCGAACTCCTTCTCGCCGAGATTGATGATCGCCTGATCGAAGTCAGGCGTGCCGGTGGCGCCGGTCAGGAACGCTGTCCCCGGCGTTGCCAAGCTCGTGCTCACCAGCCCGCTCAGCGTCAGACCGGGCGGCGTCCGCTCGCCACCGATCGTGCCGTAGTAATTGAGATCGATCCGGATCTCGTTGGCGGTCACGCTCTTCCACACCGACGTAAAGGTCACCGTCGCGGTGGCAGCTACGGCCGTAACCGGCAACGTCAGGTCGTCGTTGATCGCATCGGCAATCTTGGTCGCAATCTGATCGACCGAGTCGGTGGTGCCGATGTTGATTCCGATGTGCTCACCGCTGACATAGAGGTGAATGGTTCCAGCTTCGGTCGCCGGGGACCCAACAGTAATGGTGCCGGTTGAAGCTGCAGCACCAACTGTTTCCTTCAAAGGTAAGCCCCAGGTTTCGTTCGCGAAATTGTTCGCGAAGAACGCTTTATACATCCGAGAAAGCTCGGACCCGATACCAAAGTGAGCATCGGCCTGGGCCTGACTACCGATCGCGATGGCGACTTCCGGCACTGCGTCGCCGGCATCAATCATGGTGCCGACAATCAGTGACGGTTGATGCAAAACAGGAAGGCCCGCTTTGCTGGGATCGACTTCGACCCAGTATAGCGGAACCTTAATGTTTGCGGGGATTTGTGAGAAACTGATAGGCATGGGTTTCTACCTCCAGTGAAGCTTTGGTTTGGGGAGTTAGGCCGCAGGTTCAGGACGCGGCTTGCGGGCTTGTGCAGACTGCTGCTGGTCAGCCTGCTGCTCACGCTTCACGGTGCCATCGGCAAGCCGTCGCCGCGTGAAACTGTCGAGCGGCCATTCCACCGACCCAGAGGCCGGAAACTTGGCGCCACTCGGATGCTTGATGCCCTTGCGAATGGTGTCGTCGCGGGGAAGCACCCGCACTCCACTCGGCCGTTGTGGCATCGTCTGTTTGAGACGCTCGCGCCGCGCCTCGATCTGCTTCAGTCGCGCTGACTTCTCTGGCTCACTCATGACGCTCGTCTCCTATGTTTGAGTGAAGTCCTTCGCGGCCCACGGCGGTGGAGATGGCGCATAGGATGGTCCCGTGTCCTCTTTTGCCATGGGCGTGAACTCGTACTCGCGGATGATCCGGATCACCTCGTTCGCATCCGGCACGTGGCCGTCGCGCGCGAGTGGCACCGTCTCGACGTGGATGCGCAGCAGGTCATCGACGATCACGGGCGAATAGTCGGCGCGATACAAGATCGAGGGTTCGTACTGCATCTCTGCGATTGCGGTCTCGTTGTTGAGCCCGGTCGCGCCCCACATGTGCCTGCGGGTGCCGCGCACGATGCCTTCAAAACGCACGTTGTCCGGATTGCCGGCGCCGATGTGCGGGTTCCAGGTGTTGACCATGTTCGTGATGTACTCGTCACGCCACAGCCCGTTCATCAGCGCCCAGAACGACTCGTCGAGCTTCAGCTCCGCCGCCAACGGATCGTTGTTGCGGATGATCACCGAGAAGCCCAACCGCAGAGTATGAGTAAAGCGGATGCAGCCCGCGTTGGCGTCGCCGTCCGGCTGCATCTGCTCATCGACGATATACACGCCGAGATACGGCAGGTGCTCCGGATCGACATTCAGCATCTTGCAGCGCCGGGCCTTGAAGCCGGAGAAGAACGGCAGCGTCACGGCCTTGGCAAACAGCACATCGCGGATCACCGCCGAAAAGCTCTGGATGTCCGTGATGCTCACGGCGTTGCGAGGCCCCACTTACGCAGCGTCAGCTTGGTCTCGCCGCCGCCGTTGGTGCAGTCATCGATCACCTCGTACTCGCCCAGCGGCGCACCGTTGCAGTCGAACGGGATGGTGATCAGGTCGTTCTGCTTCGGCACCACCTGAAACTCGGCCTCGCGCAGATACAGCTCGGTCTTGTGATCCGAGAAGATCGAGCCGTCTTCAGCGACCACATCGATATCGTTGGTATCGAAGATGCCGCGCGCGGTGTACGGCGCATGCCCTGGCCGGCTGGCCAACGGCGCCACCGTGATCGGCACGGCGAACATGTCGAACACCGGCAAGTACAGCAGCGTGCTGAAGTTCACCGCCACGGCGGCACCTTCTGCAGCATCGTGCGCATGCGTTCGCGCAGCAGCCTAAACAACTCAGGCCGCAGGATCGGATGCCTGCGCCCGGCCACCACCTCACCTTTCCTCACCACCATCGGTGCTGCCAACTTGCTCTTCGTCTTGCTGCCTTTGGGACGGCCGACCGGGCGGCCGGTCTTGCGTCGAAACCGCGACGGCTTCGACAATCGCGAGCGCGGCCAGATCCGCGTCATCGCCATCTGGTCGCTGGGAAACTCCAGGCTCGGATATTTCCGATTCATGTCGTCCTCCTGCCACTGCACGAACTCGACGTTGAGTGTCGAGTTGGTGCCATGCATCGGCGCGATCATGCTCGTGCGCTCGTACAAATCGGAAACTGTGCCCAGGAGCTGGATGCAGTCGACTGAAAGCTTGAGTTCCAAATCAGACCTGCAGCCGCACGTAATGCATCAGCAGCGAATTGATCGCTGGGTCGATGCCGCTGGTCGGCGCCCGCTGCTGCGCACGCAAAGCCGCGTTCGGGTCGTAAAACTGAACGCGCGCGTCTTTATGCGACAAGCTGCGGATACCGCTGGTCGCCGCCATCTGCGCAACCTGCTTGGCGTGCTGGATCATGAGCACACACGCTTGCTTCAAAGCTTCCGGCGCTTCCTCCGGAAGATTGAAGCCGCCGATGTAAGTGACGCGCATCTCGGTCACCGCGCTTCCGACCAGTTCGACCTTTCCGGACCGCTCCTCGACCTCGAACGCCAGCGGATCGAGGAAATTGCCGATCGGCGTTTCGACCGCGACGACATCCTCCTCCTTGATCGGCCAGTGCGACAGGAAGATGCGGGTGCCGGGACACTCGCTGCCGACGCAACGCCACGTCTCGCGCACGGTCTCTCGCGCGAACACGCGATTGCACATCACCGAGATCACGTCGCTGTAACGGTCGATGTAATCTTCGAGCTGCGCATCCTGCGAGGCATCGCTGACGCCAAGCGATATCTTAAGCTCCTCGACCGTCATCAGGTCGAAGTTGGTCGCAGGCTCGATGATCTTGATCGTTACGTCGGCCATGTTGCTACCGCGTCTCGTATTGGAATTGCTCGAAGAGCGACCGCAGCTCCAAGGCCGGGCCCTTCTCGCCATCACTCATCACTGGGATGGCGAGATACTTTTCACGGTCGATCTCCCAGCGGAGTACGACTGGCGCAGCCTCCCCGCGATCACCACGGTCGCCCTTCTCACCCCTGTCGCCCTTCAGGCCGGGGATACCCTTGTCACCGGTCTTGCCCTTCGACACGAGCAGCTGCCAGCCGGCGCCGGGGCACTCACCGGGATCGTCGACCTTGGCAATGAAGCTGCCACCGTTCAGCGCAACGATGTCGAGCGCACGATACTGCGACGTCGCTGCGAACGTGCCACGCACGCGCGGCGTGACACCATCACGGCCGGAGACAGCAAGACAGATCCAGTCGTCCGAGTTCGGATCGTTGCCGGTGTCCTTGGTGGCCTGGAAGGTGCCACCATCGAAAGCAACGACGTCGCCCAGGTAGTGCACACCGGGCGTCCAGAGTTTCACCGCCGGCAGGAAGCCGGGATCGCCCTGCTCACCACGGTCGCCCTTTGCGCCGGCCGGACCTACGGGACCTGCAGGACCATCCGCGCCGTCATCACCCGGCTCACCTGGATCGCCCTGCGGACCGCGCGCACCGGGTTCACCATCGAGACCCTTCTCACCACGCTCACCGCGCTCGCCCTTCGGACCGCGCTCGCCGATGACGCCGGGGATGCCACGCTCACCGGCCGCACCATCGAGACCACGTTCGCCGCGCTCGCCGCGCTGCCCCGGCAGTCCACGTTCACCGCGCGGACCGATCGCGCCGACTGGGCCAGCCGCACCTTCGGGACCGACGGGCCCAGGCTCGCCTTGCTCACCGCGCTCGCCGGCTTCGCCACGCGGACCGATCGCACCTTGCGCGCCATCGAGACCATCCTCGCCCTGCGGACCGGCTCCACCGCGCGGACCCATCGGACCAGCTGCGCCATCGAGACCCTTCTCGCCGCGCACACCCGGCAGCCCCTGCTCACCGCGCGCACCCGGAAGCCCGCGCTCGCCGCGCGGACCTTGCGGCCCGGCAGCGCCGTCGAGACCCTTCAGACCAGCAGCTCCGGGTTCTCCTCGCGGACCAGCCGGACCAACTTCGCCAGCCGGACCAACCGGACCAACTGGGCCGGGCTCACCCACCTCGCCTTGCGGACCTTGTGCCCCTGGCGTTCCTTGCGCACCGATCGAACCGGGGGGACCCGCAGGACCCTGCGGGCCGACGGCCCCCGGCTCGCCGGTCGGGCCCTGCAAGCCACCTTCACCTTGTGGACCAGTTGCGCCTTGCTCGCCTTGCAGGCCCCTTTCGCCTTGCGGTCCCGCCGGACCGGGCGCGCCTTCATCGCCGCGAACACCTTGCGGACCTTCCGCTCCGCGAGCGCCAACGCCGGGAATGCCACGTTCGCCTTGCTCACCTTTCTCGCCTCGCTGTCCTGGCAGACCGCGCTCGCCCCGCTCGCCCTTGGCACCGGGTGCGCCATCAGCACCAGCCGGACCAGAAGGGCCGGCGACACCGGGCTCGCCATCAGCGCCATCACTCAGCGCCGCCAGCCGCTCGCCCATCGTGGTCAGCATCTCGGTGCGTAGCTCCGCCATCTTCGCCCGCATCTCGGAGACGATGGTGCTTGCCTGCGCCTCGATCAGCGCGCGCTCGCGCTGCCACTGCTTCCGTTCGCCAGCCAAGACTTCGGCTAGCGCATCACGGAATGCATCAATGAGGATGTCTTCCTGCTCGCTGGGCGAGGTTAAGGAGGTTTCTGACCTCTCGCTGGACAATGTCATTGCGGTTGCCTTTCTCGGCAGGCGGCGGCTTCGGCGGTGCACCTTCGGCTGGCGCGGCAGGCTTGGCACTCGGCGGCGCGGCCGGCGCAGGACCAGCTGGCTGACCCGTTGCAAAGCTGAGTGGGATCACTTGTTGCTGAACGCGCGGTTCGTCGCCCGCTTTCACGGAGTCGAGACCTTCCTCGTTGCGCGCTTCGTTAGGTGAATAGATTCCACCCTGAACACCGCGCACCAGCGAGTCGATACGATCCTTCAGCGCCGAGCGCAGCAGAGCAGACGTCGAAAACTCGACGTACTCGTCCGGCTGTCCGGCAAGATCAAAGAGCACGCCCATACTCTCTTCCAAATGATTCAGAGCGAAGCCGAGTCCGGTCGCGATCCACGACTGCATGAGCGCTTCGGTCGATGCGTACGGTGTGCCACCGATGCCCAGGATCTGCAGCGGAATGCGGAACACCAGCGCGATACGCTGATCGGTTAGCTTCGCCATATCGGCGATCAGCGCGTCCTTCGGCGGCGTGCCCCACGGCTGAACCTTCAAGCCGGCGGTGAGGATCGGCGTGCCGCCGGCACCCATGCCGCGAACCTGCTCATTCCACCGATCGCGCAACGCCTGAACTTGGTCTTTATCTAGAACAAGATCCGTTGACAGCACCGCCGACGGCCGCGCCTGATTGTTGAAATAGTCGATCTGCTGCTTGAGCATCGAATCGCCAGCGATGATGTCCGACATCGCAGCTTCGAGCGGCGACTGACCAACAAGCGGCCAAGGATAATTGCGACCATCGCAATGCAGCCGCACATGCAAAACGTCGCGCTGCGGCACGATCAGCGGTCCTTGAATACGTTTGTCGATAACCTGATTGCCGGCGAGATGATAGAAAACCTCGCCATTGTAAGCGAGCTGCGGCCTCGACTGCCGCGCATCCATCAGGTGCAATTCACTAATCTCGTAGCGCGAGTTACGCAGCGCCAGGGCATAGGCATTGCCATCGAGAAACAGGAAACGAACCAGATTGAGCAGAAAGTCGGAGATCGATTGATAGTCGTTTGGGTATCGCAGAATACGTGACAGCGCCGACGTGCTGATCCGATCGCGACCACCTTTCTTATTCAGTCGCCAATGGTCTCCAGGACACATAGCGATTGTCTGCGCGTACGCGGAGACGCAAGCTTCGACGATCGCCGAACGGCTGAAGCCACCTTCGGGATTGTATCCTAACTGCCACCAGTTCCAGTACTGTCCGACGTCAGCTGACAACCATCCGCCAGTGACCGGAAGTTGATACGGCCCAGGACGATATGCGCCCTCGGCCGCGCGCGTGAGCACACGGCCGAGAAGCGGAATTTTTCGGATGATGCGAGAGGAGCGCGAAGCCATCTAACGTGACGGTGTCGACTGCCTCGTCTGATAGGAGCCGGGCTTGCCGCCCTGAAGGGCTTTCTGCTCTTCCGGATCGGAACCGTCCTCCTCGTGATGCAAGATGTATTCGCCGAGTGCAAACCGATCGTTCTCCGCTTGCGTCGGCGTCGGTTTGCCCTTGGAAAGCCTGTCGAAGCCGGCCTTGCGGACGCGGTCGGCGTACTCCTGGGTATCCTTCAAGGCAGCCTCGCGAGCCGCCTTCTGTTCAGCTTCACTCATGATGTCGGTTCTCCTGTCTTCGGGGGAGTGGCCGGAGCCGGCGCTGCGGGTGCAGTCGCTGGCTTCGGCGGTGGCGTTGGCGCTTTGCCGCGAGCCGGGGCTCGTGGCTCATCCTTGTCCGGAGATGGTTTCAACACCCCCGGCGAAACCTCAGGCGGCGTTGGGCTGCCGTCATGATCTTTCTCAATGACAGTCTGACCCACCGCCGCGAGGTCGTTCTCCTCTTGCGAGGGCGTCGGCTTGTAGAGAGGGAAGTCTTCAGCCATATTCGTACCTCCTATTGAAACCAACGCCCAGCGTGTTAGGATGTTGCGTCTACCAAGTGACGTTTTGCGTCCACGCCACCACGCCAGTGCGCCTTAGGGCCCAGTTGACTGGAAGTATCAACCTAAGTGCAAGGCTATCGGTCTGAAACAGCGACCGAACTGGTGCAGCAACCGTCGCCGGAGTACCCGAGATAGGTAAGGGCGTGGTATCTTCTTCGTGCAGCGTCGCTTGGTCGCTCACGTCAAACCTTGGCGCATCGCCTCCAACCACCACAAAGTCCGCCGCATCGACCAAGATAACCGTGCCCAAAGGTACGGTACCCGAGTCGATAATCGGATAACCTTGCAGCCGGCCTTGCGACATCTCATCACGGAAGGGGAATACCCCGCTATTCGGCGCCGGAATGAGGCCCGCAGAATTGAGCTGTTGCGGGTTCATCAGCCACGCCGGAGAGCGCAGATGACCTTGCGTGCTGGTAACAAGAGCGCCGGTCAAAGCTTTGATATCGCCGACCAGAGCAGTGAAACCACCACCCGCCGTCGCCGTCGTCGCCGCCACACCATTGAGCAAGCCGGGTGGCCGCACCGCCGTCGCCGCGTTGCTGTCGATCAAAACGCTATCCAGAGAAACCGCAGTATCCTCCGAGATAGCTTGCCGGAGAATGCCTTCGATAGCGGGCACAGAATGCTCGCTGATTTCTCTGGTATAGGTCGTGATGACGCCCATCTTTTTCGGAACAAGCACTTGCGCGGTGAAAGCTCCCTGACGAACCGGGATAGGTTGACCTTCACCAACGAAGCTGCCCGCAATGGTGGGCGTGCGCGAGCGCGTCGGGATCGAGATCTTACCCGCAGTGCCGAACGAAAGCGAGAGCCCCATTCCCGACAAGCGCGGGAAGATGCTCTTAGGCATGAGGGTTTCCATCATCGAGCTGAAGATGGTCTGCACCAGCTCCGCCGCCCAGCCGGTGACCGTGGTCATGGCCGGGTTCACCGCCGAGCGTTGCGAGTACTCGATATACGCCTTGGTGACGTCGTCACCGTAGCGCGGATAGAGCGCGGCCAGACGCTGCCGTGACTCCTCCACCGAGGTGCGGTTGAGGTGCGCGAACGCCTTCACGATGCCGTCGCGGATGATCAGATCGATCGGATCGAACTTCTTCTGCGGCAGTCCAAACGGCCGCGCAGGCGTGGTGCCGTTGCCGCCGCTGTTGGTCGTCCGCACGGTGCCGTTGGTGCGCGCGATGACAGCCGGCACACTGCTGGCGCCGGTATCTTCGCCGCCGTCATCCTGCGATGACGCCGCGAGATGCCTCTCGGCCTCTCGCAGGGCCGCGAGCCCCTTCTCTTCCTGCGCGATCTTGGCGTTCAGCTCGTTGCTGATCTCCAGCTGCGCATCGGTGATGTTGGAGTCATCAACCGTCTTGTAGTGCTCAGTCAGCTTGTCGCGCAGGGCCACGATGCGGCCTTCCGCGTCTTTGATGCGTTGAGCGAGCGACATTGCTCCGCTCCTTCCATTACGAGATGTTTTGGCAGACTCGCCGCTAACGCCGCGACGAACCAGCTGTCGGTTTCTGTTGCCATACTTGGCGAAAACGACATCCAGCGTCGCGTCGGAAATTTTCAGAGACTTAGCAACAGCCAGCGCATTGGGATTTGCTGGCACCGCCACCAGCGAACATTCCACCAGCTCCTGCTTGGTGTAGTGCTCGCCGATGAAGTCGATAGTCGCCTTCTGACCTTTGATCGGTCGCGACTCGATTGGTTTGAAGCCGACCGATACGGCCTTGAGAATGTCGGCGTCGATCAGCTTGCGGATCTCGTCGATACGTGCTGACGTGCCCTTCGGCGCCATCTGCAGATTGCCGCGCAGCGCCCTATCGGCAACGCGCAAGTTGGCCCACTTACCTATGACAAAGTCAGCCCGGTGGTTGAACAAACACACGGGGTTTTTGGAAAAATTTTTGACGTCCCAACCATCGGACGAAATCATGTCGCCCATGCGGTCAATGGTTTCGTCCGAAAGGATAAACTCCAAGCCCGGAGCTATCTCGCCGACATGCGTCTTGTGCTTGATAGTCATGGCCTTTGTCAAAACCTCCTCGTCGTTGCGCATCCAGTCTTCGTCCGTATACGATCCGTGCGCATCCTCCCACTCGTTCTGGCAGACTAGCTCGGCCTCGTCGTCTTCGACATTGTCGCTGGCTAATACCTGATCCAGGCAATCGACCATGTATTCTTGTTGGTCGTCATAATCGGCCGCATCCGGCGTGTCATATTCATCAGCCGCAAACCGAAACACCATTTCCAGGTCGGGATACTTGCCGAACTTCTGGTGCCAGCGCGCGATGATGCGTGCGATCTCTTCCGCCATCTTCGGCTTCTCGCCGCCGTGAGCATCGCGCCAGTAGCTCATGCAAATCGCTACAGCCTGCTCCTGCGTGCGGCTCTCCGGCGCGTCAGCACCGAAGGTTTCACTCATGCAGCGGTGCATAAAATCTGACTGGCTCTCGTCCTTGCGCGGTTTCATCGGCATTGCTGCCTCCACTTATGCTGCTGGTTTGCGCGGCCGGAACGGGATGGTGACGGTGCCGCCAAGCCCGACCTTCGGCATGCTCATCTGCGCAGCGCCGGACGCGAACGCGTCAGCCATGATGTAGAACGGGCCTGTCCACAGCGTGCTGGTGATGCCGCCGGTCACGATGCGCAGCACGTCGCTGTAGTAACCTGCCTTCAGCGGCGACGTGATCGTCGCCGGGACCTGGATGATGCACTCGCCGGCCAGCGCGTCGGTGACGCTGATGTTCACCACGTCGGTATCGATGGCCTTGTTGAACGCGTCATCGACCAACGTCCACAGGATCTGCGCGTTGGTCAGGTCGAACGGATTGTCATCCTCGTCGAGCAACGTGCCCTTGATTTCCCAATCGTCGCCCGCGACCAGAGATGCAGCCGAATGCGTGTTCATTGCTTGCCTATCCAATCAGGCGAAGACGCCTTCCTGCCTTCAGCGGCGATTGCCGCAGGTGAAGCTTTGCCGGTGAAGATCATCCGAGACGTGCGCTTGCCGCCCCAGGCGGCGGCCGGTGTGCGCTCGCCGATCCAGTCCGACGTCGGCGTTTTCTTGCCGGTGAAGTAGAGGGTCTTGATGTTGCCGGACGTGGCGTGGAACGTGTCCGCGCCCTCGACCGCCGCCATGTCACCGACGATGCCGGCAAGTCCGTCGAAGCGCGCGACGTCCGGCGCTTCGGTCGCCGCCATGATGCCGTCGCGGCCGACCAAGCCGATGATCGTGGCATCGTCCGGCAGCTCGCTGACCGACAGATCGCCGACGCTACCCGCCAGCCCGCTGGCGCTCGCGCGGTCCGGCGCCTCCATCGCGACCAGATCACCGACCGCCGCAAAGAACACGAAGCCGGCGGCGGCGGCATGATCGCCGGCCTCGACCGCCACCATCGTGCCGAGCCGACCGAGTATCCCGGCCGCAGCGAAGCTGTCGCCATCTTCGGTCGCGACCAGCGCACCGATCCGACCGACCAGACCATCCGCGTCGCAGCTGTCGCCGGCCTCGACGGCAGCCATGACGGCCCGCCATACGACGATGCCCGCGCCAGCTGCGCTATCGGCCGGCGCCTCGACGACCGCCAGCTTGCCGTAGACGCTGGTCAGTCCGGTGCCGGCGGCAGTGTCCGCAGCTTCCGTCGCATGCAGCGTGCCGGTGCGCCCGACCAGACCGGTGCCGCTGGCGGTGTCGGCGGCCTCCGTGGCCGCCATGACGCCGAACCACGTGATGACGCCGGTCGCATAGAAGCCGTCTTCGGCTTCCGTGGCCGCCATCGTGGCAACCCAGCGAATGGTGCCGGCGGCGGTCGCATCGTCGCCAACTTCCGTCGCCGCCAGATCGCCGATGCGGCCGACGATGCCGGCGCCAGCGAAGTGGTCACCGGCTTCCGTCGCCGCCAAGATGGCGGCCCAAGCAACGGAGCCGGTGCCACTCGCCGCATCGCGGGCTTCGACCACCGCCATGGTCGCGAGCCAGCGGACCAGCCCTGAAACTGCTGCCGTATCGGCAGCTTCGACGGCGGCCATCGTGGCGCGCCACGCAACCGTGCCGGTGGCAGCTGCCTTGTCGCTAGCTTCCGTAGCCGCCAGCGAACCGAACCATTCCACCCGGCCGGTCGCGTGGGCGGTGTCCCGCGCTTCCGTCGCCGCCATGGTCGCGAGCCAGCGGACCAGCCCGGAGCCGGCGGCGGTGTCGCGCGCTTCCGTCGCGACTAGGGTGCCCTTGGCGCCAGCGAGCCCGTCGAACGCCGCGCCGTCGGCGTC
>Ga0066903_100003826_pt1 | contig 12474 bp, 10 predicted proteins | sample PanSoiMetaGPlot1_FD_67491 | JGI IMG/M metagenome (GOLD analysis project Ga0066903, IMG submission 67491) | Tropical forest soil microbial communities from Panama analyzed to predict greenhouse gas emissions - Panama Soil - Plot 1 (version 2) | ecosystem: Environmental > Terrestrial > Soil >...
GGGGGGAGGGAACCGTGTGGCACGCATCTGCCACTGACGAGACGTGCATGCGGTCGCTTCAACGAGATGCGGCTCCAGCGGCTCAGTCCGGAACCTTGCTTCCGGCCCTCCCCGCCCTCTGCTATCGTCATCCGGTTCCCGTTTGCGGGAACACCGATTCTGAGTGCTCACGGATGGCAAGCCATCGTGGGCCTGGATCGCTGAACACGGCGTAGGCAAAGCGCCGCAAGGGGAGAAAACGTCTGATGGCAACCATCGAAAGACGCGCCTTCATGAAGGGCGCGACGTTGGGTGCGCTCGCCTTCACGGTGGGCGGCTCGACGGTCATGCTGACGACGCGACAGGCGCGCGCGCGCAATGTCCCGTTCCGTCTGCTCAAGGAAGCCGAGGCCGATATCATCGAGTCGATCGGCGACACGATCGTGCAGGGCGCGCGCGCGGCCGGCGTCGCGCATTTCGTCGACCAGCAGGTGTCGGTGCCGCCCGAGGAGGCGTTGCTGCAGGCGCGTATCCTCAACGTGCGCCCGCCGTTCGTGAACTTCTATCGCGCCGCGGTCAGCGCCATCGACGAAGGCAGCAAGCGCCTGTTTGGCTACAAGTTCACCGAGGCGACACCCGATCAGCAGATCGAGTTCGTGCACAACATGCGCCAGAACAAGGTCGAAGGCTGGCAGGGCCCGCCGGCGGCGTTCGTCTACACCATCCTGCGCAGCGACGCTGTCGACGTCGTCTACGGCACGATGGAGGGCTACGAGATGCTCGGCATCCCGTACCAGGCCCACATCGCTCCAGAGAAGAGGTGGTGACATGGCGAACGAAAAAGTCGACGTCGTCATCGTCGGGGCTGGCGCATCAGGATCGGTGTTCGCCTCCGTGCTGGCGAAGGCCGGCAAAAAAGTCGTGCTCTTGGAAGCGGGGCCTGACTGGCAGCTTTCAGAACTCATCAGCTCGGAAATGTGGGGGCGGCGGATTCGTCCCGCCGGCGCACCATTCCGGCTCGAAGGCAAGAATCCGTTCGGCTATGCCGGCCAAGCCGGCTGGGGCGTGGGCGGCGCGGCGCTGCACTACTTTGCCAACCATCCGCGCTTCCTCGAGACCGACTACCGGATGAAGAGCGAGCACAACCGCGGGCTCGACTGGCCGATTGCCTACAAGGACGTTGCACCTTATTACGATCGCATCGCGCGCGAGGTCGGCATGGCGGGCGACGCCAAGGCGGAAGAGAAATGGCGGCCGCCGGGCGACCCTTACCCGATGCCGCCGATGAAGACCTTCCGCCAGGGCGAGGTCTTGAAGAAGGGCTTCGAGGCGATCGGCATCCGCATGGCGCCCGCGCCCGTGGCGATGAACTCGACCGAGTTCAAGGGCCGGCCGGCCTGCATCTATGACGGTTGGTGCCATGTCGGGTGCCCGACCGGCGCGCTGGCCAATCCGGTCGTGACCTATCTGGGCGAGGCGCGCAAGGCGAACGCAGAAGTGCGCGCGCTCTGCACGGTCACGCGCATACTCACCAACCCGCAGGGGACCCGCGTCACCGGCGTCGAGTATTACGACGACAAGAAGCAGAAGCAGGTGCAGGAGGCGAGCGTCGTCGTGCTCTCAGCGTGGTCCGGGCAGAACTCGCGCATTCTGCTCAACTCGCCGACCGACAAGCATGCCAAGGGACTGGCCAATGCCAATGGGCTCGTCGGCAAATACATGATGACGCATTCCGTCGCCGGCGTCTCCGCGATGTTCGACGAGGACATGGAGAACCATCTGGGCACGATCGGCGCCCAGTACATGTCGTACGATCGCTATCCGAAGACGAGCTACAAGTCCGGCTTTGGCAGCACGTACATTGTGGCTGGAGCCGCCCAGAAGACGCATGACTTCGCCAGCGCGCGCCCCGACCTGATCGGGTCGAAGCTGCACGAGTTCATGAAGCAGGCGGCCCGCGGCTTCACCCGCGTCACGCTGTTCGGCGAGGCATTGCCGAACCTGGAGAACCGCATCGAGCTCATCAGCGACAAAGATGCCCACGGCATGCCACTCGCCCGTCTGGTGCACAGCTTCGATGATGACGCGGTCGCGCTCTGGCGGGCCAATCTCGAGGAGGGCCAGCGGGCCGTAAAGGCGGCCGGTGCCAAGGAGGCCTGGGTCGGCAACGTCATTCCCACCACCCACCTCCACGGTGGAACCATCATGGGCACGGGTGCGGCAAACTCGGTCGTGAACAGCCATGGCCAGACCCATGAGATTCCCAATCTGTGGGTCGCGGGTCCGAGCATCTTCCCGACCGAAGGCGCTTCGAACCCGACCTATACGATCCTTGCGGTCTCGCTGCGCGGCGCCGAGCAATTGGCGTCGAACTGGGGCTCCGTGATAAACTGAGCGGACGAAGAACTTCAGTGTCCCTCCCCGCTTCGGCGGGGAGGTATTTTTGACGCCATCTATATCGTCACGTGCTGAAAGCGAAGCCATTGCCAAACGGCAGCGTCGGTATCGACCCCAGGGTAGAATCGACCCCAGGGTAGATAATCCGACATTGTAAGAAAGCTCCTCGACCAACGCAATTGTACAATCTGGCGATGTTGGGACACCTTTGCCGCCACGCGCTTGACGGGTTCTGTGCTTTAATCAGCATACCGCCAGGGGAAGTCGCGATATGCTGGAAAGCCCCCGGAAGCAGCCTCGAAGCCGACTCTTAAAGAAGCCTGGTGCCGGGCAGCGATGGGTCGCTTCGGCCCAGCTCGCTATCGCAATCTTCGTCGCTTATTTTTTGGCCGCGCGTCTGGGCCTTTTTCTGCAAACCCACCCTGATGGCGTGGCCGTATTCTGGCCTGCTGCCGGTGTTTCTTCGGGCATCCTGATCGCTCTTGGACGCCATGCGCGATGGCCGGTGGCCATCGGCGTCATTGCGGCAACCTTCGCGGCCAATCTCACCAGCGACCGAACCATCTGGAGTTCCAGCGCCTTCGCTCTATGCAACGCGGGCGAAGCTCTGCTCATCGCTTGGTTGATCGAGCGGTACGTGAGCCGAGATTTCACCCTTACCCGCCTGCGCCACGTGGCGGGATTTTTGGCCGCGGCGCTGGTCGGGACTGCCGTCTCGGGAGTGGCCGGCGCCTTAGCGTACAAGCTGCTCCACAGTCCGGATGTGCCCTTTCTGATCACCTGGCGGCATTGGTTTGCATCCGACGCGATCGGCATCATCACCGTCGCGCCGATGATGCTCGGGCTTGTCGCTTTGGCACGCGTTCCGACACCGCGTCTTGAAGTCATCGAAGGCTGCACGATCCTTGCAGCAATTGCCGCGATGACCGGGATCATCATCTTCGTGTTGCCGGATATCTGGTGGGACGTTGTTGTCCCCGTCGAACTCTTGTTCCCACTGCTGCTATGGCTTTCGGTCCGTTGCCGGTTCGCTTTCACCTCTGCCGCAATATTCATGATTTCCCTCATGATCGTTTGTGCGGTCACCTTCAACATTGGGCACTTTGGCAAAATTGGTCCCGTTCCTGAGGCACGCATTTGGGGAGCCCAGGCAGGTATCGTCGGAGTCACACTCTGCGCACTCTTGCTTGCGTCAGCGTTCGCGGAGCGGCGCCAGCACGCGGCGGTGGTGGCCGCCGTTCTCAACACCGTCGAGGACGCCATCATAACCATCGACGCCAAGGGGATAATCAAGGAGCTTAATCCAGCAGCGGCGCGCGTTTTTGGCTATAGCCCGAACGAAGTTATCGGCCTCAATGTCAAAGTGCTGATGCCGGAACCTTACAGCAGCGAACACGACGGCTACCTGAGCAATTATTTGAGAACGGGTCAGGCCAAGATGATTGGATTTGGACGTGAGGTATCGGGACGGCGCAAGGACGGTTCGATTTTTCCAATGGAGCTTGCAGTCAGTGAAATGACGGTGTCCGGGCGGCGGATGTTCACTGGCGTCGTGCGCGATATTACCGAGCGCAAGCAGGTCGAGCGCCATCAAGAACTATTGGTCGCCGAGCTTGACCACCGGGTCAAGAACGTCCTTGCTCAAGTTGCAGTGGTCGCAATGTCGACGCGGCAAGGCAGCCACTCAATCGACGAGTTCCTGCGGTCACTCAACGGACGCATTCAATCCATGGCGGCCGCCCACACCCTCCTGAGCAAAAGCGGTTGGCAGAGCGTCGGGCTTGATGCCCTCGTTCGAAACCAGCTTGCGCCCTACGCGACGGACACGAACGTAACGATCAGCGGGACCGACGTCATGCTCATCGCCGCCGAGATCCAAGCGGTGGCGAGGGTGCTGCACGAGCTTGTGACCAACGCTGCGAAATATGGCGCGCTCTCAATTCCTGGCGGCCGCATATCGGTGCGTTGGAACCGTAGGGGGAACGAAGCTGGGACAAATCTGATGCTGGTCTGGCAGGAGCATGGCGGCCCGCCGGTGAAATCTGAGATTCGATCCAGCTATGGCACCAATCTCATACGCAATCTCATTCCTCACGAACTCGGAGGCATGGTCGATCTCGTGTTTGCATCAGAGGGTGTCAGCTGCCGAATTGAGATTCCGATCAGGCAGGCGTGAACCCGCTGACGGGGAAGTGCCGGACATCGATATTGCGCAGCGTCTCTCCAAGAGCCCCAGCTAGAGCGCTTCATCACGAGCTGTGACCCGGGCTACTTCGCCATTACCGGGCGAATGCTCGCGAGCAAGACATCCTCCCGCAATGGCTTCTGCAGGATGGCGACGACCTTCCCAGCCGCTGGAGAAACATCGGCGTAACCAGATATCACGACAACACGGATACCTTGATCATGCAGCTGATTGATCAGGCAATAGGACTGCTCACCGTCTCGCAAGTTGATGTCGACCAAAGCCACTTCGGGGGTGCGCTCGTGAACCAGGCGCACGGCGTCGGCCGTGGTTGGGGCAGGCCCGGCAACAACGGCTCCCCACGACTCAAGCAGCATCTTCAATCCCGTCCCGACGTCCCAGGAATCCTCGACGATGAGGACACACAGACCATTGAGTTCCGAGGATCCTGCTCCGGGTGGGTCACAAATGGGCGACGAGGTCATGAGATATCGCGCCGGTGTCTGGGTGAAGCTCACAGTGTTGCATTCCATATTTGGGGGCGCAACCCACAGGGAAGCGGCAGATGGTCAAGATATCTGTCCTAGAGTCATCCTGTTCGAGGAAGCATGCCTCGGTAACGACCCTGAGCTCTCGACCCACTTCAAGATCGAAGACGTGTGCGCTACGTTACGCCAAACTGACGTATGCTAAAGTACTTGGCAGTGTCAGCGGTGTTGCGCGCCGAGGTGAGCACTAAGCCCTGACAACGAGCCAATATGGGAGGGAGGGTCATGAATCGAAGGCAATTTCTTGCCGCGACCATTGTCGGCTTGGCTTTTGGCGCCACATGCACGCCGATGGGCAGCGTCGCTTTCGGACAATTACAGTCAAACGTCCAGGTTCCGAAGTTTCAATACGATCCGACGTTTCCGCAGCCACTCCCTGAAAAGTGGGCAATTGGCGCGATCGGCGGCATGGCGGTCGACAGCCACGACAACGTCTGGGTGCTGCACCGGCCGAGCCCCTTGCAGAAGAACGAGCGCTTTGCAGGCGCGGCCATGACGCCGCCCAAAGCAGATTGCTGTATTCCGGCGCCGCCGGTGCTCGCGCTCGATCCGGATGGCAAGCTCATCGCATCATGGGGCGGTCCCGGTCAGGGCTTTGAGTGGCCCTCGATCGAACACGGGATCTTTGTCGATGCGAAAGACAACGTGTGGCTTGCGGGAAGTGGCGAGAAGGACGACCAGGTCCTCAAGTTCACCGCGCAGGGCAAGTTCCTGGCGCAGTTCGGCCGTGAGGGCAAGAGCGGCGGCAGCGCCGACACGGCGAACCTCGGCGGCCCGGCCAACCTGACTGTTGATTCCGCCAACAACGAGCTCTATGTCGCGGACGGCTATCGCAACCGCCGCGTCATCGTGATCGACACCGAGACGCTCACCTTCAAGCGCATGTGGGGCGCCTACGGCAACAAGCCGGACGACAAGAATCTCGGGCCCTACAATCCGGATGCACCGCTGGCGCAGCAGTTCCGCTTGCCGCACAACGTGGCGCTGTCGAAAGACGGCCTGGTTTACGTCGCCGACCGCGTCAACGATCGTATCCAGGTGTTCAAGACCGACGGCACCTTCGTGCGGGAGGGCTTCGTGTCGCGCAGAACGCTGCTCGCCGGCTCCGCCTCCGGGCTCGCGTTCTCGCCCGATCAGCGCTTCCTCTATGTGATCGATGGCGCCAACCACCACGTCTGGATTCTGCTGCGCGAGACGCTCGAGGTTCTCGATCATTTCGGGCAGCAGGGGATCTTTGGCGGGTCGCTGAACGTGCCGCACGCGCTTGCGGTCGACAGCAAGGGCAACATCTACGTCGGCGAGAACTTCGACGGCCGCCGCTTCCAACGCTTCGTCTACAAGGGCATGGGCCCGCCGACCGGCAAGACGCTCCCGCCGCCGAAGCCGTAGTGTTTCTCTGAAAGCTCTCGCAGCGCTCGAAAAGCGGTGCTGCTTTTGATAGAGTTCGATCTTGGCTCACTCTGTTGCAGAGGAGGACTCGATGTCCAAGCATGCAGCAAGTTTGATGGCAGGCGTTCTCGCGAGCGCGACTTACCTGGCCGGCAGCCTTTGGGCGACGGCCCAGAGCATATCGCCGCCCAACTTCGCTCTCAGCGCAAGCACCGGCTGGTTCGCCTATTCCCGCGCGTGGATTCCGCCGGCAAGCGGGCCCGGACCCGTGCTGCAAGACCCAACGCGCCCGCACGTGACCAACGACGAGTTTCGCGTGACCGGGCGGCAGCCGACCCAACCGGTGGCTGATCTCAGCAATCCGATCCTGCGGCCCTGGGCGCGCGAAGCGGTTCGCAAGCGCAATGAGCTGGTGCTCTCCGGCAAGACCGTTTTCTCTCAGCACGCGAGCTGCTGGCCGATTGGCGTTCCAGCCTTCATTCTGCAGCCGATGACGCGGCCGATGTATATCGTGCAGACGCCGAAGGTTGTGGTGATGATGTTGACCAGCTTCAACGACGTGCGGCACATTTATCTGACCGACAAGCATTCCGAGAATCTCAAGCCGTCCTGGTACGGCGAATCCATCGGCCGCTACGAGGGCGATACGCTGGTCGCCGATACCATCGGGCTGAATGACCGGACATTCGTCGACGGCTTTGGCACGCCGCACACAAAAGAGCTGCACGTGATCGAGCGCTTCCGCCTGACCGAGAGCGGCAACGTGCTGGAAGCGAACGTCCACATCGAGGATCCGGGCGCCTTCACGACGCCGTGGAGCGCCATCCAGCGATTCCGCTTGTATAACGAGGCCTCGACCAAAATTCCCGTAGAGCGTCTGGCGCAACTGGCGACTCCGCCGGAAGGGCCGCTCACCGAGGCGATCTGCGCCGAAAATCCGAACTCGTTCTTTCCGAATGTGCCAGCCCTGCCGGTACCAAAGGCGATCACTGCGGATTTCTGACGTTTAAGCCGCCGCTCACGCAGAGGAGGTTTCCATGTTCAGACATGCAGGACGCTTCGCGGCAGGCGTGCTCACCAGCGTGGTCTACTTCACTGGTCCGGCGATGGCGCAGAACGTACCGCCCAATTTCGCATCCAGCGCTGATATCGGCTGGTACGCCTATAATCGCCAGTTCATCTCGCCCGCGAGCGGTGCCGGCCCGGTGCAGCAAGATCCCGCGCGTCCTTACGTCACCAACGACGAATTTCGTGTAACCGGACGGCAACCGACCCAGCAGCTGGCTGACCTTAGCGCGCCGATCCTGCAGCCCTGGGCCAGGGAAGTCGTGCGCAAGCGCAACGGGCTTGTTCTCGCCGGAAAGCCTGTCAACCCGCCGCACGCGAGTTGCTGGCCGGTCGGCGTTCCCGGCTTCCTGCTCAGACCCATGACTCAGGCGATGTACTTCATTCAGACGCCGAAGGTCGTGGTGATGATCCTCTCCAGCAAGCAGGAAGTTAGACACATCTATCTCACCGACAAGCACTCGCCGAACGTCAAGCCGTCGTGGTACGGCGAATCCATTGGCCGTTACGAAGGCAACACCTTGGTCGTCGACACGATCGGCATTGATGAGCGGACGTGGGTTGACGGATTCGGAACGCCGCACACCAAAGACCTGCACGTCATCGAGCGCTTTCACCTGATCGAGGACGGCGCCGTGCTGGAGGCGAGCGTTCGCGTCGAGGATCCGGGCACCTTCACGATGCCCTGGACCGGCATCCAGCGCTTCCGACAATACGAGGCGGCCGTGCGCAAGATGCCAATCGAACGCATCGCACAGCTCGCAAGTGCACCGGAAGGCCCGTTGCGGGAGCTGATCTGCGCCGAGAATCCGAACTCGTTTTTTGCCAATCAGCCTGCCTTACAGATACCAGTGGCGGCCAAGCCTGATTTCTAAAAGCGGCCCCTCCCCCGTTCGTCCCCGCGAAAGCGAGGGTCCAAGCATACGGATGCCTCCAAGACCGCGCCCCGCTTCCTGCGGGGGACGAACGGGATGGATCAATCCAACGCCCGTGGCTCTGACCGTCGCTAATGGCGCGGTCCGCCTTAAAAAGCGCGAAGCTCACGGGCCTGGATTGTCGCCCTGCTGACCTCGCCCGCGCGTGCTGGGATCGCCGAGCTGTTTGCCGTCTGGCAGCGTGATGTGCAGGAACTGTCCGCCCGGATATCCATCGCGCAAGGGGTGGATCAATACCTTCACGGTCATGCCAGGTGTGAGGGTCTTGGGAATCCAGCCCTGCCGAGCCAAGCCGGACGGCGCGCCAAGCTCGACCGACCATTGCACCGGCTTGCCCTCGCTGTCATTGACCATCAGATGGATCCAGCTGTGCGGATTGGTCCACTGGAATTCCTTGACGGTGCCTTCAATGCTCATCGTCTTTTCGGCATCGAACATCGCGAAGGAATGATGTGCCACCGCAGGAACGGCGCAAAAGACAACAGCCACACCTGCGAAAGCGAGTGGGTTGAGGTTCATGGGCGTCTCCCAGTGCTTCTCTCGGTTTCTTTATTATATCGGCGGTCTCGATTACATCGACGGTCTCTCTGCCGACAAGCCGGCCACTCGGTTGGTCTCCATGGCGTTGCGATCGCCGCGAGGAAGCAACGATCGTTGCAACAAAGTCTGACGTCTTTTCTTATGGGCGAACCGGCAAACGGCAGCGGTTGTCGTCCCAGCACATCATAGCAGGATCAGCTCAGTCACACATCTCCTGAACCCGCATCCCTCTGCGTGCGCGGCGACATAGACCAGCCCCGATCGCCCCGCCATACTGGGCGAGACCAGAGGGGGCGAGCAATGTCGACTGCATTCGAAGAAATCATGGCGGTACGTGGTCGGGGCATGCCGGAGCCTGGCGAGGTCACTATTGTGGGCAATGATCCGGTGCTCGCGACCCGTTTCAAGATCGCCGAGACCTGCGCATCGGCGGTCGCTGCGGTCGGCGTCGCGGTGTCTGACATCTGGGAGCTCAAGACCGGCCGCCGCCAGAAGGTCACCATCAACGCGCGCCTTGCCGCGGCCGGCCTGCGCAGCTCCGCCTATATTCAGCGGCCGGGGCCGGACGGCGTGTTCAAGAACGTTGTCAACGAAGAGCACGAGGCGATGCGCCGGATGACACAGCCCTGGCCGACCCGCGACGGCCGCTGGTTCCTGCCGCATTTCGGGCTGCCCAATCTTAAGGCCAGAGTCTTGAACGTGCTGCGCTGTGACCCTAACCCGGCGGCGGTCGCCAAGGCGGTCTCCGGCTGGAATGCGCTCGACCTCGAAGCCGCGATCGATGAAGCGCGCGCCTGCGGCGCCATGGTGCGCACCAACGCGGAATGGCTGGCGCATGCACACGGCCAGGTGCTGTTGAAGAAGCCGGTGGTCGAGATCATCAAGCTCGGCGACAGCGATCCCAAGCCGCTGCCCAATGGCCCTCGCCCGTTGAGCGGTATTCGCGTGCTCGACCTGACGCGCATCCTCGCCGGGCCGATGTCCGCGCGCACGCTCGCCGAGCACGGCGCCGAGGTGCTGATGGTGACGGCGCAGCGCCTACCGCAGATTCCAGAACATGTCATCGACACGAATCACGGCAAGCGCAGCACCTTCCTTGATCTTGCACACGCCGAGGACGCAGCGCGCCTGAAGGCGCTGATCAAGGACGCCGACGTGTTCTCGCAGGGCTATCGGCCCGGCGCGCTAGCCAAGCTCGGTTTCGGGCCTGAGGAGCTGGCGGCGCTGCGGCCGGGCCTCATTTACGTGTCCATCAGTTGCTTCGGGGCCGATGGACCGTTCAGTCACCGCGCCGGCTGGGAGCAGGTGGCGCAGACCGTCACCGGCATCCTGCACGAAGGCAAGCCCGATCGCCCCGCCCTCCTGCCAGGCGCGGCCTGCGACTACACGACCGGCTATCTCGCCGCCTATGGCACGCTCTTGGCGCTCGCGCGCCGCGCGCGCGAAGGCGGCAGCTATCACGTGCGCGTCTCGCTCTGCCGGTCGGGCATGATGATCTATCGCCAGGGCAAGCTCGATGACGTTACGGCCGATCTCGACCTCTCGCCGGAGGAGCTCGATGGCATGCGTATCGAAAGCCACCCGAAGAGCGGACCGCTGCGCCATCTCGGTCCGGCCGTGCAGCTCTCGGAAACGCGGCCGCGCTGGGATCGGCCGACGCCGCAGCTCGGTGGCGATGCGGCCGCATGGATGTGAGAAGCATCACCTCATGTTTTCAGTTTCGTCGACATGCTCCGTGAATGGTCGGCCCGTTCATTGAGAAACTCCCGCAGCGACGCCCAAGCACAAACTCAAGATCAGTGTGCAAATGCAGTCAAATGGATTTGGCATAAACGCCCCGGCAGAATTGTTTGCGTGAGGCCGTAGCCGCGTGACGCCGCCATTTGGCGCGTTACGCGCCGGCACGTTCGAGCGTGCCGGCGACGACATGCGGGTACACGGCCTTCGGGCTCGGCCGCGCGCCGGAATTTACCGGTTCGCGACCGACGCTGGTTCTTCCAAGCCAACAGTGCGTCCGGGGAAACCCGCCACATCCAGATAGCGCGTTGCGCCGACCTGCTGATAATTCAGCACCGTCCGCAAACCATTCTTATCCGCTGATGAGCGCAGGGTCCGCACACTGAACTTGGGTACCCGCCCGTTCGGCATCGCTTCACGCATCACGCGCCCCAGGAGAGAACCCTTATTCGGGATATGCAACCCAAGAATCCGTGCGATCGTCATTCCCACATCCGCGTTGCTCACCGGTGCTGGATCAACGAAGCCTGATTTGAAATCGGGGCCGACCGCGGCCATGAAATTCATGGTGTCAGCACGGCTGAAGCTTCCGTGCATACCCTGCCCCTGCTGCTGCGTGGCGTCAGCGACAGTGACCGCGCATAAGACGGGCTGGTCACAGCCCGTGGAAAACGAGCGGAAATTGACCACGATCGCGGGACTCGGCGTGACGGCATTGCCTCGAAGATTGATCGTGCTGAGAGGAAGCGTTGCGGGAAACCGACCAAGCGCGTCATCGACGAATATCCCGCTCACATAGTCTTGTCCAAGCAGGATGTCGATCACACGCCTGGCCGTCGCGCGATCCTTGTTTGGCAGATAGATGAGATCCGAGCCGCCATTGGCCGCAACAATCACGACCGGCTTGGCTGGATCATTTCCGATGAGACCGTTACCACGGAGCCGCGGATGTGCGTTCTCACCCACCACCGCGTTTTGCGAATCCGGATCATAGAGCGACAGGCCGAGACCTTTCGCAATATCAATTGACATGAATCCCGGTGGCAGAAAGCCGGCCGGAACGTCCGCATATGTTGCCTTGGCCGAGCCGCTCGTCGCGCTTTCCTTGGCAACGGTCGAGAAGCCGTGATCGGCGGCGATGAGGATGTTGGTGCTGTCGGCGAGACCAAGCTCGCCCAGTGCATCACGCAACCGCTTGAGATCGTCGTCCGCGTTCTTGATCGCGGCGCGCGAGGTCGGGCCGTTGATACCCGGCGTCAACTGGTTGAGACTGTCGCCGTGGCCATGTTGCGTTCCATCCGGATCACGGGACCAGTAAATCAACACAAACGGCTTTCCGCGCGCCTTGAACATCGGAAGCACGACCTTGGTCGCAACATCCGAGAAATAGCGTTGCTGCACCACGTTGGCGACGGTTGTGCCGGGCGTCTTGAAGTCACCGCCCCTGCCGTTGTCGCCGCGGCCTGGAGTGGCAGTGGGAAGTCCCGCCGAAGTGAGCGCGGCCTTGATCTCGTCCGCCAGCGGGATGCCATTGGCCGTTCCCGTCGAGTCGTCGAAGATGATTGTTTGCGCGCCGGTGCGCTCGGTGTGATCGAAGATGAGCACCGGCCCGAGCTTGCCAATGGCTGCCGTGCTAAGGCCGGCTCTTCGCGCCGCCTTCAGGATCGTCTCCTCGTTGAGGTAGTCGCCGCCGAAGATC
>Ga0066903_100003827_pt1 | contig 12472 bp, 10 predicted proteins | sample PanSoiMetaGPlot1_FD_67491 | JGI IMG/M metagenome (GOLD analysis project Ga0066903, IMG submission 67491) | Tropical forest soil microbial communities from Panama analyzed to predict greenhouse gas emissions - Panama Soil - Plot 1 (version 2) | ecosystem: Environmental > Terrestrial > Soil >...
GGTCGGTTCGCGCGCCACGGAAATCTGCAAGTCAGGGACTACTCGATAGAGAGCGTCGGCAAGATCAAGGAGCAATCACCGTGAAGGTACTACGGAACATCGTGGCAAGCGTGGTTTGTTTGATATCAATCAGCGCGTGGACGCAAACGGCGGACGAACTGGTGGCCAAGAACCTGCAGGCCAAAGGCGGCCTGGAGAAGATCAAGGCCATCAAGTCCGTACGCATGGCCGGGCGCTTTGAATCCGGTGGATTCAAGGCGACGGTAGGCCAGGAGAGCAAGCGGCCGGAGATGCTGCGGCAGAGTTTTACCGTGCAGGGGATGTCGCAGATACAGGCATATGACGGCTCGTCCGGATGGCAGATCTCTCCTTTCGGCGGACGCAAAGACCCGGAGCTGATGGGCGAGGACGACGTGCGCGGCCTGGCTGAAGCCGCCGATTTCGACGGGCCGCTGGTGGACGCACAGGCCAAGGGCAACAAGATCGAATACATGGGCCACGATCAGGTGGATGGCGATGACGCTTACAAACTGAAGGTCACGCTGAAAAACGGCGACATCTTTTACTACTATCTTGATCCTGACACCTACATAGAAATTCAGGTGGAGAAGCAGCAGTTTATCCGGGGCTCGGTGCGGGAAAGCGTGACGCTGCTGGGCTCGTACAAGCCGGTCAACGGCGTGATGTACCCCTTCTCCATCGAGAGCGGCCCCAAGAACAATCCGGACGGGCGAGGCAAGATAACGATCACCAGGATTGAGGCCAACGTGCCCATCGATGATGGCGTGTTCAAGATGCCCACAACGCCGGCGACGCCGGCCGCAGCCAAGCCAACGCCGAAATAGAAACCGCACGAGAGGCTCCCTAATTTCTCGACATCAGAGAGGAAATTCATAATGACGCTTTCCCGCATCAATCTTCGCCAATCGAGCTGGAGCTGTGCAATCGCTTTTCTGCTGTGCTTGAGTGCGCCAGCCAGAGGGCAAGGGGCGGCGACGGCCGTGCGCTACGATTCCGGAACCATCTCCGGGCTGACGGCGCGGAACATCGGGTCGGCCACCATGGGCGGACGCATCGCAGCAATTGATGCCGTGGATGAGAACGGGAAGATTACGGTGTTTGTGGGATCGGCGAGCGGCGGTGTGTGGAAGTCGATCAACGGCGCGACGACGTTCAAGCCGGTGTTTGACCGCGAGCCGGCGCAATCGATCGGCGCGGTGACGATCGATCCCTCCAATCACAAGACGATCTGGGTGGGAACAGGCGAAAGCTGGACCAGGAACAGCGTGTCCATCGGAAACGGCATTTATAAATCCACGGATGGCGGCGAAAACTGGACCAGCATGGGCTTGAAGGATTCAGAACGAATCGCCCGCATCCTGGTGGATCCGGGCGACAGCAACACGGTGTACACCTGCGCGACCGGCCACCTGTGGAATGACAGCGATGAGCGTGGCGTCTACAAGACCACGGATGGCGGCAAGACGTGGAAGAAGGTTCTGGCCGGAGCCAATGCATCGACAGGTTGCGCCATGCTCTCAACCAACGCTCAGGAGCCCAAGACGATTTACGCCTCCATGTGGGATTTCCGGCGCCAGGGCTGGACGTTCCGCTCCGGCGGACCGGGCAGCGGGCTCTATAAGACGACCGACGGCGGCGAACACTGGGCCGAGATCAGCCCGACCAGCGCCCAGGGGCTTCCCGAGAAACCGTACGGAAGAATTGCCCTCGCGGTGGCGCCCTCGAAGCCGAGCACCGTGTACGCGATGATCGAGTGCAAGCAGAGCGCGCTTTATCGCTCGGACGATGGGGGCAGGAGCTGGAAAAAGCTGGATGCAAGCCAGTTCATGGTGTGGCGTCCGTTTTACTTTGCCAACCTGATCGTGGACCCCAAGAATGAAAATAAGGTATTCAAGACCGACCTGTTCCTGCTGCTGAGCGTGGACGGCGGACGCAGCTTCAGCAACACCGCCAACGCGCACGGCGATTTCCACGCCGTGTGGATCGATCCCAGCAACACCAACCAGATTTACGCCGGGGACGATGGCGGCTTCTGGACGAGCACTGACGGCGGCACGCGCTGGGCACGGGCCTGGAACCTGCCGACCGCGCAGTTCTACCACGTGAGCATTGACGAGTCCAATCCGTATCACGTTTACGGCGGGCTGCAGGACAACAGCGTATGGATGGGAGATTCTTCCTATCCGGGAGGAGTCACGAATTCGCGCTGGGAAAACCTGTACAACGGGGACGGTTTCTGGGTGTTTGTCGACCCGGCCGATCCCGACTATATCTACGCCGAATCGCAAGGCGGCGAAATTGGCCGGGTGAACCGGCACACGCTCGACTACCGCAACATCAAGCCGCAACCGCAGTACAACGAGAAGAAGCTGCACTTCAACTGGAACACGCCGATCCACATGAGCCCCAACGAAAAGGGCACAATTTATATCGGCGCGCAGTTCCTCTTCCGCTCGCGCGATCACGGGCAATCATGGGAGCGCATCTCGCCGGACCTTTCCACCAACGATCCGGAGAAGCAGAAGCAGGAGGAGTCCGGCGGGATCACGGTGGACAACTCGGCGGCGGAGATGCACACCTCGATTTATTCGATCAGCGAATCGCCGAAGAACGGCCAGCTGATCTGGGCGGGGACCGATGACGGCAACCTGCAAATCACGCGCGACGGCGGCAAGCACTGGACCAACGCCGTGGACAAAGTTTCCGGGCTGGGGAAGAACTCCTGGGTCTCCACGGTGATCGCCAGCCGTTTCAATGAAGGAACGGCCTACGCAACGTTTGATCGCCACACGCTCGGCGACATGAAGCCGTATCTCTACAAGACCACCGACTTCGGCGCAACGTGGACGCCGCTGGTCAGCGACCAGAGCGGTGTGACCGGATACGCGCATGTGATCACGGAGGACACGGTCGACCCGAACCTGCTCTTCCTGGGCACTGAGTTTGGCCTGTGGATCTCCATAGACGGCGGCAAGCAGTGGGCACAATACAAGGGGACCGGATTCCCCGCGGTCGCAGTGCGCGACATCGTAGTGCAGCCGCGCGAATCCGACCTGGTGCTGGCCACGCATGGGCGCGGCATCTGGATCATCGACGATGTCTCTTCCCTGCGAACGCTTACGCCGGAAGTGATGGGCCAGGACGCGGTGCTCTTTAACTCTACGGCGGTCCAGTTCCTAAATTCGAATGGCGGCTGGCCGGAAGGCGATGCCACCTACGCCGGGCCGAGCCGGACCAGCGACGCCTTCATCACTTATTACCAGAAGGGCCGGCATATCTTCGGCGATATGAAGATTGAGGTCCTGGACAGCGACGGCAAGGTAGTGGACACGATTTCAGGGAGCAAACATCGTGGCCTGAATCGGGCAACCTGGTCCATGCGGTTAAAGCCGCCCACGGTGCCGCCTGCGGCCAGCGCGGCCTTTGGCGCGGCCACAGGACCGCGCGTGCTGCCGGGAACGTACACGGTAAGGATGACCAAGGGCGACAAAGTTTACACATCAAAACTAAAAGTGGTGCTCGATCCGCGCGCGACTTACAACGAGCAGGCAAGGCGCGAACAGTTTGATCTGGCCATGAAGCTTTACCGGATGCTGGGGCACATGAGCTTTGCGGTGGATTCGATGGTGAGCCTGCGCGAGGCGGCCGCCGCGCGGGCCGCCAAGCTGCCCACGAATGACAGCCTGCGCGCCAGCCTGCAACAGTTGTCGCAGCAGGTGGACGCGCTGCGGTCAAAGATCGTCGCCACCAAAGAAGGCGGCGCGATCACCGGCGAGGAGCGCATCCGTGAATTCATGACCGGGGTTTACGGGGACGTAAATAATTACGACGGCAAGCCCACGAACTCCCAGGCTGAGCGCACAGACGCCCTGGGTCGCGAGCTGGACGATGTGATCAAGGAGTTTGACCAGCTTACCGCCAAACAGCTTCCGCCGGTCAATTCGGCGTTGCAGAAGAAGAAGCTGGAGCCGATCCAGCCGCTCAGCCAGCAGCAATGGGAAAAGATGCACGAAGGCGATGGCGGTTCACAGCCGGGAGCCATGCTGGGAGTCCGCGAGCGGGATTGAAAACGAAAAGGAGTTCCCGCGTTTGGCGGGAACTCCTAATAGATGAAGATGAGCTGCGGAATGAGAATTTAGCGGTTGCAACGCAGGCGGCCGTCGTCATTCTCGATGCCACGGCGACAGTCATCCCAATCGTTCAGCTGGCTCCAGTTCCAGCCGCCGCCGGTGTTCTGGCACTCGGCGCGAAGGGTGTCGCCACGCACATAGACATTGCGGCACGTCTGCGAATAGGTGCCGGCCGGAACAAGCCTGCCGCCCCGGCGGGTACAGTCAAGACGGCCGTCATCATTCACGATGTCGCCCGAGCAGCGGTCGAAATTGTTGAGCGTGCTGCCAATCCATTGGCTGTTGACGTTCTGGCATATCGCGCTCAGATTGTTTCCGTGGGTGCGGATGTCGCGGCAGGTCTGGGCGTAAGAACCGCGCGGCGCATAGCCGCGGCCGCGGTCGTCACCATCCCGGTCGTGATCCCGGCCCCATCCCCGGCCAGCGTAGCCGCAGCGCAACTGGCCGTCTTCGTTGGTGATTTCGCTCTTGCATCGGGAATACTGGTCCAGCGAGGTCTCCACCCATTGTCCATCGCGGTTCTGGCAGCGCGCGCGCAGCACGTTCCAGCGAACGCTGATGTCGCGGCAGGTTTGGGTGAACGATCCGCGCGGTCCGCCGCCATAGCCTGAGCCTTGGTTGTTGCAAACGAGGTTGCCGTTGTTGTTGCTGATGTCGCCCCAGCAGCGGTCGGCGTGATCAAGAACCGTGTCACGGTAATTTCCGTAGTTGTCTTTGCAGCGCGCGCGCAGGTCGTCGCCATGTACGCTGATGTTCTTACAGCTCTGCTGATAGCTTCCCGGAGGATTGTCTATGGCTACCGCCCCGGCCGTAGCAGGTCTCCACAAGATGGCCACTACGCCAGCAGCCAAGAGTGTCCAATATTTCATGTTTCATCTCCCTCGACCGGTATTTCCGGCCAGCTCACAATGCCAAGTCTACGCCAAACCGGCTCATCTGCAACTTACCTAAGTGCCTGTCTTATCAACCCCGATTCGGCTTCAGAGTTGCGGGATCCCCGGAGTTTGAAAGCAGTAAATCTCTACAAACCTGGGCAACTCAAGGGAAGGCGGCCACTCGGGTGGAGCACGAACAAAGGTAGCTGCCGAAATCGGCGTTGGCTCGCGAGACTATGCGTCTAAGTCTACTTCTGTTATGTTCGACATTTGCGTCAGGAGCGCCAAGACATGTCTATCCCCCCGCAACCCAATATCCGCCTGGTGAATGCGCCCGATTATCGCGATGGTTACGCCAACTCCGTCCAGGTCCGAGTCAGCATATGGGACTTCCTGCTGGTGTTCGGCCGCCTGCAGCCGCTCACAACCCAGGAAGTGGAAGTCCAGAATTTTCAGGGAATCTATCTCAGCCCGCAACAAGCCAAAGCGCTGCTGACGATCCTGGAGCAGAATGTACGCCAGTATGAGGGCACGTTTGGCGAGATCAAGCTCGATCCCGGAATGACCGCCCAGCACGGGCAAATTAACTGACGTAGACGGCCAGGCATTTTCATCGCCAGGAACGGAGACCCGGATAGATTGATTCAAACCAACCCCAGCCCCAAGCTGACCGTCTCCTTCTGGCGGATTTTTCCTCTCATTTTTGTCGCCATCTTTGCCATGCACGCGCCGTTGCTCCGCTTACCGTTTTTCTGGGACGAAGCCGGCTTTTATATTCCCGCTGCATACGATCTGGCGCATTTGCATACACTCATCGCCCGGACAACGATCGACACGGGGCATCCTCCGCTTTCCGCCGCTTACCTGGCGCTGTGGTTCACGCTCAGCGGATGGAAACCTGCGGTGGCGCGCATTGCCATGCTTCTGCTGGCGGCGTTTGCCCTGACCAATGTCTTTCTGTTGGCGCGAAGGCTCACACGCACGGGAGTGGCCGTGGCCACGACGGTCGCCACCGCGGTCTACCCTGTCTTTTTTGTGCAAAGTTCGCTGGCTCATGCTGACCTGGCAGCGGCCGCGTTCACGCTTTGGGGAATCAGGCTCTACGTAGAAAAACGCGTGTGGCCAAGCCAACTGGCTTTCTGCCTGGCAGTGCTGAGCAAGGAAACAGCGATCATCACGCCGCTGGCTCTGGCCCTGTGGGAGCTGCTGCAGCCGCAAAGCGAGTCCGGACCGGGCCGCCTGTCGCGAACAGCCAGGAACCTGGTTGCGGCGGCGCCGTTGCTGCTATGGCTGCTATACCATCATCACGTCACGGGCAGGTTTTTGGGCAGCGCGGAGTTCTACCAGTACAACGTGACGCAGGCGCTGAACCCGCTGCGTTTCCTGCTGGCGCTGGCGCAACGGACATGGCATCTCCTGGGCGGCATGAACATGCTGGCGCTCACCGCGGCAACAATCGCCGCCATGTTCTTCAAGCCGGTCACGGACGCGGCCGGCGAGCGGCCGCGCATCGCAGTTCCCGTGCAACTGCAGTTCGCGTTGATCATAGCGGGCCATCTGATCGGGTTTTCCCTGCTCGGCGGCGCCCTGCTGACACGTTATCTGCTCCCAGCCTATCCGCTGGTCATTCTTATTGGGATGTCAACATTGCATCGGCGCATCGCGCGCTGGGAGTGGCCGGCTGCGCTGATCGTGATCGTCTTCGTGCTCGCGCTGTTTTTCGATCCGCCGTACAGGTTCGCTCCGGAAGACAACTTGCGCTACAAGGATTTCGTGGAGCTGCACTATCGCGCTGCGAAATTTCTGGAGCAGCACGAGCAGAACAACGTCATACTGACCGCATGGCCGGCAAGCGATGAGCTCACGCGACCCTACCTGGGTTATGTACACCAGCCCTTTCAGGTGCTGGCGGTCCACGATTTCAGCGTTGAAGAGATGTTCAAGGCGCGCCAGATGCGCTCGCAATACCAGGTGGCTTACCTGTTTTCCACCAAGTATGAGGCCGCGCCGCTGTTTCGTTCCAGCATCTGGGAAAAACTCAACCGGCGCTTCTTCGACTACCACCGCGATGTTCCGCCCGATCTGGCGGAGGAGTTTCTGCACGCCAGGATTGTCTTTGTGGCCCGCAGCAGAGCGGAGTGGGTCGCTGTCTTAGAGATGCAGCAGCCTTCTTCCCTTGCCGAAGCCGGGCGCTGATCCAGCCCCGGCGCCGTCCAGGCGCCGACAAAAAAGGCACAGCCAAAATTCGACTGTGCCGCTTGTTGATGACAGCCCGGAAGTTCAGGCTGCCAATGCGTATTGAGTTAAGAGAGAACCCTGGTTAAAACCCAATGAATGTTTGCGTTATACCAAAGGTAGCCGAATACTAATGCTGCCGACTCAACTGCTTTGGCCCAATTGCTCCGTGTCATGGCCCGTCACCTTCTCCCTGAATAATCCCTTAGCCGTTTGCCTCAACTTCCACGCTTGAGTGGGCAAAAGGCTGCGTCTCAATGGGGGAGAGAATGCGCATCTTCTTCCAGTCGTAAGCGAACTCCGCGCCGCAATCAAGGCACACAACATAAGTTCCCGTCTGCATCGCGGCTTCACAACGGCGCTGTCCCCGTTTGCTGGTCTGGGGGAAACTGATGCGTTTGTGCCAGCATCCGAACAAAGCGTCAAAAATCTTCACAAATCTCCTCCCGGCTGTTGCGCTGCTTTCTGAGCACCTTTCAACGGTGCTCATTTGCAATCTTCGGTATCCCCTGGGCATTCGGCAGCGAGCCATCACGCTCGTTACCTTGGTTACTATCTAATAGTGCCCGTCACCCCTGTTTCGTTACACCCATTCTTTGGCATATGACAAAAACTGTCATATGTTCGGCCCCTGGTCCCTGCTTTCATTACGTTAAACGTATGAACTCTGGATTTGTTGCATTAAGATTCGTAAGTTCGAACCGAATCCTCGCGTGCTTACCCAATTAGACGCAAACGGCAGGCAAATTCCTTTTCCGCGGGGAATTCCGCATTTCTTCGCCTCTGCGGTTAAGAATCCCTAGTGGTTGAAATCAACCACTTGCCCGATTCGAGGTGTAACGGCCGCGCACCCGAGTAAACTGTTTTATTCATGAAGACCCCAGCCAGCAGCGCGCCAACCATTCGCTCATCGCAAACCGGCAAACCGTGGATCTGGTCCATTGGCATCTATGCCGGAAAGGCACCACTGCAGCTTTCCCCCGCCGGCGACAATCCCGTGATCTCCGCCGCCAGCGTTACTGACGTGCCTGCGCGCTTCGTCGCCGATCCTTTCATGCTGAACGTGGACGGGCTGTGGCACATGTTCTTTGAGGTCCTGAACAATCAAAACGATCGCGGAGAGATTGCCATGGCCACCAGCCGAGATGGCCACTCCTGGCAATATGGGCAGATCGTGATGAAAGAGCCTTTTCATCTTTCTTACCCGTATGTTTTTCGCTGGCAAGATGATTTCTACATGATCCCGGAAGCGTTAGGCGCCGGCGCCGTGCGGCTTTATCGAGCGGCTTCATTTCCGCGTGGGTGGGTCCACGTTAAAGATCTCGTTCCTGGAACTCATGCGGACCCCTCGATCTTCCGCTTCGACGACCGGTGGTGGCTCTTTACCTGTCCGTTTCCCTATCAACATGACACCTTGTCATTATTCTCAGCTCCCGACCTGAGATCCAGCTGGACGGAACATCCGCTCAGCCCACTCATCACGGGCAACCGCAGCATCGCGCGGCCAGGCGGACGGGTGTTGATCCACGATGGCAAACCGCTTCGCTTTACTCAGGATTGTCTTCCCATCTACGGCACGCAGGTCCGCGCCTTCGCGATCACCGAGTTGACCGCTTCTACTTACAAAGAACACGAAGTGCCGGAATCTCCTGTTCTGGTTCCAGCAGGCAGTGGCTGGAACTCCTCCGGCATGCATCACGTGGACGCGCATCGGCTGGACGATGGAACATTTCTGGCTTGCGTGGATGGATTGAAGAATTTTTGAAGCTCGTATAGATGTTGTCGGAGCTCTGGAGGCCCTGGGCAGATTCGAACTGCCGACCTGCGGTTTAGGAAACCGTCGCTCTATCCATCTGAGCTACAGGGCCACTGTCGCTATTCTAACCTGCCGGCCGCTCCCCGTAGAATTTGGGGGCTGAATGGCTATGAATTCTTGAAGACAGCCTCAGCGCGCCTGGAGTATGAAAATCCTTGGGAGGGTCGTTGTATCTCAAAGAAACGCAATCGCTTTTCGGTCGGATTACAGAGTTCCGGCGGGCTAACTGGATTCTGCACTGTGCAAGAGATAAGCGGCGAACATGCAAACCGGAGGCAAGCGCGTTTCCACCTCTCGGACAAAGAGAAAAATCATCCAGGCCGCAAAAATGTTACGGTTCCTTCAACTCTCTGTTAGAATTTAGAGGTCAGCTTCGGGCTGCTCTCAGATTTTCAACTCCTTCTCCGAGGCAACCGCAAGGTAGGCGCAAGAAATGTCGTTGGTAGCTTACAGGTGCGTTCGGACCGCGGTTTTCGGCTTGATGTTCTTCCTCGCCGTTACCGCCTCGTGTTCGTCAGACTCCTACGACCCTGATCCTTACGACGACAATCCCCCGGTAGTCACCGTCGACTTCAATTACGTCGTTCCCAGCTGCATGCATCTGCGGCGTCCGAATGTTCAGTCCAGGAATCGCCATGAAGCGCTTTCGAGCGCCAAGGTCCATCAGGCTTCCATATTCCTGGCGCTGACGTTTACTGAGTGCGTGGCGCCATCCCTGCCGCAGCGTCCTCCACAACTGCTCACACCGCTTCGGCGCTAGATCCTGAACCATCGCTGAAACGCCGCGATGCGCCACCTGAATCTCAGGTTTCGCATTTACTCTTGAACGAAACGACTTCATGCGATGGCTGGTCTTGGTCCAGCTTGCAGTTCAACCGCTTTCCTCATCGCGCCTCTGGTGGAAGGGACCGCGCCCTTTCCACCGGCTGCGAAAGCGGGCGCGATGAGGTGAGCGATTGAACGATCGTTCCTCGAATTGGCACGCCGAGCCATCGATTTCTTTACCGTCCCCCCAAAGGGACGGTGAGGAAGCCGGAATCGGGCTTCCGGCAGAAATCCGGGCGTCGACGCATCGCATCAGGCTGGGCACCGCGCATCAGCACTGGTTCGGGCTTGACGCCTGGTTTTTTGCGCTCAATGGCTGAAGCCAGCCAATTTCCATCTACGCCAACGCAATTTTTCAAAATGTCGATTTTGGCAATGATGGCAGTCTTGACATCTTCCTGGTTTACGCCGGCAGTCTCTTAAGCAGCGCTGACGCCCGGCGAAACCAGGGCCGCTCCCGGCGCTTGAGATACCGCGGCATCGTCGCCTTTTTTCCCAGCACTCGCTGCGCCCACTGCCGGGCTTCCGCCGTCTTTCCCTGGGCCGCCAGGAACTGTGCGTAGTTGAATTGCGTCTCAGAGAGCGTGGATGTCTGGGTTACCTGCTCGAACAGGCATCCGGCCTGGGCTTCCTGATTGTTGCGCGCCCAGACGTACGCCAGCAGGCCGGCCGCGCGCTGGTAATCGTAATTGCGTTCCATCTTGACGACGCGCTCCAGGTCGGTTGCAGCCGCGACAAAGTCATTCAACTCGATCTCGCACAAAGCGCGCCGGTAAAACGGGTCGGGTGAATCCGTCCGCGAAGAGATGGCCCGGTCATAGCAGTCCTTGGCCTTGTCAAACTTTTTCTGCTCCAGGTAAAGGTCGGCCAGTTCCTCGTAGTTCCCGGCAGAGGGATTATCCAGGACCATGGTCTCCAGCAGGGTGATCCGCTTGCGATGGGAGAAGACACGAAATGACTGCCGCAACAAGCCGAGATCGGGCAGCACTTCAACAATAATGTAGACGATCGCGCCCAGCCCGCCGCCCATGATGATGATCCAGAGCCAATAGTTGTCAGGACGCCGGCGAGCGAAGTGCATGAGAGCGATAGCTACAAAGATGAAGCCAAAGCTGTAGTTGCCGAATAGGTTCATGGATTAGCGCTGGCAATATAGCACAAGGTTTTTAGTGGCCGTACTGGGTAAATTTCGGCGACATCGAATATCAGAGTCTGGTGCTTCGGTTGCGACCGCGGGTTCCTTGGCGCGCCCCGGTTTTGGCGCGGTGAGATGCCATCGCATCCCCGGCCCACGGCTCTATCTTGGCGAGCGCAGCGAATAGCAAAAATTCATCGCCCTGCCCCGCAGCTTACTTTTTGGGCTTTTCGTCCTTGCTTCCTTCCTCCATCATGCGATCCACGCGCTCGCGAATCTTGGAGAGCATCTGGTCCATCCTTTTCTGCTGGATTTGAGCCCCCGCCTCCATGCTTTCCCGCAGCATCGACCCCTGCTCGCGCAGGAGCTTCTGCCCCACCGTACCGGAGTAGAAGCGAACCATTTCGTCAATGTCCGACTTGCTGAGGTGGCGTTGGTAGATGGGCACAATGGCCTCAACCATCTCGTCCAGGGGCAAATCCGCAAGCATATCGTCCACCATGCCATGTAGCGCTTCCAGTTGCTGGGTCGTTGGATTGGGAACGCGTTCACGGAAGCCCTGCTCCGCGCCCTCTTTCATGGCCTGTTTCATGCCGTCGAGCATGACCGCCATGTTCTTGCGCACCTGCAGCAGGTCCAGCAGCTTGACGACCTGATCGTGAGTGGGTGTATCCGCCGCCTGGTGGCCCCGGGCCGTTTTGGCTGCCGCAGCCGCTTCCGCGAGGCTCTGCTGTCCGAATAGCGGCGAAGCCATGGCTACCATGGCAAGAAGCACTATGGTTTTGCGCATGTTGTTCTCCTGTAAGGGAAACTCAAGAATTGCACATCCTGCTTCTGAACGCCACTCAAAAACACGCTTCTAACTGGATCAAACTACTCTTCGGTACCACGACCTGTAAGCAGCGGCCTCTATCTGGCCCGTGGATGGGTCTTGTCATACACCTCCATCACGTGGCCTATCGATAGCTGGGTATATTTCTGCGTCGTGGAAAGCCGCTCATGCCCGAGCAGCTCCTGGATCGCTCGCAGGTCGGCTCCTTCCGCCAGCATGTGCGTGCCGAAAGCGTGACGCAAAGTGTGCGGATGTATGTCCGGAGGCAGCCCCCTGGCCACGGCGATCTGCTTTACAATCCGGGCCACGCTCCGCGTGGTCAGCGGGCCTCCGCGCCGGTTGATGAACAAACGGCGGGCCCTTTTGCGCGCGTGGTCCAGTAGTTTTTGCCGCGCCCTGCGATAGGCCTCCAGCGCCTCCGCCGCCGCGCCCTCCAGCGGCACATAACGCTGCTTCTTCCCTTTCCCGCGCACCAGTATGACCCCGTTCGCCTCCTCGATGTCGTCCAGCTCAATGCCCACCAGCTCGGAGTTCCGCAGCCCGCAGCCGTACAGCAGCTCGAAGATCGCGCGATCGCGTTCGGGAAAGGTCGCGCTCTCCGGC
>Ga0066903_100003828_pt1 | contig 12472 bp, 12 predicted proteins | sample PanSoiMetaGPlot1_FD_67491 | JGI IMG/M metagenome (GOLD analysis project Ga0066903, IMG submission 67491) | Tropical forest soil microbial communities from Panama analyzed to predict greenhouse gas emissions - Panama Soil - Plot 1 (version 2) | ecosystem: Environmental > Terrestrial > Soil >...
CCTCTACCCGGACAGCCACGTCGGCATCGACGCCGGCGGCGGCCAGTCGATGATCGTCGACTACCGCGGCCAGCTCGTCGGCAAACAGCGCGACACCAACGGATCGACCTTCGTCGCCGGAGTGATCAACATCGAGGCGCTGCGGCATCACCGCGAGTCGGCGCAGGTGACCAACTGGATGAAGGATATCCGCGCCGAGCTCGCGCAGATCATCTACGAGAAACCGATCTACCCGAAGAACCGCTACATCAAGAAGATCCCGCCCAAGCACGCCCAATACAAGCGGAATGTAATCGACGCGCAAGTGGCGCTGATGCAGAAGCGCGGCATCTGGGCGAAGCCGTCAGGGTGAACGGTTGTACCAAACTGCTCCGAGCGCAGCAGAGCGCCATGACAGAAGTCAGATTTCCAAGACGCCGAGAGGATGGATCATTCACTGTTCTTGCGCGGTTCAGCGTATCAGACGATGCGATCATTCCTTTGCTGTACGATTACGTGCAAATCGTGGATAAGGGCGAACAGCACTTGGATTCGCATCTGGCGCTCCAACCGGATCACGGAGGAACGATGGGACTTTTATTCGGAGTTCCTATCTGAGCCGCGCGTCAGGGTCGACCCGGAGAGCCGTTCCTTCTCGATAGGGCTAGAAGGCCGGCCGTCGGCAACAACACGGTGGAAGGACTGGGCCGTCTACTTGGTGGACGACATCTCGAGAATGTTCCCAGAAGCCAAGTTTGAGCGATTCGAGTCGCAAACAAAATGAGCGAGTACCAATAGGCTGCCGTAGGGAGCGCGAGCGCTAATCAATGAAGTCGCGGATGAGGGTCGTCGTTTCGTCCAGCACCGTTTCATTGGTCCAGTAGCCGGTGTGGGCCGAGACCGCGGACAAGAACGGCACCGCTTTCGATCGCCTCGGTTCCGACACGACCGCGATGTCACGGACACGGCCGTTCAACTGATCGGTCTTGTAAAGCGGCTTCAGGGGAAATCCGAGGACGTCACGGCGGCTGAAGAAGTTGAGCCAGCGGGCCTTCTCCTTGAGCGCGTCCTGCAAGGCCACGCCGGGAAATGCCGGGACGAGATTGAGGGTGGGATGATACGGGGCGGCGGTGATCGGGTAGACGCGCTTGGGACCGAACGCGAATGTGAAGAGGGGCATGTTGCTGCCAAGCGTCACGAAGCCCGCGAAGGTGTCGAGCCGCCGGAAGGGCGAGACGTCCTTAAGCTTCCTGGTCCGCTGTTTGAGCTTGTTCATATCCCAGGCGTAGGACGAGATGATGTGGCAACCAAGCGAATGGCCGATGAAGATCAGCGGGCGATCCGCGTGGCCCTCATCGTCCAGCTTATCGAGCACATTGCTGATGCAGCGTTGAATGTTGTGGTAGCTCGAATTCTCCGGACGGTGAGCCTTCTGGTACGCGGCCGCGTCGCCCAAACCTTCCAGGATGAGCCGTCGCAGGAGATTGTCGGCGATGTCTTCAGCGGCGATCGCTCTTTCCATGAAGGCCTGTTGCTGATCGCGCACTTCATCGGCCCAGATCACCCGCTGAAAGCTCACGTAGCTGGCTTTGTTGCCCAGTCGACGGGACAGCGCCTTTCGCATCGGCTCCGAGAAATTGAGACTCTTGTTGAATATGCCGTGGACAAAGACCACAGCAACATTTCGTGGCATGGGTTCCCTCCGACCCCGTACTCTCATCCCCCTCAATTGAGAGACGAAAGATAGCACGAGACCGCAGAGCAAGTGCGCGGTCGGCCGGAATCCGCCAGTAGTTTGTGGCATGAGCAGGAACGCCTGACGGGGTAGTCAGGGGGACAAGCCGCTCCACGCGAAACGTGGTCAGGGCCAGCGCAGGCTCCGAAAATTTCCGCCTGACCTCGGGCGCGCGGGTTGAGCCACGATCACCCGCGATAGATCGCGTCGGCGCGGCGTTCGAAGGCAACCGCGAAACGGCGGAATGCCAGGTCGAACATTGAGCCCATGAGAAGGCTCAGCATGCGGCTGCGAAACTCGTAGGAAATGAAAAAACTCACTTCGCACTCGCGCTCGCCGAGCGGATGGAATGTCCAGCGGTTTTCGAGATGGCTGAACGGGCCTTCGAGGTACTCGACCAGAATCTGCAGGTTGGGTCGGTCGAGCGTGACGCGACTGGTGAAGCTCTCGCGCACGAGCTTGTAGGCGACCGTCATGTCGGCAATCAGGATCTCGACCCCTTCGGGCTGCTCGATACGGTGGCGCACACGCAGCGCCTTGCACAACGGCACGAACTCCGGATAACGCTCGACGTCGGCGACAAGGTCGAACATCTGGGCGGCCGCGTGCTTTACCCGGCGGCTGGTCGAGAATTGCGGCATCAGGCGGCTGCCCTGTGCTCACTCAAGAGGACACACGCAGCAAGGGCCAGGCGTCGCCCATGATTCAGCCGCCGTTCGTGCGCGCCGCCCTGAGCCGCGCAAAATCCTCGCCGGCGTGGTGCGAGGAACGCGTGAGCGGGCTCGCCGACACCATCAGGAAGCCCTTGGCATAGGCAATTGCCTCGTAGGCCTTGAATTCCCCCGGCGGAACGAAGCGGACCACCTCGTGGTGCTTGCGGGTCGGCTGCAAGTACTGGCCCATGGTAAGAAAGTCGACCCCGGCTGTACGCAGATCGTCCATGACCTGCAGCACTTCGTTACGCTCTTCGCCTAGGCCCACCATGATGCCCGACTTGGTAAACACTGTGGGATCGATCTCCTTAGCTCGCTGCAGCAGGCGGATCGAAGCGAAGTAGCGTGCCCCGGGCCGCACCGTAAGATACTTCGAGGGCACGGTTTCGAGATTGTGGTTGAATACGTCCGGCTTTGCCGCGATCACGGTTTCGACAGCCCCGTCCTTGCGCAGAAAGTCGGGGGTGAGCACCTCGATTGTCGTCTGCGGACAGCGCGCGCGGATGGCGCGGATCACCTGCGCGAAGTGCCCTGCCCCGCCGTCGTCAAGATCGTCGCGGTCGACCGAGGTCACCACCACATGGGCGAGCTCGAGGCTGACGGTCGCCTCCGCCACACGTGCGGGCTCCTCGGGATCAAGCGGTCCCGGCAGACCGGTACGCACGTTGCAGAAAGCGCAGGCGCGCGTGCAGGTGTCCCCCATGATCATGAAGGTCGCGTGCTTCTTGTCCCAGCACTCCCCGATATTGGGGCAGCCGGCCTCCTCGCACACGGTGTGGAGACCGTTCGCGCGCACGATTGCGCGGGTCGCGAGGTATCCCGGCGAGACCGGCGCCTTGACGCGAATCCAGTCGGGCTTCTTAAGCGCGGGCGAGTCCGGCCGATGCGCCTTCTCGGGGTGGCGCACGCGCTCCGCTGGGCCAATGGTGTCGAGCACGACCGCCAATGGAATCTCCGCAATCCTGCCGCACCCTTACTTACGAGCCGCAAGGGGCAGCGACAAGACCCGGATCAGTGGGATGGCAGCGTCTCTGCAGTGGTCGCCTGCGGCAGCGGCATGCGTGTTTCCGCCACCTGAGGCTGGGGCTCGTCGTCGACAACGGGGTCCGTCGCTGCGACTTCGGCAGGCTGCTCGACAGCAGGAAGCGCCGGGGGAGGATTGATCCGGAACAGGGCGAAACGTTCGCCGGTGTAGACCGGGGTCAAGCGCACCGGATCGGGGTTCTCGTAATCGCTACCGTCGGTGAACAGCACGTAGACATAGTCGTAGTCGGTGGTCCACTTGCCCCAATAATTATCGGCAGCATCTTCCGGATGCTCGACAGCCTGCATCAGCTGCGCCACCGACGGCGGCGTGCCATCGTCGCTGTCGACGCGTTCGCGATAGGGCTCGCGCACCTGAAGAATCTGCTTGCCCGCAACGGTAAACGCGGTGGTGACGAGGGCTGAGCGCTCGATAATGGCGATGCAGGCAGCATGGACAAGGCCGAGGTCTCTCGGGTCGTCGCCGGCGTCGGCATCGGCGTAAGCAACCAGCACCTTGGAACCACGCTCGATCAGGCGCACCGAGTCGCGGAACGAAGCCGTGGTAACTCCGATATCGGACCATACCGTCTGCACTTCGAGCACGCGGACCGCGAGCAGCAGGACCAGCACGGTCGCAAAGCCGCGGCGCACGTAGTCCTGGCGGAGCTTCAGATGGGCGCAGGCGATGACCGTGAACGCGAGCGAGATCGGCAGCCGCTGATCCGCCATGTAGGTCTCGAACATGATCCGCGGCATGGCGAGATAGAGGATGCCGCCCAGGATCAGCAGGACCCAACCGAAGGAATGGAACTGCAGCGCGCGATGACGCACGCCCCAGCCCGCGGCGAAAGCCGCCATTGCGGTCAACAGGAAGGCTGCCGGGTGCGAGTAGACCTCGATCACATAGACCAGCCCGTCGAGCTTGCCGGAAAATTCCCAGACAAAGGTGCCGCGCAGCCCCCAGGTCGGGCTCATCATGAGTAGCGGCAACACCGGAACGAACGGCAAGCCCGTCGCAAGAAAATCGAGGATCGGCGGCATCCGCCGGAAGCTCACGAAGTCGGAAAACTGCACCCTCGGACGCTCGGAGTAGAAGACCATCAGACGATGGATTTCGAAGGCCAACAATCCGAGGCCATAGAGCCCGACCGCGAACAGGTGACAAAAGAACAGCGCCAGCACGAAAGCCGCCGAGACTACCAATCGCAGCAGGATGTTGCGTTCGCGCAGCCACATCCAGGCCACCAGCGCCCAGAGCGCAAGCCCCATTCCGAAGATGTAATTCATCGTGCCCACGAGGAACACGTTGTTGTAGAGCAACGGGAAAGCGATCAGCGGCATGATCGACCAATGGCCGAAGAGCCGGCGGTTGAGCGTGAGCGCGCCGGACATGATCAGCACGAAGCTCGTGACGGTATAGATCTGGCCGGCGAGATAGACGTCCATCACCCGCTCGAGCCACGGAACGACCAGATCCATCATCAAGTTCGGGATGATCTGCCAATTGACATCGTAGAAGCGCGCCAGGTCGGGGTCGTTCCCGATCGTGGCGATGATGTGCATGCGCGAAAGATGATTGATGTAGTCGGCGAGCGGTGGCCAAGGGTAGAGAACGATTGGGATCGACGTGATCGCAGCCAGCGCCACGAACAGGCCGGCGATTTGCCGACCGCTGAAATCAATGATGTGTTCGGCTCGCCGCGGCCCAAACACCCGCCACGGCACGGTCGGTACAGATCGCGTCTCGCTCCGCGCAGTGCGCACGCTTACTGGTTCACTGACGTCGACCATGTGTTGGCAAAGCCCGAGGCTCGCTCCCGCCGGGAGAAGAGAACGGCCACGTTGGTTTTTGCTTGCGCCCCCCGCCCGCCCGGTGTGCCTTACCCAACGTGAACGCACGATGAATGAGGGGCCGGGTGCTGTGGCCGCGGCTGCAAGGCGCCCCCGCAGGTCTGCGGGGTCAGCCGCCGAAGCGGTGAGAAGAGATCGGCGCGCTGATTGTGGCGGTGATCAATTGGTCCGGAAATGCCGGCACAATGTGAGTCTTAGGGCTGCCGGCGAAGAATTCGCCGGAAGAAAGAAAGATCGCGGCCTGCGCGCCAGTCTGAAACCCGTTGACAACCATACGACAAGATCGTCCCGGCGTACGCGTGCGCCATGCGTCCCGCCATCGGGCGTGTCAACGTGTCTGGCGTTTCTGTCCGCGGTCGTAAATGTGGACAGTCAGCGGAACGCCGGATGAACCGATGAACGTTTCCAGGACGTCGGAGCCATCGGCGAAGGGTGGTTCAACTTTGATGAAATATGAGCGGCCCTCTTTGCTGACCGAGCGCGGAATTGGCGTCTCGATGCTCATGAATGCCGGGGTCATCATGAACGACATCATCGTCTTGGCACGCGCCACGAAGACATAGTGCCTGGTCACCCCGTTGTCGCAGTTCTGTTGGGAGATCCGGTACCAGACGTCTCCGAGCGTCGACTCCCGGGGCACAGTGGTCGTGCAGTCGCGTTGATAAGGCCGCCCAACCATGAAACTCACGGTTCCATAGACCGGCTCGGTGAACCGGGCGACAAGCAGGATGAGGATGCCGAACGCGAGCACGACCCACCAGCGAGAACCGCGGCGAGTCTGGGCCGTTGAGGATGGCGCAGATGTCGGCGACGACATTGGTGCTCATTAGCACGCTTGGTTTTGCTGCCAGACCTGCGCCATTGGTCGCATCCCCCGCCCACCTTGCAAGGCACAGAGTTGGGAATTGCGTGGCTGCTCGCGCTGACAGTCTAGCAGTCGTCGTTCAACATCAGGCTACCGAGAGGAGCTGACGCCCTACATGTTGAGCACCCGCCCATACGCATCCAAGACCGCTTCCTTCATCATCTCGGAGAGGGTCGGATGCGGGAACACGGTATGCATCAGCTCTTCTTCGGTGGTCTCGAGATTCATCGCGATGACGTAGCCCTGGATCAGTTCGGTCACTTCGGCGCCGACCATGTGGGCGCCAAGCAGTGCTCCGGTTTTCTTATCGAATATCACCTTGACTAATCCCTGGTCTTCACCGAGCGCAATCGCCTTGCCATTGCCGACGAATGGAAACCGGCCAATGCGGACCTCGAGCTTCTTTTCCTTGGCGGCCTGTTCGGTCAGGCCCACCGAGGCGATCTGCGGCGAGCAATAGGTGCAGCCGGGGATGAGGCGCTTGTCCATCGGATGCGGGTTCAGTCCCTTGATGGCCTCAACGCAGATGACGCCTTCATGCTCGGCCTTGTGCGCCAGCAACGGAGGACCTGCCACGTCACCGATCGCGTAGATGCCGGGCACGTTGGTGCGGCTGAGCGCATCGACCACGATCGCGCCGCGATCGGTCTTCACGCCGATTTTTTCGAGGCCGAGATTTTCGATATTGCCGACGCAGCCGACCGCTGAGATCACGCGTTCGACGGTCAGGCTCTGGGCGCCCTTGCCGTCGTCGATGGTGGCGGTCACGCTGTCGCCCTTCTTGTCGAGCTTGGTCACCTTGGCGCCGGTGAAAATCTTGATCCCCTGCTTCTCGAACGACTTGCGCGCGAAGGCAGCGATCTCGGCATCCTCGGCTGGCAGGATCTGCGGCAGCACCTCGACCATCGTTACTTCGGCGCCGAACGTGCGGTAGAACGAGGCGAACTCGACTCCGATCGCGCCCGAGCCGATCACCAGCAGCGATTTCGGCATCCGATCGGGCACCATGGACTCGAAATAGGTCCAGATGAGCTTCTGGTCGGGCTCGAGCCCGGGCAGCACGCGCGGGCGCGCGCCGGTTGCGAGGATGATGTGCTTGGCCTGGTAGCTGCCCGGCCCGAGCGCGCCCTTGGGTGCCTCGCTCTTGCTGTCCTTCACCGACACCTTGCCCGGCGCATCGATCGTCGCCTCGCCCCAGATGACGGCGACCTTGTTCTTCTTCATCAGGAACGCGACGCCGTCGTTGAGCCGCTTCGCGACCGTGCGCGAGCGCTTCACGACGCCGGTCGCATCGAAGCCGACCTTGTCCGCCGACAGCCCATAGTCCTTGGCGTGCTGCATGTAGTGGAAAATCTCGGCCGAACGCAGCAGCGCCTTCGTGGGAATGCAGCCCCAGTTAAGGCAGATGCCGCCCAGATAGGCCCGCTCGACGATTGCGGTCTTGAAGCCGAGCTGCGCGGCGCGGATCGCGGTCACGTAGCCACCGGGACCCGAGCCGATGATGATGATGTCGAACGACGTGTCGGCCATGGGATTCCTGTTTGCTTTGGAGTCGCTGTCCTTTTGTGGGGGACGCTTTGAGGCTGCGCAAGGCACGCATTTCTAGGCTTGACTTTAGGTAAGCAACGGCTTACGGTAAGCTATGGCTTACGCATCTAGAGCCTTTTCGGCGCTTGCAGATCCGACCCGTCGCGAAATCTTCGAGCGGCTGTCGAAGGGACCGCGCTCGGTTGGCGATCTGGCGCGCGGCCTTCCGGTCAGCCGCCCGGCTGTGTCGCAGCATCTGCGCACGCTCAAGTCGGCCGGTCTGGTGATGGACCGGGCACAGGGCACGCGGCGCGTCTACCAGATCGATCCCGCCGGCCTGGGCGAGATCCGTCGCTGGCTCGACCAGTTCTGGAACCGGGCCCTCACGGCATTTCAGGCGGAGTTCGAGGAGAAACAGGAGCACATGTGATGACGACAATCGCGATTTCACCGGCGCCCGTTCGCCGCAGCGTCAAGGTCAATGCAGCGCCGCCGAAGGCTTTCCGTGTCTTCACGTCCGGCATGGGCAAGTGGTGGCCCAAGCAGCATTCGCTTAACAGCAAGTCGGCGCAGCAGGACGTCATCGTCGAGCCGCACGCCGGCGGGCGCTGGTACGAACGCAGCGAAGACGGCTCCGAATGCGAATGGGGCCGCGTGCTGACCTGGGAGCCGCCGGCGCGCGTGGTGCTGGCCTGGCAGATCAACGGGAACTGGCAGTACGACCGCGATTTCGAGACCGAGGTGGAAGTGCGTTTTGTTGCAGACGGCAGCGGCACTCGCGTCGAGCTCGAGCATCGAAACCTCGAGCGCTTCGGCGACAAGGCGGACGAGGTCCGCGCTGCCTTCGATTCTCCGGAAGGGTGGAACGGCGGGCTGCAGCTGTTCGCCAAAGCGGTGGCGGCGTAACGCTGTCGTCACTCCTTTGCCGATTTCACGCAGTCGGCATTGAGCTCGGCAAAAATCCTGTCCGCTGGCTCGAATAGTTTGTCGAGGTCAGCCGGCGCGGTACGGCCGGCATCGGCGACCGCCCGTTCGAGCGCGCGCGTCAGCTCGGTATAGCGGGCGCGCACGGCATCATCGCGCAGATTGGCGAGGTAGGTGCCCAATGCGGCAAACTTGTTGACGGCCGCCGCGGCCTCGATCCGCTCGGTCGCGGCATTGGGGTTTGGCGTGCCGCCACGCTCACGCTCGCCGCTCGCGCTGACGAGACCTGCCCGGAACTTGACCTGGAAATAGGCGTCGATGATCTCCTTGCAGGTGCGCATGTATTCGCCGCGGCCGAAGTTGCGCTGAATGAGATCGACGAACTTGCCGTTGAGGTAGCCGTTGTAGATCGAGGTGATCAGCGACAGGGTCGCAATAAACATCGGAAAGAAGGTGATCACCACTATCCGCAGCTTGCTTTCGCTGTCGCTCATTGCCGATCTGCGGAGTGCTCGTGGCGAAGGGCTACACGATCATCATGACCGGATTTTCGATCAGCGACTTGAAGGCACCCAACAGCTCGGCGCCGAGCGCGCCGTCGACGGCGCGGTGGTCGGTCGAGAGCGTCACCGACATCATCCAGGCTGCTTCGATCTTGCCGTTCTTGACGATCGCGCGTTCCTCGCCGGCCCCGACCGCCAGGATGGTCGCGTGCGGCGGATTGATGACCGCGGCGAAGTCCCTGATCCCGTACATGCCGAGATTCGACACCGCGCTCGATCCGCCCTGGTACTCTTCGGGCTTGAGCCTGCGGGTGCGCGCCCGCGCCGCGTAGTCCTTCATTTCGTTCGAGATCACCGACAGCGGCTTCGCCTCTGCATTGCGCACTACCGGCGTGATCAGCCCGCCCGGGATCGCGACCGCGACGCCGACGTCGGAGTGTTTGTGCTTGAGCATAGCGGATTCGGTCCAGGTCACGTTGGCATCGGGGATACGCTGGAGCGCGAGCGCCAAGGCCTTGATGACGAAGTCGTTGACCGAGACCTTGTAGGTGGGCTTGCCGTCTTTGTCCTTGGGCGCGGCGGCATTGATTTCTTCGCGTGCGGCCCGGAGCTCGCCGATGTGGCAGTCGATCGTCAGATAGAAATGCGGGATGGTGAGCTTTGCCTCGACCAGCCGCCGCGCAATGATCTTGCGTATATTGTCGTGCGGCACGACCTCGTAGCTGCCGGGCTCGAACAGCGCTTTGATCTTGTCGTCGCTCGGCGGCATGACAGTTGCTGCTGCGCCGGGCGCTGCGGCGAGCCCCTTGCCCGATTTCGCAGCCTCGACGTCGCGGGCAATGATGCGCCTATGCGGGCCTGAGCCCTGGATGCGGGCCACGTCGACACCGGCCTCCTTTGCAAGACGCCGTGCCAATGGTGTCGCGAACACGCGATTGGCGCCGTGTCCATCGCGCCGATCGCCTTCGCCCCGTTGTGGAGCGGATGGCGGCGGTGGCCGGCTCGCCGGCGACGGCGGCGCAGTGGGCCGCCCTTGGTCTTGCCTCTCCGGCGAGGCCTGCGCGGATTGCGGAGACGGTGACGCCGGCGCTGCGGGTTTGGGTGGAGCGCCCTTCCCGGCCGTTGCCGCGGCGCTCTTGGGATCCTCGCCCTCCTCCGCCAGCACGGCGATCAGCTGATTGACCGGCACGTCTTGCGTGCCCTCCGGCACCACGATCTTCGCCAGCACGCCGTCGTCGATCGACTCGTATTCCATCGTTGCCTTGTCGGTCTCGATCTCGGCGATCACGTCGCCGGCCTTGACCTTATCGCCCTCCTTCTTGAGCCACTTGGAAAGGTTGCCCTTCTCCATTGTGGGCGACAGCGCAGGCATGAGGATGTTGACCGGCATTCGGGCGGCTCAACTGATCGCACTGGTCGTACCGGGATCGGTCGGCGAGTCCATCTCGGCGTTGAAGATAGCGCGGACGCGCTCGAGCGTCTGTTGCTCGGGGAAATTGCCTTCGGTCGCGTAGATGCGCGCGACATGGCGTGCCACGTCGGCGATCAGCATGCCCCAGGCCTCCGGGTCGTCGAAAGCGCGACGCAGCGAAACATGCAGGCCGCCATCGACGATGGCGGCGCGCAGCACTTCGACGCCGCCCTGCTCCAGCGCAGTCGGCGGGATCATCAGCGCATCGAAGATCGGCAGCGGATTCTCAGGGTCCACGACGCTCACCGGTAACAGACCGCTTTGGCCGCCTCGACCACCTTTTCGACGGCGGGCAGCGCAAGCTTCTCAAGATTGGCTGCATAGGGCATCGGCACGTCCTCGCCGGTGACGCGGGTGATCGGCGCATCGAGCCAGTCGAAAGCCTCCTCCATCACCCGCGCCGCAATCTCGGCGCCGACCCCTGACTGCCGCCAGCCTTCCTCGACAGTCACGATTCGTCCGGTCTTCTTCACCGATTCGACGATGGTGTCGACATCCATCGGCTTGAGCGTACGCAGATCGATGACCTCGGCGTCGATCCCGTCCTTGGCGAGCGCATCGGCCGCTTTAAGCGCATAGCTCATGCCCATCGACCAGGCCACGATGGTGACATCGGAGCCGAAGCGCGCAATTCTCGCTTTGCCGATTGGCACGAGGTAGTCGTCGAGCTTCGGCACCGGAAAGCTGTGGCCGTAGAGGATCTCGTTCTCCAGGAAGATAATCGGGTTGGGATCGCGGATTGCCGACTTGAGCAGGCCCTTGGCGTCGGCGGCGGTGTAAGGCGCGATCACCTTGAGACCTGGAATGTGCGAGTACCAGGCGGTGAAGTCCTGGCTGTGCTGAGCCGCCACCCGCGCGGCCGGACCGTTCGGGCCACGAAAAACCACCGAAGATCCGATCTGGCCGCCCGACATGTAGCGCGTCTTAGCGGCAGAATTGATAATCTGATCCATGGCCTGCATGGCGAAGTTGAAGGTCATGAACTCGACGATCGGTTTGAGGCCGGCAAGTCCAGCCCCAACCCCGAGGCCGGCAAAGCCATGCTCAGTGATCGGCGTGTCAATCACCCGCATCGGGCCGAACTCCTGCAGGAGACCCTGCGTCACTTTGTAGGCACCTTGGTATTCAGCAACCTCCTCGCCCATCACGAACACGTCCTTGTCCCGACGCATTTCCTCGGCCATCGCGTCGCGCAGGGCTTCGCGCACGGTCATCGTCGTCATCTCGGTGCCGGCGGGCACCTCAGGCTCGGGCAAGGTCTCGGGCTTTGGCGCCGTCGGCGCCTGGGCCGGCGCCGGAGCTTCCTTGGCGGGGCGCTGCTGCGATGCGGGCGGCGTGGATTCCGCCGCCTTCTGCACGCTCGCGGGCCTGCCGCCGTCCTTGAGCGCGGCGGCGCTCTCGCCTTCCGCGAGGATCATTGCGATCGGGGTATTGACCGCGACGTCGTTGGTGCCCTCCGGCACGAGGATCTTTCCGAGCGTGCCTTCATCGACCGCTTCCACCTCCATGGTGGCCTTGTCGGTCTCGATCTCGGCGATCACATCGCCTGATTTGACGGCGTCGCCTTCCTTTTTGAGCCACTTGGCGAGATTGCCCTTCTCCATCGTCGGAGACAGCGCGGGCATCAGAACGGGTGTGGGCATGGGCGCGTTGCGATCACTTGTACACGTCGGTGTAGAGCTCGGACGGGTCGGGCTCCACATCGTGGGTGGCAAACTCCGCCGCCTCGTTGACGATCGCTCGGACCTCCTGATCGATCTTCTTCAACGTCTCTTCAGTCGCGAATTTCTTCGCGATCAGGCGCTGGCGCACCTGTTCGATCGGATCGTGCTCGGTCCGTATCTTGTCGACCTCTTCCTTGGATCGATACTTGGCCGG
>Ga0066903_100003829_pt1 | contig 12471 bp, 21 predicted proteins | sample PanSoiMetaGPlot1_FD_67491 | JGI IMG/M metagenome (GOLD analysis project Ga0066903, IMG submission 67491) | Tropical forest soil microbial communities from Panama analyzed to predict greenhouse gas emissions - Panama Soil - Plot 1 (version 2) | ecosystem: Environmental > Terrestrial > Soil >...
CAAGCCGCACACGAAGTTCAAGGCGGAAGCCTACATCCTCACCAAGGAAGAGGGCGGCCGTCATACTCCATTCTTCACCAACTATCGTCCGCAGTTCTATTTCCGCACCACCGACGTGACCGGTGTCGTGCACTTGCCGCAAGGCACGGAAATGGTGATGCCGGGCGACAACGTGGCGATGGAAGTGCACCTGATCGTGCCGATCGCCATGGAGGAGAAACTGCGTTTCGCTATTCGCGAGGGTGGCCGTACGGTCGGCGCCGGCGTGGTGGCGAGCATCATCGAATAAGGAGTCTATCCGTCGTCATGCCCGGCCTTGTGCCGGGCATCCACGACTTGAGGTGAATCTAAGACGTGGATGGCCGGGACAAGCCCGGCCATGACGGGACAGAGAGACGAGAACAATGAACGGCCAGAATATCCGGATCCGGCTCAAGGCGTTCGATCACCGCATCCTCGATGCCTCGACACGCGAGATCGTGAACACGGCAAAGCGCACCGGTGCGCAGGTCCGTGGCCCGATTCCGTTGCCGACTAGAATTGAGAAATTCACGGTGAACCGCTCGCCGCACGTGGACAAGAAGAGCCGCGAACAGTTCGAGATGCGCACGCACAAGCGCCTTTTGGATATTGTCGATCCGACACCGCAAACGGTGGACGCGCTGATGAAGCTCGATCTCGCCGCTGGTGTGGACGTCGAGATCAAGCTGTAAGGCGGGATGGGATTAGCAATGCGTTCGGGCGTAGTTGCACAGAAGGTCGGAATGACCCGGGTGTTCACCGAAGCCGGCGAACACGTGCCGGTCACGGTGCTGCGCCTTGCGCAGTGCCAAGTGGTTGCTCACCGCACCAAGGACAAGAATGGTTATGTGGCGCTTCAGCTCGGTTCGGGCTCGCGTCGCGCCAACAACATGAACAAGGCTGATCGCGGCTATTTCGGCAAGCAGAACGTCGAACCAAAGCGCAAGCTCGCCGAATTCCGCGTCAGCGAGGATGCGCTGATCCCGGTGGGCGCCGAGATCACAGCTGATCACTTTATCCCCGGCCAGTTCGTTGATGTCTGTGGCATCACGATTGGCAAGGGTTTCGCCGGCGGCATGAAACGCTGGAACTTTGCTGGGCTTCGCGCCTCGCACGGCGTGTCGATCTCGCATCGTTCGATCGGCGGCACCGGTGGTCGTCAAGATCCAGGCAAGACCTTTAAGAACAAGAAGATGCCCGGCCACCTCGGTGTCGAACGGGTTACCACGCTCAATCTCAAGGTCGTGCAGACCGACGTTGACCGTGGTCTCATCCTGGTCGAGGGCGCCGTACCCGGTGCGAAAAGTGGCTGGGTCACCGTGCGCGATGCCGTGAAGAAGAAGCTGCCGAAAGAGGCGCCGAAGCCCGGTAAGTTCCGCGTGAGCGAAGCGGTCGAGGCAAAGTCGGCAAAAACAGAATCCAAGGCAGAATCCAAGGCAGAATCCAAGGCAGAATCCAAGACAGAATCCAAGACAGAATCCACGGGTGAAGCGGAGCTTGCCAAATCCGCACAGGCGCCGAATTCCGAGCAGGCGGCAAAGGCTACAACGCAAGCCGCCGCGGCCGCTGACAAGACTGCAAAAGCTGCCGATAAGACGGCGGCTGCGGCGAAGAAGAAGGGGGGCGAGTGATGGAGCTCAAGATCGTCGCTCTCGACGGCAAAGAAGCCGGGAAAGCCACGTTGTCGGATGCAATCTTTGGCCTCGAGCCGAGGACCGACATCATCCAGCGTTGCGTCAACTGGCAGCTCGCCAAGCGCCAGCGCGGCACGCACAAGACCAAGGGCCGCAGCGAGATCTGGCGCACCGGCAAGAAGATGTACGCACAGAAGGGAACCGGCGGTGCGCGTCACGGTTCTGCGCGGGTGCCTCAGTTCCGCGGTGGAGGTCGTGCGTTCGGGCCTATCGTGCGCAGCCACGCCATCGAGCTGCCGAAAAAAGTGCGGGCACTCGCGCTCAAGCATGCCCTTTCGTCTAAGGCGAAGGACGGCGGCATCATCGTGCTCGAGAAGGCATCGGTGAAGGACAGCAAGACCAGCGGGCTGATAAAGCAGTTTGGTAAGCTTGGCCTTGAAAACGCGCTGATTATCGATGGTGCCGAGATCGAATCGAACTTCCGCACTGCCGCGCGCAACATTCCTAATATCGACGTTCTGCCGGTGCAGGGCATCAACGTGTACGACATCCTGCGGCGCAAGACCTTGGTGCTGACCAAGGCCGCGCTCGATGCGCTGGAGGCGCGATTTAGATGAGCACCAGCGATCCCCGCCACTACGACGTCATCATTGCCCCGGTCATCACCGAGAAGGCAACAATGGCGTCCGAGCACAACAAGGTCATGTTCAAGGTGGCCAAGACTGCCACCAAGCCGCAGATCAAGGAAGCAGTCGAGAAGCTGTTCGACGTTAAGGTAAAAAGCGTCAACACGCTCACGCGGCCGGGAAAGTGGAAAGTTTTCCGTAACAAGGTCGGTCAACAGTCCGATGTGAAACGCGCGATCGTGACCCTTGAAGAAGGTCATCGAATCGACGTGACCACGGGATTGTAAGGGAGCGTTACGATGGCGTTGAAGACCTACAATCCGGTAACGCCGGGCCAGCGCCAGCTGGTGATCGTCGATCGCTCGACCCTTCATAAGGGACCGCCGGTCAAGTCGCTCACCGAAGGCCAGAATTCGACCGGCGGGCGCAACAACCACGGCCGTATCACAACGCGATTCCGTGGCGGCGGCCACAAGCAGGCTTACCGCCGCATCGATTTCCGTCGCCAGAAATTCGACGTGCCTGCGACCGTCGAACGTCTGGAATATGATCCGAATCGCACCGGCTTCATCGCGCTGATCAAATATGAGGACGGCGAACTCGCCTACATCTTGGCGCCGCAACGCCTGACTGTTGGTGATACGGTAATCGCATCCGAGCACGCGGACGTGAAGCCGGGCAACGCGATGCCGATCGCGAATATCCCGGTCGGAACCATAGTCCACAATGTCGAGATCAAGATCGGAAAGGGTGGGCAGATCGCGCGCTCGGCTGGCAGCTACGCGCAGATCGTCGGCCGCGACCAGGATTACGTCATTTTGCGCCTCAACACCTCGGAACAGCGCCTCGTGCACGGCCGCTGCATGGCGACGGTCGGTGCAGTGTCCAATCCAGACAATATGAACACCACGATCGGAAAGGCCGGTCGTCAGCGCTGGAAGGGCCGCATGCCGCACAACCGCGGCATCACGATGAACCCGGTTGATCACCCGCACGGTGGCCGTACAAAGGGCGGCAAGCATTGGACGACGCCCTGGGGCTTCCCAACCAAAGGCAAGAAGACCCGCAAGAACAAGCGCACCGAGCGCTTCATCATTGCTAGCCGGCACGATCGCAAGAAGAAGCAGCAGTAAGGACAAGAGCTATGACGCGTTCAGTATGGAAAGGTCCTTTTGTCGACGGCTACCTGCTGCGCAAAGCAGAGGCCGCTCGCGCGTCGGGCCGCCACGAAATGATCAAGATATGGAGCCGGCGATCGACGATTCTGCCGCAATTCGTCGGACTGAATTTCGGCGTCTATAACGGCCAGAAGCACATTCCGGTGCTCGTGAACGAAGAAATGGTCGGTCACAAGTTCGGTGAATTCGCACCGACCCGGATGTTCTATGGCCATTCATCCGACCGTAAAGCCAAGCGCATGGGTGTGACTGCCGCGCCGGGTGCCGCTCCGGCTCCGGCTCCGGCCGCGCCAGAGGCAAGCTAAGGGATCAAAAGAGTAACGTCATGGGCAAGCGCCAACGCGAACGAGACCTCGGCGACAACGAGGCCAAGGCAGTGAGCAAGATGCTGCGGATCTCTCCGCAGAAGCTCAACCTTGTCGCGCAATTGATCCGCGGCAAGAAGGTTGCGAGCGCACTCGCCGATCTCGAGTTTTCGCACAAACGCATCGCCAAGGATGTGCGCAAGTGCCTTGAGTCGGCGATCGCCAATGCCGAGAACAATCACGACCTCGACGTCGACGATCTTGTCGTCGCCGAAGCCCATGTCGGCAAGGCGCTGGTGATCAAGCGCTTCACCCCGCGCGGCCGCGGCCGTGTCGGACGAATTCTTAAGCCGTTTTCTCACCTGACCATCGTTGTGCGTCAGGTCGAGGCGCGAGCTGAGGCCTGAGGAGCAAGCGATGGGTCAGAAAGTCAATCCGGTTGGGCTGCGCGTTGGTATCAACCGTACCTGGGACTCGCGCTGGTTCGCGGGCAAGGCGGAATACGGCTCGCTCTTGCATGAGGACATCAAGATCCGCGATGAATTGATGAAGCAGCTCAAGCAGGCGGCGGTTTCACACATCGTGATCGAACGTCCGCACAAGAAGTGTCGTGTCACTATTCATTCTGCCCGTCCGGGCGTGGTGATTGGCAAGAAGGGCGCCGATATCGAGAAGCTGCGCAAGTCCGTCGCCAAGCTCACCGACAGCGATGTTGTCATAAACATCGTTGAAATTCGCAAGCCCGAGCTCGACGCGCAGCTTGTCGCCGAATCGATCGCCCAGCAGCTTGAGCGGCGTGTCGCTTTCCGTCGCGCGATGAAGCGCGCAGTGCAGTCGGCAATGCGTCTTGGCGCGGAGGGCATCCGTATCAACTGCTCGGGGCGCCTAGGCGGCGCCGAAATCGCTCGCATGGAGTGGTACCGGGAGGGCCGCGTGCCTCTGCACACGCTGCGCGCGGATGTCGATTACGGCGTCGCTACCGCGTTCACCACGTACGGGACGTGCGGCGTCAAGGTCTGGATTTTCAAGGGTGAAATCCTTGAGCACGATCCAATGGCGCAGGACAAGAAGCTTGCTGAGGGCGACTCCGGTCGTCCGCGCCGTGAGACCGCGGCCTGAGGGAACGAACAGAGTTAAGTCATGCTGCAACCGATTCGAACAAAATTTCGCAAGGCGCACAAGGGTCGCATTCACGGTATTGCCACGAGCGGCACCGCGCTCGCCTTTGGCCAGTACGGCCTAAAGGCACTGGAGCCCGAGCGTGTCACCGCGCGGCAGATCGAAGCCGCGCGTCGCGCGCTTACCCGTTTCATGAAGCGGTCTGGCCGCGTCTGGATCCGCGTGTACCCGGACGTGCCGGTGTCCAAGAAGCCGATCGAGGTGCGCATGGGAAAAGGGAAGGGCACACCCGAGCTTTGGGTTGTCCGTGTGAAGCCCGGCCGAATCCTGTTCGAAGTCGACGGCATTCCTGTTGCCGTTGCGAAAGAGGCGCTGACGCTCGCTGCGGCGAAGCTGCCGGTCAAGACCCGTTTCATTGAACGCATCGCCGAGTGACGCCATGAAAGCCGCCGACGTAAGAGCAATGACGCTCGATCAGCTCGATGACGAAGTGCTCAAGCTGAAGAAGGAGCAGTTCAACCTACGCTTCCAGCGGGCCACTGGTCAGCTCGAGAATACCGCGCGGGTGCGCGTCATCCGCCGTGACATCGCGCGGATGAAGACCATTGCGGCGCAGAAGCGCGTCGGAATGCCGGAGCCGGCTCCAAAGGCCGAAGCTGCGCCGGCATCCGCGAAAAAGACCAAAACTGCCAAACCCAAGGCCGCCGCGAAGCCGAAATCGCGCGCCAAGACGAAATCGAAGGAATAAGAGGTTCGAGATGCCGAAGCGTACGCTCCATGGTGTTGTCGTAAGCGACAAGCAGGATAAGACCGTGGTTGTCCGCGTGGAGCGCCGTTTTACGCATCCAACGATGAAGAAGACCATTCGCCGCTCGAAGAAATATCACGCTCACGACGAGGCCAATACCTATTCAGTCGGCGACATTGTTTGGATCGAGGAGCGTCGCCCGATCTCCAAACTCAAGCGCTGGGCCGTTGTCCGGGGCGAGAAGAAGCAGAAAGTTCAGTGAGCGCTATGCGCGACCAGATAGTGAGTGCCGCATCATGATTCAGATGCAAACCAACCTCGACGTGGCGGACAATTCCGGCGCTCGTCGCGTCATGTGCATCAAGGTGCTGGGCGGTTCCAAACGCAAGTACGCCACCATTGGCGACGTCATTGTCGTCTCGGTCAAGGAAGCCATCCCCCGTGGCCGCGTGAAGAAGGGCGACGTGATGAAGGCTGTCGTGGTGCGCATCTCCAAAGACATCAAGCGGCCGGACGGTTCAGTCATCCGCTTCGACCGCAATGCGGCTGTGCTGATCACCCCGCAGATGGAGCCGGTCGGCACTCGCATCTTCGGGCCGGTGCCACGCGAGCTGCGCGCCAAAAACCACATGAAGATTATTTCGCTCGCCCCGGAGGTGCTGTGATGGCCGCCAAGATCCGCAAGGGTGACAAGGTGATCGTCTTGGCGGGCCGCGACAAGGGTCGCGCCGGCGAGGTGATCGAGGTGCGTCCCGGTGAGGACCGCGCACTTGTGCGCGGCATCAACATGGTCAAGCGGCACCAGCGCCAGACGGCGCAGCAGGAAGGCGGAATAATCTCCAAGGAGAGCTCGGTCCATTTGTCCAACCTGGCAATCGCGGACCCGAAGGACGGCAAGCCAACGCGTGTCGGATTCAAGTTTGTGGGCGAGGGCGATGCGCGCAAGAAGGTACGCATCGCCAAGCGTTCTGGAGTCGAAATCGATGGCTGACACCCAGCAACGGGGCAACGAGCCCAAGAAGCAGCAAAAGCCCCAGGGCGCGCCGAAAGGCGCGAAGGATGGGGGCGCGCCGAAAGGCGCAAAAGAAAGCGATGCGCCGAAGGTAAAAAAGCCGCGCGAACGCTCCGACTATGTTGCGCGCCTGAAGACGCATTTCGAGCAAGTCGTGCGTGAGCAGCTGACCAAGCAGTTCAGCTACTCCAACCGCATGCAGGTGCCCAAGATCACCAAAGTCGTGCTCAACATGGGCATCGGCGAGGGTGTCGCGGACCGCAAGAAGGTGGACAACGCCGCCAATGACCTTTCGCTGATTGCCGGCCAAAAAGCGGTAATCACCAAGTCGCGCAAATCGATCGCGACCTACAAGCTGCGCGACGGTCAGGCCATTGGCTGCAAGGTTACGCTGCGCAAGGCTCGCATGTACGACTTCATCGACCGGCTGGTGAACATCGCGCTTCCTCGTATGCGCGACTTCCGCGGCCTCAATCCGAAGAGCTTCGACGGCCGCGGTAACTATAGCCTCGGCATCAAGGAATACACTGTGTTTCCGGAAATCGATTTCGACAAGGTCACCGATACGTGGGGTCTCGACGTTACCGTTTGCACTAGCGCGCGCGACGACGAAGAGGCACGCGCGCTGCTGACCGCATTCAACTTCCCGTTCCGGCAGTGAGGCCAAGCCTTATACGCGGAACCGCAAGGAGCGAAAGTATGGCGAAGAAGAGTTCGATTGAAAAGAACAACAGGCGGCGCAAGATGGCGAAGAAATTTGCCAATCGACGCGCGAAGCTTAAGACGATCGCGCACGACAAGAAGCTGCCGATGGAGGAGCGTTTTGCCGCTACCCTGAAGCTTGCAGAATTGCCACGCAATTCCTCGAAGACGCGCATTCGTAACCGCTGCGAGCTCAGTGGCCGTCCACGTGGGTTTTACCGCAAGCATCGCTTGAGCCGCATCGCGTTGCGCGAGCTTGGCTCCAGGGGCCTTATTCCGGGCCTCGTGAAGTCGAGCTGGTGAGGAGGACGCGATGGCAGTGAATGATCCGATCGGCGACATGATTGCCCGCATCCGTAATGCGCAGATGCGTAACAAGTCGAAGGTTTCGATGCCGGGCTCCAAGCAACGCGAACGTGTGCTTGAGGTGCTCAAGAGCGAAGGCTTCATCCGTGGCTATGCCAGCGTGGCACACGCCAGCGGCCGGTCCGAGCTCGAGATCGAGTTGAAGTATTTTGACGGCGAACCGGTGATCCGCGAAATCGAGCGTGTCTCGAAGCCGGGTCGCCGCGTCTATGTGGCAGTTCGCAATCTGCCGCGCATTAACAATGGCCTTGGCGTCGCCATTCTTTCGACCCCCAAGGGCGTGATGGCAGACCACGATGCCCGCGAAGCCAACGTGGGCGGCGAAATCATCTGCACGGTGTTCTGATATGTCACGCATCGGCAAAAAAGCAGTCACTGTCCCGACAGGCGTCACGGCCAATGTGGAAGGCCAGACCGTGAAGGTGAAAGGCCCGAAGGGCGCGCTCCAGGTTGTTGTCCACGACGACGTTTCGGTCGCGATGGACAAGGGCGGGATCAAGCTCGAGCCGCGCAGCGAGACCAAGCGGGCCCGCTCGATGTGGGGTACGTCGCGCACGTTGGTTGCCAACGTGATGTCGGGCGTAACCAAGGGTTTCGAAGAAAAACTCGAGATCACCGGTGTCGGTTTTCGCGCTGCGGTCCAGGGAAAGACGCTGCAATTGCAGCTCGGTTTTTCCCACGATGTGAGCTATCCGATCCCGGAAGGGATCGCGATTGCAACGCCGAAGCCAACCGAGATCGTGGTGACTGGCGTCGACAAGCAGAAAGTCGGGCAGGTCGCCGCCGAGATCCGCGGCTACCGTCCGCCCGAGCCCTACAAAGGCAAGGGCGTGAGATATGTCAACGAGTACATCTTCCGCAAGGAAGGCAAGAAGAAGTAGAGGCGCGCTATGTCGAAACTCATTGACCGGACCGCCCGGCGGACGGCAACAGTGCGGCGTAAGGTGAAGCTTGCTGGACGTGGGCGCGCCAGGCTGTCGGTATTCCGCTCGTCGAAGCATATCTACGCGCAGCTGATCGACGACGTTAAAGGCGCGACCGTTGTTGCCGCTTCGTCGCTGGAAAAGCCGATGCGCGAGGGAGGTAAGACCGGCGCCAACATCGCGGCGGCGAAAGCGGTCGGCAAATTGATTGCCGAACGCGCGAAGGAAAAAGGCATCAAAGACGTCGTGTTCGATCGCGGCGGCTATCTCTACCACGGACGCATCAAGGCGCTGGCCGACGCCGCGCGCGAAGGCGGCCTCAACTTTTAACGGAACGGACGCACATGGCACGGGAAGCCCGACGAGAAAGAGAGCGCGAAGAGCGCGACAGCGAGTTCACCGACAAGCTGGTGCACATCAACCGCGTGGCTAAGGTGGTCAAGGGCGGCCGTCGATTCGGCTTTGCGGCCCTGGTGGTGGTTGGTGACCAGAAAGGCCGTGTCGGATTCGGCCACGGCAAGGCTCGCGAGGTACCGGAAGCGATCCGCAAGGCAACGGATGCGGCCAAGCGCGGCCTGACGCGCGTTCCGCTGCGCGAAGGCCGGACGCTGCATCACGACGTTTTCGGCCGCCACGGTGCGGGCAAGGTTTTTCTGCGCGCGGCTCCTCCCGGCACCGGCATCATTGCCGGCGGCCCGATGCGCGCTGTGTTCGAGACCCTCGGCATGCAGGACGTGGTGGCAAAGTCGCTTGGCTCATCGAATCCGTACAACGTCGTGCGGGCGACCTTCGATGCGCTCAAGCACCAGGATTCGCCGCGTTCTGTTGCAGCCCGCCGCAACATCAAGGTGTCCACCCTTCAGTCGCGCCGTCGTGAAGGCGACGCGGAAGCAGCAGCGGCTGATTGAGGAATTGGCGCATGGTCCAGGGACAAAAGACGGTGAAGGTTGAGCAGGTTGGCAGCCCGCAGCGCCGCCATCATGACCAACGCGCGACGCTGATCGGGCTCGGTCTCAATAAAATCGGCCGGGTGCGCGATCTGCCGGACACGCCGGCGACCCGCGGCATGATCCGCAAGGTGCAGCACTTGGTGCGGGTGGTCGGCGACGCGAAATAAGAAGGACGTGACGATGAAACTCAACCAGATTGCCGACAAGCCGGGTGCGCGCAAGAAGCGGATGCGCATTGGTCGTGGCATCGGCTCGGGCATGGGCAAGACCGGTGGGCGCGGCGGAAAAGGTCAGACAGCTCGTACCGGCGTCAGCATCAAAGGCTTCGAGGGCGGCCAAATGCCGCTGCATCGGCGGCTGCCGAAGCGTGGCTTTCGCAACACCCCGTTCGCGGTCAAGCTCAACGAAATCAACATTGGCAAGGTGCAGGCCGCGATCGATGCCGGCCTCATCGATGCCAAGGCTCCCGTCGATGCTGCTACCATGGTCAAGGCCGGCCTGATGCGGCGCGAGAAGGGGGGCGTGAAGCTCCTCGGCGAGGGCGAGCTCAAGAGCAAGATTGAAGTTTCGGTTTGGCGGGCCTCGAAATCAGCCATCGCAGCGGTGGAGAAGGCCGGAGGCTCGGTGAAGGTTCTTGCTCCTGCCAAGGAGGAAGACGCCGAACCGAAGGGAAAGAACAAGCGCAAGGCGCTGGAGGCCGCTAAGGGCGACAAACCGAAGGCCGGCAAGCCGAAAGCGCAAGCGGAAGGCGAGGCGCCGAAGGCCGGATAACGACGACAACGGGCCGATTTCAAGTCTGGGAAGGCTACCTATTTAAGGGGCGGCTACGGGGCGACGCAGCGGATAGGCTGGGGGCGGCAGGAGCAACTGATGGTTTCGGCGGCGGAACAACTGGCGGCCAATCTCAATTTCTCGGCGCTCGCCAAGGCCGAGGAGCTCAAGAAGCGCATCTGGTTTACCGTGGGCGCGCTCCTGGTCTATCGCCTCGGAACCTATATCCCCCTGCCCGGTATCGATCCCAACGCCTGGGAGCAAATCTTCAATACCCAGGCCGGCGGCATTCTCGGCATGTTCAATATGTTCTCCGGCGGCGGCATCCACCGGATGGCGATCTTTGCGCTCAACATCATGCCGTACATCTCCGCCTCGATCATCATTCAGCTGATGACGACAGTCTCGCCGACCCTTGAAGCGCTCAAGAAAGAAGGCGAACAGGGCCGCAAGATCATGAACCAATACACACGGTATCTCACCGTGGTGCTCGCGGCATTCCAGGCTTACGGCATCGGGGTCGGCCTTCAGGGAACCGGAAGCGTGGTCAGCAATCCTGGCATCTTCTTCCTGTTGTCGACAACGATCACGCTCACCGGCGGCACCATGTTTCTGATGTGGCTTGGCGAGCAAATCACCTCGCGCGGCATCGGCAACGGAATCTCGCTGATCATCCTGTCGGGAATCGTGGCGCAGCTGCCCTCGGCCATCGCTGGTACTCTCGAGCTGGGCCGTCAGGGCGCTTTGTCGACCGGGCTAATCCTTGCCGTGATCGTGATGGCCGTCGCTGTCATTGCCTTCATCGTATTCATGGAGCGCGCGCAACGTCGCCTTCTGATCCAGTATCCCAAGCGTCAGGTCGGCAACCGGATGTTCGAAGGCCAGTCTTCGCACCTACCGCTCAAGCTAAACACCTCCGGCGTGATTCCTCCGATCTTCGCGTCGTCGCTACTGCTGCTGCCGACCACGGTGGCAAATTTCAATGCGGGGCAGGGTCCCGGGTGGCTTACAACCGTCACGACGCTGCTGGGCCATGGCCGGCCGTTGTTTCTAATTCTTTACATCGCGCTCATCGTTTTCTTTGCTTTCTTCTACACGGCGGTCGTGTTCAATCCAACGGAGACAGCCGACAACCTCAAGAAGCACGGTGGTTTTCTTCCGGGCATTCGGCCGGGCGAGCGTACCGCCGAATACATTGATTATGTGCTCACCCGCATCACGGTCGTTGGTGCGCTCTATCTCGCCATCGTCTGTCTCATACCGGAAATGCTTATTTCCTACGCGGCAGTGCCGTTCTATTTCGGCGGCACGTCGCTGTTGATCGTGGTCAGCGTGACGATGGATACCGTTGCGCAGATTCAAGGGTATCTGCTCGCGCACCAGTATGAAGGTTTGATCAAGCGCTCGAAGTTACGAGGCCGCACGCGATGAGACTGATCCTGCTCGGTCCGCCTGGGGCGGGGAAGGGCACGCAAGCGCAGCGGCTGATAGCCAAACACGGAATCGTACAGCTCTCGACCGGCGACATGTTGCGCGCCGCCGTCGCGGCCGGAACGTCGGTAGGCCTGCGTGCCAAAAGTATGATGGAACGCGGCGAGCTTGTGCCCGACGATGTGGTGGTCGCGATCGTTGCCGACCGTATCGATCAGCCTGACGCCGGGCGCGGTTTCGTACTTGATGGTTTTCCGCGTACGGTGCCCCAAGCGGAGGCGCTCGATCGTCTGCTGGCCGAGCGAGGCCTTAAGCTCGACGCCATAATTGAGATCAAGGTGGACGAGGGGATCCTTCTTCGGCGCATCGGGAAACGAGTGGCGGAGATGACGGCCCGCGGCGAGCAGATAAGGTCGGATGACAATCCTGAGGTGCTCAGGGGACGCCTCGCCGCCTATCGCGAGCAAACGGCACCGCTCGTCGGCCATTACGCGGGCAAAGGCATGCTCAAGGTCGTAGACGGGATGGCCTCGATCGACAGGGTCGCGGCGCAAATCGACGATTTGTTTGCCCCGGCTCGGTCCGCGAAAAAGCGCGCGTCCAAGGGTGTTTCTAGACCCAAGGCAGGCCGCCCGAGCGCCGTCAAGGGACGGCCCAGGGAGGCCAAGGAGGCCAAGGAGGCCAA